>JGI12269J14319_10004297_pt1 | contig 13078 bp, 12 predicted proteins | sample PeaSoiSIISIP2007_FD_14319 | JGI IMG/M metagenome (IMG submission 14319) | reverse complement strand
CCGCCGCACTTTGGCGGATCGGCGGGCGGTGGCGCGGCGGCCACCGGCGACTTCGGCGGCGGTGAGACGTAGGCGGCGATGGCGCCCAGCTCCTCGTCCTTCAGGCCCTCGGCCATGGCCCGCATCGAGCCGTTCTTGAGCTCGTTGAACACCTCGAAGAGCCCGAGCTGGGCGAGGTGCGCGCGGTCCGGGGCCCGGCCCACGGCCGGCTCATGGCAGCTGGCGCACCGGCTCTGGAACAGGGTCAGGCCGGGCGAACTGGCGGGCGCCGGGGCAGCGCTCTGCTGGGCGATCACGGCCCCGGCGAGCAGCGTCGCGGCCGCCACGATCGCGGCCCCGCAAATTGGCGCGGCTACCTGAGCGCGGCGGGAGTGTTTCATGCACTTGGCTCTTTCTGGCGACAGGCCGACGCCGGCAGGGAACCATACTCAGTCTGAAACGCAAACTAGTTTTCGCGCCGAGATGACGAAGTCAGAGCTCAGCCGATCGGGTCACCCGGCCAAGGCGGCCGCCGCCGCCGGCAGCACCTCCTGGATCACCTCGAAGCCCTCGAACCTGGGGTGGCCGAGGTAGAGCGGCTTGTTGTCGCCGGCGCCCTTGTGCGCGGCGCGGAAGGCGTCCGAACGGGTCCAGGCCTCGAAGTCCGCCTTCGAGCGCCACAGGGTGTGGGAGGAATAGAGCGTGTGATCCTCGGCCGTCGGTCCGCGCAGCAGGTGGAAGGCGATGAAGCCGGGCACGCCACCCAGGTGGGTGTCGCGCCCCAGCCAGACCGCCTCGAACGCTTCTTCCTGTCCGGGCAGAACGCTGAACCGGTTCATGGCGATGAACATGTGAGGCTCCTCGATGTCGCCGACGTCGCAGTCTTACCCCGCGCCCCTGATCCGCTCCAGCACCGGCAGCAGGTAGCCCAGGAACGCCTCCGGATGCTCCGACATCGGGAAGTGGCCGATGCCGGGCATCGCGGTCCAGGTCGAGCCGGGGATGGCGGCGTGGGCGGCCTGGCCGAGCTCCATCGTGCCGCTGGAGTCGTATTCGCCNGAGAGGATGTGCACCGCGACCTTGCGGGTGTCGATCTCGCGCGCCGTCTCGCGCAGATCGTAGCCGTCCAGATAGTAGTGCAGGTCGCCCAGGAACGCCGGCGGCCAGCCCGCGGCGTAGACCTGGCTGGTCTCCTTGCGGTAGGCCTCGGGCGAGGTGGGGCTCATCAGCGCGTTCATGGCGCGCGCCTTGTATTCGTTGCTCACCTGCGGGCGCCAAAAGCCGCTCAGGGAAGCGATCTCGCCCTCGACCTTCAGCGCGCCCTCGAGCGAGATCACCGCCCGGAACAGCTCGGCGTGGCGCCGCGCCAGGTCAAGCGCCAAGAGGCCGCCGACCGAGCAGCCCATGAACACCGGCCGCTCCAGCCCCAGCGTCGCGGCCAGGCTCACCGGCACGCTGCGCAGGAAGCCGCCCTCCAGCCGGTACTCGCTCGCCCACCACTTCGGCCCCACCGGCGGCAGCGACTTGCCGTGGTAGGGCAGGTCGTAGGCGATCAGCCGGAAGTGATCGGTGATCTGGCGGCATTCGAACAGGTGGCGCCACTGCGCGCCGTGGCAGCCGGCGGTGTGCTGCAGCAGCAGCGGGATGCCGGCGCCGGCCTCCTCGAAATACAGCCGGTGATCCTCGCCGCCGAGCTGCAGATGGATGTAGCGGCCGACGGGGGCGTCGAAGTCGCCGGGCGAGTGGGCAGGGGGCTTGGTGCTCGCCACGCCCGGATCGGCCGGCCGCAGCAGCTCCAGCGCCCGCATCACCGCCGGATAGTACTGGGCGTAGAGCACCGGGTCGGCGCGCACGGCGATCCGTCCGGCGGCGACCAGGTTGAACAGGTCGTTGCAGAACCGCGGCGGCCGCGCCGCCAGCAGCAGCGCCCAGACGTCCCGGGCTCCCGCAAGGGTGATGACGCCCGGCGCGTCGGCGGTGGGAATCCCGGCCGCCGGCGCGCCGCTGGCGACCGTGATCCCGACCCGCCGCTCGCCGATCTCCAGCCGCAGGCCGCCGGTCCAGAACCGCGCGGCGATGCGGAACTCGCCGTCAGCCGCGCACGCCGCCGCGAGCCGCGCGGACGTCCAGGTCTCGCTCATCGGCGTCGGTGCTCCTCAGAGATGTTCGCTCTTGCCAGGGGGGGGCCTGGGCAACAAGACTAGGCGCACGCAACTTCGGAGGGGGCCATCCGAATCCTGGCGTTGATCGGCGCGTGCGTCGCGCTGGCCGGCTGCGGCAATGCGGTGACGTCGACCAAGCCGCTGTTCTCGGACCGGGATGCGCACGGCCAGGCGCCGCTGCGGCCGGGGGTGTGGGGCTACTCCCCCTCGACCAAGCTGCCGACCTGCAAGGTCGACACCGCCCAGCCGGTCGGAACCTGGGACAGCTGCGCCGGCGGCTTCGTGGTCCGGCCCGGCGAGATCCTCAGCCGCACCGGCGCCGACGGGCCGCTGAAGCTCGAATACCGCTACGTGCTGACCCGCGGGACGCCGGCCGTGCTGCAGGCGCTGGAGATTGGCGACGAGAAGCAGGCCGGGCGCTACTACTATGTCGGCGTGCGGCCGGTGAAATTCGACGAGCGGGGGCGGACGGTCGAGGTGAAGGGCTGGGAGGCGATGTGCGGCCCGCCGCCGCCCGACGATCCGACCGGCAGTGGCGGCAAGCTCACCGCGCAGGCGATCGGCGGCCTGACGCCGGACGAAGACCACCGCAACTGCGTCGCCGCCCGCCAAGGACCGGTGCGGGCGTCGGTCCGGCAGAGCGCCGGCTGGGCGGCCAAGAGCGGCGGCGGCGTCAACCAGATGTACGTGCAGTGGGTGCGCGACGGCGAACGCTAGGGCGCTCGCAGCGCCGCCCGTCGGGACGCCTTGCGCCGTGCGCCGATCCCAAGCCACACTGACCGTCGAGCCGCCCGCCACATCAGGATGCCAGCGCCGATGCGAACTGCCACGAGGTCCGCTTGACCGTCGTCCCGGGGCCGGTGGCGCCAGAGGTCGCCGGCGCGGCGGGGGCCGCGGCCCAGGCCAGCCGCGAAGTCGATCGACCGACGCGGTGGCTCTACGGTTTCGGCTCGGTCGCCTTCGGGGTAAAGGACAACGGCTTTAGCTACTTCCTGGTGTTCTTCTACAACCAGGTGATGGGCGTGCCCGCCCAGGCGATCGCCCTGGCGGCGTTCCTGGCGCTGCTGTTCGACGCCTGCATCGATCCAATGATCGGCCAGATCTCGGACAATTTCCGCAGCCCCTGGGGCCGGCGTCACCCCTTCATGTACGCCGCGGCCGCGCCGTTCGCGCTGGCCTACCTGGCGCTCTGGAACCCGCCGCATTGGAGCGGCTCGGCGCTGTTCATCTATGCGATCCTGACCGCGATCGTGATCCGCGCGCTGTCCTCGCTGTTCGAGGTGCCCAGCTCGGCGCTCGCGGCGGAGTTCTCCACCGGCTACGAGCAGCGCTCCGTGCTGCTGAGCTACCGCTTCTTCTTCGGCTGGGTTGGCGGGCTGACGGTCAACTTCCTCGCCTACGCGGTGTTTCTCGCGCCCGACGCCACGCACCGCGTGGGTCAACTCAACCCCGCCGGCTATGCCCACTACGGCATGGCGGCGGCGGCGATCATCTTCTGCGCGATCATGATCTCCGCGATCGGCACGCATCGCCACATTCCGCGCCTGATGCCGCCGCCGCCGCGGCGCCGCCTCACGCCCGCCCGCGTCCTGGGCGAGATGCGCGAAACGCTCTCCAACCGCTCGTTCCTGTTCCTGCTGGCCTCCAGCATCACCAGCGCCATGGCGGCGGGCATGGCCGCGGCGCTGAACGTTTATTTCAACACCTTTTTCTGGGAGTTCAGCGCCAGGCAGATCTCCTACCTGACGCTCGGGGTGTACCTTTCGGCGGTCATCGCCCTCGTCGCCGTGCCCCGGCTCTCGCGCCGGTTCAGCAAGCGCATGGTCACCCGGGCGATGCTGGTGCTCGCGGTGACCGTTGGCCTCAGCCCCGTGCTGCTGCGAACCGTCGGCCTCATGCCGCCGAACCACAGCCCGCAACTGCTGGCGATCATCTTCTGCACCTCCGTGGCCCAGGTCGCGTTCGGCATCATCTCCGCCACTGCCGGCGCCTCGATGATCGCCGACGTGGTCGAGGCCTCGCAGCTGAAGACCGGGCGCCGCTCTGAGGGCCTGTTCTTCGCCGCCTCGGCGTTCGTGCAGAAGTCGACTTCGGGCTTCGGCATCCTGATCGCCTCCACCATCGTCGCCGTGGTCGGCCTCGCGCCTGGCACGGATCCCTCGCGCGTGCCGCCCGGCGTCATGCGCCACTTCGCGCTGATCTATGCGCCGACGCTGGTCTGCCTTTACGGCCTCGCCATCGTGCTGCTGTCCGGCTACCGCATCACCCGCGCCAGCCACCAGGAGACGCTGCAGCAGCTGGCGGCGGAGGCGGAGGAAGCCGGCGTGATGGAGCCGGCCGTCTAACTCAATGACCCGGCGCGGCGGCCTTCCAGTGCACCCAGCAGGTCTTGGAGACCGATGCGGCGCGGGCGCAGAACGCCTGCGCGTCGCCCAGGGACACGAAGCCCAAGACGCTGGCGCGGAAGACGTGGGCGTTGTTCACCGTCGCCGCCTCGACGCCGCTGGTGAGCGGCGGGGCGATCAGCGAATGCAGCCGGTCCAGCACGTGCTGGGCGCCCTGGGCGGTGTCACTGGCCGCGACCTGGGCGACGCCGCGCCCCGTCGCGCTGGAGCGGAAGGCCCGCGCCGGCGGCGATGAAGCGGCGGGCGGCGGGGCGGCCGCCATCGCCAGCCGGGTCGGCGGCGAGGTCGATGCGACGTGCGTCGGCGGCGCGGGGGGCGGCGGCGAGGGCGAAGACCCCATCGTCACCACTGGAAGGCGCCCCGACGCGGCGGGCGCGGCCGGCGCTGGGACCGGATCGCCGCAGACCCGGATCGTCACGCCGGACATGAAGGAATCATCGCTGGGCCGCACCCAGTCGCCGCTGACCATCTTGGGGGTGGCCGGGCCTTTCAGGTCGGCCTGGGCGAAGGCGTCGGCCTTGATGAACCGATTGGCGCCTTTGAGGCAGTCGATGGCGGTCAGCCCGCGCATCGAACGGAACCCGAGCCGGCTGGCGGCGTCGTCGCTGCGCGCCTCGACATCGAGCGTGACCTCGGTCACGCCGCCGCTGGAAGGACCGCTCGGCTGGATGCTGATCTCCACCCCGTCCTTGACGAGGGGGCCGCTGGCGGGCGGCGCGGCCATGGCGGGCGCCGCGGCCGACATCAGGGCGATCAGCAGGGAAAGACGCAAGGAGCAGCTCCTGTAAGAGCGCGAAGGGACTGAGCCTGACGTTAAGGATGATTCCTTGCGAATGTGTCCACCGCACGGCCGCGCTTGAAGGCTAATCGCCGCGGAATTTCGGCTTGCGCTTCTGGACGAACGCCCGGCCGCCCTCGGCGAAGTCGCTGGTTTCGCTGGTCAGCATCCACTGGTCGCGGTCCATCGCCGAGGTGGCGCGGTGCAGGGCCCCGGCCTGGGCGTTGATCGCCTCCTTGGTCATCCGCACCGGCAGCGGCGGCAGGGCCGCGACCTTGGCGGCCCACTCGCGGCTGCGCGCCAGCGCCGCGCCCGTCGCCACCACCTCGTCGACCATGCCCCAAGCCAGGGCCTCCTCGGCCTGGCAGGGCTCGCAGAAGATGGCGAACTGCTTGGCGCGCGAGGGGCCGACGAGCGCGGTGATGCGCGGCAGGGCGCCCCAGCTCATGTTCATCCCGAGCGCAATCTCCGGCAGGCGCAGATAGGCGCCTTCGCCGGCGATGCGGAAGTCGAGGGAGACCGCCAGCGCCGCCGCGCCGCCGATGCAATAGCCCTCGATCGCCGCGATGGTCACCTGTTCCAGACTTTCCCAGGCCGCGCACATGTCGGGGCCGAGGCGCGCGACCTGGCGACGTTCGATCCGGCTTGGCGGCGCGCCTGTGGTGCGCTCGGCGTCGGCCAGGTCGGCGCCGGCGGAGAAGTAGCGCTCGGCGCCCGACACGATCACCGCCTGGACGTCGGTCGAAGCGCGAAAGTATGCCGCCGCCTCGATCAGCTGCCGCATCAACGCGAGCGAAAAGGCGTTGCGCGCCGCCGGCCGGTTCAGCCGCACCTCGGCGATCGCGCCTTCGGCGCTCACCGCCAGATCGGGCCAGGCGGGAGGATCGCTCAAGCGCCGGGACCCAGGATATCGGCGATCCGGCGAAGCAATTCGTCGGCGCCATCGGCGTCGTCCACCTTCAGCCGGTCGTCCTGGCCGTCCGGTGTGCTGAGGTCGGCGAACATTCCGGCCGGATCTTCGTGGAAATGCACGAGACCCCTCCGTTTCAAATAGAAACAGCCGCGGCTTTTCTCCTTGAGCGCCGCATGGGTGCGGATGCGCGCCAGAAGTGGCTCGAGACGGTCGAGCGCCGCGGCGCCGGCGTGTTTCATCGCGGTACGCTCCTCCCGGTCCCGTTGAACACCCGCATGCCCTGCTCCTCGGCCAGGGCTAGCATCTCCTTGTCCCCATCGGTGTCACCATAAGCGGCCTCGAGGCGCACGTCGTCGCCGAACGTCGCCCGCAGCCGGCGTACCTTCTCCAGGCCGCGGCAGTTCTCGCCCTCGAGGTCGCCGGTGACCTGGCCCGCTGCGTCGAAGGCCAGCCGGGTGCCGAGCAGCGCATCGGCGCCGAGGCCCCGGGCGATCGGCGCCACGATGGCCTCCGGCGAGGCGGTGACGATCACCAGCCGCGCCCCCTCGCCCTGCCAGCGCCGCCAGGCGCGCAGCGCGTCGGGGCGCAGCAGGCCGCGGCCCTGCTCGCTGGCGAAGGTCTGCGCCCAGGCCTCCAGCTCGGCGCGCTGGATGCCGCCGAGGAACCGCCGCGTCGCCGCCGCCTTCAGCCGTCCGCGGTCTCGATTGAGGACATATCGGGCGCCGGCGGGGGCCAGGGCCAGGATGCCGGCGGCATAGGCGCGGGCGCCGAAACGCCAGCGCAGGAACGCGGTGAAACTATCGCGCGAGGTGAGCGTTCCGTCGAAATCAAACGCGACTAGAGGCCGGTAGATGGCCTGCGGCTGGCGCTCCTGGGCGATGTCCCCCATATCGGGAACGACCTTTCTTGGCGAAGCGCCCGAAATGCGACACTGCGGCGACTTACCCACCGCGAGTCGCGCCGGGAGGCTTGTGATCCTCGGCGGGATCGGGGAATGTCAAGAATTAGACAACTCGCGGCGCATATCCTGCAAGGCCTTGCGGAGTGCGCCGTCCGGGTGACCGTCGGCGCTTACCCGCAAAGCGCCGTTCGAGAGTGAGACAGAACGATGACCAAAGCCGCGAGCGGCGACAGCAAGAGCACCCTCTATTGCTCTTTCTGCGGCAAGAGCCAGCACGAGGTGCGAAAGCTCATCGCCGGACCGACTGTGTTCATCTGCGATGAGTGCGTAGAACTGTGCATGGATATCATCCGCGAAGAGCACAAGATTGCCTTCGTGAAATCCAAGGACGGGGTGCCGACGCCGCGCGAAATCCGCGAGGTGCTCGACGATTACGTGATCGGCCAGGAGCACGCCAAGAAGGTGCTCTCGGTCGCGGTGCACAACCACTACAAGCGTCTCAGTCACGCGCAGAAGAACAACGACGTCGAACTGGCCAAGTCCAACATCCTGCTCGTGGGCCCGACCGGGGTCGGCAAGACCCTGCTGGCGCAGACCCTGGCGCGAATCATCGACGTGCCGTTCACGATGGCCGACGCCACGACGCTCACTGAAGCGGGCTATGTCGGCGAAGATGTCGAAAACATAATTCTGAAGCTGCTGCAGGCCGCCGACTACAACGTCGAGCGGGCTCAGCGCGGCATCGTCTACATCGACGAAGTCGACAAGATCAGCCGCAAGTCGGACAACCCCTCGATCACCCGCGACGTCTCGGGCGAGGGCGTGCAACAGGCGCTGCTGAAGATCATGGAAGGCACCGTCGCCTCCGTGCCCCCGCAGGGCGGCCGCAAGCATCCGCAGCAGGAATTCCTGCAGGTCGACACCACCAACATGCTGTTCATCTGCGGCGGCGCCTTCGCCGGCCTGGAGAAGATCATCTCCGGCCGCGGCAAGGGCACCTCGATCGGCTTCTCGGCCAAGGTGGCCGACCCGGACGATCGCCGCACCGGCGAGATCCTGCGCAAGGTCGAGCCGGACGACCTGCAGCGCTTCGGCCTGATCCCCGAGTTCATCGGCCGCCTGCCGGTGATCGCCACCCTGGACGACCTCGACGAGGACGCCCTGGTCAAGATCCTCACCGAGCCGAAGAACGCGCTGGTCAAGCAGTACCAGCGGCTGTTCGAGATGGAGAACGTCGGCCTCACCTTCAGCGACGATGCGCTCAAGGGCGTCGCGCGCAAGGCCATCGCCCGCAAGACCGGCGCGCGCGGCCTGCGCTCGATCCTGGAAGGCATCCTCCTCGACATCATGTTCGAGCTGCCGACCATGCAGGGCGTCGAAGAGGTGGTGGTCAACGCCGAGGTGGTGGAAGGCCGCGCCCAGCCGCTGCTGATCTACGCCGAAAAGAAGGGCGGGGCGGCTTCGGCCTGATCCTGACAGCGGGTGACGAAGCAGGTCCTCGGAATCGACGTTTCCGGTTCGGCGGACCAGTGGAGCGCCAAGCGACGTAATTCCAGTGTCTGGATCGCCGCGGGGCGCCCCGACGGCGAGCGCCTGCTGATCGAGCACCTGACTCCCGTCCAGGGCCTCGCCGGGGATGGCGAGCCGTTCGAGCGGCTCATCGAGCTCCTGACCGACACCGATGGGTTCGCCGCGATCAACGCGCCGTTCAGCGCCCCGCGCGAATATGCCGCCAGCGTGCAGGTGCTCTGGGCCCAGGTTGCCGGGCTGCCGCACGACGGCCGCCCGTTCGGCCGCGGAGCGGACCTGGTCGCGGCGCTGGCGCCGGGCCATGGCGCGAACGGGTTCAAATCCTACCGCGCTTGCGAGGATGTCTGGCGTCGCCGCGGCCTCAACGTGCCATCGACGCTATGGTCCGGACCGGGTGGCGGCGCGGCGCTCGCGGCGGCCGGCATGACGCTGCTGCACCGGCGCGGCGGCCCGGTCTGGCCGCTGCGGCCGGGCGGGGAGGGCGCGGTGCTGGTCGAAGCCTACCCGGCCGCGCAGCTGATGGCCTGGGGCCTCAGACCGACGGGCTACAACGGCGTCAAGCCGGCGGCGCTGGTCGCCAGAGGTCGGATCGCCGCGGCGCTGATCGCGGACCATGGCCTGGTGATCGGCGACGGTCCTGGCAGGCTTTGCCGTGAGAACGCGGGCGCGCTCAACGCCATCCTCTGCGCCTACGCCGCCAAGACCATGGCCGACGGCCGACACCCGCGGCAACTGCCGGCCGCGGCGCGCAGCGAGGGCTGGATCGTCGTCGACGAGAGTCCGTCCGCCGCCCGCGCGGGCCCGCTGACCGCCGCCACGACCGACCACCGCGTGCACAGCCATCTCGACGCCCTGTTGCAGGCGATCGACGGCGGAGAAGAACCGTAGGCTGCCTGTGGACGGCGGCCGAAGCCGGCCCCTGTGTGACGGGCGGGCCACATCGTGCGTCGGAACGAAATACCGGCCTGCGGGCCGGGTCGGGAAGGGCAATGCTCGCGCAAGCGCAACTCCGGCATAATTGATCGAACTTGGCTATGCGAACGCGACCGCTTGCCGCCGGTGGCGGGCCGCGCTTGAACGCCGCGCGAAAGCATCCACATAATCGCCCTGACTGCCGCCGGGCTTCGGCGGACCGGATCGCCCGACTCGGCGCATCGTCGAGTGACCGTGGTCCGGCCTAAGGGTCGGGCGCTGTTAGTCGAGCGCCGCCCAGGAGAACAACGCGTCATGTCCGAGATAAAGACTCTCCCAGTTCTGCCGCTGCGCGACATCGTGGTCTTCCCGCACATGGTGGTGCCGCTGTTCGTCGGCCGCGAAAAGTCGGTCCGCGCCCTCGAGGAGGTGATGCGCGGCGACAAGCAGATCCTGCTCGTCACCCAGCGCGACCGCGACATGGACGATCCCGCGCCGAAGGACATTTTCGACGTCGGCGTTCTGGCCAACGTGCTGCAACTGCTGAAGCTGCCCGACGGTACGGTGAAGGTGCTGGTCGAGGGCAAGTCCCGCGCGGCGGTGCTGCGCTTCACCTCGCGCGACGCCTTCTACGAGGCCGAGGCCGCGGAGGTCGAGGAGGAGGGCGGCGAGGCGCACGAGGCCGAGGCCCTGTCCCGCGCCGTGATCGAGCAGTTCGAAAACTACGTGAAGCTCAACAAGAAGGTGCCGCCCGAGGCGCAGGCGTCGATCCCGCAGATCGGCGAACCCGGCCCGCTCGCCGACAACATCGCCGCCCACCTGGCGGTGAAGATCGCCGACCGCCAGCAGCTCCTGGAAATCTTCAACGTCGTCAAGCGCCTGGAGAAGGTGTTCGCCCTGATGGAGGGCGAGATCAGCGTGCTGCAGGTCGAGAAGAAGATCCGCACCCGCGTCAAGCGGCAGATGGAGAAGACCCAGCGCGAGTACTACCTGAACGAACAGATGAAGGCGATCCAGCGCGAGCTGGGCGAACAGGACGACTCGCGCGACGAGCTGCTCGAGCTCGAGAAGCGGATCAAGAAGACCAAGCTTTCCAAGGAAGCGCGCACGAAGGCCGAGGGCGAGCTGAAGAAGCTGCGCAACATGAGCCCGATGTCCGCGGAATCCACCGTGGTGCGCAACTACCTCGACTGGCTGCTGTCGATCCCCTGGGGCAAGTCGAAGCAGAAGCCGATCGACGTGGTGAAGGCCGAGGAGATCCTCGAGGGCGACCACTACGGCCTGGAGAAGGTCAAGGAGCGCATCCTCGAGTACCTGGCCGTGCAGGCGCGCACCGGCTCGCTGAAGGGCCCGATCCTGTGCCTGGTCGGCCCGCCCGGCGTCGGCAAGACCTCGCTCGGCCGCTCGATCGCCAAGGCGACCGGGCGCGAGTTCGTGCGCCTGTCGCTGGGCGGCGTGCGCGACGAAGCCGAGATCCGCGGCCACCGCCGCACCTACATCGGCTCGATGCCCGGCAAGGTCATTCAGTCGATGAAGAAGGCCAAGACCACCAACACCTTCTTCCTGCTCGACGAGATCGACAAGATGGGCGCCGACTGGCGCGGCGATCCCTCCAGCGCGCTGCTCGAGGTGCTCGACCCGGAACAGAACTCGACCTTCAACGACCACTACCTCGAGGTCGATTACGACCTCAGCCAGGTGATGTTCGTCACCACCGCCAACAGCCTCAACATGCCGCAGCCGCTGATGGACCGGATGGAGATCATCCGCCTGCCCGGCTACACCGAGGACGAGAAGGTGGAGATCGCCAAGCGCCACCTGCTGCCGAAGCTGGCCAAGGACCACGGCCTGAAGGCAGGCGAGTGGATCGTGCCCGACGCGGCGATCCACGACCTGATCCGCTACTACACCCGCGAAGCCGGCGTCCGCTCGCTGGAGCGCGAGATGGGCAACCTCGCCCGCAAGGCGGTGCGCGACATGGCGGTCGAGAAGCTGATCTCGGTCACCATCGACGATGAGCGCCTCGCCCGGTACGCCGGCGTGCGCAAGTTCCGCTACGGCGAGACCGACGAGGAGGATCAGGTCGGGATCGTCACGGGCCTCGCCTACACCGACTTCGGCGGCGACATCCTCACCATCGAGGCGGTGAAGATGCCAGGCAAGGGCCGCATGTCGATCACCGGCAACCTGAAAGAGGTGATGAAGGAGTCGATCGCGGCCGCCGCCTCGTTCGTGCGCTCCAGAGCCACCAGCTACGGCATCGCCCCGCCCGACTTCGAGAAGACCGACGTCCACCTGCACGTGCCGGAAGGCGCGACGCCGAAGGACGGCCCGTCCGCCGGCGTGGCGATGGCGGTCGCCATCACCTCGGTGCTCACCGGCATTCCGATCCGCAAGGACCTCGCCATGACCGGCGAGATCACCCTGCGCGGCCGGGTGCTGCCGATCGGCGGCCTGAAGGAGAAGCTGCTCGCGGCGCTGCGCTCGGGCGTCAAGACCGTGCTGATCCCGATGGAGAACGAGAAGGACCTCGCCGAGGTGCCGGACAACGTGAAGTCCGGGCTGGAGATCATCCCGGTCGCCACCGTCGACCAGGTGCTGGCGCTGGCGCTGACCGGGCCGCTGATCCCGATCGAATGGAAGGCCGATACCTCGACCGATGTGGCGGTTGCCGATGACGATGAAGAGGAGTCGTCCGACCTCTGGCGCCGGCACGCCCCCGGCGCTGGCGTTCCGGCGCCGACCCCGCCGGCGGCGCGCGGCCGCTGCTAACGACCGTTCGACACCTCGTTCACAGAAAAACGCGGCGCGGGGCCCCTCCCGCGCTGCGTTCGTTTGACGGCTGGGCGGCGCTGGCCTTTAGTCGCCGCTTAAGCTGTGCGGCGGGGTCGGACGCAGCCGGGCCTCGCGGGGAGGCGACAATGACAAAAGCGGAACTCATCGCGGACATCGTCGAACGCTCGGGCGTGGACCGGGCCCAGGCCAAGGCGTGCATGGAGGCGTTCGTCGATTCCGTGACGGAGTCGCTCAAACGGGGCGAGGAGGTGCGCCTGGTCGGTTTCGGCCGGTTCACCCCCGTCGCCCGCGCCGCCGGCCTGGCCCGCAATCCCCGCACCGGCGCCCAGGTCAAGCGCCCCGCCTCGAAGACCGCACGCTTCCGCGTCGGCGAGGCGCTGAAGAGCGCGCTGAACTAGATCGCCGCTCGCCGGCCTTTCCGCCAGGCGTCGCGCTCGGTAAAACCCCGGCCGGGGCGGCTAGCTCAGCTGGTTAGAGCGCCTGGTTTACACCCAGGAGGTCACAGGTTCGAGCCCTGTGCCGCCCACCAAGTCAGCGCCCGATCCGCTCAGGGCCGTTGGCGGAGGGCCTCGAGACGATCGTAGGCCTCGTCCAGATGCAGTCTGCAGGCCTCGCGCACGGCGTCATCCACGCGCCGCCGCTTGTCTTCGGCGTCGGCGGCGAACTCCAGCCACGGGGCCTTGGCGTCGAACCGGGCGGCGG
>JGI12269J14319_10004294_pt1 | contig 13082 bp, 10 predicted proteins | sample PeaSoiSIISIP2007_FD_14319 | JGI IMG/M metagenome (IMG submission 14319) | reverse complement strand
CGAAGTAGGGCGGGTAGATGGTGGTGTGCCAGCCGGGGAGGATGGAGACGGCGAAGTCGAAGGACACGATGGTGTGCACGGACAGGACCAGCGGGGTCGCGATGGCGGCGAAGATCATGTACGCCGTCTCGTAGTGGATCCAGTGGCGCATGCTTCCGCGCCATCCCATGGAGAAGAGTCCGTAGAAGAACTTGCGGATGGGGTGCCTGGCGCGGTCGCGCAGCGTCGCGAGGTCCGGGATCATCCCCATGTACCAGAACAGCACCGAGACGGTCGCGTAGGTGGAGACGGCGAAGACGTCCCACTCCAGGGGACTGCGGAAGTTGGTCCACAGCGGCCCGCGGAAGTTGGGGTACGGGAACACGAACAGGATGGCGAGCCAGGGACGGCCCGTGTGCAGCATGGGAAAGACGCCGGCGCAGGACACCGCGAAGACGGTCATGGCCTCGGCGGCGCGGTTGATGGAGGTGCGCCAGTTCTGCCGGAACAGGAACAGGATCGCTGAGATCAACGTGCCCGCGTGTCCGATGCCCACCCAGAACACGAAGTTGACGATGAACGATCCCCAGTCGGAGGCGTTGTTGATCCCCACCAGCTTGAGTCCGATTGTCTGCACCAGCAACCAGGCGCAGAGGTAGAGGAACATGGCCGTCTGGCTGGTCGAGAAGGACGACCAGAAGGCCATGGATCCCCAGCGCTCCGCGGGCGCGCAGACGTCCAACGTCACGTCGTGGACGGTTTTTCCTCCGGTCACCAGCGGTCGGCGCTGGCGAAGCGACTCAGGGGCGTTCATTTGGGGCTCCGTGCGTTTCGGATGGGACGTTTCCCACCGCCGCGGCGCTTTCCGCCTCGTGTGCCGCCTCCATCCGCTTCAGCGCGACGGCCGCGGAGACCGCCTTGCGATCGGCCGTGTGGCGGACCCTGGGGAGGTAGGTGACGTTGGGCTTGATCTGCAACCACTCCAGGACCTTGTACCCGCGCTCCGAGCGGATCAGCTTGGACACCTTGGTGGTGGGGTCCTTGATGTCGCCGAACACGATGGCCTGGGTGGGACAGCTCTGCTGGCAGGCGGTCTGGATCTCGCCGTCCGGCACCTTCTCCAGCCCCAGCTCCTTGGAGTCGTAGCGGGCGTCCTGCACCCTCTGCACGCAGAAGGTGCACTTCTCCATCACGCCGCGACCGCGGACGGTGACCTCGGGATTGAACGCCATGGCCAGGGGCGCGTTGGGCGTGCGGCCGTCGGCGGTCTTCTCGTAGAGGTCGGTCAGGCCCTGCGCCTTCCAGTTGTTGGTCCAGTTGAAGTGCCGGACCTTGTAGGGACAGTTGTTCGCGCAGTACCGCGTCCCGATGCAGCGGTTGTAGGTCATCTGGTTCAGGCCGTCGTCCGAGTGGGTGGTGGCCAGCACCGGGCACACCGACTCGCAGGGCGCGTTGTCGCACTGCTGGCAGAGCATCACCTGGTGGGTGACCTGCGGCGTCTCCAGTTCGCCGTGGAAGTAGCGGTCGATGCGCAACCAGTGCATGTCCCGCCCGTGTCGGACCTCCTCGAAACCCACCACGGGAATGTTGTTCTCCACGTGGCATCCCACCACGCAGGCGCTGCAACCGTTGCAGCGGTTCATGTCGATCGCCATGCCCCACTGCTGCGGGGACTTGTACTTGGGGTCGCCCCAGATGGTGAAGAGCTTCGCCTCCTCCTCCGGAGAGCCCGCTTTCCTGTCCTTGGAGTACTCGTCCCAGTTCACCTGGACGGCGACCTGTCGCCACTCGCCTTCGCCCGGCTTCTCCTGGTTGGCGATGTCGTTGTAGTACTGGGTGGACGAGAGCCTTCCGTCGCGTCCGGTCTTCGAGATCTCCGCTTCCATGGGCGCCACGGACTCCCGCCGGGAGACTCTCAGGATGTCCACGCCCACCGTCGGGATCTTGCTGTCCATGCCCTTGGAGCCGGTGGCGTAGGCGAGGTTCGTCCAGACGGGGAGTTCCGGATTTCCGTTCAGGAGACGAAGCTTGGCGGTGCGACCGTAGCCCAGGGCCACGCCCACCACGTCCTTGTGCTGGCCGGGAACCAGGAGACCCACCAGGTCGAACTCCTCCCCGCCCACCTTCACGTGGAGCAGGTCTTCGGACTTCGCACCCAGCGCCGCGGCCCCGCCCGGTCCCATCAGGACGGCGTTGCCCCAGACCTGCTTGGTGACGGGATCCGGCAACTCCTGGATGAGGGGATTGTTCCCCTGCGCGCCTTCGCGGATGCCCGCGGGCCAGTAGGGCGCGAGTTCCATTCCCTTCGGCGGAACCGTGGGCGCGCCGGCGAACGAGGCGAGATCCTTTCCGGCGAGCGGGCGGACGGCGGAAGCCTTGTCGCGCGCGGCCAGCACGGCGCGGGACACGAACCCCCCGTGGCGGAGGCTGTCTTCCCAGAAGGCCTCGAAGGTCCCCGCGACGGCAGCACCGGACTGCACTTCCTTCCAGTACCCCTGGACCGCTTCGTGGGCGTTCGCCGCGTTCCAGGGCGTGGGCTTGCCGAGCACCTTGGTCCAGGCGAGGAGGGAATCCGTGGAGGACCGCACTTCCTTGTAGAGAGGGGAGATGGTGGGCTGCGCGAGTTGGAACACGTCCTTCTGCGGCTGGGCGACGTTCCAGTCCTCCAGCCAGTGGGTGGTGGGTTGCACCATCCGGGCGAGTTCGGCCGTCTCGTCCTTGTGCAGGGCCAGGACCACGACCAGCTTGGCCTTGGCCATCGCCTTGGAGAACCCGACGGACTCGGCCAGCCCGTAGGCGGGATTCGCGCCGTCCACGAAGAGGATGTCCACCTTGCCCGATTCGAGGTCGGCCACCAGGGCGTCGATGTCCTGCCCGCCGGTCTCGAACTGGAGGGACGGAGAGACCACCCCGTCCAGCACCGTGCCTTCGGCGCCCAGCAGGATGTTGAGGATCCCCGCCGCGAGTTGGGCCCGCACCGTGGGCGCGCCCAGGGCCACGGCCTTGCCCTTGTGCGCGACGAGGTCCTTGGCGAGGTCCTTGATCACGCGCGGATCGATGCCTGCGGTGGCGGCGACCTTGTCCGCCGAATAGGGCGCGATGGCGGCTCGGATCCTCTGGTCGGTGTCGCCCACGATTCCCGCGACCTCGGAAGCGACGGCGAAGCCCACGTCGGCGACCAGGCTCTGGCGCACCTGGATCCGGTCGTCGGCATTCGTTCCCGTGTGGGAAAGCAGACCCTCCACGGTGGTGAGTCGGGGTGGTTCTGGGAAGGAGTCCAGGTCGCGGCGGTGGGAGAAGTCGCGGGCCATGTCCAGCCGAGACCACGAAAGGTTCAGGAAGTCGGAGCCCAGATCCAGGATCCGGTCGGCGCGATCCAGGCGAACGCGCGGAAGGACCTTCGTGCCGTGGAGAAGTTCCTGCACCTTCAGGGCGGCGTCGGGGGCGATCGGTTCCCAGACCGTCTCCTTGCCGTCCGGGAAGCTCGCCAGGAACGCTTCCACCGAGCGGCGTTTCACCTCGGACGGGTAGGGCGCACGAAGCCAGCGGACCGTGCGCGCTTGGCGCAGCTCCACCAGAAGGGTCTCGTCGAAGGACTTTAGGGAAGTCCGGTCCCCCGCCACCAGGGGCTGCTGCAGCCGTTCCGGGTCGTAGAGGTCGTAGGTCGCCGCCTGGGCGCGCGAACACAGCCCTCCGCGGCCGACCAGGCTCGCCTTGCGTCCTTCCAGCTTCAAGGGGACGGGCGTCGATGGTCTTGACCACGACTCCGCAGGCGTCCGCGCATCCCTGGCAGGCGCTGGCGTAGTACACCTTGGCGCCCGGGGTGGACTGCTCCGGGCGGTTGACCTCGGGAACGATCCGCTCGACGGGCCGAGCGCAGCCGGCGAATCCCACGGCGGCGGCTCCGGCACCCATGATCTTCAGGAATTCGCGGCGCGCCGCGTCCGAGGGCTCCTCCAGCTTGGCCGGATCCTGGAATTCGTTCAAGGTCGCGGGTGGAAGCTTTCCACTGCGCTTCTCGGGGCTCTTCCATTCGTGGGATGCGTGCTTGTCCGACATGGATTCTCCGCTCAGTAGTGGCAGGTCTGGCAAGTGGTCGGGGCGTTGTGCCGGCCCGTGGCCGTGCTGTCCCGGTGGCAGTTGACGCACCACCCCATGGTCAGGGGCGCCCATTGCTGGACCACGTTCATGTCCTGGATGGGCCCGTGGCAGGTCTGGCAGACCACTCCCGCGGCCAGGTGCTGCCGGTGGTTGAAGCGCACGAAGTCGGGGAGGTCGTGGACCTTGGTCCATTCCACGGGCGTTCCCGTCTTGTACCAGGAAACCAGCTGCTCGAGCTTGGGCCGATCCTTGGTGGGGATGGCCATGTGGCAGTTCATGCAGACTGAAAGGCTGGGGAGCACGCCCTTCCTGCCGCGGTCGATGCCCGCGTGGCAGTAGAGGCAGGGGATCTTGCGGATTCCGGCGTGCAGGTGGTGGTTGTAGTCCAGCGGTTGGGCCGGCTGGTAGCCCTGGTTCGCGTAGTAGAACAGGTTGGTCGCCCGGTGCCAGGCGTCGGGGACCACCACGATGTAGGCGGCGAGCACGAACACCGCGGCGAGCGCGAGGACTCCGGCCAGCGTGGAGGGGGAACGTTTCTCAAGGGGCATGTCCGAGCCTTTCCCGAGACGAGGCGGAGAAATGTCGCTTTCTGTCGTGCAGGTCGATCTTCACTTGTGGGGCACCCGTGTCGGTTGTGTCCGTTGAACCTTTGAATGGATGACTCTGATTCTAAATCTAATAACAGCTTCCGGGACTCAAGGGTCGTGGTGGAGGGACACGACCACTTCCATGTGGGGGGTGTGCGGATACAAATCCATCAGGACAATCCTATCCAGATGGAAAGAATTGGTCAAAAAATGTCGCAGGTCGCGGCACAGCGTGTCGTGCGCGCAACTGACGTAGCGCACGGTCCGGGGTCGCAGCGAAACGAGGGCCGAAATGGCCCGGGTCGTCATCCCCTGGCGCGGGGGATCGACCACCACGAAGTCCGGACCGCCCCCCATCCCCGTTCGGGCGCGCTCCTCCAGCCAATCCTCCACGCCGCTTCGGTGATGGACCGCCCGCGACAGGTTTCCCGGGGCGTACCTCGCGGCCGAAGGGTCGCTTTCCACGGCGTGGACGATGCCGTACCGGTCTTCCAGATGGGCCGCGAAGAGGCCCACTCCGGAATACAGGTCCCAGGCCTCGTCTCCCCGACCTTCGCCGACGACTTCCTCCACCATCCTCGGAAGCATCCCGAGATGGCTCTGGAAGAATCCGTCGACGGAAAACCGCAGGATCTTCCCCGCGACCTCGACCTGGGCCGGCTCCCCGGACGGATCTCCGGGGCCGCGGACCCAGCGGCGGCCCTGTCCGCCCCAGGCGAAGGCGGATCGATCCCGGCGACCGGCCAGGGGGTCGGCTCCGCGTTTGGAGAGTTCGGCCCACACACCCTGCAATTCCGGCGCGAGCACCGGACACTGGGAAAGCTCCACCGTGCGCCGCGTTCCCGCGGCGAAGAACCCCCACGGGCGTCCCGGCAGGGAAGGCGGCTGGAACTGGGCGCGGTTGCGGCCACCCCAGGGCGAGGCCGGCGCCGCGATCTCGATCGGGGGCCAGCTCTCCAATCGGGCCAGCCTGCGCAACGAGTCCTCCAGGATGGATCTCTTCGCCTCGAGCTGGGCGGGATGGGACAGGAATTGCCAGGAGCATCCGCCGCAATCGCCGAAATGCGCGCACGCCGGTTCCACCCTCTGGGGAGAGGGTTCCAGGACGCGCACGACCCTGGCCTCCAGGAACCTCCCCTTGTCGGCGAGGATCTCGGCCTCCACGGTTTCTCCCGGAGCGGCGCCATCGACGAACACCACGCGTCCGTCGTCCAGCCTGGCAACGGCGCGACCGCCCGCGGCCATGGAGCGGCAGAGGAGGATTTCCGTCACGGTCCCGGGCAGTTGGCCGGCACGAAGGCGCCCCTGTCGACCCGGAGAAGTCCCACCGCTGTGTTCACGCGCGCGTGGAAGTCCATGCGGAGTTCGGCCTGTGCTCCTTCGTGGAGGGACGGGACCATCGGCTGCAGGGCGATCTCGACCGCGTCCCAGCCCAGCCCGGCGAGCCTGTCGGGAGCATCGTTCTCCGAGGCGCGCCATCTCTGCACGAAGGCCTTCCAAGCCGGCCTGGAATCGTCGGGGATGTTGTCCGTGACGATGTAGGCCCCGTCCAACCTCCCCGACGTCTCCAGCAGGAACTGCCGGGAGTGCCAGCCGGAGGCTCCGATCCACCGGATCTTCATCCCCATCTGCGAGGCTTGGGCACCCAGGGCGAGGGCTTCCGACGGGCTCTCGGAGGGGACGAAGACCACCGGAGAAAGGTTCGCGGTGTCATGGCCCCGCCGTCGTTCCAGGTCGAGGGCGGTCTGGCGCAGCGACTCCAGCAACGGGCGGAAGTCCGTGTTGCCGGCCTGGTAGGATCGCTGCCAGGCGACATGCCCCCCCGTCCGCGAGAATTCCCTGCGGAATCCGTCGGAAACGGCTTCCCCGAATTCCGTCTTCGGCCAGAGCTGGAAGGCTTCCGGCGACTGCAGGCAATTCCTGGCGAGGTCGGCCGCCGCGACGCCCTGCTCCCGGGTGGTGATGTTGATCTGCCAGGCGGAGGGATCCAGGCTCGCGACCCCGGGGCTCGTGGCGGCGGGGAGGACCATCGGGATCCCGGGCGCGGAACGCGCCATCTCCAGCGCCGCGGCGGTGGCGGTGTTCGAAAGGAGCGGTCCCACCAGCGCCCGCGGCCTGGAGACGCGCAGGATGCCGCGGACCAGGAGAGCGGCCTGGATGGGGTCGGCAGGCTCGTCCACCACCACGAAGCCGGCCTTCGCGTCGAGAGCGGCCAGCCGGGCGCCTTCGGCCACCCGGCGTCCGATCTGGGCGTAGGAGCCGGTCAGGGGAAGCATCGCCACCAGCTCGCCCGGAGCGACCGCCGCCGAAGCGGCTCGCAGCGTGGTGTCGTCGATCCCCGGCCACAGGTACGGCAGCTCCAGGATCGCGGACGTGTCCAGGTGTCCAGAGCGGATCCAGTCCCTCAGCGTGGCCCTGGCCTGGAGCGCCGCGCCCGAGTCGGTTCCCGCCGCGACCTCCGACAATATCTGGCATCCTCGTGCCTGCTCTCCCTCCAGGAGCAGGGTCCACGACTCCAGCAGGAGCGCCCTGGCCTCGAGCTGGGAGCCCGCGAAGACGGATTGGAATCCCTGGGCGGCTTCCAGCGCCTCGGGGAGCCTCCCCGCGCGCAGGAGGGCCTCGGCGCGCAGGAACGCGGAGCCCTCGGAACTGTCCCCCGCGAGACGTTCCACCGCCTGCTCGGGGGGAAGGGCGCGCAGGTCCGGGACCTCGGAGGCGGCCGTCGCGAACGCTGCCAGGAGCGGAAGGATCATCCCGCGGCCGCCTTCTCGAAGGCGTCGGCGAACTCGCCTCCGGTGGCGAACCGGTCCTCGGACTTCACGGAAAAGGCCTTGTGCACCGCGAGTTCGACGGGCCCCGCGAGATCCGGCCGATGCGTTGACAACTTCTGCCCCTGTCCCTTCAGGATCGCGTTGCACAGGGCGGTGAGTCCCTCCCCGTGGAAAGGCAACCTCTGGGAGAGAAGCTGGTAGACGACGACGCCGAAGGCGTACAGGTCGGACGAAGGGCCGACCTTGGAACCCTGGAGCTGTTCGGGGGACATGTAGTTGGGCGTTCCCACCGTGGTCCCCGCCTGGGTCAGGGTGACATCGGGGGTCCGCGCCACGCCGAAGTCCATCAGCTTGATGCCTCCGTTGGAGCGCACGATCATGAGGTTGGACGGCTTGACGTCGCGGTGCACGATGTTCGCCGCGTGCGCGGCGTCCAGCGCGTCGCCGATCTGGTGGATCCAGGCCACGATGGCCTTGGGTCGGACGCCGTTGTGCTCCTTGATCCACTGGCCGAGGGTCTCGCCCTCCACGAACTCGAGGACCAGGTAGAGGAGATCGTCGGCCTGTCCGAAGTCGTACACGGTGTTGATGTGCGGGTGCTGGAGCGACCCGGCGATGCGCGCTTCCCTCAGGAACCTCTGCTCCGTGGTGTGCCCCTTGGCCTTGTCGGTGCGCAGGATCTTGATGGCGACCTTCCTGTCCATCACCGGGTCGTGGGCCGAGTAGACCTTGCACATTCCCCCGGACCCGATGGGGGAAAGGTCCACGTATCGTCCCAGCCTCACGAGCTCCCCGTCCGGTCCGCGCTGCATCTGGCTCTCCGAGATCCCGGAGGCGACGGCGACCTCCAGGGTGGAGCTGGATCCGGACTGGGAGTTGCGGACGTTTTCCGGCGCCCGCTGGGGACGGGGCGGCAACGGCGCGGGCGGGACCGTCTTCCCCGGGCGCGTCGACGACCTGGGCCAGACGAGGACCGCGACCCACGCCCCGAGGGCGGGCACGAGGAATGCGAGGGGACTGACCCACAGGTCCATCTGGAAGACGACCCACCAACCCGCGGACTCCGCCGCCAGCAAGGCGAGCAGGGCCAGGACCGTCCAGCGCCGCTTGAACCTCGCGAGTCCCAGCCAAGCCAGGAGGAACGTGATGGCCAGGGACACCCAGAAGACGGCCACGGACCAGGCCGGTTGCAGCACGGTGGACTGGTCGATCAGGTCCAGGAGCACCGTGGCCGTGGCCTCCGCGCGGGGCATCCGGTCCCCCGCCAACGGCGCGGTGAACGGAACGGCGCAGGTGGGCACGAGTCCCGATGCCGTGACCCCCACCACCACCACCCGATCGCGGAACAGGTTGGATGGTCCCTTCTGCGCGAGGACCGTGGCCGCGTCCACCCGCGGGACGCCCTGGCCGGGGGGCCCCATCGGCCGCATCAGGATGCTCCCGTTGGCGTCGACCACGGTCTTTCCGTGGGGACCGGAGATCGTGCGGGATTCGGAAGCCCACCAAGACGACACCGAGACGTTGGGAGCGGACACCAGCAAGGCGGCAAGAGGCAGGGAGGGGATCAGGTGGCGGCCGTCGCTCCAGATCAACGGGTAGCTCAATCCTCCTTCGGAGGGAACCAAGGTGTCCAAGCCCGCGCTGAACCGGTCGTCGCAGGGGACCCCGGCGGGGAGCGCGGACGTCCCCACTTCCGGGAAGGCGCTCTCCGCGTCCGTGGCGGACAATTTCCAGATCTGGCAGGCGTCGCTGAAGGTTCCCGACGGGGCACGAGCGGGAACCACCACCGGTACGCCCCCGGGGAGGGCGCTCCAAAGCGCGGGAGTGGGCCCGCGGTCGGGATCCGAGAAGATGGATTTGTCCACGACCACGGATCGCGCACCGGAATTGGCGATGGACAGGATCAGGTCGTCCACCTTGGACGCGGGCCAAGGCCAGGGTCCCTGCGCATCCTGGGACGCGTTGTCGATCTCCACGAGCACCACGGGGGACGCGCCTTCCCGGTCGGTCTTCACCGTGGGCGTGGTGAGCGCCAGGACGGTCGGATAGAGGGATTCGGACGAAACCAGACCGATCGTCGCCGCAAGTGCACCCAGGAATGGCAGTATAAAGCCCAAGGCCAGGGCCAGTGGCTTGCGATTCATGAAGCACCAAATCTAGTGCGCAGCCTGGAGGTCATCGACACCACGCCCGGCCATTCGCGCCAAAAGGCCCAGGCCGCGACGGCGGAAGCGGAAGCCACGACCAGCGCGATCCGCTCCAACCCGAACAGCCCTCCCCCCAGCATCCGTCCGATCGCCGCCCCCGATCCGGAAACCAGCGCGATCTCGGCCAGCAGGATCCAGAAACCGGCGAAGGCCTGCTTTCCCGACGGCGATCTCCACCAGGTGGCGGCGAACACCGTCGCTTGGATTCCGACCAGCAGCACGAGGCCGGGACCGAGTCCGCCCCGCCCCCACCTTTGGACGAAGAAGGACCATGCGGGCCACGCGGCTAGGACGCAGACGGTGCCCATCGCCGCCCCGAGCCAGAACTTCCCCCGCGCGTACAGGGCCCTCGCCAGCACGATCTGCACGCACCAAGGGAAGACGCACCAGACCATGACCGCCATGTGGGAGGCCACGACCACGACCGCATCCTCCCCGAACCGTCCTCGCCGGAAGGCCAACCGGACGAGGTCGTGCGCGAAGGCGGCGGCGAAGCAGGAGACGGGCACCAAAACCGTTGCCAGGCGCCGGAGCGAGGTTCGGATCAGCTCCTGGAGCACGCCCCATTCCCGCCTCGCCACCAGATCCACCATGTAGGGATAGGAGGCGACGCCCGTGGACTGGCCGAACAGGGCGACCAGCACCATCACCAGCCGGAAGGCGTAGCTCGCTTGCGCCACGGCTCCGACCCCCAGGAAACCGGCTTGGCGCCGGAGCAGGAATTCGCTGGAAAAGCCCAGCGTGAGCCCCAACATGAGGGGCAGGGAGCGCCAGACGAAGGCCCGCAGATCCGGGCCTACCTCCCGGGGAAAGGCGACGCCGGCCTTGGAAATCCACAATCCCCAGGCTTGGAGGAACAGATGTCCGACCACGGCGCCGGCCAGGACGCCCCACGCGAAACCCTCCGCGCCCATCCACGGAGCCAGGAACCACCCACCCGCGAGGATGCCGACGTTGTAGACGAGGGGGGCGATGGCGGGCACCAGGAATCGACGGTGGGCGTATTGCGCTCCATTCCATGCGCCTGCCAGCAGAAAGCACAGTTGCGCCGGAAGCAGGATGCGGGTGAGGTGGATGGCCCGCTCCATGGCGGGCGTCCCCACCAGCCCCGGTTGGAGGAGGTGCAACGCGGGCCGGGCGTAGACCGCGAGCAGGGCGATGGCCACCGCACCGGAAACGCCCAGGATCAGCGCCACCCCGCCCAGGAATCTGGCTGCGGTTTCCTTTCCGCGCTCGCGTAGGGCGTCCAGGTAGAGGGGTACGAAGGAGAGGGACAGGAATCCCCCGGCCAGAAGCGTGTTCACGAGGTCCGGCAACAGGAAGGCGGTGGCGTAGGCATCCGCCTCGGATCCCGTTCCCAGCCGGGCGGCCAGCAACGCCTCGCGCAGAAGGCCCAGGACCCGGCTGGCCAGGGTGGATCCCATCAGGACCAGCGTGGCCGTGGTCATGCCCCTGCGGGCGTCGCGTTCCATTCGCGGGCAAATCTAGACTTGAGGACCGGGGTTCGGGTTCTTACATTATCCCCCTCGATTTTCAATCCGGCAAAGGAACACCCATGGCCACCATCTTCCGCCTCCAACGGGGCGGCCGCAAAAACAGGAGCTTCTTCCGCATCATGGTCGCCGATTCGGCCCAGAAGCGCGACGGACGTTTCCTGCAGGAAGTCGGCACCTACGATCCCTTGAGCACGCCCGCCGGCATCCAGCTCAAGGACGCGGTCATCCTCGACTGGCTCGCCAAGGGCGCGATCCCCTCGGAAACCGTCAAGTCCATCTTCCGTCGCCACGGACTCCTGGCCAAGCACGCCGCCGTGCGCGTCGGCGTGGATCCGTCCACGGTAGGCACCGCCGTGATCCCCGAAAAGGCCAGGAAGCCCGTGCCCTCCAAGAAGGCACAGGCGAAGGCCGCGGCCGCGGGCTGAGTTCGGGAATGGAGATCCCCGACGGTCTGGTGGCCGTCGGTCGGCTCCACTCCCCCCACGGACTGTCGGGCCAGATCAAGGCCGAATGCCTCAGTTGGAACCCCAACCGGTTCAGAGGACTTTCGGAAGTGGTGCTGGTCAACGGTCGGACCAGGCGAGAAACCAAGATCGTCGACGCCATGGCGGCTGGCCCGCTGTGGCGTCTTTCGTTCGAGGGGATCCGCGATCCCGAATCCGCCAAGCTTCTCTCGGGCGCCTGGATCTGCGTTCCCGAAGCAAGCGTCCAAAGGCCTCCGGGAGGGTGGATCGAAGCCGACCTGGAGAACCTCCCCGTGGTGGACGCCCTGGGAGCCGTCCTGGGCCGGGCCCTGGGCCTTGCCGACATTCCCACCTTCGCCCTGCGGGCGGTCGCGGAGGATGGGACGGAAATCGTCCTCCCTCTGGAAGGGCCGCTGGCCTGTCGGGTGGACATGGCATCCCGGCGCGTGGTCGCCGACCGCGAGATCTGGGACGCCCTTTCGTGAGGGTGGACGTGGTCACCCTGTTTCCGGGGATGTTCCAGGCCTTGGACCATTCCATCCCCGCCAAGGCGAAGAAGGCGGGCGTCTTCGATCTGCGCCTCCACGATCTCCGGGAATTCCCGCTCAACCGCTACGGCGCGGTGGACGACTACCCCTACGGCGGCGAACCGGGCATGGTCCTGCATCCGCGACCCCTGGAACAGTGCTTGGAAAAGGCCTTGGAGGGTCGCGACGGCGTTCCCGTCCTGTGTCCTTCCCCGCACGGGAAACCTCTGACCCAGGCGGATGTCCGGGAGTGGTCCCTCGTTCCGGCGATCGTGCTGGTGTGCGGCCACTACAAGGGGATCGACGAGCGCTTCCGCTACCTGCATGTCACCCACGAATTCTCCGTGGGCGACTACGTGCTCTCGGGCGGCGAGATGGCGAGCCTGGTGTTCCTGGACGCCGTGACCCGGCTTCTGCCCGGAGTGCTGGGTGACGACGGGTCGGCGCGCACGGACAGCTTCGAGGAACCGTTGCTCGGATGGCCGGTCTACACGCGCCCCGAGGTCTGGAACGGCCTGAAGGTCCCCGAGGCATTGCTTTCCGGAAACCACGAACGCATCCGCCTCTGGCAACGGAAACAGCAGTTGCTCTGGACCATGGAGCGCCGCCCCGACCTCTGGGCCGCCTTCGAACTCACGCCGGAAGATCACAAGCTCCTGGAAGATTGAATTCCGAGACTTGCACGACGTTTGTTCGGAACGTATACTACCGAGTATGAAAGCTGCGATTTCCCTTCCCGACGATGTCTTCGAAGCCGCCGAAGCCGTGGTCGAGGCTCGTGGCTGGTCCCGTTCCAGGCTCTACACCGAAGCCTTGCGGCAATACCTGAAGCGTGAGGATCCCGCGGACATCACGCACCGGCTGAACCAGGTCCATCCGGTCGCGGATGAAAGCGCGGCACTGCGCCGCCGGGCCAATCGATCCGTCCTCGAAGCCTCCGACTGGTGATT
>JGI12269J14319_10004293_pt1 | contig 13082 bp, 11 predicted proteins | sample PeaSoiSIISIP2007_FD_14319 | JGI IMG/M metagenome (IMG submission 14319) | reverse complement strand
GTGTGGGTTGGCAGCGCGACGAGCACCGGTGGGCCGGGCGACCTGGGTGCTCCTTGCTGCATCAAGCTTTGCGTGGGCCGTCGGAGAAGCTTTGTGGAGCTATTACGATCTCGTCGATGGGACCCAGATCCCGTTCCCGTCGTTGGCCGATGTGGGATTCCTCACCGCTGTTCCTTTGGCTTTTGCGGGACTCTTGCTCTTTCCCAGTGGCCCCCGACGCACCACCGATCATGTGCGAGGATTGCTCGACGGTTGCATCATCGCGACGTCACTCCTGTTCGCGAGCTGGGTGACCATTCTCGGCCCCCTGTACCGATCTCACCAGGGTGGTGCGCTCAAGCAGGTCATCTCCCTGGCGTATCCCATGAGCGACGTCATCATGGTGTCTTTGGTCATCATCTTGCTGTCACGTACCGGGAACCGGGGTCGGGTGAGCTTGAGCCTGGTGATGGCGGGTGTCGTGGCCTTCGCCGTCGCTGACAGCTCGTTCACCTATCTGACGGATCTCAACAACTACGGCAGCGGAACCTTCCTCGATACCGGTTGGGTGGCGGGCTATCTCTTGATCGGTCTGGGGGCGCTGTGGGCGATCACGTCACCGCCGCATGATACGGAGCCAGTCGAGTCATCCACGATCTCGTTGGTGGCTCCGTACGTCCCCGTGCTCATCGTGCTTGGGGTGACAGCCGTCCAACTGTTGCGTGGTCGTAACATCGAGCCCGTCTCCTGGATCATGGCGTTTGCGCTCGCCGTGCTTGTCCTATGTCGAGAGGCATTGCGTCTTTGGGAACGCGGGCCAACAACGTCTCGTGATCGAGCGGCAACAACCGCGACCCTGGGCGGTGAGCTGTAGTGAGTGAAGACTGGCCACGCCTTGTATCAGGCGGCTCCGCTGTGCGATTGCTCGGTCCTGCACGACCCGCTGTCAGTCCCAGCGCCAAGAGAGTGACCGCATGGATCGTCCGTGGCATCATGATCACCACGACAGGGTTTGCCGTTCTTGATCTCTTCCTCTTGGCGTCGGGCATACGTCACTAGGCTGTCCGCCAGGGAGCGTGTCTCACGGCTGGCAGAACCGAGGTGCCAAGAACTGGCTCACAGTCCTTGCTCGGTTGCATTCAGCGCCGTCGGGGCACCCCACGTGACCACCCTGTTCCGCCCACTGCGCTTAGCCTCGTACAAGGCCGTATCCGCCCGTTGCAGCAGTTCGGTAGCAGAGTCGGCTTCCGCCTGCCACGTCGATACCCCGAAGCTGAGAGTGACCGACGCGGGCGTGATCATCGAACGCATCTGTTCCTGGATCCGTTCGACGATCAGCTTGGCCTCCGTCGTCGGTGCCTCCGGGAGCAGAACAGCAAACTCGTCGCCACCAATTCTTCCGACGAGATCCGTCGAACGGACTCCCATGTGCATGGCGTGGGCAACGCCCCGCAAGGTCTCGTCCCCCACCCCGTGCCCGTAGAAGTCGTTGACCGCCTTGAACCCGTCCAAGTCGGCGATGACCACACTGAGGGGACGGTCGTACCGCTCGGCGCGTGTCCCCTCGTGTATCACAGCGTCTTGGAATGCCTGGTAGTTGAGACAGCCGGTGAGGCCATCATGGGTGGCCAGGCGGTGCAGGGATGCAGTGAGAGCCTTTCGCTCTTGTTCCCAAATGTTGCGATTCATCGAGGCCGTAACCGAAATCGCTCCGGCAACGCCGATCATGATCGCTGTGGGGATGGCCCGTGTGCCGCTGACTGGCACACCTGTCAAGAAGAGGAGCCCAAGACACCCGAGCGCCAAGCACGCCAGTCCGATAACGGCGTGCAGTCGATAGAGGAGGCCCCCAAAGAGGACGGGGAGCACGAGGAAGCTCGCCAGAGGACTTCCGGCACCGCCATCGAGTGCGAGTGGGATGGCAATGACAGCAAGAGTCCCGACTGACCAGGAGAAGAAGAAGAGGTCGCGCCAACGGGTGGCGATCAACCGCGTTCCGACTGGTCCGACGATGCCGAGCGAGGCCACGATGGCGGCAATATCGAGCGTCATGATGAGCCCGCGCTGGGGACGGTGGAATGTCAGGGCGATGTAGACCAGGAACATTCCTCCGCCCAGGACAAACGAGGCGATGCCCATGTACAGGTGGCGACGCCACAGGCTCCGGTCCAGGTCCAGGGCGATGCCATCGATCCCCAGGGCGCGGTCGACTCCGGTCTCCTCGACGGGTCGCAAAGAGGCAGGTCGAATCGAGCTCACCCGAGGATTATCGGCACCGAAAGTTGAATCCCTAATAGGAAGATGAGAAGTCCGAGCAGGAGAGACATCGGACGTCAGGATCTGACGGCCCAAGGAGGCCAGGTTCGTCCGGCAACGGGCCCGACCGTCGAGGTGGCTATTCCTCCGACATGGTTGCGATGCCGGTCGTCCCAATCACCCTGTAGACATTGCGCGAGACGGAGGTGCCGATGGCATCACCGATTCGTTCGGCGAACTCATCGGCATGACGCTCACTGGCTCGCACACCTTCCTCGTCGTCCCACACGGTCAGGGCAATGACGTGGTTGCCACCTGGCTTCTCCAGGACGAGTGCACCCCGGAAGCCGGGGATCGATGCATAGGTGTGCGGAAGGTCGACGCGCAATGACTCCACGACGCCACTCATTTTCGTGCTGTCGGAGTAGAAGGTGATGACCCTTGCGAACACGTCGATGAGTGTATTCGTGCGGGACCGCGCCCGGCAGATCCCACCCCCGACAGGGCATGTTTGCACGTGCGAACGGGTTCTCCGACCTCCTCAGCCCGCCTGGGGGTGGGGGACGGCGACGGCGACCACGGGGGCCGTCAGCGGCGTGTGGGCGAGCGACCCGTAGAAAGCGGCATCGCCGAAGGCGAACACCCCCCCGTCCGACCCGGTGAGCACGTAGCCATTGCCGTCAGCGGTGGTGGCGATGCCCACCATCGGCGCCCCCAGGGACGTGGTGGCCATCGTCCCGTGGTACACGGCGCCCCCGAAGGCGAACACGCCGCCGTCGGCCGCGGCGACCAGGTACCCGCCGGTCGGCGTGGTGGCGATGCCCACCATGGGGGCCGTCAGGACGTGCTCGGCCATCGACCCCCCATAGCGGGTCCCGAAGGCGAACACCCCGCCGTCGCCGGCCACGAGCACGTAGCCGGTGGCGGTTGCTGCCATGCCCACCACCGGGGCGTTGAGGGTCGTGGTCCCGAGCGATCCGCGGAACTGGGCGTCACCGAAGGTGAACACCCCACCGTCGGCGGCCACCAGCCAGTAGCCGTGACCGTCGGGGGTGACGGTCATGCCCACGATGGGGGCGTTCAGGGCCTTGCCCGCCATCGACCCGTAGAAGGCACCATCGCCGTAGGCGAACACCCCGCCGTCGGCAGCCACCAGCCAGGAGCCGTGACCGTCGGGGGTCTCGGCCATGCCCACCACCGGTGCGGCCAGGTGCTGGGCGCTCAGCGGTCCCGTGAAGACCGCACCACCGAAGGCATACGCAGCGGCGTCGCTGCCCGCCAGGGCGTACCCCAGGGTGGCGTGGACAGGTGCCGGCGCGGGCGGGGTGACCGGTGCAGCCAGCACCGTCAGGATGAAGGCCTGGGTGGTGGTCATGCCCTCATCGCCGTTGGCGGCCCCGATGTAGAAGGTGTAGACCCCGGCGCTCCCGAGCGCCGGGGTGCCGGCCAGGTTGGCAGGGTCACCGGCGTACGTGTCGCCGACAAAGGTCACTCCGGCGGGCAGCACCGCCGTGCCCGTGGCCGGGTCGACGATCCGGCTGTCGGCCGTGCTGGTCCGGGGTGTGGATGTCAGGGCCGAGCCGGCGAACAGGAAGCCCGGCGGGTAGGCGGTGTCGGTGACGCTGAACGTCCCCGCCTCGCCTTCGGTGAAGGCGGTGTTGTCCGCGCTGGTGATGCTCGGGAGCGTGATGATGTGCAGGGTGTAGGCGTTTGTGGTGCTGCCTCCATCGTTGGTGGCGGTCACGACGATGGGGTAGCTGCCGCCGGTGTCCGGCGCCAAGGTCCCTGCGAAGGTCCCGGTGCCATCACCGTTGTCGGTGAAGGTCATGCCCTCGGGCATCGTGCCGGTGACCGTCAAGGTCTCCGGTGCCGTCGATGTGGTGCTGACCACCCCGGTGAAGGGTGCGCCGGTGCCGAAGGTGGCAGAGCTGATCCCGGTGAACAGTGGCGGGGCATCGGTGATGGCGATGCCCAGGGTCTCCTGGAGGGACCCGGCCGCACTGCTCGCCTGGAGCGTGGGGTAGTAGGTGCCGGCGGTGCCGACGGCCGGCGTCCCGCTCAGGGTGCCGGTGCCGTCCCCGNTGTCGACGAAGGTCAAGCCGGGGGGCACGCCGGAGAGCGACAGGTCCGGAACCGGGTAGCCGGAGGTGGTGATGGTGAACGATCCCGCCTGGCCCACGACGAAGCTCGCCGCCGACGGGCTCGTGATGGTCGGGGCTCGTGATGGTCGGGTACTCGTGCACGGTGATCGTGAAGACCTGGGTGGCGTCAGGGGCGGTGCCGTTGGTGGCGGTCACGGTGACCGAGTAGGTCCCGGCGACGTCGCCGGGGGTGCCCGAGAAGTACCCTGCGCCCGGTCCGGCGTCGGTGAAGGTCATGCCGGCCGGGAGGGTCCCTGAGGTGACCGACAGCGTGGCCCAGGGCGTGCCGCTCGTGGACAGCCATGCCTCGCTCGAGGCCTGGCCATTGGTGACCGTCTCGGACGTGGCGTTGCCCTCGGCCACGAACTGCGGTGCGTCGCTGATGGCGAGGGTGATGCCCATGGTGCCGACGACGGTGCCGTTGCGGGTGGCGACGAGGGTGAGGAGGTAGCTGCCCTGGGACCCGGAGGCCGGCGTCCCGTACAGTTGCGCCGAGCCGGTGGTAGCGGCAGCGAAGCCCATGCCCGACGGGAGCGGGTAGTCCGTGCCGGCGAGCGACAGCGTGGCGTAGGGGTCGGTCGTGTCGTAGCTCGACGCAGCGCCGTTGTGGCCCGCGCTGAAGGTGGCGACGGCCGGGCCGGAGATGGCGGAAGCGATGGTGAGGGTGAAGTACTGGGTGTCGGAGCCCCCGGCTGCGTTCGAAGCGGTGATGGCCAGGTCGTAGATGCCGGCATCGGCCGCGGTCGGGGATCCCATCAGGTCGGCGTGCCCGTCGAGGTCGTCGACGAAGGACAGGTCCGCCGCAAGCGTGGGGGCCACGACCGAGTACGTCGGGGTGGGGTAACCGGTGGCGGTGACCGTGAAGTCGTCGGCCGCGCCCTCGGCGAAGGTGGTGCTGACGGCGGTCGTGATCTGCGCGCCCTCGTCCACGGTGATGGTGAACACCTGGGTGGCGTCGTTCCCGACGCCGTTGCTGGCGGTGACGGTGACGGGGTAGACGCCGCCCGTGCCGGGTAGGGGGGTGCCCGAGAAGTACCACAGGCCCGTTCCGGTGTCGGTGAAGGCCATGCCGCCAGGCACGGTGCCCGAGGTGACCGACAGCGTGGGCGTGGGCGTGCCACCGGCTTCACCCCCTGCGTCACCCGAGACCTGGCCGGTGGCCACCGTCTCGGTCCCGGGCGGGGTCACGAACTGTGGTGCGACGCCGACGACGGTGAGGGTGAAGTCCTGGGTGGCGGTGCCCGTCTGGTTGGTGGCGGTGATGGTGAGGTCGTAGGTCCCGACGTCGCCGCCGCCCGGGGTGCCGTACAGCCACTCCGTGCCATCGCCGTTGTCGGTGAAGGCCAGGTCGCCCGGCAGGTTCGAGGACACCGACAGCGTCTCGGGCGCCGTGCCGGGAGCGGTGATCTCCACCTGGCCCCAGTCCCCGGCAGTGAAGCTGGTCGAGGCGGCCGAGGTGAAGACCGGCGCGGTGTCGACGTTCAAGGTGAAGTCGGTGCCGAGGCTGAACGACCCATCACCGGCGTTGGCCGCCGAGAAGTAGCCCTGGTAGGCGTGGGGCGTCGTGACCGTTCCCGCCAAGGTGGCCGTGCCGTTGCCGTTGTCGGTGAAGGTCACGCCGGCCGGTGCGTTGTACCAGTGCATGGCCAGCTCCGGAGCGGAGAGCCCGACGGTGGAGAAGGTGAAGGTCCCCGGCTGGCCGGCCACGAAGGCGGTGGCGTCGGCACTGGTGATGGCCGGGGGTGGCAGGATGGTGAGGGTGAAGTCTCGGGTGGTGGATGCGCCATCGCTGACGGCGGTGATGGTGAGGGGGTAGATCCCCACGTCATCGGCACCCGGGGTGCCCTCGACGGCGACGATGCCGTCGCCGGGGTTGTAGACCGACACGTCGCTCGGCAGGGCGGCGCCCCCGACCGACAGGGTGGCCGTGGGGGTGGATTCGGTGTCGAACTGGAGCCACATCGGCTGCCCGACGGTGGCGAACCCCGTGGAGGGCACGGTGATGACCGGCGCGACGCCGAGGACCTGCAACCCGAACAGGTCGACCCCACCCCCCAGGCTGTTCTGGTAGCCCACAAAGAAGTCGTAGGTGCCGTAGCTGCCCACCGCCGGGGTGCCGGCCACGGTGGCGGTGTCGTTCCCGTCGTCGGTGTAGGTCACGCCCGCCGGCAGGTTGGGCGTGCCGCTCATGCCATACGGAGACGAGGAGTCATCGGCACTCCCGGCCCCCGTCACGGGGTAGGGGAACCCGACGAAGGTGATGGTGGTGGTGCCGGCCTGGCCCTCGGTGAAGGAGGGGAGCGCGTGCGCGCTCGAGACCTCCGGGTGCTCGTCCACGGTGAGGATGAACGTCTGGGCGGCTACCTGATCCCCGTCGTAGTACAGGTACGCGGCGTCGTGGTACGTGCCGCCGGTGCCCGCCGCCGGAGTGCCGTGGAGGGTGGCCGAACCCGGGCCCGAGGGGGAGAAGGCCACCCCGGTCGGCAGCACCCCGGCGAACGTGAAGTTCGGGATGGGTGAGCCGGTGGAGGTGAAGTTGAAGGCGACCGCCTGGCCCACCTCGAGGGTGGCGGAGGCCGCCGAGGTGATGGTGTCGCCGGTCTGGGCCGAGGCCGAGGAGGCACCGATGGCCAGCGACCCGAGCGTGCCCACGGAGAGGGCCAGGGCCACTCCCAGCCGCACCGTGCCCCGGTTGTGAGAGCGCGCACTGGGGCTGGCGACACTCCGGCGCGACAGGTACCTGCGGGCAACCAAATCGGTGACCTTCCCTTCCAGCGGGCGCGCACGGCATCGCCATGCCCTGCAGTGGTGTCGGCATCTCGCCCGGCCGGGCCACAGGGTCGAAAGACCGCTCGTTGCGTGCCGGCCCGCTCGAAGGGGCAGGCGGACGTCAGCCGCCGGGGAGCGTGCCCAACCTAGGGACCTGGCGATGCACGTCCGGCTGCGACCACGGCGTCACCCAGCCGTCCGCGCTGTCCCCCGACTTCCCCGAGCCCGAGGACGGGCACGGGGCGGGGGGGAGGGCGGGCGGCCTTAGGACGGCCGCCTCGACCAGCGCTTTCCCAGCCACCCCGCCCAGGCGATCGTGGCCACGACGGCCAGCCACCACACGATCCATGCAGGTCCGGTCACGCCCCGCAGTATGCCCGCATCGGGTGCCCCACGGCCAGGCCCGGGTCCCGAGCGGGACCTCTCCGGGCCCCGGTTCCTCGGTCCCGGCGCGGCCCGCCGCTGCGACCTGGGCGGCCGGCGTCCCGGTCTGCGACGATGCAGGCAGGCCCCGGGGCTGTGCGGGCCCGGGACCGGCGAGGGAAGGAGGCGACGTGGACGGCGACATCGTGATCCGCGGGGGTTCGCTCATCGACGGGACCGGCGCTCCGGCCCGCAACGCCGACGTGGCCGTGCAGGACGGTCGGATCGTGGGGGTGGGGGAGGGCCTGCGGGGCCGGCGCGAGCTCGACGCCTCGGGCCAGGTCGTGGCGCCCGGCTTCATCGACATCCACACCCACTACGACGCCCAGGTGTTCTGGGACCGCTGGCTGACGCCGTCGTCGTTCCACGGCGTGACGAGCGTGGTCGCCGGCAACTGCGGCTTCTCCATCGCCCCCATCCGCCCCGACCTCGCCCCGCTGCTGGCCCGGACGCTGCAGCACGTCGAGGACATGAGCTTCGACACCCTGTCGGTGGGTGTGCCGTGGGACGAGTTCGAGACCTTCGCCCAGTACCTCGACGCCGTCGAGCGCCGGGGCGTGGCGCTCAACTACGGGTGCTACGTGGGCCACACGGCGGTGCGCATGTACGTCATGGGTGAGGCTTCCTACGAGCGCCTCGCCACGGCGCAGGAGATGGCGCGGATGCAGGAGGTGGTGGCCGACGCCATGGCCGCCGGCGCCATGGGGTTCGCCTCGAGCGCCTCGCCCACCCACAACGGTGACCGCGGGCGGCCGGTGCCGTCCCGGGTGGCCGACCTCGACGAGCTGCGGGCACTGCTCGAGCCGGTGCGCCTCGCCGGCAAGGGTGTGGTGGCCCTGCTCCCGGGGGGCGTCATCCCCAACCGCGAGCTCTTCACCCTCCAGCGCGAGGTCGGCCGTCCCATCACCTGGACGGCGCTCCTCACGGTGCAGGGCTACCCCTACCACGAGAAGGTGGTGGCGGAGAACGACGCCGCGCGCCACGAGGGCGTCGAGGTGTGGCCCCAGGTGTCGTGCCGGCCGCTCGTCTTCCAGATGAACCTGGCCGAGCCCTTCACCCTCAATTCCCGACCCAGCTTCGCCAAGCTCATGGGCCTCGACCTCGACGCCCGCATGGCCGCCTATCGCGACCCGGCGTGGCGGGCCGCCACGTGGGAGGAGCTGTCGGGGGCGGGGGGCGGGCTCCCGTTCAACTGGCCCTCGGTGTCGGTGGCCGAGTCGCCGTCGCACCCCGAGCTCGAGGGTCGGGCCGTGGTCGAGCTGGCCGAGGAGCGCGGCGGCACGCCCCTCGACGTCGTCCTCGACATCTCGCTCGACGACGGTCTCAAGTCGCGGTTCTGGTCCGTGCTCGCCAACAACGATCCCGAGGGGATCGCCTGGCTCTTGCCGCGCGACAACGTGCTGCTGGGCCTGGCCGACTCCGGGGCGCACGTGTCGCAGCTGTGCGACGCCTGCTTCGCCACCGATCTGCTCGGCAACTGGGTGCGTGATCGCGCCGTGATGTCGCTCGAGCGGGCCGTGCACAAGCTCACGGCTGAGCCCGCCGGCGTGTACGGCCTGTCGGACCGCGGCACCGTGGCGCCCGGCAAGGCCGCCGATCTGTGCGTGTTCGACCCCGCCACGGTGGCACCCGGGCCGTTGCGCCGGGTGGTCGACTTCCCCGCCGACGGCGAGCGTCTCACCGCCGACCGGCCGGTGGGCATGACCCATGTCCTCGTGAACGGCGTGCCCATCCGCGTCGACGGTGAGCCGCTGCCGGAGGGCCTCGACGCCCACCCGGGCACGGTGCTCAGAAGCTAGGTACCGACCTGCTCGTCACGCCCGGAGCGGACGCTCGTCACCGGTCAGCTCCATGGTCATGAAGGCGCTGTTGGGACTGGCGTNGTANTCGGCGAACGGTCCGCACGGGGCGAAGCCGGCGGCGCCGTACAGCGACCGCGCCGGNCCGAAGGGGGGCGTGGCGCCCGTTTCGAGGCTGACCCGGTGGCAGCCCNGNCCCCGGGCCACGTCGACGAGGTGGTCGAGCATCGCCCGCCCGATGCCNCGGCCCCGGGCCGCNTCGGCCGTGTGCATCGACTTGAGCTCGGCGTGGTCGGGGCCGAGCTGCTTGAGCGCCCCCACGGCCAGCACCTCGCCGTCGAGGCGGTAGCTGAAGAACGTCACCGCCGGGTCCACGAGGCCGTCGACGTCGAGGGCGTGGACGTCCTCGGGTGGCGTGTTGGCCCGGGCGAACGCCAGGTGCCGCTCGAGCAGCTTCCGCACGTCGGCGGTGCGGGGGTCGTCGACGGCGATCGTGCCTCGGGCCACGGAGGCGACGATAAGACACGGGGACCACCAGCCGACGCCGGGTCCCACCGCCGCGCCGGGCGGGGCGTCGCAGCCGGGATCAGGCCGGGGGACGCCCGTCCTCGAGGTAGACGAAGCCGTCGGTCGCCACCACGGCGGCGACCCGGCGGCGCACCGGCCCGCTCAACAGCTCCAGGGCGTCGGACACCGCCACCATCCGGTGCTCGGAGATCTCCTCGGGCTGGACCACCACCGAGCCGAGGACGTCGTCACCGAAGGTCCCGCAGTCGAACAGGAACCGCATCCCTCCGGGGCGATCGGGCCGGGGGCGAAGGAAGTCGACGCCCGCCAGGCGACCGTGGGCCACGGCGAGACCGGTCTCTTCGCGCACCTCGCGCCGGCACGCCTCCCAGGGCGTCTCCCCGTCGGCCTCCATCTGGCCGCCGGGCACGGTCCATCCGCCCTTGTAGGTCGGCTTGAGGATGAGGAGCCGGCGGTGGTCGTCGAAGATGAGCGCTCCCGCTGAGGCCGGGATGCGGGGGATCTCGAAAGCCGGCGGGAGGGGCACCGTCGCGAGGTTCCCCGCTCCGTGGCGTGGCGTCAAGGACCCGGCGGCGCGGTCTCGACGGGCGAGGTCCGGCCGGGTCGGTCGCCGCCACCCGCCGGGGACGACCGTCGGGGTGGCGGCGGCATGGCAGTGTGGCACCGACGTGGCGTCTGTACGGCAGTGGGCGCCGGAGCTCTGCAGGCGTGGAGGTGTCGTCGGACATGGGGGTCACGTTCTCCCACCTGGGTCTGTGCGTGTCCGATCTCGAACGGTCGGTGCGCTTCTACTGCGAGGGGCTCGGATTCGAGCTCGTGCAGTCGCACACCGTGGGCCAGGAGTTCGCCCGGCTCATGGAGGTCGAGGACGTCGTCCTGCAGTCGCGTTTCGTGCGGCGCGACGGGGTGTCGATCGAGCTGCTGCACTTCGACTCGCCCGGTCATCACGGCGAGCAGGTGCGCCGGCCCATGAACGAGCTGGGCCTGACCCATCTGTCGTTGCGCGTCGACGACGTCGACGCCGTGGCGGCCACCATCGACGCCCTGGGCGGGACCGTCCTGGCCCAGACGCGCACCACCTTCGGTGCCGGCGCCGGTGTGCTCGACTTCGTCTACTGCACCGACCCCGACGGCGTGCGCATCGAGCTGATGCGGCTGCCCGGGTAGGCGCCGTCGCCGGGCCGACGTCCGAGGGCTGTCGATCGAGGATCGGCCTGCGGGGCGGGGGCGGAGAGGAAGGGTCCTCGCCGCATGGAGAAAGACAGGGTTGCGGGTGGGGCGTGGGCTACGGTCCCAACGGTGGGGACGCCGCAACGGGCTGCCGCGGAGCGCGACATCGAGAACCTGGTGGCGCGTTACGCCGAGCTGGTCGACGCCGGTGACTTCGCCGGGCTCGGAGACCTGCTGTCCGACGCCGTCTTCGGTGGTGAAGGGGACGCCGTGGTGCGCGGCGGGGAGCTCATCGAGCAGACGTTCCGGGCCATGGTGCGCGTCTACGAGGACGGCACCCCCCGCACCAAGCACGTCACCACCAACATCAACCTCGAGGTGGACGCGGACGGAGAGGCGGCCACGGCACGTTCGTACGTCACCGTCTTCCAGGCCCTCCCCGACCTGCCCCTGCAGCCCATCGTGGCCGGCCGGTACCGGGACCGGTTCGAGCGCCGCCCCGGGGGCTGGCGCTTCGTGGAACGACGGTTCACCACCGATCTGGTCGGTGATGTCAGTCACCACCTGAAGAGAGGTGCGGACGCGTTACGGGGCTGACCCTACGTGTTGTGAGTTGTCGACCGCGTAGGGTCACCTGATTCTGGCTGCTGTGCCCAGGTACCGTCGAAAACGGACCGTGGACAGCGTCAGGTCCCTGACGCTGAGGAGCATCTGGGGTATACAGGCAGCGTGCGCCTCGCCCACGTGTCGATCATCGAGGGCGTGCCCGTCGGACAGGGTGGCGCCGTGGGGTCGTACGACCTCCTGGTGGAACGCACCGGCTGGACGCTGGTCGACTCGCTGCGGCCCGGGGTGGAGACCCACTGGTCCTGGGACGACATCAGCGGGCTGACCGCCATCACCGGTGTGCACACCGCCGAGGGGCTGCCGGCCACCTCGCTCGACCTCATCGTGAACGGCTGGCCCGTTCGCCTGGTGGTGCCCTCGGACCAGTTGCCGCACCCGGGTCCGGTCCTGCTCACGATGTTGGCCCCCGCCGGGCACGTCCTGCGCGGAGCGGAGGTGATCACCCAGGCTGCCCCGACCCGCCGGCTCGACGAGGTGGTGCGGTTGCGACGGTCCCCCCAACGGCGACCTGTGCCACTGCGCACAGTGGGTGCGACCGGGGTCGGGGCCGCGGCAGCGGTGGCCGTCATGGTGGCGGGAACGGTGATCGCCGCCGCCGTCCTCAGCTCGGGTGGGGCGCCCCCCTCGAACCCCGACCGCACCCCGCCGAAGCGTTCCGCCCTGGCGCCCGTCGTCCGGCAACCCGCCACGCCGGCGCCCAACGTCACTCCGACGACGGGTGGGCCGTCGGTGGCGGCTGCGGGTGGCGCCGGGGCCGACACGGTTCCCCTGCCTCTGCCCACCACCACCGCCACGTCCTCGACCAAGCCCTCGACCAAGTCCTCGACCACCTCGACGACCAAGCCGGTGACACACAAGCCGTCGACCGGGTCGGCCGGCTCCTCGCTGTTCACGTCGGCGGCGTCGGGGACTTCGGCGTCCACCGGCACAGTGGCCGGACCTACGCCGACGACCACGCGGGCTCCCACCACGACGACGCCCGCCACCACGACGTCGCGTCCCGCCCCCACCACCACGACCACGCGGCCCCGTCGACAGCCGACCACCACCACCCAGCCGCCGCGATCGACCACCACCACGCGGCCGGCGCGGCACGGGCCGACCACGACGGTGCCGCCCACGACGGTGCCGCCCACGACGACACCGCCCACGACGGTGCCGCCCACGACGGTGCCGCCCACGACGACACCGCCCACGACGGTGCCGCCAACCACCGTTCCCTGACCGACGAGCGTCCGGTACCGCACCGGGGCGCCACGGTCACCACGGGGCACCGGTAGCCCAGCCTCCGACCGACCCGGCCTCCGAACGGACGTCCATGGCCTGACAGCGCCCCCCAGCCCGTAGCTAGAACGTGTTCTATTCTGGGGGGGCCGGGGGCGGAAGCCGG
>JGI12269J14319_10004287_pt1 | contig 13086 bp, 12 predicted proteins | sample PeaSoiSIISIP2007_FD_14319 | JGI IMG/M metagenome (IMG submission 14319) | reverse complement strand
CATAGCGGCGGTTCGCGTTCGCCCCGGGATCGCGGTGTGTCACCGAGGAGTACCGCTCGTCGGCAGCAGAAACTCTGTCCGGCGGCCGAGACCGTCAGACAGAGCCGTTCCAGCCGATGCCCGTTACCGGGCAGCGCCCGCGACATAAGCAGCGACGATATAGGTAGCGTGCCGGTCGAGGCTGCCGCGGGCTCGGTCGTACCGCATTGTGGTTCTCGGGTCAGCATGTGACGCCGCTTCTTGGACGTCGCGCAGCGGGACTCCGACGTCGAGCGCGGCGGTGATGAACGCGTGTCTCAGCGTGTGGGGCGTGACCGCCTTGCTGATTCCGGCGCGGCGGGCGGTCTTGCGGACGATCCGCCCGGCGCCGTGCCGGTCCAGTCGCCGCCGGTCCGCGGCCAGGAACACCGGGCCGTCCGTGCGCTCGCCTATGGCCAGGTCGATCGCCCGGGCGGTGCGCGGCGCCAGTGGGATGGTCACCACCTTGCCGCCTTTGCGGGTGATGGTCAGGGTCCGGTGCCCGCGCTCCAGGCCTAGGTGCTCGATGTCGGCGCCGGTGGCCTCGGAGACTCGCAGCCCGTTCAGGGCGAGCAGGGAGATCAGCGCATGCCCGGGCGGTGGGCCGAGCCCGGCGGCGACCAGGAGTGCGCCGAGTTCGTTGCGGTCCAGCGCGACGGCATGTGACTCGTAGTCCACCCGCGGACGGCGGACGTGCGCTGCCGGGGAGTGATCCAGGAGTTCCTCTTCGACCGCGTACTTGTAGAAGCCGGCGATGGTGCTCAGCCGCCGGGTGACGGTGGCCCGGGCCCGGCCGCGGGCTTCGAGTTCCCTGGCGAAGCTTTCGATGTCGGCGCGGCGGACGGCGAACAGGGCCAGGGAGCGGGCCCGGCACCAGGTACTGAATTGGCGCAGGTCCAGGGCGGTCGCGTCGCGGGTCAGGCCGCGGTACCCGGCCAGGAACCCGGCGAGCGCGAACCGCTCGGCGTCGATGAAGGCGGGCTGGATCGTAACGAGCGTGGTGGATGGGGCAGTGGTAGTCATCGGGCACCTCCCGGCCGGGCTGAGACCCGGGAGGCTGGGCCAGCCGCAGGGTCCCAGCAATTGAGCGGAACCCAAACGTAGGCCGCGTCGGCCGGTCACGCCATGTCACGGCCAGAGGGAGCTATGGTGATGATCTGCCACTGGAGAAATGCTCGAGATCGCCGACTCGGCGCTCCGGTGGGTGCCTCGATATGTCTGGCCGTGCGTGTGCAGATCGGCCACTTCTGTGTGCTCTGTTCGGGGAGGGTCTGGAGCAGAGAGCGGGATCAGGGTCTCGGCGATGCAGACCAGGCTGCCTGAGGTCACGAGGTGACCGGGGCGGACGAGGCGGACGGCGCGTTGCCCTGATTACCGGGGTCTGGCCCGCCAAGGCAAAGCGACGTCAGCAGACGGCCGCACCACCGTCTTCGCAAACCACCGCGAATGCCTCATCCATGCAGATGCCCGCACGAGTGCACCGCGCGCGCCACGGCGCGGCAGCGACCCCAGCCCGCCACCACGCGTCAGCCTGGCCGCCTTTCACGCCGTTACCGCGTCACCCGGGCCATGGACGACTGATTAGCGGCTCGGCGGCGGCGATGGCCGCTGCGCCCGTCGGCGCCGTGCGCCGCGTGGCTTACCTGCGCGCCGTGGCGGCGCGGATGATGACAGTCTCGACGTCGTGCCACTGGATGCCCCGGAATCCGGCTGCTGCCAGCAGCCGGGTCGCACGCCGCTTGGTCCGGGCCTTGTGCCGGCGGCTGGCGATCAGGGTGGGCACCAGCCAGGCCGAGAACAGGTCGGCGAGCACGAGCCAGCCGCCGGGTGCCAGGATCCGGGCGCACTGCGCCAGGCCGGCCTGCTGGTCGGCCCAGTGATCGAAGGAGGTCGTGCTGACCACCAGGTCGAAGGATCCCCCCGGGAATGGCAGCTCCTCTGCCGTGCCCTCCAGCCACCGCAGTCGGCCGTCGGGGGCCGTGGTCCGCGCGGCCGCGATCATAGCCGGGGCCGGGTCTACCCCGGCTAGCTCGACGGCCTGCGGACAGCGGACAGCGAGCTGGCGCAGGAGGTACCCGGTCCCGCACCCGATATCGAGGATGCGGTCTGGTGCAGGCGCCAGCGTCAGGGCCAGGTCCGCGGTGCGGTCGGCTATCTGCTGGTGCAGCCGCCCGCGCCAGCCGCTTTCGTAGCGACCCGCTCGTGCGTCGAACGCGGCGATGTCACGGCCATAGGTCATGGCTGGATACTGTCAGCTCCAGTGCGCCGACATCCACGCCCGCGCCCGTAAGCAGCTCACCCGCCCGCAAGAGCTGACAGCACCCGATCGGCGGCAGTGCGCGCCTCGCCTGATGCAGCGGCCAAATTGGAGCGTACAAGGCTCGCCCGCCGCGACCTGCCGGTGCGCGAGCGTGGGTGGCCTGTGGTGCACGGCGCCACGAGACCAGGCCGCCGGCTGCGCGCCGGGCTGCGGGTGCGGTGGCCGCCCGCCGTGTGGTACCGGGGCCCGTGTTTAGGGACTATTGCCCCTGTTGCCGGTTCGGGCGGCCCGCGACGATGGCTCAGGACAGGTCAGTCTTCATGAGCGGCGAGGCGGCAGTGCGCGTCATATTCGATGATCCCCAGTTCGACTTCCAGGCACTTCGGCTGCTCGGTTCGGCAGCCTCCGGTGACGCTGAGGCCGGGGAGGTGCTGTCGACCGCGGCGCGCATCGCGTCCGGCGACTTCGGCAGCTGGACCGCGCAGTGGCTGGCGACAGCACGGCGGGTGCACCGGGTGGCCGACGGGTGCCGGGAACGCGGTCACGTGGTGAGCGCACGCGAGGCGTACCTGCGGGCGGCGAACTACTACCGCGCGGCCGAGTTCTACCTGCACGGTGACCCAGCCGATCCGCGGATCCGCCAGCTGTCCCGCCAGGCCCGGTCCTGCTTCCGGGCGGCCCTGAACCTCAGCCAGCACGACGTCGAGGCCCTTGCGATCCCTTACGAGGGCACGACGCTGCCCGGGTACTACTATCCGGCGCCCGGCGCGGCGGGGCGCGCGGCCACGCTCATCGTGCACACCGGGTTCGACGGCACCCAGGAGGAGCTGCGGGCGACCGCGCTGGCGGCAAACGCCCGGGGCATGCACTGCGTGACCTTCGAGGGCCCGGGTCAGGGGGCCGTCATCCGGGAACAGGGACTGCCCTTCCGCCCGGACTGGGAAGCCGTCGTCACGCCAGTGCTCGACCACGTGCTGACGCTGCCCGGGGTGGACCCGGACCGCATCGCGCTGCTGGGACTCAGCTTCGGCGGCTATCTCGCCCCGCGGGCAGCCGCGTTCGAGCACCGGCTGGCCGCCTGCATCGCCAACGGCGGCATCCTCGACTTCATGGCGAACAACCTGCCGCCGGGCATGACCAGGCAGGCAGCCGTCGCGTGGATCCGCGAGCAGCCGCAGGCGGCCGACCAGCTGATCCGCGACCTGATGAGCGCGGATACGGACACCCGCTGGGCCGTGCAGAACGGCATGTTCACCTTCGGAGCGCCCTCGCCGGGCGCCTGGTTCCTCGCCGCGCTGGACTACACCCTCCAGGGCATCGCCCAGCAGATCCGCTGCCCGACCCTCGTCATCGACACCGAGGCGGAACGAGCCTTCAAAGGGCAGGCGAAAGCGCTGTACGACACGCTCACCTGCGAGAAGACGTTCCTGCTGTTCACCGTCGAAGAAGGCGCCGAGGACCATTGCCAGGTCGGCTCGCCGCTGCTGTCCGCGCAGCGCACGTTCGACTGGCTCCAGGAGACACTCAGCCGCGCGCCCTCTGCCAGCGCGGCATGAACGCGCCCGGAGGCCGGTCATCCCGCATGCCCGGATTTCATCCCGCGCGGATCGCAGGCGCGGCGACCCAGGCGCATGATCACAATCTGGTCCTCCCAAGATCCGCAGCGCCTTGCGAAAGAAAAAGAAGCTGAGAGAAGGCAGCACATGATCGCCGTCGCCATCCTCAAGCGCCGCCTGCGCGAGGGAAAGACCTACGAGGACTTCCGCAGGGCCTGGTTCCACGAAAGCGGCTTCGGCGCGCCGAACCAGATGCTGAGCATGATCAACATCACCGACCCCGGTGAGGTCATCGTCATCGGCATGACGCGGGTCACCTCTGCCGAAGAAGGCGCCCGGCTCCTCGCCACCGACCAGGACGAGCGCGCGGCCAGCCCGCTCGATGAGGTCATCGAGCCCGGCGTGGACCGCACCTTCGCTGCCCTCATCGCCAAGGACGACTTCTCCGCCGCCGGCGCGCTGGAGTACCGGGACGCGGCCATCGACGGGCAGCCGACCGATCTCGCCCAGCTCTCCGGCGAGATCGACGCCGCCGCAGCGCTCCTGCACGCATACCTCCGCGGCCGCAGCGCGGACACCCGACCCTGACCGGGATCCCGGCGGCGCGGGCACCGGGGACATCAACGGGCCCAGATAGGGGTGCCCCGGAAAAACCGCCACTGACCGCCGCACCGTGTTACCCGGAGCCTGCCGGGACGCGCCCGGGCCGGCCAGCGGCGGGACCACCTGAAGCCCAACCCCGGACCAGCACGAGCAGCGGCCACCCGCCGACCGCGCCAGCCGCAAGCATCCCCGGTCCCCCGGGACCCAGGCATGCGTCGGCGAGCGCGGGCCCCGCTGACCACATAAGCACCCGATCTGCGCGCTACTGCAAACCAGCACTTTCAACCCCAGCCAACGCCAGAACGGCGGGAGTGTGCGCGTCGCCGTGCCGAGTACCGATCACGGAGCGTGATGACTCGCGGTGGTGAGGGCCTCGGCGCCGTAGCGCCAGATGCGGCTATTTCGGTCGGCTGCCTTCATTACGGCAGGCACCCGCCAGTGCTCCGGCCGATTACGGCTTCGCGTTCAGCGAGGGGTCATTCGGCCCATTGGTATTCCGTTCCTTGATGAAGCGCCCGGTAGATCCGGTCACGGAGGGCGTTGGCGGTCTCGTTTGTGAGCGTCTTTTCCAGATCCCGGAGCACGACGCGCACGAGGAGGTTCTTCTGCCCCGGTTTCGCTCCAAGACGGCCTATCGCTGACGCGGGCAGCTGCTGGTACGCGGTGGCGGAAAGCACCCTGACCTCCTCGACACAGCTCGTGTCGGCGCCGAGGGCATCGCGGACCCGGTCGCCGAGAGTTTCCTCATTCTCGTCCTCGGGGACAGTGACAGACAGGTCCCGGGTGACGGGGGGCATCGACGAGACATGCTGGTACCTGGCGAGGTCGAGCATCTGGCAGGTGACCCGGGGATCGCCGGAGCGGAGCAGCCGGATGTCGGGGATGTGCTTGACCAGCATGAGCAGCCGGTCCAGGCCCATGCCGAGGGCAAGCCCGCTGCGGCCGGGCAGCCCGGCGGCGGCCAGCACGCTCCGATGGGCGAGGCCGCATTCCCAGACTTCCACCCAGCGGCCGTCGTGGTACACATCGACCTGGCGGCCGCCGAGCGTGTACGGATGAGCCCGCGGCTCCTGGCGGTGGGGCCGGCCCGGGGCGAGCGCGCCGAGCAGGACCGCGATCATCTGGTCCAGGTCGGTGCCGCTCACCGCCTGCCGGGTGATCCGCCACAGGTCGAGCTGGTGCGGGGTGCCGGCATGCTGCCAGTCGATAGCGTCCCGGCGGTACACGATCCCCGGGCAGACCAGCAGCACGTCGTCGCCGGGCTGGCGGGCGAGCCGGCGCAGCGCCGGGGGAATCATGGCGCTGGAATGACTGCGCAGCATGTTCCCGGCGTCCACGTACCGGGTGTAGCGGGTATCCCTGGTGATCGCCTCAGCTGGGTATCCGAGCCGGTCGTAGTTGTCGGCGACCGGCACGATCCGGGGACCGGAGCACCAGCGGACCTCGCAGTCCCAGGCACGACAGAGCCCCTCCACAGCCTGCCCGATGAGGATCTGGATGGCGTGGGGACCTTCGGCGGGTTCGGACAGATCCCGCAGGCCAAGGTCACGCCGCAACTGCACAGGATCGAGGTAGGAAGCAAGACTGGACACGGTGACTCCTCGTGCAGGCGAACCGGCTGGGGAAGTTCCTCCCGGCCTGGGGCTCACCTGAGCGAAGCCGCCGGCCTAACGCGGCGCAGCGCCTCCCGGCGGCCCACCCCGGGCCAGGAGGCGAGAAAATCGCCGTGCCAGCAAATCAGTCACGAATATCAGGCTAGCGTTCCCGCAGACCGCAAGGCGAATGAAATTGCCGGGGCCGGGTGCGTGCCCTCTACCCGCGGCAGCCTTTCAACTCCGCTGACATACCACAGGCGCACAGAACAGCACGTTCGGGTGCGGCACGGCCGACCGTTCCGACCGGCCGAGTCTGGCTACAGATCGGCAGGGTACGCGCGCGCAAGCTACGCCAGCGGCGGTGGCGGTGCGTCACGGGTGCCGCGGATCGCAGGCGACGTGACCGCCGGCCCTGCCCTTGTCAGCCGCGTGCTGGTGAGCTATGCGCCGTGCGCGGAAAGGCGCCGCTTGTGATCTGCTCCGGCGCGGCTAGCCGCCGGGGACTGCCTTATGGGGGTTCAACTCGGTTTTATGGGGGTTCAACTCGGTGGCAAGGTCATCTGGGCCGGTTTACGGGGCTGCGGCTGCGGTGCGGGGACTGGTGAGCAGCAGGGGGAGGCTGTCACTGTGCTTCCCTGATGATTAAGCGTCGTGCTGCGGCTGCCGTGGTCCGGCCCTGCGTGCGGCCCGATCCCGGCTCACCACCCTTGTCGTTTCCGCAGGTCACATGCCTGGACCGGTCGGGCAGGCCGGTGCTGCCGCCTCTTTTCGCCTGCGAAATGCAGGCCCGGCCGGCCCTTGCCGTGTTAGCTTGGAGCGGTGATGGATCCCCCGTTCGGGGATGTACCACCACGAGCGGGGATCAAGTCCCCCCTCGGACACTTTTTCGAAAATGGTTGTCTATCAGCTCGCTTGCCTGTCGGCGTAAAGTTGGCCGATGGCAAGCCCCTGCATCTCATCGACGGCCACCTCAGCCGCCACCGGGCTCATCGTGATGCACGTGACCGTCGCGGCCGTCGTGATCCCCGCCATGGCGCACACCGCCCGGGCACGCTGACAGCGCACCAGGAAGCCGGGACGGCGCGACCGTCCCGGCTGCACTACGGGTCCTCGCCCAGACCTGCCGCGCACGAGCAAGTTCGCGGCACGACACCGCCCCGCTCAAACCGAGCCAGCAAATCAGCCCGTCCGCCGCTAGCGCCCTCAAGGCGGCAGCAGGATAGCCATGCCGAGGTCAGCCGATCAGGGCGGACCGGTCGCACCCGCATGGCCCGACGAGTTGCCGCCCGCCGGGCCGTGCCCGCAGGCGGGCATGGGGAGCGTCCTTATGCTAGGAATGCCGGCGGTGGGCACAGGAGGAGTGATGGCGCGTATCAGCTATGTCGATCCGGGCACGGTGACCGACCCGGAGCTGGCCGGGTACCTGGCCGAGGCCCGGGAGCACGGGACGCCCCGGCTGGAGAGCCAGGCGATCCGGGCGCACGTCCCGGCGGTGCTGCGCACCTTCAGCCAGTCCTGGCAGCAGGTGTTCCGGGACGGCGTGCTCGATCACCGGGTCAAGGAACTGGCCCGGGTGTTCATCGCCAAGACCCTGGAGTGCGGGTACTGCGCCGCCCAGCGCTCGGACCTGGGCGCTGCCCAGGGCCTGACCGAGCGCGCCTTCGACGAGGTCATCGGCTTCCGCCAGTCGCGGCTGCTGACCGCACGGGACAAGGCCGCGCTGCGCTGGGCCGAGGCGATCGCCTGGGACCCCGGGCTGGCCGATGATGACCTGTGGGCCGAGCTGCACCGTCACTTCACCGAGCCCGAACTGGTCGAGCTGGGCTATTTCATCGGCCTGACGATGGGACAGCAGCGGTTCCTCAAGACCCTCGGCGTACGCCACGGCGACCTGGGCCGCGACAGCCTGGCCGGACTCACCCCGGACGCCGCCGCCGCACTGGCCGGCAGCTGACCGCCGACCCGGACGCCGCCAGGCGGCTACCGAATCACGCCATCCAGCGCAGATCATCCCTTACCGGTACGCCTCCCGCACCAGGCAGCCGTAACGCTCACCGGCCCGCAGTTCTCAGCACAGGAGACATCGGGAACAGGCAGGGGAAGCGCAATCTCGCGCGCGGACCCTCTTGGTGCGCCGGTTGCGGCCAGGCAGGGTGCTTGGGTCAGGGGCGACCGCGGCGTCGTCAGCGGGCGAACTTGTCGATGGCGGCCTGGGTGACGGGGGTGAAAGAAGTTGACGAGGTTGCCGTCGGGGTCCCGGAACAGCAGCGACCGGTTGCCCCAGGGCATCCTGGTGGGCTCGTTGGCGAAGTCCTCGACGAAGCCGGCCAGGTTCTGGTGCACGCCGTCCACGTCGTCGACGAGGAACTCGATGATGACGGTGTTGTTGTCGGCCGGCCGGGCGGCAGGTCAAGGACGCCGGAGGCCGCCACTCACTCCAGCACACTGGTTCTCGCTGGCCCGGAGTCTCTGGGGGGAGGTGGACCCTGAAGTGCGCGGTGTCCCACTGCGAGACACATGACATACGCCCGTATGTGATATGATCGTATGCATGGCGCAGGTAGACAGGTTTTCCGTGACCATGCCGCCCGAGCTCGGAGAGGGCGTCCGGCAGGCCGCTGCCCGGCAGGGCACCAGCGTGTCGACGTGGCTTACCGAAGCGGCGGCCGACAAGCTGCGCAACGAGCTCCTCGGCTTTGCCCTGGACCAATGGGAGGCGGAGGACGGCCCGTTCACCCAGACGGAGCTGGATGAAGCGGCGTCCCGGCTCGGGCTTGCGCCGCGTCCGGACGTGGCGTGAAGGCGGTCCTGGACGCAGGTGCCCTGGTGGCGGTTGATCGCCGAGACCGCCCGATCGGCGCCCGACTGCGGGTGCTCCAGCAGCAGGCAACGCCGATCCGGGTCAGTTCCGCAGCAGTGGGCCAAGTCTGGCGAGACGGGCGCAAGCAGGCCAACCTCGCCCGGGTGCTGGCCGGCGTCGGCATCGAGGCACTGGGCAAGGACGACGGCACGCGCATCGGCGAACTACTCGCGCTGTCCGGCTCCGCAGACATCGCCGACGCGCACGTAGCGCTGATGACAGCGCACGCCGACCTCGTCTTGACCAGCGATCCCGGCGGCATCCGCACGCTACTGCAAGCCCGCAGGGTTCCGGCGCGGGTCCAGACCGTGTAAGGCTCCCGGACCCCGCGAATCTCCTGGGGGTACCGGCGTATCCACGGCGAGCTGACCGGGCTGGGCTAGAAGGTCGCGCCGTCGACGGTGTGGAGCCACAGTGACCTGCGACTCGCGCACGCCAACGTGCTGCAGTACCTAGGCACCCAGGGCGGCCTGCGGGTGCAGGACCTGGCGGTTCGTGCGACCGGAGCCGCGGCGGGACATGACCGCGGCTCCGGTCCGGCTGGCGAGGGTTAGCTGGCCACGATGCCTGCGGGCGTGGCGCCAGCGGGCAGCGGGAACGGGGAGGTGCCCAGTTCGGTCAGGCTGCCGCCGTTGACGGCGAACGCGCCGACCTTGCCGATCCTGCTCTCATCGACATACAGGAAACGGCCGTCCGGGCTCAGCCGGGCGTCGACGGCGCCGACGCCGCCGGTGGCGGCGACCGGGGTGCTGCCGAGCAGGGTCAGCTCGCCGCCGGGGGCGATCTGGTAGCTGGAGATCTCGCCGGATCCGGTGTTCACGGTGAACAGGAACTGGCCGTCATGGGTGATCTCCACCCAGCACGGCGCGGTCTGCTGGTCCGCGAACGGGGAGGCCCCGATCGAGGTCAGCGTCCCGTTGACGGAGTCGGCGAACGCGGAGATGGTCCCGGTATCGGCGCCGACGTTGTGCGCGTTGGACACGAACAGCTGGTCGGGGTCGGTCGGCCGGAACTCGCTGCCGAACGGGCCCAGTCCCTGGGCCGGGAACGGCGAGCCGGAGGCGGCGGTCAGCCGCCCGTCGAAGCCGACGGTGAAGCTGTCGATCTGGGAGGTCCCTACCTCGGTGCCGACCAGCTTGGTGCCGGTGCCGTTGAACAGCACGTCAGCGGGCGCGGCGTTGGCGGCCAGCGTGACGGCCGACCCGGGGATCGGGGACAGGCGGCCGTTGAAGCCGAGCCGGAAGCCGGTGTAGTTGGCATCGCCGTTTCCCGAGTTGGCTACGTACACCAGGTTGCCGAAGACCGCGACGCTGTCGGGCAGGGTGCCACCGGAAGAGACGACGCCACCGGGAACCAGGGTGAGAGAGCCGTCGAAGCGGATCCGCAGCACGGAGATCTGGTTGCTGCCCGCGTCGACGGCGATCAGGTACCGGCCGTCGGGCGTGATCTGGATCGCGCCCTGCGAGGCCAGCCCGGCGCCGGTCCCGGCCCCGCCGGCCGGGAACGGGGACCCGGCCTCTGGGGTCAGGGTGCCGTCCGCGTGCCGGTCAAACGCCCCGATCGTATTGGGCGGCGTCGACGCCGCTTGTTGCGCTCACCATTGGTTGGCGTTCGAGGGCAGCCAGGTCGTACGCCGTGCAGGCGAAATAACCGCGGTCAGGCGTCGCGGGCGCTGAAGCCCTGGGGTTCCGGTCAGTCCGCCGCGTCGCGAACCGCGGCCAGCAGTGCTTCGAAGTCCTCACCGCACGGGCCGCGCGCGCAGGGTGCGCGGCGATGCCCGGATACCGCTGCTCGGGCCGGGACGCCCGCGGCGACCAGGTCGGCGTAGTCGTGCAGCATCTCGCGATTCGCCGCGTTCACCGGACAAACCGACCTCCATCCCGGCGTCTCGGACCGGGCACCGGCCTCCTGCAGGTAAGAACGCCCCAGCCATCCGCGCTAACCGGGTATGACTGACAAGACACTGCTGCACCCTCACGATCTGTTCCCTGCGCTCACCGTCAGCCTTCCCGGCGGCCGTACGCTCCATCTGCCTGATGACCTGGCCGGGCATTTCGGCGTCATCCTGTTCTACCGAGGGTCCTGGTGCCCGTACTGCAACGCCCAGCTCAGCGCGTTCCAGCGAGCTCTGGACGGCCTCGCCGAGATGGATGTCACGGTCGTGGCGCTGTCGGTGGACGACGAGGCCACCACGCAGGAGCTGATCGCCAAGCACGGCCTGCGGTTCCCGGTGGGGTACGGCGCCGACGCTTCGGCGATCGCCGATGCGACCGGCGCATTCGTCAACGATGATCCGCTGTTCCTGCAGTCGACCGGGTTCGTGCTCGACCCCGGCGGGCGGGTCGTGGTCAGCGTGTACTCCAGCGGCGCCATCGGGAGGCTGGTCCCCCAGGACGTCATCGGCCTCATCCGCTACCTGCGTGAACAGCACTAAGCCAGCCGACAGACGGCCCGCGTTGGCCTGGCCGTAACCGGCGGCGAGGTAAGAAACGGGCAGCTGGCGACGCCAACTGCTAGAACATTGGCCGAACGGCCCGCGATGACACGTCCGCGGAAAGGACACCGTTCCCATGACCGTGACGCTCGGCATACTTGCGCTACTGGAAGCCAAACCCTGATCAGCAAGCACGGCCTGCAGTTCCCGGGTCGGTCACAGCGCCGACGCCGTTGCCGCCGCGGACCGGAGCCGTTGTCAACGCCGACCCACGGTACCTGCCGTCCACCGGTTTCGTGCTCGACCCGCGGCCGGGTCGTCATCAGCGTGTACTCCAGCGACGCCATCGGCCTGATCCGGTACCTGCGCTTGCATGCCGTCGCCGGTCAGTGAGTCGCGCGTCCGCCTGTTAGCTTCCGTCGTCGCGCACCGCGGCCAGCAGCGCTTCGAAGTCCTCACCACACGGTCCGCACGCGCGCAGGTGCGCGGCGATGCCCGGGTACCGCTGCTCCGCCAGTTCGCCGGCGGTGGCCGGGTCGACGTAGACATGCAGCATGTCCATCGCCTCGGCGCAGCCGACATCGCGCGGATCGGTCCGCAGGAAGCGGTCCAGCGCCGACCAGCCGTTCATGAGCGCCCCGAATCGTCATCGTCCAGATATCCGTTAGCGACAAGAGCGGCCCGCAGCTTACGCCGGGCATCGAACATCATCTTGTAGACCGCGTTGCGGTTGGAGCCGAGCCTGACGGCCAGCGCCTCCAGCGGAACATCGTTCACCACGATCGCGACGAACACCTCGCGCTGCCGCGCAGTCAGCTCGGTGTCCACGGCACGGCGCAGCGCGGCCAGCAGGTCGCGCCACTCGGATTCCCGTGCGGGCTCGAAACCGAACCGGCCCGGCAGCCGGTCCCACTCTTCCGCCTCCAGCGGCACGTCCGGGCGACGCCAGAAGTGCCGCCCGAGCTTAGCCGACACCTCGAGGACGACGAACCTGTAGGCCCACGTCGTGAACCGGCTCTCCCCCCGGAACTGGCTGAGCTTGGCGGTGATAGCCATCAGCGCGTCCGCCGCCGCCTGGTAGGCCAGGTCCTCTAGCTCAGGGCCGGCGATCAGCATCCGCGGACCGCGCCGCCGGGCTTCCCGCTGCGCGATGCGCAGCAGCATCTCGTGCAGCCGGGCCAGCGCCGCCTCCCGCCGCGGGCCGGCGCCGCCGAGCACCCGCAGCCACTCGGCTGACTCCGGGTCGAGCCGAGCGGGGATCTCATAAACGGCGCGATTCACTGGAATCATGGTATTAGGCGCGGCGCCCCGCGCCTGCGGACCGGGCGCTCAGGTGCTGAGAGGACCGGTCCGGGTATCGGCACTTGTTTGGCATTTCAAAGATTATTCGGAATGACGCTGATCCCGGATTGGCCCGTCCTGCGCTGGCGCACCCTAAGCCGCGGTGCCCCGGGCGCCTCCTGCGGTGTTCCAGTCCCGAGGAGGCCGGTCCGGCCGCGACGGTAAGACGGGCACCTGCCCGGGCGCTCATACAGCCTAGGAGCTTGGCTGGCGTCCGCGCTTCCCGCTGTACCGATGTCCTGGAAAAGACGGAAGCCACAGGCGGGCCTGGCGCGTGTCAGCCGGCGAGCGTGCCGGTATCTACGGGGATGCAGGCGCCGTTGATCGCAGCTCCGCCCGCGCCGGCCAGGAACGTGATAAGCCCGGCGACCTCGGTCGTTTCGACGAACCGCCGGGCCGGCTGTTCGGCAGTCATGCTG
>JGI12269J14319_10004273_pt1 | contig 13113 bp, 10 predicted proteins | sample PeaSoiSIISIP2007_FD_14319 | JGI IMG/M metagenome (IMG submission 14319) | reverse complement strand
GTCGCGAGGCCGACCGCAAGACCTTGCCGATCGAAGTCGGCGAGGCGTGGAGGATCCCCTCGAAGGGCCAGTCGGCGCGACCCGGCACCCGAAGTGTCGCTTGGAGGCGATCGGAGAACAGCCACGTGCGCAGCATCTCCACCCGACCGAACGGCCTGCCCGAGCGATCCAGGACCATGTGGGGAGGGGTGTCTTCCGGAAAAGGGGTTTTCACAGGGGAAGTGTAGGTAACCACGGTGCGGCAAAGGAGTTGCAGACCACGAGTTCGGCTTCTGAAGGAAACCGTGATGGGCTGTTTGGCGGGTCGCACCACTGCCCGAGCTGGTGGGGGTATAGATAGGTTCTTTTAATAGCTTAATTAATTGTATTTGTCGCCAATATGAGCTATTTTGATATCCTATGGAATGTCCCATTGAAATTCACACCCCAAGCGGATGGCGGCGGATCGGGTGCTGGATTCCCGCCGCGGATTCGCTGGATCGCGGCATCGCGGGAGGAGGCCGCTGGACCTACGAGATGGATTGGGCGCTGGACCATCTGGACAATCCCTGGGCTGCGGTGTCGCTGGCGCTGCCGTTGGGTTTGGATTCCGTGCGACTGCCGCATTGGCCCGCCTTCTTGCTGGATCTGCTGCCTGCCGGTCCGGCTCGGGATCGATGGCTGGCGCTTCTGGACCTTCGCAACGGTCCAGCCGCCGACTGGCCTCTGCTCCTGCACGCGGGTCGGTCTCCGGTGGGAAACCTGCGATTGGCCCATGCTCGACAGTGGAAACCGGAACTGGTCCGAGGGTTCACCTTCGAGGAGGTCCTGGAACAGGGGAGACAATTCCTGGAATTCATGGAGAAGGCGCAGGAGATCCAATTCGGACTGCGCAACGATTCTCCCTACTCCGCCGCCGATACCCAAGGTGCCGCTCCCAAGTACCTGCTGACCCGGGACGAGGAGGGGTTGTGGTGGGCCGAAGGGACTCTTCCCGACGATCGCTGCGGGGGATTCTGGCTGGTGAAGTATCCCAGGGGCGAAAGCGCCACGGACCGCACCGTCCTGGAGGCCGAGCGAGCCTGCCTGGAGATCGCTCGCCTCTGGGGGCTGCACTGCGGCGGACCCTTGCGATGGGAACGGGATTGCCTGTTCGTGCCCAGGTTCGATCGGGTGGTGTATCCGGAGGGCGTCAGGCGTCTGGGACTGGAATCGCTGTGCTCCGCGCTGGGAGTCGCCGAATTCGGCCATGTTTTCACGCACGAGGAATTGTGCCGGGCCATCGCCCTCTTTTCTTCCGCACCCGACCTGGATCTTCTGGAATACCTTTCCCGCGACGTGTTGAATCTGGCGTTGGGAAACACCGACAACCATGCTCGCAACACGGCCTTCTTGAAGGACGGACCGCAGGTGCGTCTGTCGCCGATCTTCGACTTGGCGCCCATGGAACTGGACCCCGAAGGAATCGTCCGCGCATCGCGTTGGCGTTGGGAAGGCCATCTGCGACCGGATTGGGGTCGCGTGGCCACCACGTTGGCGGATTGGTTGGACCGCGCTCGGGTCGTGGACCATCTCCGCGGCCTGGCGCCTCGGGTGCGATCGCTTCCGGAAGCAAGTCTTGTCTGTGGACTTCCCGGTCCGGTGGTGGAACGCTGCAAGCCGCGTTGGGAAACCTTGGCCCGGGATCTGGAGGCGATGGAGTGAGGCACCAGGTCCTGCCTTCCGAAGAACTGGAAGCGAAACGCGCGGCGCTCAGGAGCGCGCTGCGCGAGGGCCGTCTGAGCATCGGGCAGACCGTGCGCGAAATGCGCCGCCTGACGGGTCTCACTCAGAAGCAGTACGCCGAGCGCGTGGCCAAGGTCTTTCCGCGCGTCCTGATGGAGATCGAGCGCGGCACGGCGAACCCCACCCTGGAAACCCTGGAGAGGCTGGCCAAGCCGTGGGGCTGGAAAGTGGGATTCGTGCCGCCGACCGAGTGAGCGGGAATCGCTTGGCACCGGCTATACCATGGAATTCCCGCATGAATAGCGGGAATTCCATGGTTATTTCAGAACTTGATGGTCACCTGGGCAGATGTGGTCCCCGAGCCGTCCGTCGCGAAGCTCTGCCCGATCTTGGCATCCACGCTCTTGTCGATCGCCACCTCCAGGTTGGCACCTCCGGCCAAGACGTGCGTGCCGGGGTTGAAAGATGCGTTGCCCGCGACCGCCAATTTGGTGTCCGTGTTCAGCTGGACGGTGGACTTGGAATCGATCTTGAACAGGACCTGGTCCGGGNTGGAGTAGTCCACCNNNACGGACGAGGTGGTGATGTCGCCGATGTCGAAGGTCATCTTTCCGGAGCCGCTGGGCGCGCCGTTTTCGTCCTTCCCGGAAAGCATGATGGTGGGCATCTCGTCACACCTTGACTTGGCGGATGGTCCAGAAATCCGAGGCCAGGTTCGCGGAAGCGAGATAGGTGTAGGGAATGGTGAAGAATCCGTTCTGTCCCCACTGTGGACCCCAGCTGTTCTCCACGCGGAAGGCCTGGAGGGAATCGTCGTAGCCCACCGCCATCACCGCATGACCGCCCAGGCTTCGCTCGGAGGGGCCGGGCATGGGAACGATGCCGGTTTTCGCGACCGCCTCCGATTCGAAGCTCTCGTAGACCGTGAATCCGAACACGAACGGGTAGCCAGCGGCCAGCGCTCCCTTGAGCTGGGGCAGGCTCTGGGTCACGCGCTGGTAGCTGATGGCCACCTCGGTGAGGGCCGCCTTGTACGCGGTGGCAGGAGGCTTGGTCGCGAACTGGGCGATGTCGTAGGGCCAGGCGCTTTCCGGCGGTGCGCCGAGCTTGGCCAGCACCTTGATGCCGTCCCGGATCTGCGCGCCGGAGTCGGATTGGACCGTTCCTTCCAGATTCCGTTCGTTCCAATAGATGAACAGTCGCGACGGCAGCTGGACCTTCGGATCGTTCTCCGCCATCTGGTCGAACAGGTGGGCGTTCGCCAGGGAGTTGGCGGTGCAGCTTCCGAGTTGGCCCTGGTCCAGCACCGGCGGGCATTTGGGGCGCAGGTCCACCGAGGTGGGGAGGTTGGCTGCGACGGGTCCAGGAACGGCGTACAGGTGGTCGCGGTGGTCCGGTAGATCGGGGTGCCATCCGTAGGGACGGGCGTGGACGGAATTTGTCTGCGGCTTGGGCATGCGCGGTCTCCTTGGTCGGGTGATTGATTGCCATTCTCGCTGGGGGGGTGGGAGATGGGAAAATCCCCCGCACACCGCCGGAATGTACCATCGGGCCCTTCCATCCGTCTATCGCGGATCGGGGGGCCGGAGACGGTCTCAGGCCGGCGCCAGCTCCTCGCGGGCGCAGTCGCACAGCGCCAGGATCCCGTTCTGCTCGGCCAGCAGCTTGTCGATGGGAGTGGCGGCGTACACCTCTTCCATCCGGAGCAGGGCGTTTTCCAGGGTGGAATGGAGCATGCAGAGATCGGTGTGGCCCGGGATCCGGAGGGGGCACGACCGGATGTGGTGGAGGGGCTCCACGGCCGCGATCACGTCCAGGACGGAAAATGTCGAAGCCTTGCGCACCAGCGCGAATCCACCGTGCAATCCGCGCTGGCTGGAAACCAGACCCACCCGCGCGAGGGATTGCATCACCTTGGACAGGTAGGGAACGGGAACGTGGGTGCGCTCCGCGATGCTCGCCGCGGTCTGCGGGACAGGATGTGTTTGGGCCAGATGGACGATGGCACGCAAGGCGTACTCGGCGGTCTGGGAAATCATGGAACCTCCCCTCGGCGGCGCTTTCAGCATGATAGATAAACAGATGCACAGATCTGTAAAGGGGGTATTTTGCGTTGCTTCTCTCTTCGTGCCTCACTTCAATCCTGCACCTCACCCCCTTTCCCTACCTCACCCCTCCCTCGCCTTCGGCGAGGGAGGGGTGAGGTAGGGCGATAGGGCCGCCTTCGGCGAGGGAACGATTCCGTAAGGACGTAAAATTTTACGTCCCCACGGACCGGGATCGCCCGCCACGGACCGGAATCGCCCCCCGGATCCTACACCCTCGCCAAAAACCCCCGCAAAAGAGGCGCGAAGGCCTTGTCGTGCTTGAGCAGGCTGGCGTGGGGGATGGATTCGCCCTTCTTGCCGTACACCCACTGCACCTGGACCTCCGGGAAGTGCTTTTCGGCGAGGTCCGGTCGGCACAGCACCCGGGCGCCGGGTCCGTCGATGTCCAACGTGTGACGCTCCCGGGAGCCCCACAGCACCAGGGTGGGGGCGGTGCTCAGCGGGGCGCAGGTGGATTCCAGACCGCGCAGATCCCGCAGCGCTAGGCAACGGGCGATGGCGCCTTCCGCAGGAATGGACTCCAGGGTCTTGTCGATGCGTGCGCGGATCGAGGCGTCCATGATCTCGCCCAGACCCTGCGGGGTGAAGGCCTGCAGGATCTTGCGCCACCCGACCGTCTTCGATTTGGTCCGAGCCGACTTGGACGCCAACTGGCGGAAGAAGCTGCGCCCCTTCTCCAGGGCCACCGTGGAATCGCCTTCGGTGGCCACGATGGGGTTCCAGAGCCGGCGCAGGATGGGCGCCAGGTCCTGGGGACAGGAAAGGGGGCTGATCAGGACGACCCCGGACAGATCCGGGGTCTCCCGGCGCTCGGCGGCGCGGCGGAGGTATTCGAGCACGAACCCGCCACCCACGCTCACACCCACCAGCAGGGGGCGCTTCCTGGTGCGGCGGCAGTCCTGCAGGAATCTGTGGATGCCCTCCAGGAGCAGGTCGATCCGGAAGGTCTGGTAGGGGTAGGTGAGGATGGAGACGTCGCCCTTCAGCAGGAAATGGCCCCGAACGCGCAGGAAAGTCTCTTCGCCGTCCGGCACCAATCCCGGCACCATCAGGGTGTGGAACGGACCGATCCCCTTGCGGGTGGTGAAGCGGGGCCGATCGGCCGCGTCGGTGTCCGACTGGGGGCGCAGGCGCAGCGGCGCGGGAGGGCGGACGGGGGCGGTGGGGAGGATCATTCCTGGTCTCCGATGCATTGTTCGAGGAGCTCGGCCCAGCTGCGGTCGTTCCACGCCGCCGGAACCTTGTTCTGGCCTCCCAGCTTGCCCCTCCGGGTCAAGGCGCGCAGGAAGGTCCCTTCCGGCAGGGAAATCAGCCGCGGGGGGAGCAGTTGGACATTTCCCGTCCTGTGGGCCTCGTAGTCCAGGACGGAACGGCGCAGGACGTCGTCCAGGACCCGCTCGAACCGGTCGAAGTCGGCGGGCGGGCGCTGGAACTCCACCCACCACTCGTGGCGACCCTGCGGATTTCCGCGGTAGGGCAGGACCGGGGCCACGTGCCATTCCCTGGGGACGGAATCCGTTGCCCTGGACGCCTCCACCAGGGCTTCCGCGAGCCTCGTTGCCTCCACGTGCTCCCCGAACACCGAGATCCGTGTGCGCACGCGTCCCGCGAAGCGGACCAGCCCCGGGCCGCGTCCCTCCACCAGGTCGCCCAGCTCGTAGCGGACCAGTCCGCCCGGGGTGGTGGCCAGCACCCGGTACAGGCCGCCGGGCTCCAGGTTCTGCGCGCCCACCGCGCGTTCGGGGTGTTGCAGATCCTCCTCCGGCAGGAACTCAAGGTAGGCGCCGTGGTCGGTCAGGAGCTCCAGGTCCGGCGCGCGGCCTTCCCGGAGGTGCCACGGACGCGTCCCCACCGCCAGGAACACTTCGGACGCGGGGTACACCTCCATCATCCAGGTGTCCGGGGGAAGCTGCTCGGCGAGCAACGGGATGTAGGGATCGATGGCCACACCGCCGTGCACGAAGGCCCGCAGTCCCGGCCAGGCCAGCGAGACCCGGGAGACGTCGCGTTGTCGACAGACCTCTTCGAACAGGATCTGGCACCACGAGGGGATGCCCGTCACCAGCCGCACGTCCGCATGGGAAAGGCGCCGGGCGATCCCGCGGACCTTGGTGTTCCAATCGGATTCCAGGGCCAAGGCGCGTCCCGGCTCGTAGAGGGGCTGCAGGAACCAGGGGATCCGGGACACCGCGATCCCGGAAAGGTCTCCGAAGGGGATGCCCTGCGCGTTCAGCGACAGGCGCGTGGACCCGCCCAGCATCAGCATCCGGCCACCCACGGATTCGCTTCCCGCCGTCGCGGTCAGGCGCGCCAGGGCCGCGGCTCCACCCAGGGAGTGGTGGGCCAGGAGGGCTTGGTTCTGGGGGATGTAGCGCTCTCCCGCGCCTTCGGCGGAGGTCGTGCCGCTGGTCTGCGCCAGGGCCGTCGTGCGACCGGGAAAGAGGAGGTCGCGTTCGCCGTTCGCGCAGCGTTCCACCCATCCGGCGATGTCCGAGTAGCGGGAAACGGGGAGCTCGCGGAAGGCGCCTGCCAGTTCCTGGTCGGGAAGGCGGGCAAGCGAACCCAGGCCCTTGGCCCGTCCGGATTCCGTGGGAGCCAGGTCGTGCAGGAGCTGTCGCAGGATCCTCGCCTGCGCGGCGTGGATCTCCGACGGGCCCGAAGGCCTGCGGTCCCGCCAGCGCAATAGGGGAGGCGCCGCCCATCGCAGGATCCGCCCCGTGGTGGAACCCCTGTGCGGCATGGTTTGCTCTGGAGCTTGGAGCATCGGGCCAAAGTTCGACGCGTGGGGTATCCGGAGCGTTGCGCGGAGGTTGCACTGGGGTTTCCCCGATTGTGTTCGCCGTGCGCGGGCGCGTGGAAACGACTCGGCGATGCCGGTTCGCGGACGTTTCCGTTCGCGTCCGGTTTCGGGGAACCGGGAATCGGTCGGAAGAGGGGAGCGTCGGACCTTTGTATTCGACAGTCGGGACGATCGGGTCCCGGAACGCGCGGGCTTCGCCCGTGCTCCGAGGATCCGGGTTCATCGGGAGTGTGGGGAAATCATGGACAACCAGTCACCTTCTCGGGAAGACAACTCCACCGCAGGTCGGACCTCTCCGAACGTCCATCCCTTCCGGACCGGACTCGCCCACGAGCTGGAGAACCTCCTGATCCGGACCCAGAGCCTGATCCCCAGCGACGAGCGCCTGCGCATCGACCTGCACTGCCACGACCTCAACTCCGACGAGCCCGACGAACTGCTCGGGCGCATCCTGGGCGTTCGCGAAACCTGGCTTCCCACCGCCGACCTCCTGGAGACGCTCCGGCAAAACGGCACCGACGTCCCCACGATCACCAACCACAACAACGCCCGCTCCTGCTGGGAGCTTCGCGAGAAGGGCGCGGACGTGCTCTCCGGTGCCGAGTGGACCTGCCGAATGCCCGACATGGGCACCAGCTTCCATGTCCTGGCCTACGGCTTCACCCCGGCCCAGGAAGAGAGACTGGACCACCTGCGGCGCGACATCTACCGGTTCGCGGAATATTGCGCCGCGGAGGACATCCCCACCACCCTGGCCCACCCCCTCCATTTCCACTCCACGCGGGGAATCCCTCCGCAGGGCATGATGAACCGGCTGGCGATCCTGTTCGAGCGGTTCGAAGGGATGAACGGCCAGCGGGACACCTGGCAGAACCTCCTCACCTCCACCTGGGTGGAGGGGATGGACGAGGAATCCATCCGCGCCATGGCGCGTCGGGCCGGTCTTCGCTATGACGGATATTGTCGTCGGCCCTTCTCCAAGCGCCTCGCCGGCGGCTCGGACGACCATTTCGGGATGTTCGCAGGGTCGGCGGGCACGTTCCTCCACGTTCCCGGCCTCAAGAGGCGGCTGGGGGAAGGGGCTTCCCGGTCGGACCTCGCGCTGGAGGCGCTGCGCGAGAACGCCATGGCGCCCTTCGGCCTTCCCGGCGAGGAGGAACGACTGTCCGCCGCGCTGCTGGAGTTCGTCTGCCAACTGGTGGAACACATGGAGGATCCGGGACTTGTGCGGGTGTTCCTCCACCGCGGCGAGGCTTCCGACAAGGTCCTGGCCCTGGCCATCGCCAACGGAGTCTTCGAGCTGCGGCGCCACAAGTCCACAGTGGACCTCCTGCGGACCATCCACGGATGCCTCCATGGACGCGACCCGTCCATCTGGTCCCGCCTGTTCACCTCCAAGCCCTTCCGTCCGCTCCTGGCGAATCTGCGCACGCTGGCGCGCGCGCGTCGCGAGGGGCCCGTCCAGCTCCAATCGGCCGTGCGGGAAACCCTGCCTTCCATGTTCCGCGGCCTGGGCCGGATCGTCTCCGAGCGCGTGCGCACCAAGTTGGACAGAATGCCCGAAGCCGGTGGCCCGGTGGGGTGCGGCGCGGATTTCCTGGTCCCCACCCATTTCCGCAAGCTCTTCGCGTCGGAGCCGGCGGCGAAGGCCGGCCGGACAAACCTGCCCCTGGGACGGATCGTCGATGGTCTGCCGCTTCCGCTGCTGTCCGCAGGCGTCGTGGGCAGCGCCGTCTTCGCGGCGCATCGCGTCCTGAACGACGCGCGCCCCTTCATCGAGGGCTTCGCCAAGACCCTGGGCCGGTTCGAGCATCCGCGCCGGATCCTGTGGACCACGGACACCTGGGCCGACCGCAACGGAGTCTCGCGGGCCTTGGAGTCCGTTCTTGACGAAATCCGTCGGCGCGACCTCCCCATCGACATCCTGGCCTGCTCCTCGGTCCTGGAGGAGGGACCCCACCTGAGGATCGTCCGTCCGGTGGCGGAGGTTTTCCCCTCCTTCTGCCAGGCGCAGGCGCTCCGGGTTCCCGACGTCGTGGAGCTGCACCGCCTCTTCCTGGACGGCGGATACGACCGGATCCTGTCATCCACCGAGGGACCCATGGGCTGGAGCGCCCTGCTGCTCAAGGAGGCCTTCCAGGTGCCGGCGCACTTCTTCCTGCACACGGACTGGCTCGCCTTCGGCAAGAGCCGCCTGGGCCTGACCGACCAGACGCTGGATCGGTTGCGCAGGCTGATGCGCGCCTGGTACAAGGCGCACGACGGAGTCTTCGTGCTCAACCGCGAGCACTCGGAATGGCTTCGTTCCCCCGAGATGGGGTTGTCCGCCGACAGGATCCACTCCACGGCCCATTGGGCCGACGCGATCTTCGCTCCGGAGCTGGTGGGAAAGGAAGAGGTCTTCGGCGGAATCCGCGCCTCCGACCCGGTTCTCCTGTACGTGGGAAGGTTGTCCGAGGAGAAAGGCGTGATGGACCTCGCCGGGATCCTGGCGGGTGTCCGGGAGCGGCAACCGCGCACGCGGATGGTGCTCTGCGGCACGGGCCCCGCCGAGGCCGCCCTGCGCGAAGCCTTGCCGGACGCGCTTTTCCTGGGTTGGTTGCCGCCCCAAGCTCTGGTGCGCTGCTACTCGGCCGCGGATTTCCTGGTTCTGCCGTCCCGATTCGACACCTTCGGTTGCGCGGTCCTGGAGGGGATGGCCTGCGGGCTGCCCGTGCTGGCCTACGATTGCAAGGGCCCGCGCGACCTGGTGGAGGATGGCGAAAGCGGTTTCCTGCGCGTCAATTCCGGGGACCTGGCCTCCTGCGCGGGAAGGGCGCTGGGGAATCCGGCCCGTCTGGCGACCATGCGCCGGTCCGCGCTCCGGCGCGCGGGCGATTACCGTGCCTCGGAGATCCTGGATCGGATCCTTTTTGACATGGGCATGGGCGAAGGATCCACCGCCTGCGCCCACGAGCCCAGGCAGGAGGGCTCGGTCTGGGGAGAACTGCTGGAAATCGCGATGGGCTGAACGGGCCCAAGAATATCGGTCCTACATGGGACGGCCGTTCAATCCATCCCGCGTCCAGTTTGCTGGGTTGTCTGCGATGTAGACCCGGATGCGTTCCAATTCGTCATCCGTTCGAACCAGGTGTTCCCAGTAGTTGCGTTGCCAAATTTCGCACCCGAAGGAATGTTGGCGGAACCAATTCGTCACGCCGATTTTGAAACCCCTGACCATGGATCCGATGGTCCGCGTCGTACCGGTCGGTGATGACGTCCCTATGGGTGACATCCGGTGTAGGGGCGAAATTCGATGTAGGGGCGAAAAATTTTTCGCCCCTACACCGGTGGATGTCGCCCCCGCATCGGGTGCCGCAGGAAAATCGGGTGTTGCGGTGACATCGATGATGCCGTGGACATGGTTTGGCATCACCACCCATTCGTCCAATCTGGCATGCGGGAAATGGGCAGGGATGTTCTGCCAGCACGCGGCGGCCGATTCTCCGGCCTCGTTCAAGATCATCGCGCCATCGTCCACCCGGCCGAACAGGTGCTGGCGATCCATGGTGCAAACGGTGACGAAATAGGTGCCGATGGACGTGTAGTCGTGGTGCGGGAGGCGGATCGTACGTCGATGGTGGCGGGACACCGAAAAAAGGTAATGGATCGCTGGTGCCAGCCTCGACAGACATCGTCGGCGAGCGAGCCCCCTCTCTACCGCCTACCGGTGGAGAGGGGGAATGGTTCCGCGCGGCCCGCGAGGGCCGGAAGGATTCAGCCCGGTCCCGCCACGGCGGTCACCAGCATCCTGTGGGACATCATCCCGAGGTCCTGGTTCCGGGTGGATCCGGCGGTGACCGGCAGCGACTGGTTGGGGAGTTGGAACCCGAGGTCCAGGAGAAGCTCGGCGATCTCGGGTTCCTCGTAGAGCCGTTCCGCGTAGAAGTTCTCGGCGGTCACTCCGCGCTGGATGTCGACCACGATCTCGCGGCAGACCAAACGCCGGCCGTTCGCGGACAGTTCGCGCTCGCGGCAGGCGAACCGGGTGCGGCTGATCCACTCCCAGGAGCGACGCTCGAAGTTGCGCCGGATCCAACCCCCGTCCGTGAGGTCCAGGACCAAGATGCCGGAGGGTTTGAGGATCCTCCGGATCTCTTCCAGGATGTCCCGATTCCCTTGTTCGTCCTCGATGTATCCGAACGAGTTCCCCATCACGAGCACGGCGTCGCAGCTGGAGGATGCCAGGGGCAGATCCCGGGCGTCGCCTTCGTGGAAAGGGACGTCCAGCCCCCCCGTCAGGGCCCGGTTCCGGGCAATCCGGATCAGGTAGGAAGACTGGTCGAATCCCGTCACATCGGGGAATCCACGGCGGCAGAGTTCCAGGGAGTGCCTCCCCTGGCCGCAACACAGGTCCACGATGCGATGGGACGGGAGCAGGGGAACGGTGGACAGGACCAGATCGATGTCCTGCCTGGTGTTCTCGTCGTTCTCGACCACGTCGCCGTCGGTCTGGAGGTAGACCTCGTTGAAGAGTCCCTTCCACCACTCCCGGGGGACATGCGGCTCCAGGCGGTCCAGGGGACCGATCGAGGGAAGGTCCGAACGCAGGCCCATTTCGTTCTCGAAATCTCGTGGCGGCGCACTGGTCGGGAAGTCGGTTTCGCGAGTTCCAAAGCCGGGAGCATTGTGCATTGCCGCCAAAATCTATTCCCGGATTCGAACCTCAGCAAGGATCCCTGGTTGCAATCCGATGCCGTCTCCCGGCCGTCAGGACCCTCCCCACCGTCAGGACCCGATCCGATGTCTAGACTGTACCGCGCCGAGGACGGTACAATGGGGGGATGGATGGATCCCGGCGCCTGCCCGTGCTGGTCGTGGACGATGATCGCACCATGCTGGCGATGTCGAGGTCCTGGCTCACCGAGCAGGGATGGGAACCGGAGTGCCACCAGGATCCGCTGGCGGCATTGGACGCCTACGCGCTCCGTCGCCACCTGGCGGTGGTGGTGGACTGGGACATGCCTCGGTTGGATGGTCTGGAAATGGTGCGCAGGCTGCGTTCCCAGAACCAGTCCCGCTCCGCCTACGTGCTCCTGGTGACGTCCTCCGACCGTTCGGACATCCTTGCCGAGGCCTTCGACCAGGGAGTGGACGACTTCCTGCGAAAGCCGGTGGACAAGCTGGAATTCACGGCGCGCATGAAGGCCGCTCGGCGCGTGTGCCTGATGGACGAGGAGATCCGGGATCGGTCCCAGCGGGATCTCGATCGCCGCATGCACGCCATGGCGTTGAGCCGCGTCTCGTCGGTGGTGGGAGCCGTGGTCCACGAACTGCGCACACCGCTGGCCGCGGTGCGGCTGTCCGCGGAGCGGCTGCGGAGCCGTCCCGACCGCGTGTCGGTGGAAGCCCTGCCCATCCTGGACCGGATCGACCAGGGCGTGGGCCAGCTGGCGGATACCCTCGACGACGTCCTGGAGACCTTCGGGATGTCCCTTCGCACCTCCAGGTGGGCATCCTTCTTCCCGACAAGATCCGTCCAAGAGGCGATGGACGCCGCCCGCGACCGCGTGCGGGAGGGTGTGCGGCTGTGCCTGGACCTGGAACCGGGAGCCGAGGAAATCCACGGTCTGGGCGACGGCATGTCGGTGCGCCGTCTTGCCCAGAACCTCCTCTCCAACGCCTTGTGGCACACCGGGGAGGGCGAAGTCCGCTTGAGCCTGGGTCCGGTTCCGGGCGGATTCCGGCTCGAAGTCGTGGATTCCGGCGAAGGGATCCCCGAGGAGCTTCTGCCTTGGCTGGGAGAACCTCTCCTCCTGAACTCCGAGAGCGCCGGGGTCGGCCGATTCGTCCACGGGAACGGAATGGGGTTGTCGTTGTGCCGGAGGATCGTCCAGCGACACGGAGGCACGATCACCATCCGATCCATGCCGGGGTCGGGGACCCACGTCTGCGCCACCCTCCGGTTGGATCTGGCCAAACCCATGTCCACGGAGGAGACGGACAACTTCTACGCCCAGACCGGCCCCCTCGCGGGGAGGGGTTGAACAGGGCGGGACGCAGGAACAGGGCGTCTGGAGGTGCAGGAAAGGCGCTTGGATGGACTGCATCCATCCACCGACCTTGATTGGCACGAAAATCCCATTCAGGGACCAGTACCGGACCCGGTGGTCCTGGGCGTGGATGGCGTTCCTCGGGCCGTTCCACCAACTCGCCACCGGGTCCGGCACTTAGGTTTCCCCGTTCCATGGACTTCGCGATCAGACCCATCGGAATCCTCCGGACCTGCTTTCCGGAGAAGCTCGGCATTCCACGCCAGAGCGGGCTCGCTGGGGCCGCGCGCGGGGTCCTCCGCTTCTCCGATGATCGGCCCGCCCAGGTGTGGAGACAGGCGCTTTCCGGTCTGGATGGGTTCGGGCATGTCTGGATCACCTTCGTCTTCGACCGCGCCGCGGCCCAAGGGTGGAAGAGCCGCGTGCGTCCACCTCGGCTGGACGGGAAGGAGAAGGTGGGGGTCTTCGC
>JGI12269J14319_10004272_pt1 | contig 13122 bp, 14 predicted proteins | sample PeaSoiSIISIP2007_FD_14319 | JGI IMG/M metagenome (IMG submission 14319) | reverse complement strand
CGCGCGCTGGCGGCGGATTGCGGGCGAGCCGGTCGAGCTGTTTGAGGGAGACCGGCTTGAATGGACGGTGGTTTTCGAGCTCGGGCCAGGCTCATTCAAAGTTTCGCCGGGGTTCAGGACGGTACACGTGACCGGAGTGCGCGACCTCGGAGAATTTCGCGATTGCATCGCGGGCGTATCGGGACGGATCGAAGCGATGGCGGTCGTCGGCGATGAATCGGAAGCCGCCGACATAGGTGCAACCGTCGGAGCGATCGGGATACCGTACGTGTGTGCACCCGGTGAGATGCAATCGCCACCGCTTGATTGGCGCCACGGTGGAGGCGGGTTCTTCGATATGATGGTTGGAGCGCGATGAGCGAGCTTGGCGATTTCTTCCGCCAGAATCTGGCGCAGACTTCCGACGCGCCGATCGGGCTGGAGATCTCGCGTGCCGAGGGTTCGTGGCTGGTCGCGTCGGACGGGCGGCGCTATCTCGATTTGATCGCGGGGATCGGCGTCTCTGCCCTCGGGCATGGACATCCCGAGGTGCTCGCCGCGATTGGGGAGCAGGCGCGGCGCCATCTGCACGTCATGGTGTACGGCGAGTACGTGATCGAGAGCCAGGTTATGCTGGCGCGAAGGCTCACCGAGCTTCTCCCGCAACCGCTCGAGCGCGTGTATTTCACCAACAGTGGGGCAGAAGCGATCGAATGTGCGCTGAAGGTGGCACGCAAGTTCACCGGACGCGCGGGCTTCGTGGCGTTCGACGGGGCGTATCACGGTGACACGATGGGCGCGCTTGCGCTGGCGGGAAATCGCGCGATGCGCGAGCCGTTCGGCACGCTACCCGGACCGGTGCGGCGTCTGCCGTTCGGTGACGAGGGGGCGGTCGCGAAAATCAATTCGACGATCGCGGCGGTGGTTATCGAGCCGGTGCAGGCTGAGGGCGGCGTGCGCATACCGGAGGCCGGATTCATTCGGGCGCTGCGTGAACGATGCGATCGCGCGGGTGCGATGCTCATCTTCGACGAGGTGCTGACGGGCTTTGGCCGCACCGGCAAGCTGTTCGCGCTCGAGCATTTTGGCGTCGTGCCCGACATTGTCGTGATGGCCAAGGCACTCGGCGGCGGTCTTCCGCTGGGCGCATTGTGCGGCCGCGGCGAGCTTCTAGGCACGCTCTCGCACGATCCGCCGCTGGGACATATCACGACCTTCGGCGGCCATCCGCTTTCGTGCGCGGCCGGACTGGCTGCGCTGAACGTGATCGTGCGCGAGCGTCTGTTCGAGCGCGCCGCGACGATCGGCAAGGAGATCGTGCGGCGGCTGCTGGCGATGCGCGCGCCGGAAATGGCGGCAGTGCGCGGGATCGGGATGCTGGTAGGTATCGAGTTTCGCGATGCGGCGCTGGCGCGGCGCTTTGTGGCAGCGACTTTAGCGCACGGCGTGGTTGTGAACTGGACGCTCAACGCGGACAACGTTGTCCGGCTTGCGCCGGTGCTGACGATCATGCCGGACGAGGTCGATTTTGCGATGAGCGCGATGAAAAAGGCGCTTGATGCAATCCGGCGCTGAGTCAGGCAATTTGTAATCATGAGAGGAGCCGGCGCCGCAGAAAAAATGCCGGGGGAGCCCGATTGGCGGAGGACACCAAAAACAACGGCTCATTCGGGCTGACATATTCCGAGCCCGGTAACGCCGCTTCGGAGTTCAGCTGGACCGAGGATGACGAGGAATCGCTGCGAGTCGTGAAACTCGGCGGCGCGGTCGCAATCTTTACCCTGCTGGCGTACCTTGCGCACGATCAGCAGGTGCGGGGACAGAATGCACCGGAGATAGGCTGGCACTGGCTGACTCTGGGCGCGACCTGCCTGTTCTTCGCGCTGCTGTGGACGCGCTGGTTCAAGCGCCGTTGGAAATCCTGGGTCCTGATGTACAGCCTGTTTGTGATCGGGATGTTCATCCTGATCAGCCGAGTGACGGGAGACCCCGAGTCGCGCTTTATCGCGATCATGTTATGTACACTGGCGACCGCGGCGTTTGTGAGCTGGGGCACGCGCTGGCAATTTGCGATGGGCGTCACCGCGATACTGGGCTATGCGGCGGGCGAGTACCTGGTGCCGATCGACACGCCATTCCGGATGTACCGATGGATGGGTCTGATCGCAGGGGTGTACCTCGCTCAATACACGGCGATTTTCATCGGCCGATTCCGCAGCCGCCTCAAGATACAGGAGCAGGAGCTGAAGGAAGTCGGGCGGGTTCAGCAGACGCAAATCGCGACGATGGCGCATGACATTCGCAGTCCGGTCGCGGCGCTGAGCGGCTACGTCAATCTGCTCGCGGAGGCGAACATCAGTCCAAAGGAGCGGACGGACCTGCTCGAACGAATCAGCGCGACCGCGTGGAACATGGACCTGGTGGTGAGCAACGTGCTGGACTACTACGAGTTGCAGGAAGACGACGTCGTCCCGGCGCCAGCCGAACTGGATCCGAACCAGGTGCTCAGCGAAGTCGCGGAGGATTGCGCCCTGCAGGCGCGGCGGCGGCACCTGAATCTACGCATCGAGATCGCGCGGCTGCCGGCGTGCAGACTCGACCGGCGTCATTTCGAGCGGATCGTCAGAAACATGCTCGCGTATGCGATCGGAAGGACGGCGAGCGGTGAAGTAGTGTTGCGCGCGCGGATGCGAAACGAATCGATCGCGGTCGAGGTCACCGACAGCGGCCCGTCCCTTTCACCGGCGGAACTGGAAGCGCTGTTCGAGCGCCCCAAGAAAAACGAGGATCGCGGCGCGGCGCGCAGACTCGGACTGTATGTCGCGCGCGCGATGGCGGAAGCTGCCGGCGGGCGGGTCGAGGCCCGGTTCGCGGACGGCCCGCGCGGCCTGACGCTGGCCGCGGAACTGCCGCTCGAAGCGCAACCACCGAAAGCGCGCACGCCGTGAGCAAACCGCCCGACGCATCCGGCAAACTGTCCAGCGAATTCGAACTGATCGCGCGACTGAGCGCGGGAATCCGTCTCAGCCGCCGCACGATCCTCGGCGGCGGCGACGATTGCGCCATTGTTTCGCGGCCGCGGGGGCAGACGCTGTTTACGATCGACAGCCTGGTCGAGAATGTTCACTTCGACCTGCGATGGGGCACCGCGCAAGCGCTTGGTGCGCGCGCGCTCGCGGTCAACTTGAGCGACATCGCGGCGATGGGCGGGCGTCCGACCGCTTGCGTGGTGAACCTGGCCGTGCGCGAGGGAATCGCAGCGCGGACGCTCGAACGGATTTACGCGGGTCTGCGCAATGCGGCGCGCGAAGCGTCCACCGATATCGTGGGCGGCAATATTACGCGCGCGCGCGAGCTGTCGATCACGATCGCGATGCTGGGCGAGGTTGGGCGCGCAGCGATGCGACGAGATACGGCGCGCCCCGGCGACGAGATCTTCGTGACCGGCACGCTCGGCGATGCGGCGCTCGGCTGGCGCATCCTGGCGGGCAAGCTGAAGGCGCGCGGCAATGCGAAAAAGGATCGCGCCGCAAGAAAATATCTGGTCGAGCGATTTCTGCGTCCGCAAGCGCGGCTGTATTCCGGGCAACGGCTGGCGGCGCTCAGCCCCGCGCCGGCTGCGATCGACGTCAGCGACGGATTGATGCAGGACCTGGGTCACATCCTCGAACGAAGCGGCGTCGGCGCCGAGATCGACGCGTCGCGAATCCCGGTGTCGGCGGCGTACCGTGCGCTGATGGGCGGCAATCTGGTACACGCGCTCACGGGCGGCGAGGACTACGAACTGATTTTCTGCGCGAGGCCCGGCCACCGCGAATCAGAACTGTCGCGCCGCCTGCGCGTCGGGGTGCGGCGAATCGGCACGATCGTTCGGGGCAAGCGCGTGAACGTGATTGGTGATAGAGCGCCGATTATCGCAGGATGGGATCAGCTGCGATCGCACGGCTAGACAGAAGCGATGATGTTCATGCTGCCTTTCGCGGTCCTGGCGCTTATCGTGCTGAGCGCCACGCTGGCCGCGTCCGAGACCGCGCTGTTCTCGATGGCGCGGTTGGAGCACACGCGCGAGCAGATGAGCCTTTCCGTGCAGCACGCGCTCGACCGTCTGATGCGCCGGCCGCTCGAGTCGTTGATGGTCATCATCGGGCTGAACGAAGTGTGCAACATCTTCGCCGACTGCCTCGCGACGATCATTCTGCTGGCGTGGCTCGGCGATAAATGGGGACCGATCGTCGCGGCGCCGACGATGCTCGTGATCGTACTTTTGTTCTGCGACATTACGCCAAAGACGTTCGCACTTGGATTTCCGGCCGCGCTGACGTGGATCACGGCGCGGCCGCTGGCGGTGCTCGCCGATTTTGTTCATCCGTTCGCGCGGCATTTCACGCCGCTGGAGCAGGCGCCGCGTCCGGGCCCGGTCTCCGAGGCGGAATTCAAGACGTTGCTCAGGCTCGGCGAGAACCAGGGACAGGTTGAACCCGCGGAGCGTGCGATGATTCATCGGGTGTTCGACTTCGGCGCGCGGCGCGCGTCTGAGGTGATGACGCCGCGGGAGCGAATCTTCTCGCTCGACATCGAGATGCCGGTGGCGCAGCTGGTGGCGGAAATCGCGCACGAAAATTTCTCGCGGGTGCCGGTCTATCGCCACAGCCAGGACAATATCGTCGGAATTCTGCACGCCAAGGATTTCGCGGCGCGCCGCCTGGAGCCATCGCCGCCGCGGGTGGAGCGCTTGGTGCGGCCGGCGTATTTTGTCCCGCCGGGCAAGCTGCTCGCCGATTTATTTGACGAGATGCGCCGCGGGCGCTTCCAGATCGCGGTGGTGGTCAACGAGTACGGGCGCCTGCTGGGTTTGGTGACGCTCGAAGACCTGCTCGAGGAATTATTCGGCGAGATTCGCGACGAGTTCGAGAGCAAAATTCCCGAGCTCACGAAAATATCCGACCGCGAATGGTCGGCGTCCGGCGCAATCGCGCTGGGCAAGCTGGCGGACGCGCTCGCTCCGGCGCGGGTTATCGAAGTCTATGGCGGCGGCAAGACGCTGGGCAGCCTGATCCTGCGCAGGCTCGGGCGCGTACCGCGCGCGGGCGAGAAGCTGAGGCTCGGAGAATTCGAAGCCACCATCGAGCGCGTGCGCGGCGCGACCGTCGAGCTGGTGAGGTTGCATCGATGACTATGGCCGGGCTGATCGTCGCGCTGGCCGGATGCCTCGTGGTGCAGGCGTTTTTCGCCGCCTCAGAGATCGCATTGGTTTCAGCGGACGATTTGAAAGTTCGCGCCGGGAGCGAAGGCGGGCACGAGCGATCGCGAATGCTCGGCGAATTGCTGGCCAATCGCGACCGTTTGCTGGCGCTGACGCTGACCGGTACCAACCTCGCCACTGTTTTCGCGGCGGTCCTGCTCACCAGCTTCCTGCATCAAATCCGGCCGGAGCTGGTTTTTATCGCGCCATTTATTCTGACGCCGATTACCCTGGTGCTGGGCGAATGGATACCGAAGCTGCTCACGCTTGGAAATCCGCACGCGTTTGCACTGTTCGCCGCGCAGCCGTTGCGTTTCCTTGCGGCCGTGCTCGCGCCGCTGCTCGGCGCAGAGACTGTTCTGAGCCGATTGCTTCGCCGGCTTGCAGGTGTGCCGGCCGATGCCGGGAGCGTGTTCCTGAGCCGCGAGGATTTAGCGCGCTTGATGCGGCGACGGCCTGGCGACGCATCGGAGCAGCCGCACGACGCCATCCTGCCCGCCGAGCAACTGATGATCAGCCGAATCTTTCGCTTCTCGCAAGCCGATGCGCGCAAGGCGATGGTGCCGCTGGTCGGCGTCGATGCGGTCCCGGAGGAAACCTCGCTTGCGGCAGCGATCGAAACTGTCCGCCGCGAGGGATTCAGCCGCATTCCGGTCTTCCGGCGTCGAATCACGGACATCGTCGGCGTCGTTCATGTTTTCGATCTTTTGCAAGCGCCCGATCTCAGCCGCTCGGTGAGCGAGGTGATGCGGCCGGTCAGTTATTTTCCGGAATCGATGCCGCTCGACGAAGTACTGGTGGCAATGCAACGCACCGGGAAAAATCTGGCGGTGATCGTCGATGAGTACGGCGGCTCGGCAGGAATACTGACGCTGGAGGATCTGATCGAGGAGATCGTCGGCAATATCGAGGACGAACACGACCTTGGCGAGGAGCTGGCCAAAGTAGTCAGTCCGCGCGCACTGTCCGTGATCGGACACGCGCCTATCACGGAGCTGAACGAGCGCTTCGGCCTCAAGCTTTCGGAGGCGGATGAGTATGCTACCATCGGCGGGTTGGTGGTCGAACGACTCGGGCATATTCCCAAGCCCGGCGAAAAATTAATTGAGGGCGAGTTGACGATCACTGTCACGCGCAGCGACGCACGGGCGGTGCGCGAACTGATGTTGACACTGGCGCATCCGATCCGCCCCGAACTTCTCAAGCGGCGATGACCGAAAAACGAATCCGCCAAATCCTCGACGGCGTTGCCGCGGGCAGCATGACTCCCGGCGCGGCGTTCAAACTCATCGGCGAGTTGCCATTCGAGGATCTTGGATTTGCCAAGCTCGACAGCCACAGGAGCATCCGGCGCGGCATTCCCGAAGCAGTTTTCGGCGAGGGCAAGACGGCGGATCAGCTCGCGGCGATCGGGCAGCGCATGCTCGCGTCAGGAACGAATCTCATAATCACGCGGCTGGCCGCGGACAAGGCGCGCATCGTCAAACGCAAAATTCGCGCACTGGTGTATCATCGCGACGCGCGGATTGGCGCGGTGGTGAAGGAGCGCCGCAAGCCGTCGGGAGCTGGCATCGTGATGGTGCTGAGCGCGGGCACCTCCGACATTCCGGTAGCCGAGGAAGCCGCACTGTGCGCCGAGCTGTTCGGAAATCGGGTCGCGCGGGTTTACGACGTCGGCGTCGCAGGAATTCATCGCTTGACTGCGAACCTCGAAGTGATTCGCGAGGCGAGCGTGCTGATTGTCGTTGCCGGCATGGAAGGCGCCCTGCCCTCGGTCGTCGCGGGCCTGGTGGATAAACCCGTGATCGCCGTGCCGACCAGCGTGGGCTACGGCGCGTCGATGGGCGGGCTGGCCGCGCTGCTGGGAATGCTGAATTCGTGCGCGAGCGGGGTAACTGTCGTCAACATCGACAATGGGTTCGGCGCGGCGCTGGCCGCGACGCTGATCAACCGGGTGGGAATCGAACGCGACGGACGCTGATGGCTAAACGCACGTCAATCACCAGCGGGCGCGCGCGCCGCGCGATCAAGATGGGCGAACTCGCGTCGCAAGTCGGCTCCAGCTACCTGTGGAATCAACTGCGGCGCCCGTTTCTGAGCGCGCCCGCGCGGGATCGCGAGCTGCTGGAAACTCACATCCGCAACGCGCAGCGAATTGTCGAGAGTTCCAAGCAGCTTCGCGGCGCGTTCATGAAGCTGATCCAGATGCTCTCGATTCGCAAGGACCTGCTGCCGGGCGAGGCGCTCGACGTGCTGCGGACAACGCAATCGAGCGTGCCGCCGATGAGCTACGCGACTATCTCGGAACAGGTTCGGACTGAGATTGGCAAGCGGCCCGAAGCGCTCTTCAGGAGTTTCGACCAGACCGCGTTTGCTGCCGCGTCGCTCGGACAGGTACATCGTGCGGTCACGCGCGACGGTATCGACGTCGCGGTGAAGATTCAGTATCCGGGCGTCGAGGATACGGTCGAGCAGGATCTGCAGAATCTCAAACTGCTACTGCGCACGTTGCAGGCGCTCGGCCATGACGTGATGCGCCAGCAGATCGACACCGGCGCGGTGTACAAGGAACTCGATCAGCGTCTGCGCGAAGAGCTCGACTACGTGAACGAAGCGCGCAACATGGTGGAGTTCGGCCGGCGTCTCGGCGCGGACCGCGAAATCATGATTCCGCACCTCGTCAAGGAGCTGAGTTCGCGGCGCGTGCTGACGATGACGTACATCGACGGCTATCCGCTGGCAGACGTGATGGGGCCGGAGGTCGATTTTGAATTGCGCGAATGGGTCGCGATCAAGATTCACGAGTTCGCGTGGCGCCAGATTCTGGAATTCGGGATGCTGCACACGGATTTTCATCCCGGCAACTACCTGGTGAGCCATCATCCGCGGTTGGGCGTGCTCGACTTCGGCTCGATTCGGCGTTTCCCGGAACCGGTGCGCAAGGCGAACCTGCAAGTCGCGCGCGCGATTCTGAGCGGCGACGACGAGTCGCTGGGCGCGGCGATGGTCAAGCTGGGTTATCTCGATCGCAATCAGGATCCGGCGCCGATGGTCAGAATTATTCACATCCTGTTCGAGCCGATGAGAGTGGATCGCGCCATCGATCCCATCGAATACGACACGGTCGGCAAGGCGGCCAAGGTCGGCGAGCTTGCGCTGGAAAATCGGCTCTACAAATCGCCGTCGCACAGCGTATTTCTGATTCGCGCGCTGCTCGGGCTGGAAGGAATCACGCGCGGACTCGCGGTGAAGACCAACTACCGGCGGATCTTCGCGGGTTGCGTCGAGCGAATTGCGCGATGATCGCTGCCGCCGGGGCTGACAATCCAAGCATTCTCGACGCGCTCGAACGCCATCGCGACTTTCACTTCAGGCGTGTCGCGTCGCGGCGCGTGACCGGCGAGAAGAGCGCGCTCAAATTCATCGACGAGGTCGGATTTTGCACCGGATTCACGGCCGGGATGGGCGTGCCTTGCCTGCGCGAGGCGATCGCGGGAACGCGCGAACCCACAATGCCGGAGCACATCCAACACGACTACGCGATCGGGATGACGTGGCGGATAAAGGACTCGTTGCCGCAGCGCCGCGCGGTTTATTACGGCAAAGCGATCGCGCGACGCCCGAGCTTTATCGCGCGCGAGATGCTGGGCGCGTTTCTCAAGCTTCGCATCGAGCCGGGCGGCTATCGCAAGCTTTACGAACGCGGGGAACTGTCGCATTGCGGCAAACTGGTGATGGACGCTCTCTCCAAGCGCGGTGCGGCTGAGACGCGGGTGCTGAAGCTGTCGAGCGGCTATGCGCAACCGTCGCGGCGGCCGGTGTTCGACCGTGCGATGGCGGAGCTGCAGGAAAAATTTCTTGCGCTCAAAGTGGACGAGCGCGCCGACCCGTTCAGCTATGTGTGGGACACGATGGAGCATCGATGGCCCGACGCGATTGCCGAGGCTCGTACGCTCACGCGGATGCAGGCGGCGTATGTAATTGTCGCAAAATATTTCGAGACAGCGGCATTCGGGATAGAGCGCGCGATCGCGCGAATCCTGGGAATCGATCCGGCGCTGGTCGAAGCTGCGGCGCGCCGACTTAAGCGCGAGGGAACGATTGCGCGCGGCGTGAGAATCGACGGGCGCCCGGTTCCGCTTAGTCTGCTCTCCCAGTTCGCGCCGTTGGCAGGGGCCGCGCGCGACAACGGAGCGCGGCCTTAATACTGGGTGCAGGGGTCACCCCTGCTCACCATTGCTCGTAGTGCACGGCGCGGCGCTCGTAGCCTGCCCCACGGATCAAGTCGCGCAATCGGATCACGCCCTTGCCGACGCCACAGATATAGAACTGGCGCGTGCGATCGGCGTCGCCGACGACCCATCGAGCTTGCGCCAACTCGAACAGACGATCGTAGATATTTTCGGGAGGCGCGATCGCGGTCTCGTACGAAAAATTCGGCGCGGTCTGTGCGAACTCGTCGAGTTCGGCGGCGTACAGGATATGCTCGCGATCGGGCGCCGCATAAATCAAATGGATCTTCGGCGGCGCAGCTTCGCGCGACGATGAAGCGAGCGCCCGCTTCAGCATCGGGCGAATCGGCGCGATCGCCGTTCCCTCCGCGATAAAGCCGGCTTCTACCGCCGGCGCACGATCGATCGTAAAGGCGCCGAACGGCCCGCTGAAATCGATCGTGTCGCCGACACGCCGCTCGAACATCCATCCGACGCCGCGCCCGTTTGCGACGCGATTGAAGCAAATCTCGAACGGGCCGCGGTCTTCGGGGTCCGACGCGATCGAGTATGGACGCGAGCGGGTTTCGTCGCCGAGCGGAATCGTTATCGAGATGAACTGGCCGGGGATGAATCGCAGATGCTTGCCGCTGGTGAGCGAGAGAAAAAGCGAACGGGTGTCGGACGCGTGATCGAAAATCTTCTCGACGCGGGCATTCAGCGCCGCGCGAATCCCGGCAGTGGCGGGAAGCGGATCGGCCGTCATTCCTCGGCTGCCTCGCTGACCTGGTTAATCGTGTAGCGCGGGATTGTGACGACTATTTCCGCGTCGGGATCCTCGATGACGGCCTGGCATCCCAGCCGCGAAGTCGGAGTGAGCCCCGGCGCCTTGTCGAGCAGATCTTCTTCCTGCTCGCTGGACTCGCCGAGCTTGTTGAATCCCTGCCGCACGATCACGTGGCAGGTCGTGCACGCGCAATTGCCGCCGCATGCGTGCTCGAGATGGACGCCGTGACCCAGCATCACGTCGAGTATCGAGCCCGGCTTGCCGTCGTGATGAAACGGCGCCTTGGCAGGGTCGAACTCGATCAGCTTTTCGGGATCGCCGTTTTCGAATTGGATTCGCAGTTTCGCCATCGGATTCAGGCCGTAATTGAGATTATGCGCTGCGTCGAGATGGCCAAAACCGTCCCTTCATCATTGAGGTTTCCGCGCTTGGTAAGTATCCCTTGACTGTATAAGCGCTCTGTGATACAAGATGAGTATGGCAACAAGAAACCGAAAGAATCCAACACGTTGCGCATCATCGGACTCGCGTTACTCTCTTATGGAGTTTGAGCACGAATTTCCAGACGATGAGGCTTGCCTGCAATGGCTCTGGAAAACGCGGTTATCGCCAGACGGCGAGCACGCGCATTGTCCGAAGTGCAACGTCGAGCGGTCGTTCAAACGCTACGCCACGAACCAGCAAAGGCAATCGTGGACGTGTGTAGCATGCGGCCATCATCTGCATCCGACAGCGGGAACGATCTTCCACAAATCGTCCACCTCGCTGCATCTCTGGTTCTACGCGATGTACATGATCACAAGCACCCGATGCGGCATCTCCGCGAAGCAGCTAGGCCGCGAATTGGGAGTGACGTACAAAACGGCTTGGCGCATCTTCAATCGAATTCGATACTCGCTGGGCGACGATGGATCGCCGCTATCTGGCAAAGTCGAAATGGATGAAACGCTGATCGGCGGGAAGGATGAGAATCGCCATCTGGGGCAACGCTCTGGCGCGATGGGTCACTACAAGGGCAAAAAGTCCGTGTTCGGAATGGTTCAACGACGCGGCGAGTCCGGCTCCAGAGTAGTAGCGAAAGTTGTCCCCACTCCGCCGAAGTCAGGCGATGTGTTGCGCCATATTCGCGGATACGTGATGCCTGCAACAACGGTGTTCACCGATGAGGCGCGCTTCTATCAGGGGTTGAACACGATGGGCTACCGGCACGGACGCGTCCATCACACGGCGAACGTGTACGTAAGCGGGGATGCGCACACGAACACGATTGAGGGATTCTGGTCGTTGGTGAAGCGCGGAATTTCCGGCGTGTACCACAACGTCTCGGCGAAGCATTTGCAGTCATACGTGGATGAGTACGCTTGGCGCTACAACCAAAAGGACAATCCGCGCGGACACTTCAATCTTTTGCTTTCGCGCGTCGCGCACGCTTCGGCGGCGGGAAAGCCTTCGCAGCTTTCGTGAGATTACGCAGGAAGTCGGCGCGATTCGGAATCGGAATCTCGTAGCCCTTGGCGGTCTTCTGTACGGGCTTCATCGGCGACAACAGTAACACACTGGGAGGCATCTGCGTATACTGGAAATTCTAATTGCGGTTACGTTCTTCGGCTTTGCGCTGGTAGTACGCGCGCTCAGCGATATTGCAACTGCGCTCGATGAAATCCGTGATACCGCCAAAGAGTTGCGCACAATCGCACAGGACCTCGTGATGGATCGCATCCTTTCAGCTAGAGCCAAGATTTACAGGGCCAAAAAGCACATCGATGATCTCAAGCCGGAACTCGTCGCTTTCCGCGAGTTGGATTCCTACCGCGCTCATTTCTACGATGATCCCAATACGGGAGATCGCATCGGCGAATTGCAGGTCGTGCACGACCTGCCGATTCGGGTTTTCGCGATCATCGGTGACGCTGTCCACAACTTGCGATCTGTCTTGGATCATCTCGCTGGAGAGTTGTGCGTTGTCAGCGGCGGAACAATCGACAACAACACCGCTTTCCCGATTTGGGACCCTGTCAATGTCTCCGACGTTGACGCCCAGATAACACGAAAAATACCGCGCGCTAGCGCCGAAGTGATCCTTGGAATCAAGACGCTGCAACCTTACAAGGGAGGGAAAGGCGACATACTTTGGCGGCTGCATATGCTCGACATCATAGACAAGCACCGACTTCTCATAGCAGGGGCCGCCGTCGCCGATTGGATCGACTTGCGTTATCGACGCTGGGAACCGGATTGGCTGTTTCCCGACCTGACGCGTCCCATCAAGCTCCCGCCCAGAGGGGTAGCCTTCAAACATGGCGCAAAACTTCTCCGCGTTCCCAGAATCGAACGGGAGAAGACGACAATGAACGTGGACCCTAAGTTTCGCTTTCAGGTAGCTTTCGGGGAGGTTCTGGAAGGAGAACCCGTCATTCCAGCGCTCGACAAGTTTGTTGACCGCGTCAACGATGTCATCTCCACGTTTCGAGGACTCTTGATCTGATACCGGCCTGTCGCCTTTATTTATATCGTGTTTCATAGTCGATTTCTACAGTGCGGGGATACTTACCCCGCGCTTGCATCTTCGCCTGATTTTCGCCATCATCTCACATCGCGCAAGAGCATGGGGAGAAGACCCAATGGCGACGCTGACCAAGCGGCAGAAGCAGCTAATCGACTACCTGAACGACTATATCAGGGAACACGGCTACGCACCCACGCTGGCCGAAGTCGGCCAATACTTCGGACTCTCGTCGCTCGCCACCGTGCACAAGCATCTGCACAACCTCGAGCAGAAGGGGTTTATCAAGCGCCAGCACAATCATAGCCGGGCGCTCGAAGTCGCGGCGCCGGAGAAGCATGAAGCGGCCAAGGCGATCCGATTGCTCGGCACCGTTGCGGCAGGCGCGCCGATCGAGGCG
>JGI12269J14319_10004270_pt1 | contig 13126 bp, 10 predicted proteins | sample PeaSoiSIISIP2007_FD_14319 | JGI IMG/M metagenome (IMG submission 14319) | reverse complement strand
GCCACGCGAGGCTCTCGGCACCGAGGCCGTAGCGCATGATGCAGCCCGAGACCGCGAGGCCCATTGCCCAGCCGAAGATCATGAGATTTACGAAGAAGGCGATGAGCGGCAGGCCCATGGTGAAGATCGAATAGGAGTAGAGCGGGATCGCGATAAGGGCCGCGGGCACCACGCCGATGAGGGTGCGCAGCAAGCTCATCGCGGCGAGCGAGAGCATGAGCTCGTAGGGCTGCAAGGGGGTGACGAAGAGCTGGCCGACATTGCGCGCCCATACCTCCTCGAGAAACGAGACCGCGACGCCAAGCTGGCTGCGGAACAGCACGTCCCACAGCAATACACCGGCGATCAACACGCCGCCGGCCTGCGCCAGCCACGTGCTGTGGGTCACGAAGAACCGCGTGATGAGGCCCCACAGAATCACCTGCACGGTCGGCCAGTAGATGAGCTCGGCGATCCGCGGCCAGGAGCCGCGCAGGAGGTAGAAGTAGCGCAACGCCATCGCCCAAACGCGCCGTGCCGAGAAGAAGGCGGGGGGTGCCTTCGCGTGAGCTCGCTCGCCCGTCATTGCGCCGCCGCCTCCGCCGACCTGCGCGCGATGTCGAGAAAGACCTCTTCGAGGTTCCGCCGCCCGTAGCGCGCGATGAGATCGGCGGGCGAGCCGCGGTCGACGATGCGCCCCGCCTTCATCATCAGCACATCCGAGCAAAGCCGCTCCACTTCCAACATGTTGTGGGAGGCAAGCAGCACGGTGGCCCCCGTGCGCACGCGGTAACGCTCGAGGAAACNGCGTACCCANTCGGCGGTATCCGGGTCGAGGGAGGCCGTGAGCTCGTCGAGCAGCAGGAGCTCGGGCTCGTTCAAAAGCGCCTTGGCAAGGGCCACGCGGCTGCGCTGGCCGGCCGAAAGCGTGCCCGTGGGGCGCTTCAGGAAGGGGGTCAGCATGAGCTCCTCGGCGATCGCCTCGACGCGTCGGCGCACGTTCGAAATGCCGTAGAGATGGCCGTAGACCGTGAGGTTCTCGAACGGCGTCAGCCGCTTCGGCATCTCGACATAGGGGGAGGAGAAGTTGATCCGGTGCAGGACGCGATGGCGGTGATGAAGCATGTCCTCGCCCAGCACCTCGACCGTGCCCTCGCTGGGCAAGAGCAGGCCGAGCAGGATCGAGATCGTCGTGGTCTTGCCCGCCCCGTTGCCCCCGAGAAGCGCCACGGTGGCGCCCGCGGCCAAGCTGAAGCTCACGCCATCGATGGCCGTCACGGCGCCGAAGCGCTTGGTGAGGCGATCGACGCGAACGACCGTTCGACGGAGGGGTGCTGCGGGCATCCGGCCAATATGGTTCGTACGCGCTGCCCTGCCAAGGCCGGAAAGACCCGCTCCGGCCCCGGCCGCGCGATAGGCCTCGGCGTTGGCCGCGGGGCGCCGCCACGGTAGAATTCGTAACCTTTGCCAAGCGGCGGGGCGGGAGAAGGGACGATGGTCGCGGCGCACGACATGGGTCACGCGGATTTCCGCAACAATGACGGCCGCGGCCGCCTCAAGCAGCGCACCTTGGTCCTGATCCGCTGGATCGCGGTTGCAGGTCAGTCGGCGGCGATTTGCGTCGTACAATTCGGCATAGGGCATCGCCTGCCCCTCATCCCCGCCCTCGCAGTCGTGGCCGCCTCGGCGGCTCTCAACATCGTGGTGGGGCGCTGGCGCAACTTGCGCAGTCTGCTCAGCGACGGGGAGGCGACCCTCTACCTCGGCTACGACATGGTGCAACTCTCCGTGTTGCTCTATCTCACGGGCGGCCTGGTCAATCCTTTCGCCGTTCTCATCCTCGCCCCGGTCATCGTGTCGTCGACCGTGCTGTCGCGCGCCAGCACGATCGGCCTTGGCCTCCTTGCCGGCGCCTGCATCTCGCTCCTTGCCGTGGCCCATCTGCCGCTGCCGTGGCGCGAAGGGTCGTTCGAACCGCCCACGGTCTACGTGCTCGGCATCTGGTTGGCGCTCGTGCTCAGCACGCTCTTCATCGCCGCCTATGTCGGCAGCGTTTCGGAGGAAGCGCGCCGCATGTCGCAGGCGCTGACGGCGATCCAGCTCGCACTTGCGCGCGAGCAGCGCTTGGCCTCCTTAGGGGCGCTCGCCGCGGCGGCGGCCCACGAGCTCGGCAGTCCGCTCGCCACGATCGCGCTGACGAGCAACGAGCTTGCCCGCGAGCTGCCCGAAGGCAGTCCGCTGCGCGCGGACGCCGAGCTTCTCATGAGTCAGAGTGCGCGATGCCGCGACATTCTCGCCGAGCTCGGGCGGGCGCCGGGAGCGGAGAAGCGGCTGCCGTTTACGCGGCTGCCGCTCTCGGCGCTCGTCGAAGCGGCGGCAGAGCCGCACCGCAACCCGGCCGTCGAGCTCATTCTGGATGCTGCCCCCGCCGAGGAAGCGCCCGAGGACTCGCCCGAGCCCTTCGTCACGGGCGGCCCCGAGATCCTCCATGGGCTCGGCAATCTGATCCAGAATGCCGTTCAGTTCTCCCGCAAGGAGGTGGTGGTACGCCAACGCTGGAACTTTTCGGAGGTCACCGTCGAGGTGATGGATGACGGCCCGGGAATTCCGCCTTATCTTCTCGAGCGCATTGGCGAACCCTATCTCTCAAGCCGCGCGCAAAGGGGCCTCCATATGGGGCTCGGGATCTTCATCGCGCAGAATCTTTTGCAGCGTACCGGGGCCGAGCTCAGCTTCACGAACCGGCCGGAAGGCGGCGCCAAGGTTACGGTGCGCTGGCAGCGGTCCGCGATAGAGCCCGTCGCCGCTGAAGAGGAAAGGCGATGATTCCGACACGTACGGATGGCCCGCCCGATGTGGATTCCGGTGAGCAAAGGGGGCGCTTGCTGATCGTCGACGACGACGAGCCGTTTCGCACCCGCCTCGCGCGCGCCATGGAGCGCCGCGGCTACCAGGTGACATCGGCAGACAGCGTGGAGAGCGGCATCGCTGCCGCGCGGACAGCACTGCCCGCCTTCGCAGTCGTCGACCTGCGCCTTGGCGAAGGCAGCGGATTGGATGTGGTCAAGGCCTTGCGCGAGGCGCGCAACGATGTGCGCATCGTGGTCTTGACGGGGTACGGCAACATTGCCACGGCGGTGGCGGCGGTCAAGGCCGGCGCCATCGACTACTTGCCGAAGCCCGCGGATGCGGACCAGATCGAGGCGGCACTCAAGGCCCATTGCAGACCCTTGCCGCCGCCCCCCGACCATCCCATGACCGCGGACCGGGTGCGCTGGGAGCACATCCAGCGCGTCTTCGAGCAATGCGGTCGCAACGTCTCGGAGACGGCGCGTCGGCTCAACATGCACCGCCGGACGCTCCAGCGTATCCTCGGCAAATACGCGCCGCGGGAATAGCGATAGCCGGCTCAAGCACCGCTCGCGGCCGCGCCTGCAGTTTGCGACTTCCTTTGCAGATTGCATTTGCAGAATGGCAAGCGCAGGGATCGCAGCTCCAGCCCGACTCCGGCAAAACTTGCCCGCCCCCGCGCAGCCAAGCTCCCCCGAGAGCTGTGCCCCGTCGGGGGCAGGTCATCGCATAACGCTATATCTAGATTATGATAGCTGGTTAACACAACATATTGTAGCTCAACTTCATATTCAGACTATTATGCGTGGCTCGAGTGGGCGCACACGCTGCTCGCGAGCAAGGCTGACGGGGTCTTTTGCCTTCCCCGGCACGCATGGTGCAAAGCAAGGCTCGCGGCCCAAGCTCTGCAAGGAGCTTGGGCACGTAAGCTGCCGGACCGTGAAAGACGGGCTATTCTTGTCATGAGTCTTGGCAACGCGTATAAAATAGAGATGCGCGAGAAATAGTTAGCCAAGGAGGCCATGGGGATGGTCGAGAACTTTATCCGGAACAATCGCGCGCTCGGCGGATTGGCCTTTGGCGGAATGCTTGGCCTCGCTCTCGCGCTTGCAGGGCCGGCCTTGGCTACGGACGCGCCGGCCGGCGCCCCTGCGGGTGTCGCCCCTGTCACCGCGACCGATATCCCCTCCGGCACCGCGGCCGGCACGGGCACGAATGCCGCCCCCAACGCTGCCCCGGAGAATGGGGGCGCGCCTGCGGGCGCGGCCGCAGCGGCCCCGGAGAAGCCGCACATCGGCCCGATTGCCAAGCCGACCGACATCCCGGCCGGGGCGGTCGTCCCCAAGGCGGCGGCGCTGCCGATTCCGCCGCCGGCGCCGACTTTGGCCGAGCTGCCGGCAATCCAGATTCCTCCGGAAGTGGCCCAGGCGGCCATTGATGAGAACCCCGCCGGAGATGCCAAGGTGCGGGATTTCCTCGTGGCCGACCACGCGGACGCCCAGGCCATCACGGAGCGTGCGCGGGCGCTGGTGCGCGACCTCTTCAACAATCCTGCCGCCCAGGACAAGTTCCTGGACATCTCCCAGCACGTCGCCGAGCTCGCGGGTCATGTCGTGAAGGAGGTCGCGGGCGGCCAGGTTCAGAAGGTGGCGGTCGACAAGCGTTACCTGCCCGGGCCCAACGACAAGGCCGTCAAGTTCGGCGCCGCCGATACGTCGTTGCCCTCCGGTTTCGAGCTGCTGACTCCCCAGGATCCGCGCGTCAAGGGGGTGAACATGCGTGTCATCGCCTTGCCGCATGGCGACCCGATGACGGGCAGCGGGATCGTCGGCGTGCGCAGCTTTCAAATCGATGTGCCGAACGGCGACTATCGCGTGATCCTGTTGACGGCCGACTCGGGGCAGCCGGATACCGCCGAGGCTCCATTCGGTGCCGAGGTCACGGTCAATTCGGTGGCGCAGAATGTGACCCTCAGCGAGCCGAGCAAATGGAGCGGAAACGGCACCCTCTCGACGCCGCCTGCAGCAGCGCCGGCGGAGACGCTCCCGGGCGCGCCGGCGGCCACGGACAAGCTGCCCGGCACCAACAACCAGGGTGGGGTCACCACGCACCAGGCCAACGGTTCGGTCTCGGCCTCGGGCGGCGCCATCATCGTGACGACTCATGTCGACAACAACCGGCTCGACGTATCGTTTACCCCTTCGAGCGATCACCCTGACCAGCAGACTTTCATTGTCGGGTTGATCGCCGAGTCGACGACCCACCCCTCCGGCCTGCAGGGGGTGACCAATCCTTTGGATGTCCAGAACGCCATCATGGGCGATGCCACCAGCTTGTTTAACCCGCAGGCGGGCGGCCCCGGCGCGGGCGGCACCACCGGGGCGATCCTCGACCCGCAGGGCACCACCATCCCGCCCTACCACTTCAGCGTCCCCCCGGGCAGTCCGTCCTGACGCGCGACCCGGGTATCGACGCCCTCCTCTGACGCTTTGGGCCGACGGCTGGGAAACAGCCGCCGGCCCGAACTTTCAAGAATATCATCACGATGTGTTGTGGTGCCGACACAATGCCCGGGATTCGGCCGCCGCCGCCCCAGGCGGGTCCAATGGTCATTGCGGCCCGGGTTTCGAAAAGGCATAATAAAATGAAAGGAATGGGCGCGATCTTATGAGGAGGGGTCGTGAGGCGGGGGGCAGTGCGCGGGCGTTTAGGGTTCATCATAGGCGCGCTATTGGCGCTTTTCGTGACGAACGCCGCATGGGGACAGAGCCCTGATTTCCCGAGCGCCCAGGTCGAATCCGTCACGGGTCGGCAGCGTACCGACTTTCAGTCACTCGGAATCGAAGTCGGAAATTTCATTCTCCACGGCGCCCTCCAGGGCGAGGGCGAATACGACAGCAACGTCTTCCTAACGAAGAGCGCGCAAGACGATTTCGTGCGGCGCCTGAGGCCCAGCCTCGGCTTGGCCGGCGAGGTCAGCGACACGACCATTCAGGTCAACGCCGACGCCGAGTCGACGTGGTACAAGAAGTTTCACGCCAACAACTACATCGACTTCAATGCCGTCGCCAGCGCCAAGCACGACATCACGGATGAAAGCAACATCACGCTGACCGCCCGCGAGGCGCGCATCCACGAGATGCGCGGCACGGTCAACGATCCCGGTACGGCGTGCGGGCCGAACCAGTACGACCTCACCGTGTTCACGGCCCAGCCGCAATTCAGCGCCGCTCCCTATATCGGCTCGTTCAAGCTCGAGGGGCGCTATTTCGATTGGCTCGCCAATTGCGGATTCTCAAATACGGACCGCAGCAATCGTCAGCTCTACGTGAACACGCGCGAGGGCTACCAGTTCGACAATGGCCTGACGGCCTTCGTCGAGCCGAGCTACGAGGTCCACCAGTTCATCAAGCGCTTCGACCGCGACCACATCAACCACGACTCCCAGACCTATCAGGGGCTCCTGGGGCTGAGTTACGACGCGCTGCAGAACGCCAATATCGAGTTCAGCGCCGGCTATTTCTACGAATCGTTTTTCACTCATAACCAGTTCCTGGGCACCCAGAGGATCCCTGGGACCTTCAGCGGCTGGTCGGTGCAGGGCACGGGGCTGTGGAATTTCACCGAGGATATGACGCTCACCGGGTCGGTCAGCCGGACGAACTCGGACGTGCTTCCGTTCAACTTCACAATCGACACGACGATCGACGAAACGACCGCGGCCTTGCTGCGTCTGGATTGGGAGACCACCGACCATCTGGTGACCTACGTGGGCGGCAATCTGGCCTTCGACGACTACCCGGGGACCTCGCTCAGCGAGAACACCCTTTCATTGAACGTGGGCGGTACCTATTATGTGAATCAGTACCTTTCGTTCGAGCTGCAATACGTTTACGCCATCCGGAACTCATCCCTGTCGACACGGAACTATGTGGACAATCAGGTCTTTTTCCGGGTGAATGGGCAATATTGAGCGCGAGTTTCAGGCGCTGAAGCCAGGCGAGTCCATGACAAGGCGTACACCGCTCATCGAGTCGGTCCGATCGGCCCTTCTGCTCGGGGCCTTTGCCTTGGCGCTCATCGCCGGCGGCTGCTCCGGGGGTGGCCGTTCCAGCGCCTCGGCGTCGCCTGCCGGTGACGCCAAAGGCGATGACAGCGGGCAGAAGGCTGTGGCGGAGTACAAGCTCCAGGAAGGCGACGAGCTCGCCATCGCGGTATTCGGCCAAACGGACCTTTCCGGCAAGTTCGGCATCGATAGCAACGGCAACTTGAGCCTGCCCCTCGTCGGTCAACTCCAGGCCGAGGGCCGCACGGCGCCCCAGGTGCAGGAGGCCTTGACCGAGGCCCTCAAGGCCTTCTTGGTCAACCCGAAGGTCACCGTGCAGGTGACCATCTACCGGCCGTTTTACATCCTGGGCGAGGTCAATAAGCCCGGCAGCTATCCCTTCACTTTCGGCATGACGGTGCGCCAGGCCGTCGCTACCGCCGGGGGCTACAGCAAGCGGGCCAGGACCGGCACCGTCCAGGTCTTCCACTCGGGCGAGACCGACAAGGATGCCACGGAAGCCCCGGAGGATTATCAGTTGCAGCCAGGCGACACCGTGCAAGTCGAGAAACGCCTGTTCTAATTTTTCCCCATTTGACATATTCTTTCGTTCCGACCGAGGCCCTGGCAGACGCCCTTTTGGCATGCCGATTGTATGGAATCCGGCCGCGGAGAGGGTCAGACCCCGCGGCGTCAAGGGATGCCGGCGGGAGGGAGAGCGGGCTTGCATCCTGCATTGCAGAATGCGACGGCGCCCGGCTCTGCTTAGGGAGGGCTCCTGACTACCCGCCCGGCCGGGGGCCGGGAAGGACGCAAAGACGCGCGAGCAGCCGCGGCGCGCGGAGAGCGAGGACAGGCGCGGCTTTCATGCAGGTATGTCGATGACGACGATTACCCGTCTTCCTGTGCCCAGCGGCGAGGATCCCGGTCCGGAGAGCGGCTTTGGCCTTACGACGCCCGCGGATACCGCGCTCGACCTGCGGCGCATCCTCTCCATCCTCAAGCGCCGCAAGGTGATGATCCTGGGCGTGATGTTCGTCATCACCAGCCTCGCCGCGCTGGTCGTCTCCCAACTGACCCCGCTCTACCGCGCCGAAGTCAAGCTGGTCGTGGAGGGCAGCCGCCAGAACATCGCGCCGATTCAGGCGGTCGTGCAAGGCCTCAATCCCGATGTCATGACCAACGAGACCGAAGCGGCGATCCTCACCTCGCGCGAGCTCGCGGCCAAGGCCGTCGAGCGTCTCAACCTGGTGAACAACCCGCTCTACAACCCGGATCTGCTGCCCAAGAAGAAGGGCCTCTTGAGCGCCATTTTCGATCCGATCACGGAGGCGCTTTTTGGCGGCGCGGGCCCCTCTCCCGAGGCCGCCGGCATAGCCCCGGAGGAGAAGCGCCGCGAGCTCGTGCAAGCGACGATCGACAAATATCTGCGCGCCCTCACCGTGACCGCGTCCGACCGCAGCCGGGTGCTCGCGCTGCAGTTCGTCTCGCCGGACGCGCGCGTGGCCGCACTCGGTGCCAACACCACCGCCGAGCTCTACATCCTCGATCAGCTTGCCGCCAAGGGCGAGACCACCTCGCGCGCCTCCGATTGGCTCAAGCAGCACGTCGAGGAGCTGCATGAGCGGGTCATCGAGTCCGAGCAGAAGCTCGAGGACTACCGCCGGCAGTCGGGGATCATCGATACGGGCGGCGCGTCGGTCTACCAGTCCCAGTTGGGACGCCTCGATGAGGAGCTGGTGCTCGCCCGCACCAAGCTCGCCGAGTCCGAGGCGCGCGCCCAACAGGTCCAGGGCCTGGTGAAGAGCGGCAACCTCGACACGGCCGCGGCGGTGCTCGACAGCAAGATCATCCAGAGCCTGACCGATCAAGAGGCTCAGGTGTCGCGCAAGCTCGCCGAGCTCAAGACCCAGCTCAAGGATACCCATCCCCAGGTGAAGCTGACCGAGCACGAGCTCGCGGACATCAAGGGCAAAATCTCGAGCGAGGTGGAGAAGATCGCGGCCAATCTCAACAACGAGCTCGCCATAGCGCGCGTGCGCGCCGCCAACCTCGCCGGGCAGGTGGCCGATATGCAGCGCAAGGTGGGGCAGCAGAACGAGTCCGAGGTCACCCTCCGCTCGCTCGAGAGCGAAGTGAAGGCGAACAAGACGATCTACGAGACACTGAATGCCCGTCTCAAGGAGACCAATATCCAACAGGACGCGTCCATGCAGCAGCCGGATGCGCGCATCATCTCGCGCGCGACCGTGCCGGGCACCCCCTTCTATCCGCGGCGCGACCTGATGATCTTGGCGGCGCTCGTCGTCTCCGCCGCCTTGGGCATGGCGTTGGCGCTCGTCGTCGAGTATCTCGACTCGGGCTTCCGCAGCCTCTCGCAAGTCGAGAGCCTTACCGGCATGCCGACCTTGGCGCTGGTGCCGAAGCTCAAAGACGTGGCGGGCGAGAACGCCCGGGCGCACCAGATCGCGGTAGAGCGCCCGAACTCGAGCTACGGTGAGGCGATCCGCACGATTCGAACCGGGCTCCTCTTGAGCCACCTCGATCACCCGCCGCGCACGGTCATGGTCTGCTCATCGGTGCCGGGGGAGGGCAAGTCGTCGGTCGCACTCTCGCTTGCCTGTGCCGCCGCGCGCTCGACGCAGAAGGCGATCATAATCGATTGCGATCTGCGCCATTCCAGTCTGCACAACTATCTCGGGTGCCCGAACAAGATCGGGATCACCGACTACCTTGCCGGCCAGGCGAGCCTCGAGGACGTGGTGGAGATCGACCCGCACTCGGGCGTGCACTTCATCACGGCCGGCTCGCGCGCGCCCAACCCGGTCGATCTCCTCGGCTCCCAGGAGATGAGGAAGCTGCTCACGCGGCTCTCTTCGCTTTACGATCTCGTGGTGATCGATTCGCCGCCGCTGCTGCCGGTGTCGGACGCGATGGTGCTCGCGCGCGCCGTGGACAAGACGATCTTCCTCATTCGGTGGGAGAAGACCAAGCGGGAGACGGCACTCTCCGGGCTCAAGCTCCTGATCGAGGCGGGTGCGAACATCGCGGGCATCGCGCTTACCCAGGTGGACGTGCGCAAGCACGCGACCTACGACTATTCCGACTCCGGCTACTACTATTCGAGCAGCTACAAGAACTATTACATAGAATAGCCCGGGCCCCGGGGGCGCTTGTGCCGCAACGAACGCATCTGGCATCGACCGCGCTCACGCTCGCCGGCGGGGCGCTGCTCATAGCGCTCTCGCTCCCGCAGCTCAGCGGCGGGCTCGAGCTCTTTTCGCAAGAGCGCACGCTCGACAATATCACGGGCGGCAATTACACAAGACGGCTTTCGCCCGCGGAGATCACCTATGCGGCCGCGCGCTGGGGCGAAGCCGCGCCGCTCATCGAGGACAGCGATACCTGGGCCGGCTACGGCTACGTATTGCTCGCGGCAGCCGCCGCCTCGGGGTACGACCGGGAGAAGCGCCGCCAGCTCGTCGAGGCCGCCGGCGATGCCTACCGCAAGGCGCTCATGCTGGGCCCGGCCAATGCGCCCGCCTGGACCATGCTGGCCTTCACGCGCTTCGCGGACGGTGCGGCACCGGCAGAGCTCTTCCCGCTCCTGCACATGTCGCTGCGCACGGGGCCGCGCGAGCCAGGCCTCTCCTTCCCTCGCCTTGACATCGCGCTCTATTACTGGCGCCTGCTCGATCCGCCGCTCAAGGTCGCCATGCAGGACCAGACCCTGATCGCGGCCAACGACAATCCCCGACGCCTCGCGGAGCTCGCCCACCGCCGCTATATGCTCGGGCCCGTCCGCGACATGCTTGATGTCAACCGCTACCTCAAGTGGCGCTTCGACGACATGTACTCCCGCCTTTACCCTTGAGCGGTCCGGGAGAGCGAGAGATCGCTCAAGAGCTCGTATCCGCGCGGCTCGCCCGGCGCGTCCGGCGCGCATCGCCTCTGTGGGCGATTTGCCTGCGCCCGGGACGGAAGAAGAGGGCAATGCGACCCAAGAGCGACCCCCCCTCGGCCCTCCCCGCCTCCCTCTCTGCGCTCCGGCGCGTAGGGAAGGACTGGGCGTAGGCGGTGCCCATGAGAAGCGCATAGCCCACCGCGATCGCCGGCATCTGCAGGCTGAAATCGACCGCGGAATGAAGCGCCATGAGTGCCGTGGCGCCAAGGCCCGCGGCGGGGTAAACGAAGTCGCGTTGGCGCGTGAGCAGCCCGCGCACGCATACCACCACGATGCCGATCAGGATGGCGAGCATGAGGAAAAACGCCGGCAAGCCGATCTCGAGGGCCAACTCGAGGTAGGTATTGTGCGCGCGGTCGAAGGTGGCCACGAGGAAGTCGAGCCGATCGTCGCGGTACATCTGGAAGGCGTCGTGGAAGCCCCCGAGGCCGACGCCGAGAAGCGGGTGGTCGCCGATCGCGCGCAAGGTGAGCGCGTAGATGATTCCGCGCCCGGTCTCGTTGCCGGCATAGTCGCTCAGCCGGCCGATGAGGCCGCTGCCGCTGAAACTCACCAGGATCACCGCTCCGATCACGAGCGAGAGGGCGAAGACCGGCAAGCGGCCGGCGGCCTTCCGCTGGCGCCCGGCCAAGCGCATCGAGAGGGCGAGAGCGATGGCACCCGCGAGCGTCGCGCCGAAGCCGCCGCGAGACTGAGTGAAGAGCAGCGCCGTGGTGATGACGACCGCCGAAACGAGCAGCAGATAGGGGCCGAGTGTCGCCGTCTCGACGAAATGCAGCAAGCCGAAGCGGCTGAAGACTCCGTGGCGCAGGCTCTTGTCGGATAAGTGATAGAGCAACGCCAAGGCGGCGATCAGCGTCATCCCGCAATAGGCGGCGAAGCTGTTGCGATTGACGAAGGTCGAGGTGAGCGAGCCCGGATAGGCCCATTTCTGGTACCACAGCACCATGTCGAAATGGCCGAGCTGAATGACGAGCCCGTAGACCGCGTAGATCGTCCCGGCGACGGCAAGCGACCATAACGCGATTTGCGCATGCGCGCGCGCGCGGCAGAGCTGAATGGCGAGAAAGAAGACGCCCGCATAGGTGATGAGGCGGAGGATGGTCTCGCGCGCCGCCCCCGGATCGATGGCGATGGAGCCCCTGAGGGGCGTGCCGAGCAAGGCGCTTGCCTCGCGCCAAAGCGGGTTATGCCAGGAATCGGGCGTCATCGTGCTCTGCTGCACGAAAAACCACGCGACCAGCACCGCGAAGGCGACGAGAGCGGCGCCGTAGCGGCGCCATTCGAGCTGAATGAGACTCCTGTCGAAAAGGGCCGCGAGCGAAAAGGCGACAAGCTGGATACCGACGCTGATGCCAAGCAGACCCCAGGCCCACGGCCGATTGCTGGCAAGGGGCAGCGGCGCCAGCCCAACGGTGATCACAAGAGCCCAGAAAAGTATGTTCGCCATGCGGGGAGCGGGTGGCCTCACGGATGGGCGCCTACTTGAACAGCTGGCTCAGTTGCTCCATGAGCTGCGCTAAGAAGGAGCCCGAGCCTCCGCCGCCCATGCTGAGCGCCGCTTGCAGCAGATAGAGCGATAGCAGAATCGGGATCCCCACCACCAGGCAAAAAATGACGGTGATGATTGCATTCCCCAGGTTTGCGAAGGGGTGGCGATCGCGCTCCTGGGCGCGGCGCTCGGGGGGGCGCTGCTCCCGGCCGGCCAGGAAGACGAGGTAGAAGCGACGCCAAAGCAAGGGAAACGACCAGCGGATATCGATCGTATGCGAGCCCCAGGTGCGGGCGCCGAAGGCCAGCTTGATCGCGGCGAGTTGGGCCGGCGTGAAGCTCTGGGCGACCGAAGGGTGGATGCGGCTGAAGAACTTCTCGAGGAAGGGATCGCTCGACTCATCCTTGACCATGCATCGTACTCCAGCTCGTCTTGGCCGTAGTAAGGCCGTCGCCCCCGGCCGGTGTCGCGATTTGTTTAGTAGGCATTCTCATGAACGAAGCCCACGAAGAGGGTGAGAAAGAGAATCTTGAGGTCGAGGAAGAGCGACCAATGATCGATGTAATAGAGATCGCATTGCACGCGTAGCTGCATCTTGCGCAGACTGTCCGTCTCGCCCCTGAGCCCGTTGACTTGCGCCCAGCCGGTGATGCCGGGCTTGACGCGGTGGCGGCCGATGTAGTCGTCGATGGTCTTGGCGAACTGCTCGTTGTGCTGGACCGCGTGGGGACGCGGGCCGACGAGGGACATGTCGCCCTTGAGCACGTTGAAGAGCTGAGGCAGCTCGTCGAGGCTC
>JGI12269J14319_10004268_pt1 | contig 13131 bp, 13 predicted proteins | sample PeaSoiSIISIP2007_FD_14319 | JGI IMG/M metagenome (IMG submission 14319) | reverse complement strand
TCCAGGTTGTTGGTCACCTCGAGGTTATTCACGACGGTCTCGAGAACCTTGTCCACTTCGCCTTCGGGCGCGAGCAAGCCGAGGCGCTCGAGCCGGTCGACGACGTTATCTTCCGCCTGGCGGTCCCAATTGCGTTGCGCCATCACGGGATTGATGTCGTTCTGGGTCGTGGACTGGTCCTTCACCGGCGTCTGTGACTCGATCAGGATCTTGCTGAGCTCCTGCTCCTGCGCGGAATGGCCAAGGTTATAGCCCCACAGCCGGGTCTGCGCCTTGAAGGAGAGCCGCTTGGACAAGGCAAAGTTCAGGTCCGACTCTTCGCTGTAGATGAATGCCGGCAGCCAGAGGTTCGGGCCGGTATTCACGCGCCAACTGTCAAAATGGAAGTAGTAGTTGGTGCGCGAGCTGCCCCCGTAGGCACCATTGAACCGGACGATGTGGAAGTCCTGGTCCTCGACCCAAATGCGTCCGGCGAAGCGTCCCTTGCCCGACTTGGGCAGAGGCTCGACGTCGAACACCAGGGTGCGGACTTCGCCGAGAAATTCCCGGCGAACATAGTCAAATTTGTAGTGCTGCTTGTCGAAGCCGTCCGTGTCCAGGTAGATCATCTGCAGGAAACCCTGCGGCAAGTACTCCATGGACAGGGACAGCATGTTGCCGAGGCCGCTGAACATCTTCTTCTTGCCGCCACCGGCGTCATTGCCATCCGTCAGGGGCTCCAGTTCGACGCCCTTGGCGAGAATCGCGCGGCCGAGGAAATACTTATCGCCGGCCGGAACGGAGCCGAGATTGTTGTCTCCCCTGAGATTCTGAATGTACGTTTCCACCAGCGGGGTAAAAGGCTTGAGAGAGTTCATCTCCGCTTTTTCCGTGGTGACGATCCGGTCCACAATCTGGCCCAAAGCGCTATTGGGTGTATCGACCGCGTGTAGCGGCAGAGCACTCAGCGCCAGAACCACCAACACCGTCTTGATAATGCGCATATCCCCTCCGAACCTTAGTTAAAAGTCAGTATGCGGTTTGAAAAACGATATGAACCACTGCCGGAAAGTCGACCGGGTGACCGTTGGAAAGTGCGGGCTTGAATTTGATTTGTTGCGCCGCCTTCGTGGCCGCCTCGTCCAGACCGTGGCCCAGGCCCTTGACTACCCGATTCACTTGCACCTCACCGCCCGATGCCGGAAACACCACCTCCAGCAGAACCTCACCTTCCAGGTTCAGCTTGAGCGCCTCCGCTGAATACACCGGCCTCGGTTTGGCCAAGATTACGACCGGCTCGACGGCCGGGGCGTCGTCCACTTTCTTCTTTGGCGTTTGGGCGACTTGATCGTTTGTGTTGCTGAACCCGGCGGTTTGAACTGATCCGCCGCGCTTGGCGCCGCCCGTCGGCGGGGTCGCAATTCCATTCCCGAATCCTGTGCTGGCGATAATTCCACGCTGGCCATTGGCGCCGCCCGAGCCATTGCCGTAGCCGGGACCAGGAGGCAATGCGGGATTTCCAAATTGGCCGACATTCGCTCGCTTGTTCGGATCGCTTGGCCCGGCAACCCCATTGGGATCGCCGAAGCCGCCAGTTTGAACCTGCTCAACAGGCGTTGGCTTGGTGATGGTTGGAACCGCCGAGCTGCCGCCTGACATCATGCCGGTCTTCACCGGATCGCGCGGCCGGGCCGGCTGCGCCGTTTCCACCTTCAAGTTCAGAGGCTGAAACGTGTCGTTGACCTTCGGGAGTTCGGCTTCGACTTGGCGAGGTTTCGGCTTCGGCGCCACGATTTTGGGCGGCGCAAAGAATTTCACAACATTCACCTTTGGCGGCTCTACTTTTTCCACCGGGGGTGGAGGAGGCTGCACCTTAGCTACTTTGGGAGGAGCCGGAGGCTTGGGTTTCGGCGGCTCGGGAATGTCGAGCGGCGGACCCGCAATGTCCGTCACCATGTACATCGCCCTCGGAATCATTTGTTGCGGGAACAGGAGAGGGAGGGTGACGACAAAAGCCACCAGGATGATCTGAACCACTAAGCTCGTCCCGAGTGCGCTCATACGCGGCTTGGTTTCCGGCAAGAGTGAAAAGCGCGCGCTCACAGGCTTGGTTCCCACCATGGCTTTCCATGCCTGGGGATTCTGACCGGACGATGGGTTTGTCGGGCGAAGCCGAAGACTCCCCTGCGAGAAGTGTTGTACTGTCGTTGTCATATCGTCACATCGCCTATCTTTTGGATTCCGAGCGCGTAGGGACAGCTAAACACCTGTGGTTAGACAGGAGCGATGCTGGCGCTGCCGCGTACGGTACAACTGTACTGGCCTCGGCTGGGGGTCTGAATAGGACTTTTGTACTACTGTTTCTTAACAGCCACCTGAACGGATGGCCATCTGGGGGGGCAGATGGGGAACCGACTCGACAGCGGGCTGGAGGTGCTTTGACCATCGAACGATCAAACCTGATTCACCTCTAGAGGGGCGAGATAACGCTGCAAAGTGTAGCACCGCCACCCTCTCAGAAACAAGAACCCTGCCTGAGGATAAAGGTTGCCCCGAATACAGGTGAACTTCCATCAACATGTACATGTACCCGGCCCGGAACAATCCCCTATGCCCGCGATTCCCAATTTCGCCGCGTTTCAAGTAGGATGATCCCGTCCTTATGCAGCCGATTGTCATCCATGCCGGTCGAGCCTTCACCCCAATCGAAGAAATTTCCGATGCCGTGATTGTCATTCAAGGGAGCAAGATTTCCGCCGTCGGCCAGCGAGGGAAAGTCGATTTGCCGCGCGGCTTGCGCGAGCTCAACGCGAGTGGGAGGACCGTTGTCCCGGGCTTTGTCGATGTCCACATCCATGGAGCGGGCGGACACGACGTGATGGAAGGCACCCGCGAAGCGCTGGAGATCATTACAGCAACCGTCGCGGCTCACGGCACAACTTCCCTAGTGGCAACGACCGTAACGGCCAGCGAAAAGGAGACGCGCGACAGTGTGGCAGGCATCGCGCACTTCATCCTTCACACGAGCCAATACGCCACGCGCGAACTCTCGGCGGAAATCCTGGGGATCCATTTTGAGGGGCCATTTATAAGTCCGGCGCGGCGCGGAGTGCACCCTGCAAAGTGGATTGTGCCTCCTTCCCGCGAGTTGCTCGCGCAGCTTCTTGGGGAGGCACGTGGAACCGCGCAAATTCTGACACTTGCGCCGGAATTGCCCGGCGCTCTCGATCTAATTTCAGTGGCGCGGCAAGCCGGCCTGGTCGTATCGCTCGGCCACACGGACGCCACGTACGAGCAAGCACAGGCCGCCATTGAGGCGGGAGCCAGCCACGCCGCGCACGTCTTCAACGCCATGCGTCCTTTTTCACATCGCGGGACCGGTGTGATCGGGGCGGTGCTGACTTCGCCCAAAGTGAGCGCGGAACTGATCGCGGATGGAGTTCACGTGGACGAAGCGGCGATGCGGATACTTGTCGAGCTGAAAACGCCGGAGCGCGTGATCCTGGTGAGCGATGGGATCTCCGCCACGGGAATGCCCGACGGGAAATACCAGCTGGGAATGTTTGAAGTGAAAGTTTCGGGAGGAGTGGCCCGCAATGCGGAGGGCAAGCTGGCGGGAAGCACGCTCACGCTGGACCGCGCGGTGCGGAATATGGTGGCGCTCGGCGTCCCTCTGTCGTCAGCGCTGCGAATGGTGACCGCGAATCCGGCGCGGCAAATCGGTCTGGGAACGCGCAAGGGAGTGCTTGCCCCGGGCGCGGACGCGGACCTTGTGTTCCTCGACGAAAAACTCGAGGTTTCCGGCGTGATGACAAGGGGAGCGGGACTGGCGCTCGTTTGATTGCTCCTCTTGAATTTCTCTGCGTTCTCTGTGCCCTCTGTGTTAAGAGTTTTTTCGGTGTTGAGGCAAGGCTTTTAACACAGAGGGCACAGAGAACACAGAGAAAAGCCTATTTGTTCAGTGGGATATTCAATTCGGAGGAAAGCAGGTGGGGATCAAACGGGCTGCAGGCGAAATAGCGGTCGCCGACCTTGATCGTGGGCACTTTCCTGCGGCCTTCATTTACCTGAAACACGAGGTCCTCGGCATCGACATCCTCGTCGATATTCACTTCCACGAACTCCACTCCGCGATCCTTCAGAAATCGCTTGGCGCGGTGGCAATCCACGCACCAGCTCGTGCAATACATTGTGATTTCTTCCATACGTAAATCTAATGTTAGCGCTTCCGGAGGGATTTTCTGGCGCGCTTAGTGGGACGCTGGCGCCGATGAGGCAACGGAGGATGCGCCCGCTTTTGCCGCGACTTGCAGCCGCACTTGCGCGCGCTTCAGAGATTCTTCCGCGCGCTTCCAATCCACGTTTGGGTCGTTGGCAGTTGCCAGGCGCTTTTGGGCGCGGTCGCGGGCTGCTTCCGCGCGCGCCACGTTGATTTCTTCCGCGCGCTCCGCGCTGTCCGCCAGCACGATCACACGATCGGCCAGGACTTCCACGAACCCGCCAATCGCCGTGCAGGACACGACACGATTGCCCAAGTGGAAGCTCAATTCGCCGATTCCCATCTCGGCCAGCAGAGGAGTGTGCCCCGGCAGCACGCCGATGTACCCGCCCAGCACCGGGATCTGCGCCTCGTTCACCGCATCGTAAACGACTTGCCGCGCCGGTGTGACGACTTCGAGTGTGAATGTCTCCGCCATTTGTTCGTGAATCGTGCTCCTACGCCGTCGCCGCCATTTTCTCGGCCTTTTCGCGCGCTTCTTCGATTGTGCCGACCATGTAAAACGCCTGCTCGGGGAGATCGTCGTGTTTGCCTTCGACGATTTCCTTGAAGGCGCGAACGTTGTCGGCGATTTTCACGTACTTGCCTTCCAGGCCCGTAAACTGCTGCGCGACGAACATGGGCTGCGACAGGAATTTTTCGATTTTTCGAGCGCGCGCTACCGACTGCTTGTCTTCGTCGGAAAGTTCTTCGATGCCGAGAATCGCGATGATGTCCTGCAAATCCTTGTAGCGCTGCAGGACGCCCTTCACGGCGCGCGCGACGTTGTAGTGGTCTTCGCCGACGATGCGCGGATCGAGAATGCGCGAATAGCTGGCCAGCGGATCGACCGCGGGATAAATGCCGCGCTCGACGATCTGGCGGCTGAGGTTCGTGGTGGCATCGAGGTGTGAGAACGTCGCGGCCGGCGCGGGGTCGGTGTAATCGTCGGCAGGCACATAAATCGCCTGCACCGATGTGATCGAACCGTGCTTAGTGGAAGTGATGCGCTCCTGAAGTTCGCCGATCTCGGTATTCAAATTCGGCTGATATCCCACGGCGGAAGGCATTCTTCCGAGCAGCGCGGAAACTTCCGAGCCTGCCTGCACGAATCGGAAAATGTTGTCGATGAAAAGCAAAACGTCGAGCCCTTCTTCATCGCGGAAATATTCCGCGACAGTCAGGCCGGTCAGTCCCACGCGCAGGCGCGCGCCGGGCGGTTCCGTCATTTGGCCATAAATCAGCGCCGCGCGCGATTTTTCCGAATTGCCGGGAACGACGACGCCCGATTCCTGCATCTCGAGCCACAGGTCGTTTCCTTCGCGCGTGCGTTCGCCCACGCCGGCGAACACCGACACGCCGCCGTGCTTCATCGCGACGTTGTGGATCAGCTCTTGAATCAGAACCGTTTTGCCGACGCCCGCGCCGCCGAACAGCCCGATCTTGCCGCCCTTCAGGTACGGTTCGAACAGGTCCACCACCTTGATGCCCGTTTCGAACATTTCGAGCTCCGTCGATTGATCCTCAAGCGACGGCGCCGGACGGTGAATCGGATAGCGCTTCTCCGTTTGGACCGGCCCGAGTCCGTCCACGGGCTCTCCCAGCACGTTCATCACGCGCCCTAGCGTTGCGCGGCCCACAGGCACCGCGATAGGTCCGCCGAGATCGACGCCCTTCATGCCGCGCACGACGCCTTCGGTCGCGGTCATCGCCACCGTGCGGACGCGGCCTTCGCCCAGGTGCTGCGCGACCTCGGCGACGATATTGATCGGCTCGGGCCCCTCAAAACCTTCGCTGGTGATATGCACCGCGTTGTGAATTTCCGGCAGATGGTGCTCCGGGAATTGGACGTCGATCACAGGCCCGATGACCTGGATGACAGTGCCGACGTTTCCTGTTTCGTGTTGCGCCATGTGTGAATCCTCGCTTCCGTGACTGGTGACTCGCGTGTCGTGATTTGTGATTCGTGAGTCGTGATTCGTGAAACCCCTAAGTTCCTGTCATCCCTAGGCGACTCTTCAAAGACCGGCCTAGCGCGTTGATCAACTGCCCGACCGAATCGCATCGGCTGTCCATGCTTTCAAACTCAGCCAGCGAGATGTAATGCAAGTCTCGGCTCAGGATCAGAAAATACCGCGTCTCTTCCAGCTCTCCCCTGAGATCTGCAAACAGCGCAAAAGTTCTTTTGTGGTGCGCCGGCCAAATCCTTCCGCGATATTCGCAGAAACCGAAGCAGCCGACCGTCTCAATTGTGAGATGATCCCATATTGCTCCGACCAAGGGAACTTTTCAGTCAGTTTGTACGTGGCAAGCGTCAGCTCGTGCGCTTTCTGCCAAACCGTTAATTCCGAAAAGCGATTGATCTTCACAGCGTCTGCGGTTCAAGCCACGAATCACAAATCTCGACCCACGAATCACGATTCACAAATCACGAATCACGCCTCACCCCGCGGACGCCGCTCCGCTCACTACTTCGATAATCTCGCGCGTGATCGCGGCCTGGCGGACCTTGTTCATGTGCAGGGTTAGCGCGTCGATTACGTCCGAGGCGTTGCTCGTTGCCGATTCCATCGCCGTCATGCGCGCGGCATGCTCCGCTGCGGAGCTCTCTGCAAGCATCCGGAAAATTTGCATTTCGACGTAACGCGGGACCAGCTTGTTAAAAATTTCAGCGGCGGGCTGCTCGTAGATGTAATCCACTGCGTCGGCGGAAGACGGCGGCGGGGCGCCTTTTTCGCGTTCGCCGAGGGCTGTCCGCTCCAGGGGCAAAAGTTTTTCCACGCGCAGCGTCTGCATCATCACGTTCTTAAATTCGTTGTAAATCAGGTAGACGGAATCGGCGCCGCCCGCTTCGTAGGTCTTCATGACTTCGCCGGCGATCTCCCTGGCCTTGCCGAGATCGGCGCGAGAGGTCACGTCCACGTATTCCCGGGCGATCTTCCACGAGCGCTTGCGGAAGGCGTCGCGGCTTTTCTTGGCGATGGCGATGACTTCCACGGATTTGCCGCGCTTTTCGTTCAGGAATTCAAAGGCGCGCCGCAGCACGTTCGCATTGAACGCGCCGCACAAGCCGCGCTCGCCGGAAGTGACCAGCGCCAGTACGCGCTCTTCAGGGCGCTGCGTCAGCAAAGGAAATTGTTCTGGATTCTCGATGCGCGACATCGCCGAACGCAGAATTTCGCGGATACCGCTGGCGTAAGGCCGCAGCGATACAGCCGTCTCCTGCGCGCGCCGCAGCCGGGCCGCAGCGATAAATTTCATCGCGCGGGTAATCTGCTGCGTATTCTTCACCGAACGAATCCGCCGCCGGAAATCGAGAAGTGTGGGCATCGAATGGGTTCCGCTACCGGATTAAGCGCGGACCGCCGCCACGCTGGCCTGGAATTGCTCCTTGTATTCCCCGATGGCGCGCTTCAGTTCCGGACGCGCCTCGTCGGTAATCTGTTTTTTCTGGACGATCTGCGTGAGCAGCGAACCGAAACGAGTCCGCACGAATTCGATCAGACCTTTCTCAAAGCGCTGGATATCGGCGACGGCGACATCGTCCGTCATGCCGCTCGTTCCGGCGAAAATGACTAGCACCTGCTCCTCGACCGCGAGCGGCGAAAATTGCCCCTGTTTCAGAATTTCGGTCAGACGCTGGCCGCGCGCGAGCTGCGCCTGCGTGGCTTTGTCGAGCTGATCGGAGCCGAACTGCGCGAAGGCCGCCAGTTCGCGGTATTGCGCGAGGTCCAACCGCAACGAGCCGGCCACTTGCCGCACGGCCTTGATCTGGGCGTTGCCGCCGACGCGGCTCACCGAAAGGCCTACGTTGATCGCGGGGCGGATACCGCTGTTGAACAAATCCGCTTCGAGATAAATCTGGCCGTCGGTAATGGAAATCACGTTGGTCGGAATGTACGCCGAGACGTCGCCCGCCTGCGTTTCGATAACGGGCAGCGCGGTCAGAGAACCCGCGCCCAGCTTGTCATTGAGTTTCGCGGCGCGTTCCAGCAATCGCGAGTGGAGATAGAACACGTCGCCCGGAAACGCTTCGCGCCCGGGTGGACGGCGTAACAGCAAAGAAATTTCGCGGTAGGCCTGCGCGTGCTTGGAAAGATCGTCGTAGAAGCAGACGGCATGCCGCTTGGAATCCCGGAAAAATTCGCCCATCGCGCAGGCCGCATACGGGGCAATGTACTGCAGTGTTGCAGGCTCGGTAGCGGATGCCGCGACGACAATCGTGTAATCCATCGCGCCCGCATCGGTCAGAGTTTTAACGATCTGGGCAATCGTTGACCGCTTCTGTCCGATCGCGCAGTAGATGCAGATTACGTCGCCGCCCTTCTGGTTCAGGATCGTGTCCAGGATGATGGCGGTCTTGCCGGTCTGGCGGTCGCCGATGATCAGTTCGCGCTGCCCGCGGCCGATTGGAATCATCGAGTCGATGGCCTTGATGCCGGTTTGCAGCGGCTCGCGCACCGGCTGACGATCAACGACGCCGGGTGCGATGCGTTCGATCGGAATGCGCTGATTCGTGGAGATGGGACCCTTGCCGTCGAGCGGAACACCGAGCGGATTGACCACGCGGCCCACCATAGCCTCGCCGACCGGCGCGGACATGATCGTGCCCGTGCGCTTGACGGTGTCGCCTTCCTGCACCAGCGTGTATTCGCCGAGAAGCACGGCGCCGACCTGGTCCTCTTCAAGGTTTAGCGCGATGCCGAAGACGTCGTGCGGGAACGACAGCATCTCGCCGGACATGGCTTTTTCCAGGCCGTACACGCGCGCGATACCGTCGCCCACGGAGATGACCGTGCCGACTTCCTCGACGGCGACCGCCTGTTCGTAGTTGGCGATCTGCGCCTTCAATATCTTTGTAATTTCATCCGCTTTAATCGAAGCCATTCCCCACTCCTATTCCGAAATCATCCGCGCGCGCATGCGTTCCAATTGCGTGCGCACCGAACCATCATAGATCGTCGAACCGATTCGCACCACGGCGCCGCCGATCAGGGCCGTATCCGTCGTGAATTGCGCCTGCACTTTTTCCCCGGTCAGCTTGCCCAGGGCCGCGCCCAAGTCTTCGCGCTCTTTCTTGGTCAATTCCGTCGCCGAAGTCACCGTGGCTTGCGTGATTCCCTGGCGGGCATCCAGCAGCCGGCTGAACGCCTGCTCGATTTCGATCAGCATCCCGGCGCGCCGCTGGTCGACGATCACGAACAGATAATTGCGCAGGGTGCGGCTCGCGCCCATGCGCGCGACGAGCTGTTCGATTGCGGAATGCTTGGCCGCCCGCGCGATCGAGGGATTCGAGAGAAACGCGTTCAATTCCGGCGACTCGCGAACCATCGTCGCGAACGCCGCAAGTTCCTGCTTGACCTGATCGGCCTGCTTGTTTTCGAGCGCGACATCGACCAGCGCGCCCGCGTACCGCTCCGCCAGGGCTTTCAATTCGCGCCCCTTCCGAGTTCGCTCAGAAATGACTGGAACATTCTGGCGCGAACTTCCGCGTTCATCATGGAACTCACGAGCGCCCCCGCGCGCTCCACCGCCAGGGACGCCGCGATCTCGCGCACCTGCTGCTGCGCGGCGCGCTCCGATGCGGCCAGTTCCTGTCGGGCCGCTTGACCGATCTTTTCGATTTCGGATTGGCCCGAGGCGTACAGCCGTTCGGATTCCGCGGCCCAATTCCGACGGGCCTCGTCGCGTATTTCCGCCACATCGCGATCGAGCCGGGCGATCTTTGTTTCGACTTCGCGCAACTCGCCATCGGCTTCCGCTTTCACGGCCGTGGCTTCCACGATGCTTGCTGCGATCTCCTTCGCATTGCCGCGGAAGAACGCTCCTCCATGCTTTGCGATTAAGTATGCGATGCCGCCAAAAACGATCAGGAAGTTCAGCCAACGAAAAATCAAGCCTGCGGTCGAATCGGCGGGATCGGGCTCGGCGCCCTCCGCGGCAAGCACGGGAAGCACCAGGAAGAAAACCATCAGCAGAGCGCCCGAAGCGAATACAAGGATGCGGCGGAAGGATTTCATCGCGCCCCCTTGCCCGGGGAACTGCGCGGTCCGGAGGGAGGGCCCGCGAGAATGGCTTGGGCAATCTCATTCGCCAGAGAGCCGCTGGATTGCTCCAGCTCCACTCGCGCCGCCTTCACATCCTCGGCAATGCCTTTTTTTGCTTCCTGAAGTGCGCTCTGAGCGGTGGTTCGCGCGGTGTTGATGGTGGCCTGGCGTTCGTCCAGGGTGCGCCGCCGTTGGGATTCCTGCTCGGCAAAAACCTCGGCGCGGGCTTTCTTCACTGTTTCGTTATAGATACGCTGCTTTTCGCGCGCCGCCACACGGCTGGCTTCGGCCTCAATCAGTGCGCCTTCGGCTCGCTTGTGGCGCTCGGAGAGCACGCGCTCCATGGGCTTAAAAAAACTCCAGCGCATGAACAAATAAAAAAGAAAAACGATAATGACCGTGGGGACAGCCGCCAGGAACAGCTCACCGAGTTGGTTAACGATTTCCACTGATTACGCTAAGGCACCCGACAATGCCCGCCAATTTTCATCTCCGGAACTCCTGAGGTGCACACCCGCCCCTGCAGACAATTCCTGTGTGAATAAAGGAGTGATTTTATAGCATCCGAGCGGGTTTGGCGCAAGTCCATCACGGGGTCTGGTTTCTTTTGTAAGTAAATAGATACGCCTGGATCGGCGGAATAAGAAATTTCACATTATCCTCCCATCCGCGCATACCAGATGGTTGACGACGACTTTGGATTTCCCAGGAGTTCCCGGACGGCCTGGACGATGGGAGGGTGCCCCCAATCATGACCGCAGAGCAAGCCCCCGGGCTTTACCAGCGGCTTCCACGCCTGAATATCCGCTTTCACATTTTCGTAGTCGTGAGCGGCGTCGATAAATATCATGTCAAAGCCGGCGTACCCGATGGCCTGAAAGATGCGCGCAGCCTCAAGAGATGGCAGGTGCACGGGACAAACTCTTCCGCTATCGATATGAGCCTTTAGATTTCTGCAAAATAAATCATATACATAGTTAGGGTCCTTATCCTTTAAAAGCGTCTCATGTTCCTCGCTTCCCCTCCAGGTGTCCACAGCAAGGATGACGCCGAGACCTTCCATGTTGTCGGCCATCGCCGTGGTCGAGCGGCCCATCCACGAGCCGACTTCCACAACGTACCGAAGGTTGGAAGCCTTCTCTGCCAGCCACTCCAACTCGGAAGTTTTCATCCATCCTTCGGTGGCCAGCGCATTTTTAATATTCACAGGGCAATCCTTTCGAGCATGCGCTTGGCCAGGGCTTCCGTCGTCAGTTTTTCTTTCAGCACTGTCCTTACCTTGGACATGAGTTCTTGCCATCCAGCTTCTTGAGCGGGCCAGCTATCGTGCATCTGCCTGGCGAGGAGCAGTTCATTTTTTGGTAAGAGTTCCATGGTTCGAGGAGGGCATTCCTCCAATCGCTCAAAGTAGGGTAAGGCTCCCGCCGCCATGATTTCATAGTGGCGCAGACAATCCCAACCGGCCTTCTTCCTGGTCCTAGCAAAGTAGCTTTGGCCGTAGTCCCGATAGTAATCGGCTTCCTTTTCGTATCGAGGCCCGGGAGGAATTTCCCAAGGGACATGTAGGGACATTTGACGAGTCTTCATCGGAATTTCCGGAGCTATCTTCTCTTTGGGAATGGCAAACTGAATCGGAAGGGCATCCGCGTCAACCAGTTCACGCTTGAAATAGATTCCCTGTCCCAGTACGGAGGCAGTGCCCGGGCCATCTTCTCCGTCAATGAAAATGATCTTGGATGGAGGGTAGATCGAACGGACTTTGTTGAAGAATGATCGATCGCGATGCACGGAGCCATAAATAATGAGGTCAAAGTACCGGTTCTTGATTTTTTTGCGAATGTCTGTACGGTCCACATTACTGTCGTCCGGAAGGAGGCCGTAAAGCGTGAACCCTCGTCCGTAACACTCCGATAGATCGTGCTTTCCGGGACCAAAAGAGTTCGCGTACATGAACCAAATGCGGTTGACATCCACGACATCCGGCCCCAGCAAAGTGCGAAGGCCATGAAATAGCATGTCACATTGATAATCGGGCTTCCGTCCCTTGGAAATGTAAAGGATTTTCATCCCGGGTATCCTTTAGCTCTCCATAAATCTCCAGGACCCTTGCGGTACTTCCTTTCAAACACGGCCCTTACATCCTTCCACAATCCAGCAGAAAGATTCCCACAACCTTGGCTTTGATTGCGCAGAGGCAAAACCAGAGTGTTCGGAATCGGCAAAAGTAGAGGCAAACCTTGGGAGATCCGTGCAGCAGAGCAAGCGCCATCGTAAAGGATTCCCTATGCTTCGTCAAATACGCGTGCGCTGCTTGCTGGGGCTAAACGGGGCGCGTTAGAATGAGTCGCGCGACGGGCCCGGCCAATCCTTTCCGAACGTGGCTTATCCCGCCGGCATTTTCTTTCGCATAGCATGACACCAGGAGAACTTGATGCCCGCGTTTCCCGGCGTGGATTTTCTCGACTTTGATTCCCTGCTGAATGACGAAGAGCTGCTGGCGCGGAAGACGGCGCGGCAGTTTGTGGACGAACACGTCATCCCGATCATCGAAAAACATAATCGCGAAGCGACCTTCCCGATGGAGCTGGTGCCGAAACTGGCGGAGCTGGGATTTTTTGGCGCGAGCCTCGAGGGGTACGGCTGCGCCGGGATGTCCAACGTCGCCTATGGCCTGGTGACGCAGGAACTCGAACGCGGCGATTCCGGCCTGCGCAGCTTCGTTTCGGTGCAGAGCGCCCTCGTGATGTTTCCAATTCACTCGTACGGCTCGCCCGCGCAAAAAGAGAAGTGGCTGCCGCGCATGCAGAGCGGAAAGGCGGTGGGGTGCTTCGGCCTTACCGAGCCGCA
>JGI12269J14319_10004256_pt1 | contig 13158 bp, 11 predicted proteins | sample PeaSoiSIISIP2007_FD_14319 | JGI IMG/M metagenome (IMG submission 14319) | reverse complement strand
AGCGGCGAAAACGTGCCGTCCGCGTTCGCGTTGAACTGGATGAAGACGTGGTTCCATATCTCGATGCAGCGCGGGGAGCCCGCGTTGACGAGCTTGCGGCCCTGCGCCTCGTCGTCCGACGGGAGCAGGTTGACGCTGATTTCCGAACAGGGCCCGCACGGGCCCGTTTCGCCCATCATCCAGAAATTGTCCTTCTTGCCGCCCCGGACGATATGCGTCTGCGGGTCGAGCCCGGCCCTCGTGAAGATGCCCGCCCAAACGTCGTGGGCCTCCTGGTCGAAATCGGACGGGTCGCCCCTCGACTTGTCGGGCGAATACACCGTCGCGAAGATCCGCCTGGGGGGGACCCCCCAGGTGTTGGCGACCAGTTCCCAGCCCCATCCGAGCGACTCCTTCTTGAAGTAGTCGCCAAAGGACCAGTTGCCCAGCATCTCGAAGAACGTGTGGTGGTAGGTGTCGAGTCCGACGTCCTCCAGGTCGTTGTGCTTGCCGCCGGCGCGGATGCATTTCTGGGTGTCGGCGGCGCGCGTGTCCCTGCCGGGCCGCGCCCCGGCCCAGTGGGAGACGTCGGGCGCGCGCTCTCCGAGGAAGATCGGGACGAACTGGTTCATCCCCGCGTTCGTGAAGAGAAGGCCGGGCGAATCGGGCAGGAGCGACGAAGACGGCACGAGCGAGTGGCCGCGGGCCGCGAAGAAGTCCAGGAACGATTGGCGTACCTGTGATGAGGTCATAGCTGCGCGATGACCGCGTCCGACATGGCCCGGGTGCCGACGGACGCGCCGCCGAACGCGATGTCGGCCGTGCGCGCCCCTGCCGCGACGGCCCTTCTCACCGCGGCCTCGATACGAGTCGCGGCCTTCTCGAGCCCGAAGCTGTAGCGCAGCATGAGGGCCGTCGAGAGGATCTGCGCGCAGGGATTCGCGACGCCTTTTCCCGCGATGTCGGGCGCCGTGCCCCCCGCGGGCTCGTACAGGCCGAAGGGGAGGCCGAGGCCGTTGCGGCCCGCGCCCAGGGAGGCCGAGGACAGCATGCCGAGCGACCCGCAGATGACGGCCATCTCGTCGGAGAGGATGTCGCCGAACAGGTTTTCCGTCACGAATACGTCGAACTGGTTCGGGTCGCGGACGAGCTGCATAGCGGCATTATCCACATACATGTGCCTGAGCTCAATATCGGGCGCGTGCCGGGCGACGTAGTCGGCCACTGTCCTGCGCCAGAGCACGGAGGTCTCGAGGACGTTGGCCTTGTCGATCGAGCAGAGCTTCTTCCGCCGGGACCGGGCGGCCGCGACGGCCGTGGCCGCGATGCGCTCGATCTCGCTCTTCCGGTAGACCATCGTGTCCACGGCCTGGAGGTCGCCGTCGGCGAGGGTGGTCGTCTCCTTGGGCGTGCCGAAGTAGAGGCCGCCGGTCAGCTCGCGGATGCACACGATGTCGATCCCGTTGGGAATCCGCTCGGTCTTTATCGGGGATGCGGCCGTCAGCTCGGGGTAGAGCAGGCCCGGCCGGATGTTTGCGAAAAGGGTGAAATGCCTGCGAAGCGGCAGCAGGGCGGCGCGCTCCGGCTGGTCCCTCGGCGGGAGCCGTTCCCACTTGGGGCCGCCGACTGAGCCGAACAGTATCGCGTCGCCCTGCTCGCAGACGCGCAAGGTCGAGTCCGGCAACGCCTTGCCATGATTGTCTATCGCCGTCCCGCCCACGTCCGCAGCCGACGGCTGCAGCTTTAGGCCCTCCTTCTGGGCGACGTGCCCAAGCACCCGAAGCGCCTCGGCCATGACCTCGGGCCCTATGTAGTCCCCGGCGAGAACGGCAAACTTGAGGGTGGGCATGGCAAAGGGGTGTATCGGTATCCGCTGGGGGGGCAAAGGTGAAGGGGAATTTTCGCCATTGCGGGGGCAGAGGAAACTTCTCTCTTTGTGGCGTGACCGTCCACGTTCTCCCCGCGGGTCCGATACAGACGAACGCATACCTGCTCACCGCGCCCCAGACGGGCGAAGCCGTCCTGATCGACGCCCCGGAGGGGGTTTGGGAGATGGCCCGGCCCGTGCTGACGGCCGAGCGGTGCCGGCTGGCCCGCCTCTGGCTCACCCACGGGCACTGGGACCACACGCAGGGGGCCGCCGAGGTCGTTCGAAGGAGCGGGGCAGGGGTTTATGCCCATCGAGACGACCGGCCGCTCATCGAGACGCCCGAGGTGATGAGGCCGCTCCTGCCTCCGGAACTGGTCGTCGAGCCCGTCAAGGTCGGCCGCTGGCTCGAGGACGGGGACACCATCGATGCGTTCGGGGAGACGGTGAGCGTGCGCCACGTTCCCGGGCATTGCCCCGGAAGCCTCATGTTCTATTTCAAGGGGGCCGGGGCCGCATTTGCCGGCGACGCCCTTTTCCGGGGAGGCGTGGGGCGGACCGACCTGCCTGGGGGCGACTTCGACCAGCTTGAGCACTCGATTCGGACGCGCATCTACACGCTTCCGGATTCGACGACGGTGTTTCCAGGGCACGGCGAACCGACCACGGTCGGCGAGGAGAAGGCCCAGAACCCCTATGTCAGCGGCTGACCACGAGAGCTTCATGCGCCGGGCGATCGAGCTCGCCTTGCGCGGCTGGGGACGGACGCACCCCAATCCGATGGTGGGCGCCGCGCTTGTCGAGAATGGGCGCGTCGCGGCCGAGGCCTACCATGAGAAGGACGGGGGCCCGCACGCGGAAAAGGCGGCGCTCGCGGCCCTGCGCCGGGCGCCGCGCGCGAACGCCACCCTCTACGTCACCCTGGAGCCCTGCTCCACCGAGGGGCGGACGGGCGCCTGCACAAGCGCGATAGCCGCCTCCGGGCTGAGGCGGGTCGTGGTCGGTGCCACGGACCCGAATCCCGCGCACGCGGGAAAGGGCTTTGCCGTCCTTCGTCAGGCCGGCATCGAGGTGACCCCCGGCGTGCTCGAGGCCGAATGCACGGACATAAACCTCATATACAACCATTGGATCACCCGGAACGCGCCCCTGCTTGCCGGCAAGCTCGCCGCGACGCTCGACGGGAGGATCGCGACGCGCAGGGGAGAATCCAAGTGGATCACCGGCGAGGCGGCGCGCGAGGACGTCCACCGGTGGCGAACGCTCTTCCCCGCGATTGCGGTCGGGGCGGGAACCGTGATGACGGACAACCCCAGGCTGACGGCCCGCCGCGAGGGTGCTCCGGTCGGCTGTCCGACGCGATTCGTGTTTGACGGCCGGCTGAGGAGCGTGGTCGACGGAAGCCTGCCCGCGGTCTACACCGACGAATTCTCAAAAAGAACCGTCGTCGTGACGACCCAGCACGCGGGGATGGGATACGTGCGCAAGCTCCGCGGCCTGGGCGTCGGGGTGTGGATCTTCGATTCGGCGACCGGAAGCGTTCCCCTTGCGCAGTTCCGGGCCCGGTGCGCCGAGGAGGGAATCAGCGGCGTCCTGTTGGAGGGCGGCTCGCAGCTCATGAGCCGGGCGCTGATCGAGCGCGAGCTCGACTACCTGCTCATGTACCACTCGCCTGTCGTCCTCGCCGACGACCGGGCGAAGCCGGTCCTGGTCGGTTTGAGGACCGAGACGCTCGCGCAGTCGATCCGGCTTGCCGACGTGCGGCGCCAAGCCCTGGGCGACGACTCCCTCGTCAGGGGCCGGGTCGTCTATCCGGAGAGGGTCCAAATCGATGAAACTTTATTTAGCTACGGCTAACGCGAACAAGGCCGCGGAATTCCGCGCGCTGGCCGATTCGGTGGGCGCGGGCCGGGCGAGGATCGAGATCGGGTCCGCAGCTGAGGTTGGAGGGATGCCGGCGGTCGTCGAGGACGCCGGCACGTTTTCGGGGAACGCCGGGAAGAAGGCGCGCGCGCTGCGCGAGCGGCTTCCCGCGGGCAGCTGGGCGCTCGCCGACGACAGCGGACTTTGCGTCGAGGCCCTGGGCGGGGCGCCCGGTGTCGAGTCGGCCCATTTCGCCGGCCCGCAGGCCGACCCCGCGGCCAATCTGGCCAAGCTCGTCGACGCCCTGCGGGGCGTGCCCGAGGGCCGGCGCGCCGCCGAGTTCGTGTGCGTCCTCGCGCTCTCGGGCCCCGGCGGCCTTGAACGCCTCTTCGAGGGCAGGTGCGCGGGCCGGCTGATCCGCGAGCCCCGGGGCCGGGGAGGGTTCGGCTACGACCCGCTCTTCGTCCCGGACGGCTGTGAGACGACACTCGCCGAGATGCCTGCGGCGCAGAAGAACCGGGTCGGACACAGGGGCCGCGCCTGGGCCGAGTGCGCCGCGTGGCTTGCGGCCCGAGTCTAAACCGTGCTTGGATTGCCCCTCCATGGGCGTCTTCTACATCACCACCGCGATCGACTACGTGAACGGTTCGCCCCACGTCGGGCACGCCTATGAGAAGGTGCTGACCGATGTTATAGCGCGGTTCCGCCGGCTGATGGGTGATTCCGTGTATTTCCTGACGGGGACCGACGAGCACGGCCAGAAGGTGCAGCAGAGCGCTCGGGCGAGGGGCGTTGCCCCGCAGCAGTTTGCCGACGAGATCAGCGCGCAGTTCAGGGCGATGCTGCCGCGCCTGTCGATCTCGAACGACGACTTCATCAGGACGACCGAGGAGCGCCACAAGGCGGTGGTGCGCGAGCTCCTCCAGCGCCTCTACGACAAGGGCGACATCTACCGGGGGGAGTACCGCGGCTTCTACAGCACCAGGCAGGAGCAGTTCCTCCTTGAGAGGGACCGCAATCCCGACGGGTCATGGCCGGAGATCTACGGCGAGGTGGCCGAGATCGTTGAGCCGAACTATTTCTTCAGGCTGCGCTCCTACCAGGGGTGGCTGGTCGAATTCCTGTCGAAGAACGAGAATTTCGTCTTTCCGCGGTTCCGCCAGAAACAGGTGACCGAGTTCCTGAGGGAGCCCCTGAACGACCTGTGCATCTCGCGTCCGAGGGAACGGCTCGAATGGGGGATCCCTCTTCCCTTCGACCCGGCATTCGTGACCTACGTCTGGTTCGACGCCCTGGTGAACTACTACTCGGCCGTCGCTGACAGGCCGGGCGTGTGGCCCGCGGCCTGGCATGTGATCGGCAAGGACATCCTCGTCCCGCCGCACGCCGTGTACTGGCCGATCATGCTGCATGCTGCCGGGATCGCCCTTCCGGGGGGCGTACTCGCGCACGGATGGTGGCTCACGAGCGGGTCGAAAATGTCGAAGAGCGCGGGCAACGCTTTCGACCCCCTCGACCTCGTGGACGAGTTCGGCGCGGACGCGCTGCGGTATTTCTTCATCCGCGAGATGAACGTGGGCCAGGACGGCGATTTCTCTCGCGAGGTTTTCCTCAGCCGCTACAGCAGCGACCTGGCGAACGACCTGGGCAATCTCGTCAACCGGGTGCTCAACATGACCAACCGGTTCGCGGGCGGAGCCGTTCCGGCGGCGGGTGCGCAGGCCGGGGCGGAGCTCGAGCTGCGCGGGCTCTGGGAGGCAACCGGCAAGGAGTACGTCGGGCTGTTCGAGCAGTTCCAATTCCACACCGCTCTGGAGCGGCTCTTCGCGTTCATCCGGTCGATCAACGGATACGTCGAGAAGCGCGCGCCCTGGAAGCTCGCCAAGTCCGCCGAGCCGGCGGACAAGGCCCTCCTGCAGACCTCGCTTGCGGTGATGGCCGAGGCGCTCCGGCTCGCGTCGGTGGCGCTGAGGCCGGTCATGCCCGGCGCGGCGCAGAGGATCGACGGCGTCCTCGGATACCGTCCGGCGGGCTCCTGGCTCGGCGAACTGGCCTGGGGAGGGCTGCTGGCGGGCGCGCGGGTAGCCCCCGGCCTCGTGCTTTTCCCCAGGCCCTTGCCCGCGGCGGAAAAGGCCCCGTGACAGTCCTGCCCATCGATCCCGTGTCGCACGCCTCGCCAGAGGCGCTCCACGGGTTCCTGTCCGAGTGCCGCGACTGCGCGGCCCAGGCAGGCCGGCCGAGCCTCGTGAGCATTACGATCCAGGTCGAGGACCTCGATCCGCTGGCCGTCCTCGAGTCGATCTTCGAGCCGGGCGAAAGGCATTTCTACGCCGAGCGGCCCTCCGAGGGGTGGGCCATCGCCGGAGCCGAGTCGGTCCTCTCGTTCTCGACGTCAGGCCGGGGGCGGTTCTCGGCGTGCCAGCGGTTCATCGACCGCGTGCTGGGCGACGCCATCGCGGTCGGCGACCAGGACATTGCGTTCGGCGGGCCGCATTTTTTCGCCGCATTCACGTTCCTTGACTCGGTGGCCGCGGGCGCGCCCTTCGAGGCGGCCTGCGTGTTCGTGCCGCGCTGGCAGGTGGCGAACCGGGACGGCCGGACGACGGCCGTGGCCAACCTGGTGGTGGACGGGGATTCGCCGATCGAGCCGCTCGCGGCCAAGGTGTGGAGGGCGCATGCGAAGTTTCGCTCGTTCGACTTCGGGTCGCCGGAGTTTGACGTCGGCCGCTGCGGGTCCGCGTCGTCCGTCCGCGAGGTCGGCGGGCGCAGGGGTTACGAGGGAGCGGTAGGCCGGGCGGTAGGGCGCATCTCAAAGGGGGAATTCGAGAAGATCGTCCTCGCCCGGGCGAAGGACGTGAGGGCGTCCGCCCCGTTCCACCCCTTGAGGCTACTGAACGGCCTCCGCCAGCGCTTCCCCGACTGCAACGCGTTCTCGGTGGCAAACGGCCGGGGCCAGAGCTTCATCGGCGCTAGCCCGGAACGCCTGCTGCGCGTCAGCGGCCGCGTCGCGCTCACCGAGGCGCTTGCCGGGTCGACCGGCCGCGGAGCGACGGCGAGCGAGGACGCGGCGCTCGGGAACCGCCTTCTCCACAGCGAAAAGGACCTGCGCGAGCAGCAGATCGTCCTCGATTCGATCCTGCGCGTCCTGGAGCCGCTCGGGCTCGAAATGAAGCACTCGGCCCGTCCCATGCTCCGGCGCCTTTCCAACGTGCAGCACCTCCACACGTCCGTCGAGGCGAGTCTGCCCCGGGGCGTCAGGCTCCTCGACATTCTCGGCAGGCTGCACCCGACGCCCGCCGTGGGCGGGACCCCCCGGGAATCGGCCGTGTCCGCGATCGGGGAGCTCGAGGCCTTCCCGAGGGGATTGTACGGCGGGGCGCTGGGTTGGATCGATTCTCGGGGGGGAGGGGAGTTCGTGGTGGGGCTCCGCTCGGCGCTCGTCGACGGGTCGCGGGCGCGGATGTACGCCGGCGCGGGAATCGTCGCCGGATCCTCGCCCGAAACGGAGCTTTCCGAGACCGAGCTGAAGTTCAAGGCCATGCAGGACGCCCTGCTGGGCGCGTAGCCGCGCCGCGCCCGCTCCATGACGCCGCCCGCCCTCGATTTCCGCAATGTGAACGCCCTTTGGGGAGGCGTGGTGGCGGAGACGCTTTTCCGGTCGGGGGTCAGGCGGGCGGTCGTCTCCCCGGGATCCCGGTCCACCGCGCTTGCATTCGCGTTTGCGCGCCACGCGGGCATCGAGGCGATTCCCGTCCTCGACGAGCGGTCCGCTGGCTTCTTCGCGCTCGGCATGGCCAAGCAGGACATGCGGCCCGTCGCCCTGCTTTGCACGAGCGGGACGGCCGGCGCGAACTTCTTCCCGGCCGTCATAGAGTCCCACGAGGCCGGGGTGCCGCTGATCGTCCTCACGGCCGACCGGCCGCCCGAGATGCGCGCCTGTGCGTCGGGCCAGACGATCGACCAGCAGCGCCTCTACGGAGCACATGTCAACTTTCATCACGAGCTCGCGGTTCCGCAGGCGAGCTTGCCGCTGCTGCGCTACCTGCGCCAGACGGTCGCCCACGCGGTCGAGCGGACCCTCGCGCCCTTCCGGGGCCCGGTCCATCTGAACGCGCCCTTCCGCGATCCGCTGGCGCCGACGGACGACGGGGGCGCGACCGCGCAGTTCTCGGCTGGCATCGACTGGGAGGCGTTCTTCGCCCACGTGGCGCCGCCTTCGCCGGTCACGGCTGTCTCCGAGGTCCCGGGATTCTCCGAGGCGGTTCACGGCATCATCGTCGCTGGCCCCCTTCCGGATGCGGACCCTGCGGGGCACTCGGCGGCGGTCGGCGAGATCTCCCGGAGGCTGGGCTGGCCGGTGCTTGCGGACGGGCTCTCGCCCGTTCGAAACCATGCCGCGGCGGTCCCGCACCTGGTGACCCGGTACGACGCCGTCCTGCGCAATGCGGCCGCCGCGGAGTCCCTGCGGCCCGAGTGCGTCCTTTGCCTCGGGGAGTGGCCGACCAGCAAGGTGCTGCGCGCCTGGATCGAGGCGAGCGGGGCGCCCGTGCACTTTGCGACCGAGCGTCCGGACAATCGCGACGCGCTGCACGGCGCGACCCGCAGGATCGTGATTGCGCTCGGCGCCCTCGCTCGGGGGCTCGCGTCCGCCGAAGCCCCGAACGGCTATGAGCGGCTGTGGGCGGGCTACGAGGCGCGCGCGCGCGCCTCGCTCGACAGCCGCCTCGCCGCCGAGGCGGCGCTCGTGGAGCCCAAGGCGGCCTGGCTCATGGGCAGGCACCTGCCCCCGCATACCTGCGTCTCCGTGGCGAACAGCATGCCGGTCCGGGACATGGAGTTTGTTTGGCCCGCGAACGACCGGGGCTTCCGGATCTTCTACAACCGCGGCGCGAACGGAATCGACGGCACGCTGTCGACGGCGCTCGGGGTCGCGCACGGGGGCGCTCCGTCCGTGCTGCTGACGGGCGACCTCGCATTCCTTCACGACTCGAACGGGCTCCTGATCGCGCCCAAGCTAAGGGGCGGCCTCACGGTCGTGCTCGTCAACAACCGGGGGAGCGGAATCTTCGAGCACCTCCCCGTGGCCCAGTTTGAACCGGTCTTCGAGGAGTTCTTCGCGACGCCCCAGGAGGTCGACTTCGCCCCCCTGTGCGCGGCGCACGGGGTCGGGCATGTCCACGTGGAGGACTGGTCTCACTTCGAGTCCCTGATTTCCAGGCTGCCGGCCAGCGGAATCCGCGTCCTGGAACTGGCGGCCGACCGCAGGAGGGACGCGGCCTGGCGCAAGGAGGCGTTTGCTTCCGCGGGCTGACCGCCATAGACAGGCATCCCTCCGATGAATCCAAAGTGGAAAACCGCAAGATCCTATTCCGACATCCTCTACGCGAAGTCGGGCGGGATCGCGAAGATCACGATCAACAGGCCGGAGAAGCGGAACGCGTTCAGGCCGGAGACCATTTCTCAGCTGATCGAGGCTTTCGGGGACGCGCGCGACGATCAGGCCGTGGGCGTGGTCCTGCTGACGGGGGCCGGGCCGCATTCCGACGGCAAGTACGCGTTCTGCTCGGGCGGCGACCAGAGCGTGCGCGGCAGCGCGGGCTACGTCGGCAAGGACGGCGTTCCAAGGCTGAACGTCCTCGACCTCCAGAAGCTCATCCGCTCGATGCCCAAGGTGGTGATCGCGCTCGTCGCGGGCTACGCGATCGGGGGCGGGCACGTGCTCCACGTCGTCTGCGATCTGACGATCGCGGCCGACAACGCCGTGTTCGGACAGGTCGGGCCCGCGATGGGCAGCTTTGACGGGGGCTTCGGCGCGAGCTACCTTGCGCGCATCGTCGGCCAGAAGAGGGCGCGCGAAATCTGGTTCCTGTGCCGGCGCTACGGCGCCGCCGAGGCGCTCGGCATGGGGCTCGTGAACGCGGTGGTCCCGGTGGAGGCGCTCGAGCAGGAGGGCGTCGCCTGGGCGAAAGAGATCCTCCAGAAGAGCCCGCTCGCCATACGGCTCCTCAAGAGCGGATTCAACGCGGAACTGGACGGCCAGGCAGGGATCCAGGAGCTGGCGGGCAACGCCACGCTTCTCTATTACATGAGCCAGGAGGCGAGGGAATTCCACTTGGCCCAGCGGGAGAAGCGCAGGCCCGACGCCAGGAGGTTTCCCTGGCTGCCGTGAGCGCGGGTCAGGCCAGGGCCGCTATCTTCGCGGCCGCCTCGGCCGGGGTCATCCTCTCCGTGTCGAGCCTCAGGCGGGGCGACCGGACCACGGGACTCTGGAATGCGCCCCTGGCGCGCAGCTCGCGGTAGGCCCTTAGGTCCAGCGTCTTTCCGTCCCGCCTTCGGGAGGGGGAGCCGATGCGGGCCTCGATTGCGGATTCGCTTGCCGTCAGCTCGACGGGAAACACCTCGGCGCCGGCCGCGGCGAACTCGGCGAAAAGCTCATCCAAGAATCGCTGGGGCACCGTGTCCTCGGGATTGAAGGTGAATATGAGGACGGGCACGCGGTCGGCCAGCGCGCGCCGGAGGACGGCCATCCATATCTTCTCGCGCAGCTCGACGAAGCCGGGCGTCCCGAAGTCAAATACCGAGAGCACGAGATTGACGGTGAGGTGGTTGTGAAAGAGGCGCCCTCCCGTCCTTGCCGCGAGCGCCCTCGCGACCGTCAGCTTTCCGACCGCGGGGCGCCCGAAGAGGAAGAAAAGCTTCATGCCGGCGGAAGCCGGCGAGCGTCGCGCAGGCCGGCTTGTTGAATTGGGTCCGGGCCGTTTACTTCCCCAGCGACTTGCGCAGGTCCGCAAGCTGTCCCGACGAGCCCAGCTTGTCATTGCGGCTTGCGATGAACTTCGCGTACTCGTCCATGAAGATCTTGCCTGGCGGACGGAAGTCGAACTCGCCCGGCTTGTCCCGGAAGAACTCGCGGTGGACGCGGGTCCACACGAGGCGTCCGTCGGTGTCTATGTTGACCTTCGTGACGCCGAGCTTGGCCGCCGGGAGGTATTCGTTCGGGTCCACGCCTGTGGTGTCGGCCATCTTGCCGCCGGCCGCGTTGATCCTGTCGACCTCATCCTTCGGAACCGAGGAGGAGCCGTGCATGACGAGGGGGAAGCCCGGCAGGAGCGCCTGGATCCTCTTCAGGACATCGAAGTGGAGCGACTGGCGGCCCTTGAACTTGTAGGCGCCGTGGCTGGTGCCGATCGCGCACGCGAGCGAATCGCAGCCGGTCTTCTTGACGAACGACTCGGCCTCCGGGGGGTTTGTCAGGGTCGCGTGCCCGTCCTCGACCTTGATGTCCTCCTCGACGCCGCCGAGCATGCCGAGCTCGGCCTCGACGGAGAGCCCCTGCTTGTGCGCCGCGTCGACGACGCGCTTGGTGATTGCGACGTTCTGGTCGAACACCTCGTGCGAAGCGTCGATCATCACCGAGCTGTAGAAGCCCGACTTGATGCAGTCATAGCAGGTCTCCTCGTCGCCGTGGTCCAGGTGCACCGCGAAGATGGCCTCGGGGAAGATCTCGGCAGCCGTGCGGATGATCGCCTCGAGCATCCGCTTGTCCGTGTACTTCCGGGCCCCCTTCGAGATCTGGATGATAAAGGGCGCCTGCGACTGGATGCAGCCGCGGAACAGGCCCATGGCCTGCTCGGCATTGTTGATGTTGTAGGCACCCACGGCATACCTGCCATAAGCGTGCCTGAAGAGCTGCGCTGTGGTTACAATCATGGAGCGTCCACACTACGCTCCCGGTTGCGACGCGACAAGCGTTTAATGGGCGGGACTATCCCTTGCCGCCACTGGTCCCCGGCGCGGGCGCCGCGCCCGGCGCAGGCGCCGCCGCCGCCCCGCTTCCGGCCGACCCCTGGTTGGCGGCCCGCATGAGCTGCTGCATCTGCTGCTGGGCCTGCTGCTGCTGCTGGATCTGCTGGAGAACGGAGAGCTGCGGCGCGGAAAGCACGCCTTGGGCCTGGGCGATGGCGTTGTCGGTGACCCGCGCGTTGCCGCCGCCGTTGATCAGGCTCATGAAGCCCGGGCCCGAGTCGCCGCCGTTGCCGGTTCCCGCCGTGCCGCCCCCGGCGCGCTGAGGCTGCGTCTGGGCGAGGAGAGAAACCATCGCGTTCGCCTCATCGTCGGTGAGGGGAGTCTGGGTGTAGCTCAGCTGCTGCTGGAGGCTGTTGACAACGTTTCTTTCGGGCAGCGTTTGCTGGTACTGCTGGTACTGCTGGTAGCCCGCGTCTCCGAGCGTCTGCTGGATGCTCTGGTCGACCTGCGAGACCGCCTGGTTGACGAGTGTCTTGAAGCCCTCCGGATCGGCCCTTGGATTGATTCCCTGTTCGCGCGCCGCCTGCATGACGTCCATCATGGCCTGCTGCTTGTCCGCAAGGAGCGACTGGAACTGCGCAAGCTGGTCCGGGCTCAAGTTGAGCGACTTGAACAGCGGGCCGTAGGTCTGGCTGACGCGGCCCTTCATCTGAATTCCGAGCAGCCGCTGGAAGTCCGCATTCCCGGCCAATTGCTCGAACGCGCCGAACCGGCCTCCCGGCCGGCGCCCCGGGCCGCCCGCACCTGCATTCTCCCCGTCGGCGCCGTCGCCCGCCAGGTCTAGGCCCAGTGCGCCGCGCCTGCCGCGCAGCGCGGCGTTGCGGTCCTCGAGCGCCTTGATCGTCTTCCGTGCATCGGCGAGCTCCCTTCTTAATGCAACATTTTCGGTGTCAGCAACTTGGGCCCTAAGGGCGATCAGTTCCCGGTACTGGCGCCATGCCAGCGCCGCGGCGGCCAAGATGGCCAGGGCCAAGATGGCGATCAGAGTGTTCTTAGGAGATTTCAACTTGGGTGGCAAATGGGCTAGACGCATCGCGGCGGCGAAGGTTGCCCGCGGGCGAGACTGCAGGGCTCCCTAGGCCTCCTGAGCGGTCTTCCTCGGCCCCCGCCGGCGGGCGGGTGCATTCGGGTCCTTTGGCGGCCGCGGGGCGAACTCGAAGCCGGTGCTCCCGTCCTCCTTGAGCACGATGAAAGCGTTGAAGGGGCGGCGCGTGCGCAGGCTCCAGAACTTGTCGAGCAGGTCCGTCTTGCCCGTCTCCAGCATCTTGAGGAATTGCTCGCGCGGGATGTCGCGCGACAGGATCCGGCGCGAGCACCGGGCCAGGATCCTGTCCTCGCCGTTCTCCACGCGCCTGACGACGTAGCTCTGGGGGGTCTCATACACCTGGGAGCCTGCGCCGAACCGCGCGGCCGGGGCCTCGGCCACCGGCGCCAGGCCGGTGAAGTCGATCTTGATCGCCCCCGTCGCGTCCCTCTGGCCGTCAAATACGAACTCGGCCTTCTTCTCCTCCTTGTTGTAGCGAAGCACGGCGCTGAAGGGCTTGCCGGCCCTGGAGCGGAACCCGTCCAAGGGGCCGATCTGACCCTTTGCCAGGAGCTCCCGCACCTCGGACTCGTCCATCTTTCGGCCGCCGATGACCTTG
>JGI12269J14319_10004252_pt1 | contig 13164 bp, 7 predicted proteins | sample PeaSoiSIISIP2007_FD_14319 | JGI IMG/M metagenome (IMG submission 14319) | reverse complement strand
AAACCCCGCCGGCCGCTTGGTCGCGGCTTGCGGGTCCTGTCCGAGAATGCAGGTGCCGGCGGTGACGCCGGCCTAAGGTCCGATCCGGGCGCCGGCAGGAGACAGGGGTTGCCATCCGCCGGATGAAGGCGGACGGCACTTCTGGGACGGGCGGAAAGGGTGTCCTCTCGGGCGCCCTCGTGCAACCGATCCGGCCGTTCGTGGCCGGGTCAAACTGTCGGAGACGATCCGTGGAGCGGTCGCAGAAAGAGAAGTTGGTCGCGACCCTGCATCACGCGCTCGCCGATACCGCATGCGTCGTCGTCACCCACCAGACCGGTCTCACGGTCGCGGAGGTGACGGACCTGCGGCGGCAGATGCGTGCGGCGGGGGCCAGCTTCAAGGTCACCAAGAACCGGCTCGCGCGGCGCGCCATCGTCGGCACGAAATTCGAGCAGCTCTCGTCGATGTTCACCGGACCCACCGCGATCGCGTATTCGGGGGACCCGGTGGCCGCGGCGAAGGTTGCCGTCGATTTCGCCAACAGGAACGAGAAGCTGCGCGTCGTCGGGGGCAGCCTCGGCGAGCGGCAACTCGATGCGAACGGGGTCAAGTCGCTCGCGACCTTGCCCTCGCTCGATCAGTTGCGGGCCCGGCTGATCGGGATGCTGCAGACCCCGGCGACGCGGATCGCCTCGGTGCTGCAGGCGCCCGGAACGCAGCTGGCGCGCGTGCTCGACGCTCATGCGAAGAAGGCGGGCCAAGCGGCTTGATCATCGCAACATTCTTGTAATCTTCCCAGGAGTGCTAACATGGCTAATCTGGATAAGCTCGTGGACGAATTGTCGACGCTCACCGTGCTCGAGGCGGCGGAACTGTCCAAGCTGCTCGAGACCAAATGGGGTGTTTCGGCGGCGGCGCCGGTGGCCATGGCCATGCCGGGCGGCGCCGGCGGCGCAGTGGCGGAGGCGCCCGTCGAGAAGACCGAGTTCAACGTCATCTTGGCCGCGACAGGCGAGAAAAAGATCAACGTGATCAAGGAGGTGCGCGCAATCACCGGTCTCGGCCTCAAGGAGGCGAAAGACCTGGTGGAGGCGGCGCCCAAGGCGGTCAAAGAAGGGGTCAACAAGGACGAGGCAGCGAAGATCAAGAAGCAGCTCGAAGAGGCGGGTGCCACTGTCGAAGTCAAATAAGCCGCTTCAAGCGAGGCCGGCAGCTGGGGACGCGATTCGCCGCGTTCAGGCCCGGCAGCGGGCGTCCGGGCCGGAGCGCGGGGAAACCCTCGCGCTTGCCGGCCCTTGGCGTTGGCGGTTCGGGGTGGCGAGAAATTATGGGTCCGGCGGGCCGATCGGTCCGCGCACGGGAACGAGGATTTGAGGAGCATCCATGGCGAGGTCCTTCACGGGTCGCAAGCGTATCCGCCGCAATTTCGGTCGCATTCCCGAAGTGGCGCCGATGCCGAACCTCATCGAGGTGCAGAAGAGTTCGTACGACCATTTCCTGCAGATGGACGTGCAGGCCGAGCAGCGCGGCAGCGTCGGCTTGCAGGAAGTGTTCAAGTCCGTGTTCCCGATTCGCGACTTCTCCGACCGCGCGCGGCTCGAATTCGTGCGCTACGAGTTGGAGCAGCCGAAATACGATGTCGAGGAATGCCAGCAGCGCGGCATCACCTTCGCCGCGCCGCTGAAGGTGACGCTGCGGCTCGTCGTGTTCGATGTGAACGAGGACACCGGCTCGCGCGAATTGAAGGACATCAAGGAGCAGGACGTCTACATGGGCGACATGCCGCTCATGACCAAGAACGGCACCTTCATCATCAACGGCACCGAGCGCGTCATCGTCTCGCAGATGCACCGCTCGCCGGGGGTGTTCTTCGACCACGACAAGGGCAAGACCCATTCCTCGGGCAAGTATCTCTTCGCCGCCCGCGTCATTCCCTATCGCGGCTCGTGGCTCGATTTCGAGTTCGACGCCAAGGATCACATGTACGTGCGCATCGACCGGCGCCGCAAGCTGCCGGTGACGACGCTGCTCTACGCGCTTGACGGCGCCGCGACCGAGAAGCTCCGCGCCCAGCGCGCGTCCGAATCGAAGACGCTGCAGCCGCACGAGGCGCAGGGCATGGCCAAGGAGGAAATCCTGGCCAATTTCTACGCCACCGCGACCTTCGTGCGCGGCAAGGAGGGCTGGAAGGCGCCGTTCTCGCCCGGACGCTATCGCGGCTCGAAGCTCAACCACGACCTGGTCGACGCGCGCACCGGCAAGGTGCGGGCCGAGGCCGGCGAGAAGCTCTCCGCCCGCGCCGCGCGCAAGCTCGCCGACGAGGGCTTGAAGGAGATCCGCGTCGGCAAGGAGGACCTCGTCGGCAGCTATCTCGCGGTCGATGTCATCAACGAGCAGACCGGCGAGATCCACGCCGAGGCCGGCGACGAGCTGACCGAGCAGCTGCTCGGCGCGATCGAGGACGCGAAGGTCAACGAGCTGCCGGTGCTGGCGCGCGATGATGCGCGCGGCGGACCCTATATCCGCAACACGCTGATGATCGACAAGAACACGTCCCGCGAGGACGCGCTCATCGACATCTATCGCGTCATGCGCCCGGGCGAGCCGCCGACGCTCGAGACGGCGGAGACGCTGTTCAAGAGCCTGTTCTTCGATCCCGAGCGCTACGACCTCTCGACCGTGGGCCGGGTGAAGCTCAATGCGCGGCTCGAGCTCCAGAGCGAGGACAGCATCCGCACGCTGCGCAAGGAGGACATCCTCGCCATCCTCAAGGTGCTGGTCGAGCTGAAGGACGGGCGCGGCGAGATCGACGACATCGACCACCTCGGCAACCGCCGCGTTCGCTCGGTCGGCGAGCTGATGGAGAACCAGTACCGCGTCGGGCTCCTGCGCATGGAGCGCGCGATCCGCGAGCGCATGAGCTCGGTCGAGATCGACACCGTCATGCCGCACGACCTCATCAACGCCAAGCCGGCGGCGGCGGCGGTGCGCGAGTTCTTCGGCTCCTCGCAGCTGTCGCAGTTCATGGACCAGACCAACCCGCTGTCCGAGATCACCCACAAGCGGCGGCTTTCGGCGCTGGGGCCGGGCGGCCTCACGCGCGAGCGCGCGGGGTTCGAGGTGCGCGACGTGCATCCGACGCATTACGGCCGCATCTGCCCGATCGAGACGCCCGAGGGGCCGAATATCGGCCTCATCAACAGCCTCGCGACCTATGCGCGCGTCAACCAGTACGGCTTCATCGAGAGCCCCTATCGCCGCGTCACCGGCGGCAAGGTGACGGACGAGGTGGTCTATCTCTCGGCCATGGAGGAGGGGCGCTACACCATCGCCCAGGCCAATGTCGAACTCGACAACCGCGGCATCGTCAAGGCCGACCTCACCAATTGCCGCAAGAGCGGCGACTTCGTGATGGCGCGGCCGACCGACATCGAGTTCGTCGACGTGTCGCCGAAGCAGCTCGTCTCGGTGGCGGCGGCGCTCATTCCCTTCCTCGAGAACGACGACGCCAACCGCGCCCTCATGGGCTCGAACATGCAGCGCCAGGCGGTGCCCCTGATCCGCGCCGAGGCGCCGCTCGTCGGCACCGGCATGGAGGAGACCGTCGCGCGCGACAGCGGCGTCACCATCATCGCGCGGCGCTCCGGCATGGTGGACCAGGTCGACGGCACCCGCATCGTCATCCGCGCGACCGAGGAGACTTCGGCCGACGCGCCCGGCGTCGACATCTACAATCTCCTCAAGTTCCAGCGCTCGAACCAGAACACCTGCATCAACCAGCGCCCGCTGGTGCGGGTGGGCGACGGGGTCATCGCCGGCGACGTGATCGCCGACGGCCCGTCGACGCAGCTCGGCGAGCTGGCATTGGGGCGCAACGTGCTGTGCGCCTTCATGCCGTGGAACGGCTACAATTTCGAGGATTCGATCCTCATCTCCGAGCGCATCGTTTCGGACGACGTCTTCACCTCGATCCATATCGAGGAGTTCGAGGTGATGGCGCGCGACACCAAGCTTGGCCAGGAAGAGATCACTCGCGACATCCCTAATGTCGGCGAGGAGGCGCTCAAGAATCTCGACGAGGCCGGCATCGTCTATATCGGCGCCGAGGTGAAGCCGGGCGACATCCTGGTCGGCAAGGTGACGCCCAAGGGCGAATCGCCGATGACGCCCGAGGAAAAGCTGCTGCGCGCCATCTTCGGCGAGAAGGCGTCCGACGTGCGCGACACCAGCCTCCGCCTGCCGCCGGGCGTGTCGGGCACGATCGTCGAGGTTCGCGTGTTCTCCCGCCGGGGCGTCGACAAGGACGAGCGCGCTCTCGCCATCGAGCGCGCGGAGATCGAGCGTCTCGCCAAGGACCGCGATGACGAGCGCAAGATCCTGGAGCGCAGCTTCTACGCGCGCCTGCGCCAGCTCATGGCGGCGCAGGAAGTAAGCGGCGGCCGCGGCGTCAAGGCCGGGACCAAGCTCAACAAGGACGAGCTCGCGGCCCTCGAGGACCATCAGCTGCGGCACGTCTCGATCAAGAACGACCGTCGCATGTCCGACATCGAGCAGCTCAAGAAGCAGATGGACGACTCGATCGAGCGCCTGACGCAACGCTTCGAGAGCAAGGTCGAGAAGCTGCAGCGCGGCGACGAGCTGCCCCCGGGCGTGATGAAGATGGTCAAGGTCTTCGTCGCGGTGAAGCGCAAGCTCCAGCCCGGCGACAAGATGGCGGGCCGCCACGGCAACAAGGGCGTCATCTCCAAGATCATGCCGGTCGAGGACATGCCCTATCTCGAGGACGGAACGCCGGTCGACATCGTGCTCAACCCGCTGGGCGTGCCGAGCCGGATGAACGTAGGCCAGATTCTCGAGACCCATCTCGGCTGGGCCTCGGCCGGCCTGGGGCAAAAGATCGGCGACATCGTCGATAAGCTGCGGCGCGACGGCGGCCAGATGCGCGAGCTGCGGCGCGTCCTCAACACGGTCTACACCGATCGCGCCGACCAGACCGATCTGCGCGAGATGGAGGACCCGCAGCTGCTCGAGCTGGCGGAGAATCTCCGCGCCGGCGTGCCCGTCGCGAGCCCCGTCTTCGACGGCGCGCGCGAGGAGGATATCGTCCGCATGCTGACCGATGCCGGGCTCGACAGCTCGGGCCAAGTCACGCTGGTCGACGGCCGCACCGGCGAGAAGTTCGACCGCAAGGTCACGGTCGGATACATTTACATGCTAAAGCTGCACCACCTCGTCGACGACAAGATCCACGCCCGCTCGATCGGCCCCTACAGCCTCGTCACCCAGCAGCCGCTGGGCGGCAAGGCGCAGTTCGGCGGCCAGCGCTTCGGCGAGATGGAGGTTTGGGCGCTCGAGGCCTACGGCGCGGCCTACACGCTGCAGGAGATGCTGACGGTCAAGTCGGACGACGTCTCGGGCCGCACCAAGGTTTACGAGGCGATCGTGCGCGGCGACGACAATTTCGAGGCCGGCATCCCCGAATCCTTCAACGTGCTGGTCAAGGAACTGCGCTCCCTTGGCCTCAACGTCGAGCTGGAGCAGCGGAGCTACTGATCACCAGCGGCCGAAGCGAATCCGCTTCGGCCGCGACCCCCCGGCGACGGGGCTGGTACGACCCAGAGAGGGACGGTTCATGAACGAGTTGATGAATATCTTCGGGCAGGTCACCGGCCCGCAGAGCTTCGATCAGATCAAGATCTCGATCGCGAGCCCGGAGCGGATTCGCTCGTGGTCCTACGGCGAGATCAAGAAGCCCGAGACGATCAACTACCGCACCTTCAAGCCGGAGCGGGACGGGCTTTTCTGCGCCCGCATCTTCGGCCCGATCAAGGACTACGAGTGCCTGTGCGGCAAGTACAAGCGCATGAAGTACCGCGGCATCATCTGCGAGAAGTGCGGCGTCGAGGTGACCTTGTCGAAGGTGCGCCGCGACCGCATGGGCCATATCGAGCTGGCCTCGCCCGTCGCGCATATCTGGTTCCTGAAGTCGCTGCCGAGCCGGATCGGGCTGCTGCTCGACATGACGCTCAAGGATCTGGAGAAGATCCTCTATTTCGAGAGTTATGTCGTGATCGAGCCGGGCCTCACGCCCTTGAAGCTGCACCAACTCCTCAACGAGGAGGAGTTCATCAAGGCGCAGGAGGAGAACGGCGAGGAATCCTTCACCGCCGCGATCGGCGCCGAAGCGCTGCAGAAGATGCTGTCGGCCATTAATCTCGACCAGGAGCAGAAGCAGCTCCGCGAGGATTTGCACACCACCAATTCCGAGGCGCGGCGCAAGAAGCTGGTGAAGCGCCTCAAGCTGGTCGAGGCGTTCGTCGAATCGAACAGCCGGCCGGAATGGATGATCCTCGAGGTCGTCCCGGTGATCCCGCCCGAGCTGCGCCCGCTGGTGCCGCTCGACGGCGGCCGCTTCGCGACCTCCGACCTCAACGACCTTTACCGCCGCGTCATCAACCGCAACAACCGCTTGAAGCGGCTCATAGAGCTGCGCGCGCCCGACATCATCGTGCGCAACGAGAAGCGCATGCTGCAGGAGGCGGTCGACGCGCTCTTCGACAACGGCCGCCGCGGCCGCATCATCACCGGCGCCAACAAGCGTCCGCTGAAGTCGCTGTCCGACATGCTCAAGGGCAAGCAGGGCCGGTTCCGCCAGAACCTCCTGGGCAAGCGCGTCGATTATTCCGGCCGCTCGGTCATCGTGGTGGGGCCGGAATTGAAGCTCCATCAATGCGGCCTGCCGAAGAAGATGGCGCTCGAGCTGTTCAAGCCGTTCATCTATTCCAAGCTCGAGCTCTACGGCCTCGCCAGCACCATCAAGGCGGCAAAGCGCATGGTCGAGAAGGAGCGGCCCGAGGTGTGGGACATCCTCGAGGAGGTGATCCGCGAGCACCCGGTGCTCTTGAACCGCGCGCCGACCCTGCACCGCCTCGGCATCCAGGCGTTCGAGCCCATCCTGATCGAGGGCAAGGCGATCCAGCTCCATCCGCTCGTCTGCACCGCCTTCAACGCCGATTTCGACGGCGACCAGATGGCGGTGCACGTGCCGCTCTCGCTCGAGGCGCAGCTCGAGGCGCGCGTCCTGATGATGTCGACCAATAACATCCTCTCGCCCGCCAACGGCAAGCCGATCATCGTGCCGTCGCAGGACATCGTCCTCGGCCTCTATTACATCACGCTCGAGCGCCTGGGCGAGCCGGGCGAGAACATGTCGTTCGGCGACATGGGCGAGATCGAGCATGCGCTCGAGGCCGGGGCGGTCTCGCTCCAGACCCGCATCACCGCGCGGGTCGAGACCTACGACAAGGCCGGCGTGCTCGGCGTCCACCGCGTCCAGACGACGCCTGGCCGCATGCTCTTGGCCGACATCCTGCCGCGCAATCCCAACATCACCTTCGATGTCGTCAACCGGCTCCTCACCAAGAAGGAGATCAGCAACGTCATCGACCAGGTCTATCGCCATTGCGGCCAGAAGGAGACCGTCATCTTCTGCGACCGGCTGATGGCGATCGGCTTCCAGCAGGCGTGCAAGGCGGGCATCTCGTTCGGCAAGGACGACCTCATCATCCCGGCCGCCAAGGAGAAGCTCGTCAACCAGGCGCGCACCAAGGTCAAGGAGTACGAGCAGCAATATCTCGACGGCCTCATCACCCAGGGCGAGAAGTACAACAAGGTGGTCGACGTGTGGTCGAACTGCACCGAGCGCGTCGCCGAGGAGATGATGAAGGCGATCCGCAGCGCCAAGCCCGGCGAGCCCATCAACCCGGTGTGGATGATGGCGGACTCCGGAGCCCGCGGCTCGGCGGCGCAGATCAAGCAATTGGCCGGCATGCGCGGCCTCATGGCCAAGCCCTCGGGCGAGATCATCGAGACGCCCATCATCTCGAACTTCAAGGAAGGCCTGACCGTGCTCGAGTACTTCAACTCGACGCACGGCGCGCGCAAGGGCCTCGCCGACACCGCGCTCAAGACGGCGAACTCGGGCTACCTGACCCGCCGCCTCGTGGACGTCGCCCAGGACGCCATCATCACCGAGGTGGATTGCGGCACCACCAACGGCCTCACCATGCGCGCCGTCGTCGAGGGCGGCGAGGTGATCGCGCCGCTGTCGGACCGCATCCTCGGCCGCACCGCCGCGGTCGACATCGTCGATCCCATCAAGAACGAGGTCGTGGTCAAGGGCGGCGAGCTCATCGACGAGGAGGCGATCGAGCGCATCGACCGCGCCGCCGTCGATACCGTTCTCATCCGCTCGGTGCTCACCTGCGATACCCAGAACGGCCTCTGCGGCAAGTGCTACGGCCGCGACCTCGCGCGCGGCACCGTCGTCAACATCGGCGAGGCGGTCGGCGTCATCGCGGCGCAGTCGATCGGCGAACCGGGCACACAGCTCACGATGCGTACATTCCATATCGGCGGCGCCGTCCAGCGCGGCGCCGAGCAGTCCTCGATCGAGGCGGCGTTCGACGCCACGGTGCGGATCAAGAACCGCGCCGTCGTCATCAACACCTCCAAGGTGCCGATCGTGATGGGCCGCAACACCGAGGTCGTGCTGCTCGACGAAGCGGGTCGCGAGAAGGCGCGCCATCGCGTGCCCTATGGCGCCAAGCTCCTCGCCGACGAGGGCACGGTCGTGACCAAGGGCCAGCGGCTCGCCGAGTGGGATCCCTACACCATTCCGATCATCACCGAGCGCGATGGGATCGCCCACTATGTCGACCTCATGGAAAGCGTGTCGATGCGCGAGGTGACCGACGAAGCGACGGGCATCTCCTCCAAGGTCGTGATCGACTGGAAGCAGCAGCCGCGCGGCGGCGATCTCAAGCCGCGCGTCGTGCTGCGCGACGCCAAGGGCGATCCCTTGACGCTCACCAACGGGCTCGAGGCGCGCTACTTCATGTCGGTCGACGCCATTCTCTCGGTCGAGAACGGCGCCGAGGTGCGGGCGGGCGACGTGCTCGCGCGCATCCCGCGCGAATCCTCGAAGACCCGCGACATCACCGGCGGTCTGCCGCGCGTCGCCGAGCTGTTCGAGGCCCGCCGGCCCAAGGACTTCGCCATCATCAGCGAGAGCGACGGCCGCGTCGAGTTCGGCAAGGACTACAAGACCAAGCGCCGCATCGTGGTGGTGCCGACCGAGGAGGGCAAGGAGCCGGTCGAGTACCTCATCCCCAAGGGCAAGCACATCTCGGTGCAGGAAGGCGACTTCGTCATCAAGGGCGACAGTCTCATGGACGGCAACCCGGTGCCGCACGACATCCTGCGCGTCCAGGGCGTCGAGAAACTCGCCGAGTATCTCATCAACGAGATCCAGGAGGTTTATCGCCTCCAGGGCGTGCGCATCAACGACAAGCACATCGAGGTGATCGTCCGCCAGATGCTGCAGAAGGTCGAAATCCACGATCCCGGCGACACGACCTACCTCGCGGGCGAGCAGATCGACCGCATCGATTACGAGGTGGAGAACAACAAGGTGGTGGCCGCCGGCCGCCGCCCTGCGCGGGAGCATCCGGTGCTGCAAGGCATCACCAAGGCCAGCCTCCAGACCAACTCGTTCATCTCCGCCGCCTCGTTCCAGGAAACGACGCGGGTGCTGACCGAGGCCGCGGTCTCGGGCCGGGTCGATGTCCTCTCCGGCCTCAAGGAAAACGTCATCGTCGGCCGCCTCATCCCGGCGGGCACCGGCAGCGTGATGGCGCGGTGGCGCCAGCTCGCGGCCGAGCGCGACCGGCAACTGGCGGCGGCGCAGCAGGAGACCAGCACGGCCACCCCGCCCGCGGTTCGCGCGGCCGGCGAATAGGGCGGAAAGCAACCAGCGGCGGGGCCGGCGTTCCGGTCCCGCCGTCCCTCACGCGCGCGGCCCATATCGTCCGGTTTCGCCCGTGATCCGCTTGACGGGTTAACGACGCCTCTCTAGTATCCCCCGACCCCGCAAGGGGGGCTGGCGGTAGGCAGCCAACCTAGACGCAGCCAAGGCGCGGATTTCATTGGCATTTCGCCGTGTTTGACGGCGCGTCCAGCCGGGCGTTTTCGGGTGCCGTGTCGACGCTGCGGACAGCACGTCGCACGGCGGTCGTTGTTTGACAAGGGGTCGCGAGAAGACATGCCGACGATCAATCAACTGGTGCGCAATGCGCGGCGTCCGCAAATCGCGCGCAACAAGGTTCCGGCGCTGGAGGAAAGCCCGCAGAAGCGCGGCGTCTGCACCCGCGTCTACACGACGACGCCGAAGAAGCCGAACTCGGCCTTGCGCAAGGTGGCGCGCGTGCGCCTCACCAACGGCTTCGAGGTCACGACCTACATCCCGGGCGAGGGTCACAATCTGCAGGAGCATTCGGTGGTGCTGATCCGCGGCGGCCGCGTCAAGGATCTGCCGGGCGTGCGCTATCACATCATCCGCGGCACCCTCGATACGCAAGGCGTCAAGGATCGCCGCCAGCGCCGCTCGAAATACGGCGCCAAGCGGCCGAAGTAGGAGGAAGCGATGTCCCGCCGTCGCGCCGCCGTCAAACGCGAGGTCCAGCCGGACCCCAAGTTCGACGATCTCGTGCTCAGCAAGTTCATGAATTGCCTCATGTACGAGGGCAAGAAGTCGGTCGCCGAGGGCATCGTCTATGGCGCGCTCGAGCGCATCGCCAAGCGCTCCGGCCAGGACCCGATCCGCGTCTTCCACGAGGCGCTCACCAACGTGAAGCCGTCGGTCGAGGTGCGCTCGCGCCGCGTCGGAGGCGCGACCTACCAGGTCCCGGTCGAGGTGCGGCCCGATCGCAGCCAGGCGCTCGCCATCCGCTGGATCATCGGCGCGTCGCGCGACCGGTCGGAGCATACGATGGAAGAGCGCCTGTCCGGCGAGCTCATCGACGCCGCCGGAAGCCGCGGCTCGGCAGTCAAGAAACGGGAGGATACGCACCGCATGGCGGACGCCAACAAGGCCTTTTCCCATTACCGCTGGTAGGCAGCGGCCCTCTCGCGCCGCCGCCCGGAGTTTTTAATGCCACGCACCACGCCCCTCGATCGCTATCGCAACATCGGCATCATGGCCCACATCGATGCCGGCAAGACGACGACGACCGAGCGCATCCTCTATTACACCGGCCGGTCCTACAAGATCGGCGAGGTGCATGAGGGCACGGCCACCATGGACTGGATGGAGCAGGAGCAGGAGCGCGGCATCACCATCACGTCGGCCGCCACCACCTGCTTCTGGCGCGACTATCGCATCAACATCATCGACACGCCCGGCCATGTCGACTTCACCATCGAGGTCGAGCGCTCGCTTCGCGTGCTCGACGGCGCGGTGACGGTGTTCGATTCGGTCGCCGGCGTCGAGCCGCAATCTGAGACCGTGTGGCGCCAGGCCGACAAATACGGCGTGCCGCGCATCTGCTTCGTCAACAAGATGGACCGCATCGGCGCCAATTACGAGCGCTGCATCGAGATGATCCAGGACCGGCTCGGCGCGCTGCCGCTGGTGACGCAGCTTCCGATCGGCGTCGAGGCCGATTTCGCGGGCATCGTCGACCTCATCGAAATGAACGCGATCATCTGGCAGGAGGAGACGCTCGGCGCCAAGTTCGACATCGTCCCGATCCCGGACGAGCTGATGGCGACGGCGCAGAAGCACCACGCACAGCTGGTGGAGCTCGCGGTCGAGCAGGACGACAAGGTTCTCGAGGCCTATCTCGGCGGCGAGGTGCCCGACGCGGCGACGCTGCGGCGCTGCATCCGCAAGGGCACGATCGCCTCCGCCTTCGTCCCCGTGCTGTGCGGCTCGGCGTTCAAGAACAAGGGCGTGCAGCCGTTGCTCGACGCCGTGATCGAGTACCTACCGGCGCCCAGCGACATCACCGCCATCAAGGGCGTGAAGATGGGGACGGACGAGCCGGTGATCCGCCGCTGCTCGGACGACGAGCCCTTCGCGGCGCTCGCCTTCAAGATCATGACCGACCCGTTCGTGGGCTCGCTCACCTTCGTGCGGCTCTATTCGGGCGTGATCGCCACCGGCACGCAGGCGCTCAATTCGGTCAAGGACAGCCGCGAGCGCATCGGCCGCATGTTGCAGATGCACGCCAACCACCGCGAGGACATCAAGGAGGCGCGCGCCGGCGACATCGTCGCGCTCGCCGGCCTCAAGGGCACCACGACGGGCGACACGCTGTGCGATCCAAGCTCGCCCGTGGTGCTCGAGCGCATGGAATTCCCCGAGCCCGTGATCGAGATCGCGGTCGAGCCCAAGACCAAGGGCGACCAGGAGAAGATGGGCCAGGCGCTGGCCCGGCTCGCGACCGAAGACCCCTCGTTCCGCGTCGCGGTCGACCACGAGAGCGGCCAGACCATCATCAAGGGGATGGGCGAGCTTCACCTCGAGATCATCGTCGACCGCATGAAGCGAGAGTTCAAGGTCGACGCCAATGTCGGCGCGCCGCAAGTAGCCTATCGCGAGACCATCACGCGCGGCGCGGACGTGGTTTATACGCACAAGAAGCAAACGGGCGGCTCCGGCCAGTACGCCGAGGTGCGCCTTCATCTGGAGCCGGTCGCGCACGGCACCGGCTTCGAGTTCGAGAACGAGGTCGTCGGCGGCACGGTGCCGCGCGAATACGTTCCGGGGGTCGAGAAGGGCGTCAAGGGCTCGCTCGACGCGGGCGTGCTGGCGGGCTTCCCCGTCATCGATCTCAAGGTCGCGCTCACCGACGGCAAGTACCACGAAGTCGATTCGAGCGCGCTCGCCTTCGAGATCGCGGCGCGCGCGGCGATGAAGGAAGGCCTCGCCAAGGCCGGCCCCAGGCTGCTCGAGCCGGTGATGAAGGTCGAGGTCGTGACGCCGCGCGACTACATGGGCGACGTCATCGGCGACCTCAACAGCCGGCGCGGGCGCATCACCGGCCAGGACCAGCGCGGCAATGCCGAGGTCATCAACGCGATGGTGCCGCTCGCCAACATGTTCGGCTACGTGAACACGTTGCGCTCCATGAGCCAGGGCCGCGCCCAGTACACCATGCATTTCGACCATTACGAACAAGTGCCGCCGACGATTGCGGACGAAGTCCGCGCCAAGATGGCGTGACCGGATAAGCGACGGAGACTGACCCATGGCGAAGGCGAAATTCGAACGCAACAAGCCGCACTGCAATGTCGGGACGATCGGTCACGTCGACCACGGCAAGACGTCGCTGACGGCGG
>JGI12269J14319_10004250_pt1 | contig 13168 bp, 11 predicted proteins | sample PeaSoiSIISIP2007_FD_14319 | JGI IMG/M metagenome (IMG submission 14319) | reverse complement strand
CTCTGTGGGGCGGGGCTCGTGGGGGCGGCTATTGTCGGGCTGAACCACACTCGGCGCGGCGAACATCTGGCTCGCGACATCTTGCACACCGACATACAGATCCTGATCACCGAGCCTCGTCACCAGGCACTGCTCCAGACCGCCGCTGTTGGGTCGGACCTCCCAGGTGGGATCTTGGTCTCCAACCGCTTTGCCGACACCGATGACCCGACGGTGTCTATGGGTGAGTCGCTCGACCATGCGCTGGGCGACGTCGAGGACCCGGTCCGCGACGGCCCCGGAAGCTCCGGAGGTTGGCATGGGGGGGAGTGCGAGCCGGAAGTCCTGTGGGCGTTGCTGTTCACGTCCGGCACGTCCGCGGCGCCAAAAGCCGTGCGGTGCACGCAGCTTCGACTCCTCACGACCGGCCGTCGCATGGCGACGATGCTCGAAATCGGTCCCGATGACATCGGATACGCGGCCATGCCCCTGTTCCACGCAAATTCGTTGATGGCGGGTCTGGTCCCCGCGTTGGTGGCGGGCGCATCGCTCTCCCTGGCTCGCCGGTTCAGCGCGTCCCGATTCCTCCCGGATGTGCGGCACTACGGGGCCACCTGGTTCAACTACACCGGCAAGGTACTGGCCTACCTGTTGACCACACCCGAAAGGGACGACGATGCCGACAACACCCTGAGGGTCGCTTTCGGCAACGAGGGGTCGCCGCACGTTGTGGAAGCCGCGGCGAGGCGGTTTGGTATTGCGATCATCGACGTCTTCGGTTCCACCGAGGGTGCCATCGCGCTGGATCGTTCGGGAGGCCCGCCCCGGGGTTCTGTCGGGCGTCTGCGCGAGGGGATCGCGGTGGTCGACCCCGAGGGTGGGGAACTCCCGAGGGCGCGTTTCGACGGGGAGGGCCGCCTTGTCAACGCTGAGGAATGTGTGGGCGAGATCGTCAATACCCTGGGAGTGGGACCGTTCGAGGGGTACTACCACAACGAGGAAGCCATGCGCCGCACGACGCGCAACGGCTGGTACTGGAGCGGCGATCTCGGCTACGTGGACGAAGATGGTTGGGTTTACTTTGCCGGCCGCACCTCCGACTGGCTTCGAGTCGACGGCGAGAACTTTCCGGCCGCTCCGATCGAGGCCATCGTCGCCCGCCACCCTGATGTTGTGATGGCCTCGGTCTTCGGTGTGCCCGACGCCGATTCAGGCGATCAGGTCATGGTGGCCCTGGTGCTGCGCGAAGGAGCCAGGTTCGACGGCTCCGCCTTCGCCGCCTGGCTGGATGGCCAACCCGCGCTCAGCCCCAAGTGGCGGCCGCGCTTCGTGCGTCGGTGCGAGTCGCTACCTGTCACTCCCACCAACAAGGTCCTGACCCGAACGCTCGTCCACGAGAGGTTCCGCTCCGATCGTGTAGGTAGGGACCCGGTCTATGTGCGCCTGCCCGACGAGACGTCCTTTCGGCGTTTCACAGCACAGGACGAAGACGCCTTGCGCCAGGCCTTCGAGTCGAGCGGTCGCAGCCCCGCTTGGGACCTGTGACGGCCTCCGACCGCCTTCCTTCGGGTGCCGTCCAGCTGAAACTCCTGGTCACGGGACAGGAGGCGAAGATTTCTCTCGCATGAAGGAGCAACCGGGGGGATTCGCGAGCCCGGCGTGACCACCAGTCCGGCCTATCGGATAGCCGCCACCGGAATGTACATCGACCGAAAGGGGGAAGAGTAGCTTTCGCTTGTGCTGCGCGGCGCAACTCGTCCGGCCGAGCATGCTCCGCCCTGGCCGCCAACCCTGTCGAGAGGACCTGAGCAAGACGGTGGCGCAGCGTGACCGCCGGCGCGCTGGCGTGGTCCGCCGTCTGTGGCGCGCTTTTCTTGGCCTCAGGTCTGGTGGTGGCTTTCTCTGTCAAGCGGGCCTTCTTCGACACTTGGCGAGCATCCGTCGCGGTCGTGGCAGTGGTCATGATCTGGATCTGCTGGGCGCTGGCCCTCGGTCAGCTCCTCGGGGTATTCGGCTGGCTGCGGCGGGGCCCACTGGCGCTTGCCGCGGTGGCGAGCGCCGGGGCGGCATTGGCCTTGTTCCGACGCCGACCCCCGCCTGCGAGGGTGCGAGACGCTCCTGCGACGACATCGCACGGGCAACCAGGCCAAACCGTGCTGATGGCGACGACGACAGTCTTGGTGTTCCTCGTCGCCGCCATCTGGATCGCTCGGACGATCATCGCCGTCCACCGGGGAATCAACGACCCCGATTCGCTGAGCTACCACATTCCGTTCGCTGTCACGTTCGCCCAGACGGGTTTCGCCAACCAGCACCTTTACAGCTTTCCGGCCCAAGGGGACCAGTTCTTCCCGGCCAACGACGAGTTGCTGTCGGCCATCGCCCTCGTGTTGACCCGGTCGATCGCGTTCGCGGCGGTAAAGAACCTCCTCTTCGGGGGGTTCGTGCTCGTTGCGGCATATGCGCTCGGGAAGGCCTTTCGGGCCGGTGTGGTGTCGATCGCCGCCGCCGCCATCGTCCTGGGCTTGCCGGTGGTTGCATTCTCACAACCTGGAGAAGCAGTAAACGACTCGTTGGTCCTCTTGTCCCTGCTGGCCGCCCTTGTCTTCCTTGCCCACGCCCGTGACCGCGCCGCGCCGTACGTATTGGCCATGGGGTGTGCCGGCGTTGCCTTCGGAGACAAGTTCTCGGCGGTCGTACCTGCCGTCGGCGTCGGGGTGTTCACGCTGGTGCTACTGCACCGCCGGGTGCCGACCCACCGCCTGCGTTGGGCCGGCGCCTGCATCCTGATGGCATTGGCCTTGGGTGGCTCGTGGTACCTCCGCAATACAATCGCCTATGGCAACCCGGTGCCGCCGGCTCACTTGGCGATCGGCCCCCTGCACCTCCGGCTTATCGACGCGCCGTGGAAACGATACGAAGTCTCTGTACTGCCGTTCTTGGTGCACGGCCGCGATCTCGCCGTCTTCGCGCGCGGCCTGCCGCAAGGGCTCGGGCCTCTCGTCCCGGTGGTAGGCGTACTGTGCGCTTTCGGAGTGGTGGCGGGACTGTGGGCTCGAGGGCTCTTTCGTCGCGGGCTCGGCGCATTGGCCTTGCTGTGTCTGCTTGGGTACCTGACCACCCCGGGCGGGGCCTGGGGCGTGAGCACGGGGAGCCCGTACATCTTCGTCGTGAACCTGCACTACGCCGCACCGGCGCTGATGTTCGCCATGGGGTCGGCCGCATTGGCACTGGCCCGCTGGCGAGGGGCCTGGCTCCTGCCGCTGGTGGGCTGGGCCATCGTGTTGACCGGAATCAATCCCGGCCGTCGGATCGCCTTCTGGTCGCCCGCGATGGGCGGGGCGGGGTTCGTGGTGCTCCTGGTCTCCTCATTGGGCGGGGGTGCGGTCGTCTTGGCCCTGACCCGGCCCGGGGGACGCCGGGGCGCGGCGCCGACGGCGCTGGCAACGGCGGTCGTGGTTGTGGTGGGGGCGCTGATGATTGCTGCGCAATACCCCAGGCTGTCCTCGACCGATCCTGTCGAACGTTGGGCGACGAGTGTCTCCGACGTCAGGATCGCGGCGTGGATCCCCGATGTTGCGTGGCTGTACGGGCCGGGCTCCACGAACCGAGTGGTGACGTTGACCCGTCAGGACGACGGGGCTCCCGTGGCGCAGGATTCGTGTCCGGCGTGGATGCGGGCGGTGCAACGAGGGCACTTCCAGTTCTCTGCGGTCATGCCGGGGACCGAATGGTACAAATGGCTGATGTCCGATTCAGCGTTCCGACTGGTCGCAAAGAACGATGCTGCCGCGGTGTTCCGGATCGTCGGAAGGCCCGACACCCGTTGTCCCGGCCAGAGCTGATCGGCCCGGGACCCCGTACCGTCCCGGGCCATAAACCGGTGTCACGTTGCCGACGCGTGACCTCAACGATTGCCGGGTTCGGGTTGGCGCTTCAGCTCGACGATGATCTCCAGGTAGTCCTTGTCGCCGACGTTGCTTGCTCGTTCCAGGCCTCCCTTGCCGACGTGGACAACGGCCCCGGGGACCACGTCGGCAGCCAGCTCCTGGGTGTAGGGCCCCTCGGTGTCCGGCTCGGGGATCACGGCGATCCGGTCGCCGGCCACTTGGATCAGGAGGTGGTCAAGCTCGTGACGGTGGATGGCGCTCTCCTCGCCGGGGGCGAGCTTGAGCCGCCACACCCGCACGGAATCGTCCTCGTAGACGACCTTGGACCCGATATCGCCGAGGACCCTGTCGGTGCTCACGGGTTCGCACCCCGGAGGCAAAAGCCCACCAGGTCCTCGGTCTCGCCCGCGCTGGGCCTGGTGCCGGCGGCGAGATGGGAGCGCAACGTGGCGAAGGCCAGTCGGTACACCATGATCGCCGCGCCGTGGGCCACGTCGTCCCCCACGTCCGGGCCCGTGCTTTTCTTGCTCGGCACGTCCCGAAGGCTGCGGATGGGTTCGTCGAGCAGTCCGATGAGCAGGTCGACCGAAGCTTGCTGCTCCTCGGGAAANAGTTCGGACAGGCGCTGCTCGCTCGTAACCCAGGGCCGCGTGCGTGCCGCCGCGCCCGTGTCCGACGCTTGGGCCAGGACCCCCTGGATCCACGCTCGGAGCTGCTCCGCCGGCACCGTCGATCGCTGCATGCGGCGCTGGAGGGAGGCGAGGAGCCGACGCCGCCCTTCGTCCAGCAGGGCCAGCATCAACTCGTCCTTGGACGTGAAGTACCGGTAGAAGGTCTGGGTCGACAGGCCGGCTTCGGCGAGGATCTCGCGCATCGACGGGTCCAGGGTCCCCGTGCGCTCGATGATCGCGAAGGTGGACTCGACGATCCGCGTCATTTCGCGCTCGTACTCGGCCCGGCGCCCGGCGACAGTGCGTTCGACCGCCCGGTGGGCGAGGTGCTCGGTCATCGACGGGTTCGACATGGGCCTCCGGCCCGCCGCTCGTTCCGCCGCCCCCATAGCGGTCAAAAGGGCAGCACGGCGTTCTCTCAATCTAAGATCCGCGATCTGACGGGCACAAGGGCTGAGGTGTCTGGGACTCAGGGAGGATGCGGGAGGGTGACCGGGCAGTTGCTCATCGGGGACGTGTTCCGGGCCGCCGCCCGCGCCGCTCCCGACCGGACGGCGGCCGCGCTGGGAGGCCAGGCGGTCAGCTTCGCCGAGCTCGACGACGCCGCCAACCGCACCGCCCGGGCCCTTCGCTCGCGGGGGGTCGGCCGCGGCTCCCGAGTGGTGTTGTGGAGCGCCACCGCACTCGAGAGCGTTCCGGTGTTCGCTGCCCTCGCCAAGCTTGGGGCGGTCTTCGTGCCCCTCAACGGGCAATGGCGTGCCGACGAAGCCGCCACGGTGCTGGTCCACGTTCGCCCCACGTTCCTCGTCGTCGACCCTGGTCGGGAAGAAGACGGCACGTCGCTGGGCGAGGCGATCGGTTGCGAAGTGGCCACTCTCGAGGACCTGGTCCGGCTCGCCGCCTCGGAGCCGGCGCACGAGGTCGACGCGGCCGTCTCCGAGAACGACGCCCACGTCGTCTTCTACACGAGCGGATCTTCGGGGTCGCCCAAGGGCGCGGTGCTTTCGCACCGGGCCAACGTCCTGCGCTCGTTGCCGGGCGCGCTCCTCGAGCCGCGTGGAGCCATGGTCTGTCCCTACCCCCTTTTCCATATGGGCGCGTGGACGATCGCGTTGCAACAGTGGCAGGCGCGCGACGCCGTCGTCTTCGTTCGTTCTGCCCGTGCCCAGGAGATCGGTGAGGCCGTGGAGCGTCACCGGGCCACTCGGCTCAACTGCGTGCCCGCGGTGTGGAATCGGCTGCTCCGGGCAACGTCGGCCGGGGGAGGGGGCGGACACGACCTCTCATCGATCCGCTTCGCCGACACGGGCACCTCCGCCACCCCCCCCGAGTTGCTCCGTTCGATCGCCGGTGCGCTTCCGCAGGCGCAGGTGCGCGTCTTCTACGGGTCCACCGAGGCTGGAGGNGTCACGATCCTCGAGCATGCCGACATGGAGCGCAAGCCCGGAAGCTGCGGAGTGCCGGGGCCGCTCACCACGGTGCGCGTCGACNACGAGGGTCGACTGTGGGTACGCGGACCNCTCCTCTTCGACGGCTATCTCGACGACCCCGAGGCGACGGCGGAAGCGCTGGTGGACGGATGGTATGACACGGGCGACTTGGCCGAGGCGGATGACGACGGGTTCCTCACCATCCTCGGGCGTGCCCGCGACGTGATCCGTACGGGGGGTGAGAGCGTGGCTCCGACGGAGGTCGAAGCCGTGCTCGGCGCGCTGCCGGCGCTCTCCGACGTGGCCGTCGTCGGGCTTCCCGACGTGGAGTGGGGTGAGGTCGTGTGCGCCGTGGTCGTGGTGGCTCCCGGTGAGGCGTCCCCGGACCTGGCCGACCTCCGGGCCGCGTGCACGGGAAAGCTGGCCACGTACAAGCATCCCCGCCGGCTTGCCGTCGTCGACGAGATCCCCCGCACGGCCTCGACCGGCCAGGTCCAACGCCGGTTGCTGGTCGAGCTGGTCGGGTGACTCGAGGCGCACCCGGAACGAGGCGGGGGACCTGCCCATGCCCCGGTACGGGGATCGCCGCCCCTGCCGGTTTCTGTTGCAGAACAGCGTTCTTACTCCGTAAGATCAACGCTCTAGAGTCCCTCGATCTGTCCGGCAGGGGAGCCCGCCGACGGAGGTGTCGTGGAGCGCCAAGTGCTGCTGACAGGCATCGGGGGCCAGGGCGTGCAGCTCGCCGCCCAGGTGCTGGCACGCGCCGCGCTGTCCGAGGGCCGAGATGTCCAGTTGTTCGGCAGCTACGGCGGCATGATGCGGGGTGGCAACACCGATGCCACCCTCGTCGTGGCCGACGACCGGGTCGAGTCGCCGCCGACGGTGGGATCGGCCTGGGCGGCGATGGTCATGCACCACGAGTACGCGGGTCCGACCCTGCACCGGGTACGAGACGGGGGAGTCGTCCTCGTCAACACGACCGTGTGGGAGGGTCCCCTCGACGATGGGAATCTCCAGGTGGTGGAGGTGCCCGCCTCCGATCTGGCCGTGGACGCCGGCAACATCATCGCCGCCGGCATGGTCATGCTCGGAGCGCTGTGCACGGTGACCCGGATAGTTTCGCTCGACGCCCTCCGTGGTGCCGCCCGCTCCAGCGTGCCCGGCTACCGCACGCAACATCTGGCGCTCAACGAACGGGCACTCGAAATCGGCGCCAGTGCTCTGGCCGGCGTGGTGGACGAGGCCTGGCCCGCGCCGTCGGGAGCGGCGCGCTCGTGACCGGCGAATCGGCACCCGGTACATTCGACGAGCCCGGCACCGTGCTGACCCGGGGGACGGTCGTGATCGATGTCGACGCATGCAAGGGATGCGACTTGTGCATCGGCGCCTGCCCGCCTGGTGTGCTCGTCATGACCACGCACGAGGTCAACACCAGGGGGTACCGGTTCCCGCTGCTCCTAGCCGGGTGCACGGGTTGCAGGGCGTGCTCGCAGGTCTGTCCTGACTTCGTGTTCCAGGTCTACAAGTACGAGACCCCGATCCAGGTCCAGGCAAGACGATGAGCACCTCGATCCCCATCGCTGCGACCCGACGCCTGCTCCAAGGGAGCGAGGCCATCGTCGAGGCCATGATCGCCGCCGGGTGCCGGTTCTTCGCCGGATACCCGATGACGCCGTTCACCGAGGTCCTCGAGCACATGGCCAGGAGGCTTCCCGAAGTGGGCGGCGTGTGCATGAACGCCGAGAGCGAGCTCGAGGCCGTCGGCATGGCCTGGGGCGCCGCGGCTACCGGTACGCCGGCCGCCACCGGGTCGACGGGCCAGGGCCTGTCGCTCATGCAGGAGTCGTTGGCCGAGATCACCCTGGCCCGGCTTCCGCTGGTGGTGCTGAACATGGCACGGGCCCAGGGCGACTACTGGCAAGCCACCCGCGGCGGCGGACACGGTGACTACCGCCATATCGTCCTGGCGCCCGTCGACGTGGCCGAGGCGGTGGAGCTGGTCCAGTTGGCCTTCCACCTGGCGGCCACCTGGCGCAACCCGGTCCTCGTATTCGGGGACTACTACCTGGCGCACACTGCTCGCTCGGTCGAGATCGGGAGCCTCGACTTCGGCCCCGCGCCCTCGACCGAGTGGGCCCTGACGGGGGAGAGCGGCGGGACGGGCCGGGCCAAGCTGGTGTCGTTCCTCGGTTCGGCCAAGCAGCGAGACGACGTGGGATACGACCTCTCCGTCCACTACACCGCCTGCGCCGAGCACACGGCTCGCATGCTCCGGGAGGTCACCCCGAAGTTGGACACCGGGATGACCGCCGACGCCGAGGTGGTGGTCGTCGCGTTCGGAACGCCAGGCGCCTACGTGCGTGCCGCCGTACGATCACTGCGCGCCGAGGGTGTGCGCGTTGGCTGGGCGCGACCGGTCACTCTCGTCCCGTTCCCGTCCGCGGCCCTCGCCGAAGCCGTGCAGGGGGCCAAGGCCGTCGCCGTCTACGAGAACAACACCGGTCAGATGGTCGATGACGTCAGGCTGGCGGTGCTCGGCGCCGCGCCAGTGGAGTTCATCGGCGGCATCAGCCTGGACAGCTCGGGTTTCGGCATCGCTCCCGACCTGGATGTGGCCGTGCTNCGACGTCGGATCCTCGAGGTGGTGGAGCGTCCNCGGTGAACGAATTCGAAGGGCGACNCGTCGTCCCCACCGACGCGCCTCCCTCGGCGCCCGCACGAATGGTTGAGGACTTCACACCCAGCCTNGTCGACGTNGGCGCGCATCACTTGTGCCCCGGGTGCGGGGAGCCGATCGCCATCAGAAGCCTCATGGAAGCCGTCGAAGAGCTCGATCTGGCGCGACGATTGATCGCAGTCTTCGGCATCGGGTGCTACACGGCCTTCTCGAACAACCTCGACGTGGAGGTCCTGCAGGCTCTGCACGGCAGGGCTCCGTCGGTGGCCACGGGGGTCAAACGGGCCCGGCCCGACACGATGGTGATCACCATCCAGGGAGACGGCGACATGGTCAGCGAGGGACTCCAGGAGGTGCTGCACGCGGCGGCCCGCGGAGAGAACATCACCTGCGTCATGCTGAACAACGGCGTATTCGGCGAGACCGGGGGCCACATGACGGCAACCACCGTGCTGGGGCAGCGCACGAAGACGAGCCTCGAGGGTCGGGACCCCGTGGCTCATGGTCGTCCCATCCTTCTCGCGGACCTGGTGGCACGTCTCGACGGCGCCGCCTATGTGGCCCGCTGTGCAGTGAACTCGGCCGGGAACGTGGCCCGCACGAAAAAGGTCATCTTGCGCGCCCTGGAGACCCAGGCCTCTGGTGCCGGGTTCTCGCTGGTGGAGATCCTCACCATGTGCCCCACGGGTTGGTTCGTGGAGACCCCCGAGGCCCCTGCCTACCTGGCCGACAGCCTGGCCACGGTCCACATCGGGGGAGTGCTGAAGGACATCCTGGCCACGAAGTCGACGTCGCCGTCGAGTACGGTCCCGTAGATGTCGGATTACGACGCCATCGTGATCGGCGCAGGCCACAACGGACTCACCGCGGCCGCGGTCATGGCGCGGGGCGGGTTGCGGGTCCTGTGCCTCGAGAAGAACCACTTCATCGGCGGGATGTCATCCAGCACTGAATTGATCCGGGGCTACCACTTCGAGCTGGCCGGGTCGATCCAGTTTCCGCTCCCCAACGAGATCTTCGAGGATCTGGGGTTCGACTCATGCCCCATTTACGAGCCCGAGGTGCAGTCCGCCAGCATCGGTCCGTCGGGTGAGCCGCCGATCCTGCTCTACTCGGACCCCGAGCGCCTGCTCGCCCACCTCGGGGACGCGCTGGGTCTCGACGCCGTGATGGGGATGGCCGAAGTGGCAGCCTGGGCCGAGGCTCCGGCACGAGCCATCGGGCGATTCGATGTGCGTAAGCCGCCCAAGTCGCTCGACGAGATGTGGGCATGTGCGACGAACGAGTTCGAGCGCCAAGCGATCCGCACGGCCATGTTCGGCAGCGTCATGGACGTCGTCGATCAGTTCCTTCCTGACCGCGAAAAGCATGCCCAGGTCCGAAGCATGCTGAGTTTCTTGTCGGTGAACTCCACGTATCTCGGTCCGTACACGCCAGGGAGTGCATTGTGTCTCGCCTTCGCGTTGGCTTCTCCCGGCAATGCCACCATGTCCAAGGTACGTGGCGGGATCGGCGCCATGGCCGATCACGTTCGAACGTTGTTTGAGAACAACGGGGGCGAGCTCCGTCGGCACGTCAAGGCTTCCAAGATCGTCGCATCCGGAGGGCGGGTCGAAGGCGTCGCACTGGCAGACGGAGAGGTCGTGACCGCGCCAGTCGTGGTGTCCAACCTTGACCCCACAGCGACCTTCACCCAGTTGATGGACCGCAACGAGCTCCCCGACGCCTTCGCCCGACGCGTCGAGGCCATCGACCATCGAGCGGCATATTTCCAGATTCACTACGCGCTCGGTGGCCTTCCCGAATTCGCAGGGCCCTACGAGATCCTCAACGAAGGCGGCCTCCGTCGAAACGTGACGTTCTTCGGGACAGCCGAGCAGATGCAGGTCGACTACGAGGGCTGTGTCCGCGGGTTCGTCCCCCAGTCGCCGTCGTTCAATCTCGGGATCCCGACGCTGGAAGATCCGGGCCTTGCTCCGGCCGGAAAGCATGCGGCCAGTAGCTTCGCCTTCTACTTTCCCATCGGCAGCACTCGCGGTGAGCAAGCGCAGCTTCGTGATGAGATGGCGAGCCGGATTGTCGCCAAGGTGACCGCCATGGCGCCCAACTTCCCGGACCTGATCGAGCGGCAATTCAACTATCCGGCCTACACCTACGAATTGATGTTCGGGTGCACCGGAGGTGATTTCACCCACGGGCTGCTNCAGCCCGAGTTCATGGGCCCGTTCCGCCCCGGGCCGCGCGGGTGGCCCGACAACCCGGTACCGGTCGACGGCCTGTTCCTCTGCGGCGCCGGTTGCCACGGTGGTCCTGGTGTGACCTTCATCCCCGGATACAACTGCGGTTACGCCGTCTTGGAGGCGGCTGATTCCTCCCGGACGTAGCGGATCTGTCGCTCCACGAACGCAAGGTACATCGCCATGGCGAACGCCAGGCTGGTGAAGAGGCTCATCACGAAGAAGATCCACGGGACACGCATGCCCCGCCTCCGTCCGTCGACGATCGTCCACAGAGGCAGGAGGACGACGTTGACGATCGTGTAGTCCTGTGCCGCGGAGTCTGACGCCCAGTTCGAAAAGAGCATCTTCGTGTAGTTGACGTAGCTGGCCTGGTGTGGGTAAGCGTGAACGTAGCGAACGTTGAAGTACCAGCCGAGGCACAAAGAGCTGATGGCCACCACGTAGTAGAGGCCCTCGAGACGAGAAGTTCGGCCGGCCAGGGCTCCGGCAAAGAGGCGTCGGTTGTAGGCAAACGCAACAGCGGTGCTCACCAGGCCGAGAAATCCGTAGATCACGAGCGATGTCGTCATAGCCGTCCCCCAGTTGCGTGACGGCGGGCTGCCCTCGCCCGCCGGGATTGTCCATGATGACAACTGGGATCCCAGACTGCGAGCCTCTCGGGTGCCGATACATGCCCATCGAGCTGAGTTCCCCGACCGTCTTCCGTGTGTCCCGAGCACACTGCGATCACCCAAACGTGGATCTCGGCGGCTGACGGCATAGCATTGACGTCTGTTATGCCCAAACGCGGCCGGACTCGGGACGCCAAGACCCACTCGTGGCGACCCCATTGGCCACGCCGCGGGTCTCGACAACTCCTCGGACGGGCCGCTCTGCTCGCTGTGGTCATCGGTGTGGGTGTGACGGCCACGATCACGTTCCATCCCGCGAGGGCGTCGGCCGACGAGAACTCCGACCGGGCCCAGGTCGCGCAATTGGGATCGCGCATCGCCCAGGACGGCGCCCTTGTCCAAAGCCTGGTCGTCAGCTACGACGCCGCGCAGGCCCACGAGGCCGTTGTGGAGGCTCAGCTCGCAGCGGCCCATGCGCGTCTTGAAGCTGATCGACGTGCACAGATGAAGTCGACAGGGGTCCTTCGACAGCTGGCCCTCAACAGCTACATGTCCGGGGCTGGTGACAACTTGACAATGGCCATGTTCGACACCGGGGACACGACCCAGCTGGCGACCGAACAGCAATACACCCAGGTCGCCACGGCGGGGCTCAACAACGCCATCGACGCCGTCGCCATCGACGCGCTGCATGCCAAGTCGGCACAGGCCCAGCTGAAGTCTGCGCAGTCTCAGGCTCAAGCCAGCGTGCAGCAGCTGGCCGGTGCACGTCAGGCCGCACAGGCAGCACTCACCCGAGACGACACGTTGCTCGCGCAGGCCCAGGGAAATCTGCAGGCCCTCTTGGCCGTGGAAGCCCGGCAGCGTGCTGCCGCCGAGCAGGCCGCGGAGCAGGCCATGGCGGCCAGGGCCGCCGCCGCGCAGGCCGCCGCGCAAGCAGCCAGCGAGACTTCCGCGTCTCATCCGGTCGACGTGACGTTCAGCCCCTCACCGGGCTCCTACGCCGACCCCCTTCGGGACATCAACGCTCTAACTCCCGAACGGATCGACCAGGGTGTCGACTACAGCGGGTACGGGCCCATCTACGCCATCGGCGACGGTGTCGTGCTGACCGCGGTCAACTCCGGTTGGCCGGGCGGCACCTTCATCAGCTATCGCCTGAGCGACGGTCCGGCGGGTGGGCTCGTGGTCTACGCCGCTGAAGACATCGACCCCCTGGTCGCGGTCGGCCAGTCCGTGACGGCCCGGACCGTTCTCGGCACCGTGTACGAGGGTCCCAACGGCATCGAGACGGGCTGGGCCAATCAGTCGGGCGACGGCACCACCATGGCCATCGATGCCGGGCAATTCTCGGGGGCCAACTCCACGGCCTTCGGGGCCAACTTCTCGCAGTTGCTGGCATCCTTGGGCACGCCACCAGGAGTTCCGCAGAACGATCCACCCACCGGGAACCTCCCCCCCGGATGGCCGGCGTGGTGAGCCGTCGAGCCATCGGGGATCCAGGTCGGGGGCTGGCGTAGCGGGCCAGGGCGGTTGACCGTCTGAAACCGGCGGCCGGTATTCGCACCCGGACACACCGCGGCCGGGATCGGTAGTGTCTTGGGTTGACCGACCAGTCCTATGTGTCTCGGCGGGCCGTGCTGGGTGGGGCGATCGCCGGGTGCGCCGCC
>JGI12269J14319_10004248_pt1 | contig 13171 bp, 7 predicted proteins | sample PeaSoiSIISIP2007_FD_14319 | JGI IMG/M metagenome (IMG submission 14319) | reverse complement strand
TACCTTCTGGTGCGGGCCATCGTTCTAGACCGGGACGCTTACCGGCCATGGTTCAACCTTGCCAACGTGTGCCTAGCCTCAGGATCCGTGACCAGCGGACCATCAGCAGCGGTCAGAACGGCCCACGGCGGAACGCTTCGAATATTCGGCGAAACAGACCTAGCGGCAGCGAACCTGCGCGATGCGCGCATCTGCCTTCAGCAGACTCTTCACCTCAACCCGCAGCACGCAGAGGCTCGATCGACTCTCCTGAGCATCTGCGCAGCCATTGGCGAACCCCCGAAGGGGACCCCAACACCGCAGGAACTGCTGACGGCACTGCATATCGGCGAGTACGAGCTCGGAGGCTTCTACCGCGAGTCAACCTGGAGCGATGCGGTCGCGTCAGCATTGAAGCGCTCCGCGGAATGCAGATACCGCGGCGACCTCGCCGGTGCCCTGGCGGCAGCCAAGGAGGCGAGCACCCTTCGGCCGCACTCAGTCGACATCCTGGAAACGATCGCCATGTTGCTCGCAGCACTCGACAAGCCTGCCGAGGCCATCGCGGCCTTCGAGTCGGCTATCCGGATCCGCCCTGCGGACCGGAGCCTGCTGCTCAACTACTCGGCATGCCTCACATCGAGCGGTCGGCACCAGGAAGCCTTCCGTGCCGCGCAGAAAGCTGTCGCAGTCGATCCCAGGCGGCCCACTGCCTGGGTCACCCTCGCCGAGGCATACCTTGCCGCAGGAGACCAGGAAGGTGCCCGCGACGTGCTAAAGGAGGCGCTACGCCTGAGTCCCCCCTACGACTGGTCCTTGCTGCATTCGGCGCCATTGTGCGAAAAACTGCAGGTTTCCGGGTATTTCCTCTGGTAGCGCACGCTGCGGAGCACGTGGGCAACGAGAATCCAGATTCCCGCCAAGAGCAGGTTCGGACCGGTCCGGCAGTAGCCCGCATTGCCCAGGCAGATTCGAGCTGGCCGATGCCGCAATGAGCGCCCGACGGCGCGCCTCCATGGCAAACAACAGCACTTCAATCGAAATTCAGTGAACCGGCCAGCAGCAAGATCGGCTGGTTGGTCCAATCGCAGCACCTTCGCGGACGGTGGGCGGTAGTCAGTCGGGAGCTTCGTGACCGCGAGATCAGCGACGGCCTAGGCCGGAACCGCCTCGGATCAGATCGAAATAATGCAAACAGGATCAAAACGGCGATCTGAGTCACTGCCTGTCACAAACCGTGATCCACCCGCCTGGCGACTTAGCACAAGTAGCCGCCGTTCGGCGCGCCGAGGTCGCTATCCGTTGCGGACTTGCGGACGCGCATAGGTGGTGATTCTGTGCTCATTGCGCCGATGTGCCGAACCGACTGCCTAGGTCGCCACGCGACCGCGGTCGGTGCCGACCTCTTCGTACTCACACTGCCAGCCGAGATGGATCCGACGCTACTGAGGCGATGGAAGCTGGAAGCGCTCCCTCGGAACGTCCCGACGACCACTAATTATCATGATTCAACCGCGCACAGAGTCGCGGCAAGGATTCTTTATCGTCATCGAACGAGCTCGACGGAGCCGCTCGTTGGCTGCCGTCTCCGCGTCCCGCGCCTAAGTCTAGTCCGTCCAGCACCTGGTGAAAGCCTATCTGCGTTTCTCGTTTACCGGGAGCCTGCCCATTGCCAAGGTCTAGCTTCTCGCAGTGACATCACGCGCGCTGGCGTGGTCAAGGCGAAGTGGCAGAAGGTCACGTATATCAGGCCGACGACAGTCGCCACGAGGCTGAGCCAGATCTCTCTTGTCGTGTATCCCGGGTCATGGGCTACGTCTTTGAGAAACCAGGTGGCGATCAGGAAGAACAGGCCGAACGCGACGCTGGCGTAGCCGGGAAGCGCCAGGAGGCACCCGATGGCCTGGACCCCGTCTTGGTCTTCTTCCTTCACGGCTCTCCGGTACGAGACCACCAGAGCCAGCAGAGCCACCGCGAGATAGGCTCCGGAGACAGCGTCGAGCCGCAGTGCGTGCCGCATCTGGCCTACTGTCGGGAAGGGGGCGCCGGGCGCCTGGTTGATGTGTTTGTTGTACAGGAACATCACTGAAATCACGTTGCCGACGACGTATGTCGTCGCTATCCAAACGGCCTGCGCGACGAGCATCAACGCGGCGGAGATCATCGCGAGCCTGCGTGCAACGGGGTCGGCGCTGCGCATCCACGCCCGCGTGCCCCGGCCCAGGTCGCCAAGCTGGTGACCCCGCTCCTTGAGGTCTTTTGCGAACGAAAACCAGCTGTAAAGGATCCAGGGCAAGCTGATCAGGGCCAGCCCGGTGGCAGACCCGCCGGCAATAAAGGCGAGGAAGCCTGCAACTAAGGAATCGGGGGTCGGGATGTTCACATATGACCCAATCGCTAGGTATCGTCATGAGCTGGCGGCATGCGACAACATTGGTGACATGCAGTGGGCGTTTCGGCAGCATGAGTGATGATGCTCGCGATCCTAGTGTCCTTCAGGTTCGCGGTGCTTGTGTTAAGTTCATGCAGCTTTGGCTGTAGGAAGTCGGACGCAAAATCCGATCAGACCCGACTCCGCGATTGTGCGCGGGGTTGATCTCGGTTCATGATGTTGATCTTGGTTGGGCCTGGTTCCCGGGCCCGGGCATGCCAGCGGTCCGGGTCGCGCCGGGTTCGCGGTTTTCCGGGGTTCCCGCCGGGCCTTGCGGGCCGGGCGGCGGTCAGGGCATCGCGGGGGGGCCTGCAGGCGGGCGAGGACCTCGGCGTGCAGGCCGTGGCCGGGTGGCGGCCGCAGAGTCAGCTGCCAGCATGGCTCGGCGTGCAGGCCGTGGCCGGGTGGCGGCCGCAGAGTCAGCTGCCAGCATGGCGGACGAGCTGGGCGGGGACGGCGATGAGCCGGCGGCGCAGGGTGGTGATCATGGCCTTGCCGCCGCCGGTGCCTGGCCCGCCAGGATGGCGCCGCCACGGGTGGCGGCGTTGAGCTGGTGCAGCCAGGCGGCCATGCTGGCGGCGAGCAGCGCNCCCCGCGTCCAGGCGGTGTTCACGTGGGCGTACCCGGCAGATGCCGGAGGGCGGCACCGGGCTGGCTGTCGCGGAAGATGTTCCCTGCCGTGGTGCGGTGCCGGTACTAGCGCTCGACGGCGGTGGCCTAGTCCGGCGTGGACACGTCCAGGCACGTCAGGATGAAGCTTTGGATCGCGTCAACCCTGGCCAGCCCGGGGAGTGGCAGTGCCCGCTGGTCCGGGTGCAGGTGCGGAGCGGCCGTGCCTGGGGATAGGCGGAGACCTGCGCCGGGTCCGGCCGGACCCGGCGGATCAGCAGTGGCCGCAGGTCACCAGTCCGGGCAGCAACCGGCGGCAGCGATCTACGCGCCGTCCATCTCGATCGCATCATCCCAGTCTTCGGCGAATGCCGCTCAGCAGCCGCCAGCTGCGCGATGCGCTTCGCGCCGATCGCGCAGGCGATCCGCTCGTCGTGGCCGACGCGGGCAAGCTGCCCGGCGAAGTACCCGGCGTCGGCGCTCAGCGCCACCCGGCCGCCGGCCCGTGCCCACGCAGGTACCGCGGCCAGCGCGCGGCGCAGCAGATCCGCCACGGTCGCGCGGGCGGGGCATCGATGCCCGAGCCCAGGTCAGCGGCCAACACGATCTCGGTCTTGGCCCACGCCGCCACGTCCGGCCGCCCGGCTCCCTGGCTCTGGTGGCTATGCGCCACCCCGCGCTTCTTACGGCCGCAGACTTCCACATCGGTGGCATCCAGGTCGATCGTGACCGGCCCGCCGACCAGCCAGCATCCGCCCCGTGACCGCCGCCCGCCGCTGCTCCCCGCTTGATCCTGCGGGCCAGGCCCGCGACGGTCGCCGGCCTCAGCCCCGCTACTGACGCGATCTGCTGCCCGCCGCACTCCGCATGGAGCGCATCAGGTCGGTCATGACGTGGCCGCCAGGTGACCGCGACGCTATATCGTCAGGCACTTTGGCCGACGACCGACGGAGACCTCCCGCATCGCTCGTATTGGGCGTACCGCGATAGGCCTCGGTCCATCTCGGTCAACAGCATCACGGTGAGTGACGGGAGCGGCTTGGGAGAACGGTCGCCGATCCGCCGTTCTGTCGCAGACGCCGACTCGGACCCCAACCCAGCGGTGCCGCGCAGAACCGATCGTTCTGGCGTCGGCGACCGGCTGGCAGGCGTTGAGCGAGCCGTCCTGTTCTGCCGAATACAGGCGTCCTTAGGGTCCCGGGCCAGGTCGCACGACACTGACGGTCGGCTCTGGTGCGCGAACGGCGCTACGGTTGAGGACGTGGCCCACCCCCTTTGGCGCCCTGTGGGAGTTTGAGCGGGCACAAGCAGAAAGAGCGCCGAACCATGATCCTCCCGAAGGTTCGGGACCCTCGCTTCGTGACGATTCGTCGCNGTGGGATCCTCACTGATTCGGATCACCATCTCCTCGCTCTTTGGGCGGCGTCGTGCGCGGAGCATGTCCTTCACCTGTTCGAATCAGCTCGGCCTGAGGACCCACGACCACGTGAAGCGATCGAGCACGCCCGCGCCTGGGTGCGTGGTGAAGTCAAGATGATGCAGGCTCGCGCGGCGGGCGGCCATGCAATGGGCGCGGCCAGAGACCTGCGTGGAACAGCGCGGGATGCCGCGTACGCTGCTGGCCAGGCCGGGGCCGTCGCACATGTCGCCGCGCACGAACTCGGTGCGGCCGCCTATGCAATCAAGGCCGCACGTGCTGCCGCGCCAGAAGGCGAGACCGAGGCCGCAGGGCGACTCGAGTGCCACTGGCAGCGTGACCAGCTCCCGGAGGCTATTCGCGAGCTCGTGCTTGACGACCAGAGGTTGCGGAACGATATCTGCTGGTCGGTGTTTGACTGCTGAGTGGGCGTGGGGGTTCGCGCCCCCATCGAACATCCGCATCTAATGGCNGCCGCATGGAGTGCGTCCTGTCAGGCACGAGCAGCGTCCTGGCGAGTGTTCACCAGATCGGCGAACACCTCGGCCAGCGACCGAGTGTTACCTCCGGCAGATAGCTGGCATTGGACAGGTCCGAGATCAGCGCCGGTTCTACGGCAATCGACCTCATCACTCTGAGTGACAGGGGGATCGGGAAGAACGCCCGCGGAGCCGCCGATATGCACGGGCACTCGCGTACTAATCGCAGCGAGCTGTGCCGCTCATAACAGGCTGTTCTGCCTGTCGTTCCGGCAGCGAGCTGGAGGCGAATAGCCTGGTTTCCTGGAATCGATTGTGGCGATGTGCGGACGTGTGAGCTTCGTGCCACGTTGGGCGGACGCACCCGTGCCGCGTCGATGAGCACTCGAAGGAGACGCGCGATGTCGAACCTCGTGGCGGCTGCGAGGGTTGCGGGCAGCGTGAGGAACGCCCCGGCGTCCGGGAGGGTGCGCCTGAGCATCGCGGAGCGGTCCGCGAAGGTGAACGCGCCGGGCTGAGGCAGCCGTCTTTGCCTTGTTCGTACTGCGTCGTCATACGGCGAGCACGTGCTCCAAGACGCCTAGCTGGCTTTATGCCGGGGCTGGGGTTCAGCTCGTGAGTTAGGTGCTGGTGCGTTCTGTCGGTTACTGTGACGGGAATGCGGTCGACGGTGGGGCCGTTAGGCTGATCGCCTGGGTTTCCGTGCATATTCCGCGCGGAATCCTCTCCTTGAGGTTACTGGCACCCCTGGGCGGGCTACTGTGGTGCAATGGGGGATGAATCCCCGTTAGACTTGCGATTCGTCGTCACGTGCGGACTTCTTCGGATGTGTTGCTGACGGAATGTTCCGGCGTACGCGATTTGCCGGTTGATCGCTAAGGTCGCGTCCGGCTCTTTGCTGAGAACCGCACATGAGGAAGGGCACCTTGGGCGAGATCTTCATCAGCCACGCCTCGGCGGATGCGGCGGTGGCTGCTCGCGTCGCCGAGGGTATCCGGCGGGCTGGTCACAGTATCTTCCTGGACTCTGACCGGGAGGACGGCATCGGCCCGGGAACGGCCTGGCTGCGGGTTCTGCTTCGCGAGCTGCGTATCTGCGATGCGCTGGTGTTCCTTAACAGCAGTGCCGCGCAGGCGTCTATGTGGTGTCACTCGGAGTTAGTGGTGGCTGCGGGGCTGGGCAAGCGGGTTTACTCACTTGATCTGCACCCGGGCCTTCCGCCGCACCCGCTGCTTCGATCGCTGCAGAGCATCCGGCTTGACACTACCATCGACGCCAGTATTCAGCGGCTGGCCGGCACCCTGGGCCTGGACGGACTGGGCGGGAGCTTCGGTCTCCGGTGGGAGCGCGGCCGTCCTCCTTATCCGGGTCTGGCGGCGATGGACGTAGCCGACGCCGGCGTCTTCTTCGGCCGGGAAGAGGAGGTCCGGGGCCTGGTGGCCCGGGTCGACGGGCCGCTGGGCCGGCGTGACGGGGACCTGGTCGTGGTGATAGGCGCGTCGGGCGCGGGTAAGTCCTCCCTGGTCCGCGCGGGGCTCGCGGCGCGGCTGGGCGTGCCGAGGTCGGGCTGGGCGGTGGCGGGTCCGTTCGAGCCGGGCATCCGGCCTCTCGACCGGCTGGCGAGCCGCCTGGCTGCCCTCGTCCGGGGCCAGCTGACCGATGGTGAATGCCGGGACCGGCTGCTGGCCGAGGGCATGGCGGCGTTCGGCGAGTGGCTGGTCAGTCATACGGAGTTCGCAGCCAGGCGGCTGCTTGTTACTGTGGACCAGGCCGAGCAGCTGGCTGCCGTCACTCCGCGCGGGGACCGGGAGGAGTTCCTGGCCGTGCTCGGAGGCGGCCTGTGCCCGGGCTCGCCGGTGACGGCCGTGATGACCGTTCGTTCCGATCGGTTCGATGAGATCCAGCGGCTGCCGGTGGTCGGGCCGGTGATTCACGCTCCGTTTGTCGTCGCTCCGATGAGCCGGTCTCATCTGGCGGCGGTGATCGAAGGGCCTGCGGCGCGCGCTGACCTGGCCTTCGCGCCCGGCCTGGCGGGCCGTCTGATCGATGATGCCGTGCGCGGGAGCAGCGCGGAGGCCGCAGACGTGCTGCCTTTCCTGGCGTTCACGCTGCGCGAGATGTACGACCTCGCCGTGGAGGAGGACCGCGCCGCGTTCACCGAGGCCGACTACGAGCGGGTCGGCCGGATCGAGGGCGCGATCATCCGGCGAGCCGAAGCCGCCGAGGCATCACTGCCTCCGGGCAGCGAACCGGTCCTGGAGCGTCTCCTGCCGCGCTTTGTCACCCTGAGCGACGAACACCGCCCGGCCAGCAGGCCGGTGCCGCGCGACCGGCTGACCACGGCCGAGCGGGCGATCGCCGGGAAGCTGGAGGATCAGCGGCTGCTCACCGGTACCGGCGACACCGTCCGGCTGGCTCACGAGCAGCTCATCACCGCGTGGCCCCGACTGGCCCGGGCTGTGGCCGACCGCCGCGAGGACCTTCTCCTGCAGACCAGGATCGAGCGCCAGGCACTGGACTGGAAGCACGGCAACGGAGGACTACCCGGGCGTGCCGCCACCGGCGCTGCCTCCGCATGGCTCGCCCGGCGGACCGAGCCTGGCACCAGTGACAGTGTCGCGGGTGAGTACGTCCGGGCTGCCCAGAGGGCGCTGCGCCGTCGGCGGGCGCGGGCGGTCGGCGTGCTGTCGCTCGTCATAGCGCTCGCCCTAGCGGCGTCGGTAGTCGCTGTGATCGCTCACCTCGCCCAGTCCCAGACTCACCTCGCCCAGTCCGAGTTCATGGCAGCCGAGGCCGGGAACCTGCTCTCCGCGGATGCTCCGCTGGCCATGCTCCTCAGCCTGCAAGCTTACGAACGAGCTCACACACTGCAAGCAGGCACTGCCCTCATCCAGGCCGCGCAGCAACCCCTGGATGGCCAGCTGATATCCGGCAGCCTGGTCTCCGGTGCCGCGTTCAGCCCCAACCGGCGGACCCTGGCCACCGGGGACGACAGCGGCCAGATCGGGCTGTGGGATCTGGCGACCGGCCGGCGCGCCGCGACGCTGGCCGACGGCAGCCCGGTTCTCAGTGTCGCGTTCAGCCCCAACGGGCGGACCCTCGCCACCGGGGACGAATTCGGCCACATCAGGCTGTGGGATCTGCCGGTCGGCCGGCGCGCCGCGACCCTGGCCGAAGGCAGCCCGGTCAGCAGCGTCGCGTTCAGCCCGGACGGGCGGACCCTCGCCACCGGGGACCTCGGCGGCCACATCGACCTATGGGACCTCGCGACCGGCCAGCGCGTCACCCTGGCCGACGGCAGCCCGGTCTACGCCGTCGCGTTCAGCCCCAACGGGCGGACCCTCGCCACCGGGGACTTCGGCCACATCAGGCTGTGGGATCCGGCGACCGGCCGGCGGGCCGCAACCCTGGCCGAAGGCAGCCCGGTCAACAGTGTCGCGTTCAGTCCGGACGGGCGGACCCTCGCCACCGGAGACGGCAGCGGCCAGATCGGCCTGTGGGACCTCGCGACCGGCCGGCGTGTCACCCTGGCCGAAGGCAGCCCGGTCAGCAGTGTCGCGTTCAGCCCCAGCGGGCAGACCCTCGCCACCGGAGACGGCAGCGGCCAGATCGGCCTGTGGGACCTCGCGACCGGCCGGCGTGTCACCCTGGCCGAAGGCAGCCCGGTCAACAGCGTCGCGTTCAGCCCCAACGGGCAGACCCTCGCCGCCGGAGACGGCAGCGGCCACATCGGGCTGTGGAACCTCGCGACCGCGACCCTGGCCGAAGGCAACCAGGTCAACAGCGTCGCGTTCAGCCCCAGCGGACAGACCCTCGCCACCGGAGACGGCAGCGGCCACATCGGCCTGTGGGACCTCGCGACCGGACGGCGTGTCACCCTGGCCGAAGGCAGCCCGGTCAGCAGTGTCGCGTTCAGCCCGGACGGGCGGACCCTCGCCGCCGGAGACGGCAGCGGCCAGATCGGGCTGTGGAACCTCGCGACCGGACGGCGTGTCACCCTGGCCGAAGGCAGCCCGGTCAACAGCGTCGCGTTCAGCCCCAACGGCCAGACCCTCGCCGCCGGGGACGACGGCGGCCAGATCGGGCTGTGGAATCTAGCGACCGGCCGGCGAGCCGCAACCCTGGCCGAGGGCAGCCCGGTCCAAAGTGTCGCGTTCAGCCCAGACGGGCGGACCCTCGCCGCCGGGGACTATGGCGGCCAGATCGGGCTGTGGAATCTCGCGACCGGCCGGCGATCCGCCACCTTGGCCGAGGGCAGGCCGGTCCTCAGTGTCGGGTTCAGCCCGGACGGGCGGACCCTCGCCGCCGGGGACTACGGGGGCCAGATCGGGCTGTGGAATCTGGCCACCGGCCAGCGTGCCACTCTGGCCGACGACGGCAGCCCGGTACTCAGTGTCGCGTTCAGCCCCAGCGGGCACGTTCTCGTGACCGGGACCTCCCTGGGAGACGCCGGCATCTGGAACGCCGACGACGGGCAGCAGTTCGCGAACCTGGGCGAGGGCAGCGAGGTTTTCGGAGTCGCGTTCAGCCCGGACGGTCAGGTGCTCGCAATCGGGAGCGAGAACGGCAGCGTAATGCTGCTCCGCCAGACCGTATCTAATCCGACCCAGCGCTTCTTCGTGCACGTCATATGCGGCAAGGTCCGGGGAAACATGACACGGGCCCAATGGGCGAACTACGTGCCGGGCCAGCCGTACCAGAAGACGTGCACTGCGTACCCGTAGCTCACCGCAATGAATCTCCTCTCGCAGGTGCTATTAAGCGACCCGGTTCCCCCGACCGGGGACGCTGTTCAACCGGAAGCCCGTCTCCCGGCCGGCAAGGGCGGACGGATGATGTCGTCGCAGCACCGCGTCGCCCGGCGACACGCCGCATTATCGCTGGCGACCAGATTGCGAACGCCATCTCAACCCACGAGAGCTCAGGGAGTGCCTCGCGAATGCCGGCGCCAGTCACGTTGAGCGCGAGCCAGGGCACTGCGCGACTCAGCTTCCTGCCATCACCGCGGCAACACCACGGCTTGCCCGCCGGACGTGACCGCGCTGGCTAACCCCGATCTCAGCGTGGACTGAGGCCTCAGGCCAGATTTTCCGCCGGACGCCTCATCCCGGGCCCGGCACGATGCCAGAACTGGCGACTCTGCCGCACCGACGCGCAGCAGGCACGATGCCGGCAGTTCATGCGTAATCAGCATCGATCCGGTGCCACAACCCCCTTCGCGGGCCGCAGGAGACCGTCACCGAGCGTATCGACACGATCGGTCGTGGACGCGCACAGCGCCGCCTAATAGAGACTCGACTTGGACGTTGCGGGCTTGCCGTAGCGTTCAGGGGTCCGATGGGCTGGCTCCCGAACCGCCTGCCGGCCGTGCGCGGCCTGGCTTCAGATCGATGTGCCAGCCTGTCGGGTCCCGCCGCGGCGTGGCTCGAAAGAGGAACGAGCGTTCTCAGATCCGGTATTAGGCATGCCCGCCGCGTTTTCTGTTCGTGCCTGGATTACCGGTAGCTTTCATAATCTCGCGGAGCGTGCTGGCAATGGCTGTAATGATTGGCGTCGACCCGCATAAGGGGTCGCATACGGCGGTGGCGATCGGCTCGGACGAGGAGCCCCTGGGAAAGGTACGGGTGGAAGCCTCGCCGGGGCAGGCCGAAGATCTCCTGACATGGGCGGCGCGATGGCCGGAACGGACCTGGGCGGTCGAGGGAGCGGCAGGCCTGGGCCGCCTGCTGGCCCAGCAGCTCGTCGCCGCCGGGGAGCTGGTGCTGGACGTGCAGCCCAAGCTCGCCGCCCGGGTACGGCTGCTGCAGGCCGGGGACACGGGCAAGAGCGACCCGCACGACGCGGCGTCGGTCGCGGTCGCGGCGCTGCGGTCCCGGGCCTGCCGCCCGGTCGCGGCCGAGGACCATACGGTGGTGCTGAAGATCTGGGCCAGGCGCCACCGGGACCTGGCCCGGGCCCGCAACCAGGTCGCCTGCCGGCTGCACGCGGTGCTGTGCGAGCTGGTGCCCGGTGGCGTCCGCAAGCAGATAACCGCTGGCCAGGCCACCAGTTTCCTGGAGCGGGTCACCCCGTCCGGCCTCATCGGCGCCGCCCGCGCCGAGCTCGCCGCCCAGTTCCTCGAGGACCTGCGCCGCATCGACGGCCAGCTGCGCGAGGCGAACAAGAAGCTCGCCGCGGCCGTCCGCGCCTCGGGCACCACCGTCACCGAGGTATTCGGGATCGGCCCGGTCAACGCCGGCACCATCATCGGCGACGTCGCCGACGTATCCCGGTTCCCGACCCGGGACCGCTTCGCCGCCTACAACGGGACCGCCCCGACCGAGGTGTCCTCCGGCGGCCGGAAGGTCTACCGGCTGTCGCTGCGGGGGAACCGGCGGATCAACCACGCGATCCACATGGCCGCCGTTACCCAGATCCGGCATTCCCATAGCGACGGCCGCGCCTATTACGAAAAGAAAATAGCCGAGGGGAAAACCCGCAAAGAGGCACTGCGCTGCCTCAAGCGGCGGATCAGCGACGCCATCTACGCCCGCCTGCGCGCCGACGCCGGAAACATCACCAGGCCAGCCGCACAGGGCCCGGGAGGGCAGAAGGGGAACGGCTCTGACTCCAGCGCGGCCGGCTCGCACCCCGAACGCCGGCTCTTCGGACAGGCCACTCCCGGACCCTCTGCCACCCTACGACCCCCGGCCCGGACCCCGCGCCAGCAGCCCCGAACCCGGCGGCCGAAAGATCTTGAAAAGACCCGGTGAGACCACTTGACAACAAAGAGGGTTCGATCTGGTGCCTTTGCGGAGCCAGGACCGCCTGCGTCCTGAGCGTGCAGAACAGGAGTTCTGCGCTCCCTGCTGGTTCGGCGCGGTCGCACAAGTCTGCTTGCGTGTATTGGTGACTAGAAAACGGCGCATCTGACATCCCGCACGCGGGCAGCGACGCGGGATGCCAGTGTTCGTTACCTTCGGCAGCTCTTCCGGGCATCTGATGCCTGCAAGCCCAGCCAGCGGCGACCGCAGGTCGTGGCGGCAACTGCGGGGCGACCGCGGAGATGGCGCGCAGGTCAGCACGAATTCCGGGATCGGTCATGAGCCGGGCGGGCTGCCGCAGGAGCAGGCTTGTGCGCTCGGCTCTGCAGGCCGGGAATGGCAGAGCAGTGACGTCCCGTGGCCGGCTGACGGTCGGCACCGGGTCAGCGCTTGGTGATGATGGTCGTGACTGGCAGCTTGAACCGGCGCTCAGCCTGATGGGGCAGGTCGGCCCCGAGCCAGCGCGAGATGCGCCGCGGCAGCGTGGCCACGATGATCTCGTCGAACTGGTGATCGGTGAACGCCTGTTCCATGGCCTCGAGCGGGCGGGGACTCCCCAGAGCGCCCTCCACGGGAACGCGCAGCGCAGCGAGGTCGGCCAGCATCTGGCTGAGCCGTTGCCGGGCCTGCGCGCCCGCTTCCTCGTCGGTGGCGGGGCCACGGTAATTCGTCGCCCACCAGGCCATGCTGGGCGGCAGGACGCCGCCGTCGGCGGGCACGACCGGATAGTCCGCGGCGCTGGTGTTCGGAACGAGCACGTAGAACGAGCTCGGTCCCGCCTCGATCCGCTGGCGAAGCTCATCCCGGAGCTCCGCACCCCGCAGAGTCTGGTTCGCGACGACCAGGTACCTACGCATGACGACCACCTATTTGGTCTTGGTCTGCGCCGGACATGCGGATCCTGTTCAATGTATCCCGCCGCGCGACTGCGCTCCGCGAGCCGGCTGAAGAGCGCGGATGGGGAAGATCATCTGCCTGACGCCGGGCGAGCGGAAGACCGGGTTGCCGACCGGGCGCTGAGGGCGACGATGGCATAAGGGCCGAAGTCGCGTCATTACAATCTGTCACGAGGTTGCGTTGCGCTTGTCGCACCGGAGCCGCCTAATAGATCTGCGCGGGTCGCAGCGACGGGCCGAGTCTGTTCGTCAACGTTCATAAACCGCAGATCTGCCTGGTAGGTGGGGGCATGATGCATTTGGTGCGGCTGTCCGGACCAGCCACAGACCTCCTGCTGGGCGTGACGCCCAGCCTGGGCCGCCTCACATCAGAGCGCGAGTTGGGCGCCGGTCATGCAGGGTGGCCGACGGCTTTCCTGATCACGTCGGCAACGTCAGAAACGTGGTTGACAACGAACACTTCGGCGCCGCCGTTGGCGAAGTCGAGCCGGAGGCGGGGGACTGGAGTGGCCAGCGAGACCCGTGTCAGTCGAGCGACTACCTCGCGATGACCTCCC
>JGI12269J14319_10004246_pt1 | contig 13180 bp, 11 predicted proteins | sample PeaSoiSIISIP2007_FD_14319 | JGI IMG/M metagenome (IMG submission 14319) | reverse complement strand
CGCAAGCGCCGCCGCGTTCGAGCCTGCTTGCGGCTCGGTCAGAGCGTAGCATCCGATTCTTTCGCCGCGCGCGAAGGGCAACAGGAATTGTTTCTTTTGTTCTTCCGTGCCGAAGCGATGAATCGGATCGCAATACAACGAATTTTGCACGGACAGGATCACGCCGGTGGAAGCGCACACGCGGGAAATTTCTTCGATGACAATGGAATAGGAAACGTGGTCGAACCCCGCGCCTCCTTCCGATTCCGGCAGCGCCACCGCGGTCAGGCCGAGTTCCGCTGCCTTGCGAAACGTTTCGCGAGGAAATTGGCAAGTCTCATCAATTTCGCGCGCGTGCGGTTTTACTTCGTTTTCGGCGAACTCCCGCACCGTGCGCTGCAGCAAGGTTTGTTCTTCGGTGAGGGAAAAGTTCAAGCGTGACTCCGGGAATGACCGCGCAGGCTACTGAGCCAGCGCCTTGCGCAGCTTCGTGTACGTCGTGGAAAGCTCTTCCGGCTCGAGGCGCGTTTCACTCACCGTGGTCATGAAATTCGTGTCGCCGGTCCAGCGCGGCACGAGGTGCATGTGGAGGTGATCGGCAATGCCGGCGCCAGCCGAGCGGCCCAAATTCATGCCCAGGTTGAAGCCGTCCGGATGGTAGACCTCATCGATCGCCGCCTGCACGCGCTGCGTGAGCAGCATCATTTCCGCCGCGGTTTCTCTTTCGAGTCCGGGAAAATCAGCGGTATGCGCGTAGGGGACGATCATCACGTGCCCCGACGTATACGGATAGCGGTTCAGGATGACGTAGTTTTTCACGGCGCGCTGGACGATGAGCCAATCCTCGTCCTGATTTGCGGCAGGAGCATTGCAGAAGACGCAACCCACAGCGTTCTTGACTTCGGCAACGTATCGGTAGCGCCACGGCGTCCAGAGGTAATCCATAGGGAGTATTGGCTGCGGACAACGAAGGGCGTGGGTCCGCCGCGCGCCTCTAACTTTGCGGCATGGCTGGCGCGGAACCCGATCCCGGGGCTGCCGGCGCGCCGGTGTTGACGTGATCCTTCAACTCCTTGCTGGGCTTGAAGAACGGGATCTTCTTGGGCGGCACCTCGACCTTGGCGCCGGTCTTCGGGTTGCGTCCGGTCCGCCCGCGGCGCTGGCGCGTTCGGAAACTGCCGAAGCCGCGGATTTCAATGCGGTCGCCTCCCTGCAGCGCGCCGATGATGCTTTCAAAAATCGTTTCGACGACCGCCTCGGATTCTTTGCGTGGAAGTTCTGTGACGCGAACCACTTCTTCGACCAGGTCCGCCTTTGTCACGGTGGAATCGTTCATTGATGTATGCTCCGCCTAATTCTAAAATTGCACCACTCGGTGCTGGCCCCGGACGCGCCTCGGGAACGCTCCACCGGCTCGCTGGAGAAAAATTCCCCAGCGGGCTGCCTTTGGTGGCAATTCCATATCACCAAACGAGGCTTAAGGGAAATATTATTTACGCTCCGGCTGGGGGTCCGCCGGAGCCCTAACTACAAGGAACGCTTGGCCATAATCGCATCACCGATCGTGGCTTTCGCCGATGTCTTCGTCGACCGGTAATCTTCCATGTCGCGGCGTTCCGCCTGCTTTTGCGCGCCACGGTAGCTGAGCCCAATTTTATGCTGATCCAGGCTGATCTTGACGATCTTGAATTCATAATCGCGGCCGGGATCGAGCAACCCGCTCTGCCGGACGCCGGGACGGGGCGGCCCTTGCGGCTTATCGCCTTTGTTTTTTCGATCGTCGATCTCCGAAATGTGGCAGAGACCTTCGATCCCGTCGCCCAATTCGACGAACGCTCCAAACGTCGTGACGCGCGAAACTCTTCCGCGCACGAGGTCGCCGACCTTGTGCTTCTCAAACCACGTGGACCAGATGTCGTTGACCTGTTTGACGCCGAGAGAAACGCGCCTCGTACCCTGGTCGATCTTCAACACTTTCGCTTCGACCGTGTCGCCCTTCTTATAAACCTCGGAAGGATTCTTGATTCGCCCCGTCCACGAAATGTCGCTGACGTGAATGAGACCGTCGAATCCTTCCTCGATCTCGAGGAACGCGCCGAATTCTGTCAGGTTGCGAATTTTTCCGCTCACCACGGTGCCGACCGGATACTTTTCCGCGAGCACTTGCCACGGATCGGATTGCGCCTGCTTCATCCCGAGTGAAATCCGCCGCTCGTTCGAATCAACTCCCAGCACAATCACGTCGACGTCGTCGCCCACTTTCACGATTTTCGACGGATGCTGCTTGCGCTTGGACCAGCTCATCTCGCTGACGTGCACCAGTCCTTCGATCCCCGGCTCGAGTTCGACGAACGCGCCGTAATCCGTCAGGCCCATGATCTTGCCCGTGAGCTTCTTTCCCTGCGAGTAGCGTTCCACCACGGAGGCCCACGGATCGGGCAGCAATTGCTTACGCCCGAGCGACACGCGTCCTTTTTCCTTGTCATACTTCAGAATTTTTACTTCGACTTCCTCGCCTGGCGAAACAGCGTCCAGCGGACTTGCCACGCGGCCCCAGGACATGTCCGTGATGTGCAGCAATCCGTCGATGCCGCCCAAATCCACGAACGCGCCGTAGCCGGTGACATTCTTGACGACGCCGCGCACGATCTGTCCCTCGGCCATCGACTCGAGCATCGCCTTCCGTTGCGACTCCACCTGTTCGTCCAGGATCGCGCGGCGGCTGACGACCACGTTGCCGCGCTTGCGGTTCATCTTCAGCACGCGGACAGTCAGCTCGCGGCCTTTCCATTCGTCAAGGTCGCGCACCGGATGCAGATCGGCTTGCGATGCCGGCAAAAATGCGCGCACGCCGATGTCCACCACCAGCCCACCCTTGATGTGGTCCACGATTTTTCCGGTAATGTCGGCCTTCGTTCGGTACGCCTCTTCAATCTTGCCCCAGGCGCGACGCCGCTTTACGCGCTGGTACGACAGCAACACCATCCCTTCCTTGCGATCGCCGGTGCGCTGAATTTCGACCGGCTGCCCGACCACCAGAGGGAACGGGCCGTCCAGTTCCGCGAATTCCTGCGCGGGAATCAGCCCTTCGGTCTTGCCGCCCAGGTTGACAACCACGCCCAAATCGGTGATGGCCACAACCTGGCCCGATTCGATTTCGCCTTCCGCCGGCGCCTGATGAGGCGCGGCGTATTGCTCCATGAGCTGTTCCATCTCCGCGTTCGATTCCGTGGGAGGCTCGCCGGTATCCAGTGCAGTTTCCACCGTCTCGCTCACGTTGGAATGCTCGACAGCCGCGGCGCCATCCGGCGCGGCAACCGGCTCGGAAGGAGACACGGTAACAACAGCCGGCTCCGCGGGAGGCGGTGCGGCAGCGGCAATTGGTTCTTGCGCCTGAACTTCAGCAGCCAGGGCTTGCTGGGTCTCTACGTTTGTGGTTTGGTCCGGCGCCGCGGTTGCGGCGGTTGCAGTCTGTCCGGCGGAAGGCTCCCCGCCGGGGTTTTCATTGTCGGAAAACATCTTACTGCCTCCAGTGAGGTCCCTGCCTCGCTCCCAACAGGAAACGCTCGGGTTATCTTCCGAGTCACGGGGAGGTGCAAGGAAGGAAGTGCGGCTTCCCACCCAGGTGCCGCACCGAGGGGATGATACCCGCGCTTTGTGGCCCATGTCAATGAAAGCGGTAAGGCGGGAGTGATTCGTGATTTGTGACTCGTAATTCGTGCCCGGAGGGCGAGAATTGAGAATTTCCAGTTAAGAGTTAAGGGTTGAGAGTTAAACTTGCTACGCCGCGCAAATGCTGGACCTGTCGATAGGTTGACTCTGGACTCTCGACTGTAGACTCTCGACTCTTCACGATTCACGAATCACAATTCACGACCGCATCCGCCCCGCTTGGCGAACTTCGCGCCGGTAATCCGGGGCGAAGAGCTCGATCGTGCGGCACATCTCGTAAAGGCGGGAGCGGATCCGCATGCCTAGCCGGTCGGTGAGAGAATCCTCGCGGGCGGCAGAGACTGCCTGGCCGGAAGGGAGTTGGGGTCTTCGCGGCGCAGGCATAGGAGTCGGCCCGGTGGTATCGAGATAGTTCGTCGTCAGCAGCGTGATGCGCCGTTCGTTGTACCGCGAATTGAGGATGTGGCCAACGGTTTCGAGAGCCCACGGAGAAGGTTTGCTTGCGCCGAGATCGTCGAGAAGCAGAACGTCGGCCGTCAGCACGGGCTCGAGCACGCCGAGTTCGCTGGTTTGACTTTCCGGATTGTAGCTTCCCTGGATTTCCTTGAGCAGCTCGCGATAGTCGTAAAAAAGGCCTGTGTGGCCGCGCAAAACGATTTGCCGGAGCGCGGCGACAGCAAGATGCGTCTTGCCCGCGCCGCACGGACCCATCAGCAGAAGGCCCGTATCAGGTCCGGCCGGATAATCGCGGGCAAACGCTTCGGTGACTAGCTTGGCCTGCTCCAGGCTCCGGTTCCACGCGGCCCAATCGGGGCCGGTGTCATAAATGTCCTTGTCGAAATTGTCGAAGTCGCAGTGTTCGTAGCGGTTCGGAATGCGCGCGCGCCCGATCGTTCGCGCGTTGCGATCCTTGCCCGTGCAATCGCAGGGCACGGCCCAGACGCGTTTGGTTGCGTTGGTACCCTCGATGGGCTTTTCCCAAGATCCGCGCGTCAGTTTTTCTTCTTCCGCGACGCGGTCGACGGTCTTCCATCCCGTGCCGCCGCACAGCGGGCAATCCGGTTGCGCCATGAAGCCAGCATAGGCGCGCCGCGAAAGTTGCGCAAGTTGTCTAGCCCTGTGGAAAGCGGGGCGCGTGTGGAAAAGCCGGAAATGGAACCACGGACGCACACGGATTAACACGGATGAAAAAAGTGATTCGTGATTTGTGAATCGTGATTCGCGAAACGACGAAGAACCTCAAACGATTGCGGCAGAAATTCAAAGAGAGGGAATGACTTTCACGGATCACGAGTCACGAATCACGGTTACTTGTGCACGCGGATGACCTTTGGCGGAGGGACGCGCACCAGGGCGTCGTCCTGCGGACGCGCGGTCACCGAGCGGAGCCCGCGCGCCAGTTCCTGCTGCACGAACGAAGTGAAAGCTTCCATCTGGTGCTGCATTTCAGCCATTTTTTCGCGCATGTTCAAAATGATTTCAATTCCCGCGAGGTTGACGCCCATTTCGCGCGTCAATGTCAGGATCACTTCCAGGCGTTCCAGGTCGGAGTCCGTGTACAGCCGCGTGTTGCCGTCGGACCGCGACGGCTTGAGCAATCCCACGCGTTCGTAGAGGCGCAGCGTTTGCGGATGCAGTTTGTACAATTCCGCGACCGCCGAAATCATGTATCCGGCGCGGGCCTTCTTTCGTTTTGGATTTACGCGCGTCATGGCGGCGCTCCTTACGCCTTGGCCCGGTCAAAAAGATCCTTACGCGGATCTTCCGGTGCGATCTTTTCCAGTTCTTTCAAGAGTTCCCGCACGCGTTCGTCCACCGGCTTCGGCACCATCACTTGCAGTTCCACATATTGGTCTCCGCGGTGCCCGTGGGTGCGAACCGAAGGCACGCCCTTTTCGCGCAGGCGCAACTTCTGGCCGCTGTTCGTCCCGGGTGGAACGCGCAGGAGCGAACGCCCGTCGATCGTGGGCACTTCGATTTTCGCGCCGAGCGTGGCCTCGGTAACGGTGATGGGAACGGTGGTGTAGATATCGTCGCCGCGGCGATCGAAAAACGGGTGCGGCTGAACGTCGGTGATGATGTACAGGTCTCCCGGCGGCTCGCCTGCGGTTCCCGCATTGCCGCGTCCCGGCACGCGCACGCGCGAGCCGGTTTGCACGCCTGCCGGAATTCGGACTTCGATCGTGTCCGCGCGCCGCACGCGCCCGTCGCCGCCGCAGACCCGGCAGATGTTTCGGATGCGTCCCGTGCCGCCGCAGCGCGAACACGTCAGGTTGAAGCGCATCTTCCCGCTGGTCTGCGCGACTTGCCCCGAACCGCCGCAGGCCGTGCACGTTTGCGGCTGGCCGACCGTGCCGGTGCCGCGGCATTCCGTGCAAGTCTCGAGGCGCGAGATCGTGAGTTTCTTTACGGTGCCGCGAACGCCTTCCCAGAAACTGATTTCGATCTGGTATTCGAGACTCGAGCCCGGTTCCGCTTCCGAAGGCGCTTCGGCCGCCGCGCCGCCGCCGCGAAAGAATTGGCTGAATAGGTCCCGGAAGCTCGGTCCCGCGCCGCCTGCGCCCTGACCGCCGCCGAAGTCGAACCCGCCAAAATCAAAATGAACGTCCCCGGCATTGCCCGTGCTTGGCATTCCTCCGGCGCCAGGAGTTTCAAAGCCGAACTGATCGTACATCTGCCGTTTCTTGCTGTCGGAGAGAACGTCGTAAGCTTCCTGCACCTGCTTGAATTTTTCTTCCGAGGATTTGTCGCCCGGGTTCAGGTCCGGATGATATTTCCGGGCCAGCTTCCGGTAGGCCTGCCGGATTTCCTTCTGCGCGGCCTTGCGGGAGACGCCCAGCAGTTCGTAGTAGTCCTGTTTTGTGGTCGTGGCCATGTGAAATTCGGTGACTCGTGATTCGTGACTGGTGACTCGTGAACCCCAGGCCAACATCGCGTTCAAATCATTCGCCGCAGATTTGCGCCACAGAGTGCATTGTGGGTCGCGGCTTCAGCCGTGACTTAAAGGCTGCGGGTGTGGGGCTTTAGCCCCTGAAGCTCACTTCACAACTTTTCCCAATGCGCGTTGATGGCGGCCAATTCCTGTTGCTCGCGCTGGTGTTCGTCGCGCCGGCGCCGGCGTTCTTCGTCGAGCTTTCCGCCCATCGCCGCTTCCTTTTGATTGGCGCGGTCGATCCATCGATCGATCCACGCCGTTCTCGCCTCCACGCTCGGGACATCCGAACGGAATCGAATGAACGCTCCGCTGATATCCACGGCTCGTGGAGGAAAGTCGGGCGGCGGCGCTTGCTGCGTTTCGTAAAACAATCGCTTCCAGTCGGCTGTCGGCGTTTCCGAAAGCACGATTTGAATCATGAACAGATCTTCCCGCAACTTTTGGATTGCGTGGGGCGGCCCGGTCCTCTTGATGCCCTCGTACGTCGTCAACGCTGGCTCCTATCGGTTGGGTTGTAGCGCCCGCCTTTCTTTTCAGGCGGGCATCCGCGCGGGTGCCCGCCTGAAGGCGGGCGCTACACTCCCCGCTTAATTCGGCTTCTTCGTTTCATCGACGTCCACGTACTCGGCGTCGATCACTTCGCCTTCCGGCGCCTGACCCGTTCCGCTCTTCGGAGCGCCCGAGGCTACATCCCCGGGACCTCCAGCGCCCGCCTGCGCTCCAGACGCCTGCGCGGTCTTGTAGAGCACCTCAGCGAGCTTGTGCGAAGCAGTCTCGAGCTGAATTGTCGCCGACTGAATCTGGGGGATGTTGCCGCCGGCCAGCGCGGACTTCGCCGCCGCAACAGCTTCTTCCACCGGCTTCGTGTCGGATTCGGAAAGCTTGTCGCGATTGTCGGCGATCAGCTTCTCGACCTGATACACGCGGTTGTCGAGGATGTTTCGCGCCTCGATTTCCGCGAGCTTTTTCTTGTCGTCTTCGGCGTGCGACTCGGCATCGGATCGCATCTTCTCGGCTTCTTCCTTGCTGAGGCCGGTCGAAGCGGTAATCGTGATCTTCTGCTCCTTGTTCGTCGCGCGATCTTTCGCGGAAACGTTGAGAATGCCGTTGGCGTCGATGTCGAAGGTGACCTCGACTTGCGGCAATCCCCGCGGCGCCGGCGGAATTCCCATCAGATGGAATTTGCCGAGCGTGCGATTGTCAGGCGCCATTTTTCTTTCGCCTTGAAGCACGTGAATTTCCACCGAAGGCTGGTTGTCCGCCGCGGTCGAAAACACCTCCGACTTGCGCGTCGGAATCGTCGTGTTCCGCGGGATCAGCACGGTCATCACGCCGCCCAGGGTTTCCACGCCCAGCGACAGCGGAGTCACGTCCAGCAGCAGGATGTCCTTCACCTCGCCGCCGAGCACGCCGCCCTGAATCGCCGCGCCCACTGCGACGACTTCGTCCGGGTTGACGCCCTTGTGCGGTTCCTTGCCGCCAAACAGATCCTTGACGATCTGCAGCACACGTGGAATACGTGTCGAGCCTCCAACCAGGACCACTTCGTCGATTTTGTCCGGCGTGATGCCCGCATCCGAAAGCGCCTGCTTCGTCGGCCCGATCGTTCGCTGCAGGATGTCTTCCATCAATTGTTCGAGCTTCGAGCGCGTCAGCTTCAATTGCAGGTGCTTTGGACCCGACGCATCGGCCGTCAAGAAGGGCAGATTGATGTCCGTCTCCTGCATCTGCGACAATTCGATCTTGGCCTTTTCCGCGGCTTCCTTCAGCCGCTGCACGGCCATGCGATCCTTGCTGACGTCGATGCCCTGATCTTTTTTGAATTCCGCGATCAGCCAATCGACCACGCGATTGTCCACGTCATCGCCGCCCAGATGCGTATCGCCGGCAGTTGCCTTCACTTCGACCACACCTTCGCCAACTTCCAGGATGGAAATATCGAACGTGCCGCCGCCAAGATCGTAGACCGCGATGGTTTCGTCCTTCTTTTTGTCCAGGCCGTAGGCCAGCGCCGCGGCGGTCGGCTCGTTGATGATGCGAAGCACTTCCATGCCCGCCACTTCGCCCGCCTGCTTGGTCGCCTGCCGCTGGCTGTCGTTGAAATACGCTGGGACGGTGATGACCGCTTTGGTCACCTTCTCGCCAAGAAAATCTTCGGCGGCAGTCTTCAGCTTCTGCAAAATCATCGCGGACAATTCCGGCGGGGTATAAGCCTTGCCGAAAATTTCGACGCGCGCATCGTCATGCGGCCCTTTTGTAACTTTGTAGGGCACGCGCTTGGTTTCGTCCGCCACTTCATCAAACCGGTGGCCCATGAACCGCTTGATCGAATAGACCGTATTTTCCGGATTGGTCACCGCTTGGCGCTTGGCCACCTGGCCGACCAGCCGCTCGCCCGTCTTGGTGATGGCCACGACCGATGGGGTCGTTCGCCCGCCTTCCTGGTTCGGGATCACCACTGGCTCCCCGCCTTGCATCACGGAAACAACCGAATTGGTCGTTCCGAGGTCAATTCCAATAATTTTACTCATAGCTGACTCCCTTCCTCCCTATCCCGCCTTATAAGATGCGGCATGAGTGCATTGGACGCAGGTAGTTTACCTATTGAGTGTGTCGTTGTCAAGTATTTTGACTGCGTTACATCCTTTTTGTTTGCAATGCCTTATGGACATTTTTTCTTCCTCGCCTGATTTTCAGGGCCTGCAACTCATGGAACGTTCTGATTCCCGAAGGGCGGAGTGAGTCTGACGGCTCCGCCTCTTTGCGCCGGGTGGGCGTCCATAAACGACTCGGAAAAATCAAAAAATCAGTGCTGGGGGATAACCCTGCGTTTTCTGCATACGTCTATGAGTGCAGAAAGACCCGTTTTAGGGTTAGAATGCGATACTCACAAACTCCCAAGGAGATCGTCGAGTGAAACCGCTTCCCGTCCGCCAAACTAGATTTCTTGCCTTGGTCGCGCTATGCGTATTGGCTTCGGCGGCTTTCGCAAAGCAGCAGACGAAACCGCCCACTTCTTCGAGCGCCAAAGTTGCCGTAGCGGCTTCCAACCCGACGTTTCAAAAGGCGATTGGAAATCCCAACGCACCCATCACCATGGAAGTTTTTGGCGACTTCCAGTGCCCGGCCTGCCGCGGTTTCTTTGAAGGCACGACCAAGCAGGTGATCGACGATTATGTAATTCCCGGCAAGGTGTATCTCATTCACCGCGATTTTCCACTGGACATGCACCCGTACGCTCGCCAGGCCGCCCGGCTGGCCAACGCCGCCGCGGAATTCGGGCAGTTTGAAGCCGTCGAGCGGGCCCTCTACGATCACCAGGATGAATGGTCCGCCAAGGGAAATATCGACGAGATCATCGCCAACAATTTCCCCGCGGCGCAATTCAAGAAATTTCAAGCGTTTGAAACGCAGCACATGAATGAGATCAACGCCTCCATCGAGCGCGACCGCTCGCTCGGGATGCAGCGCAACGTGAACCAGACGCCGACGGTGTACGTCACCGCGCACGGCAAAACCGAAGCCCTTCCCGGCGGCGGCGTGGATTACAAGCTGCTGAAAAGCTATTTCGACTATCTGCTGCGCCAATAATCATGGCTACGACCGAAATTCCTCTACAGACTTCAGCGCGCCGGGCTGCCTGGCCGAGGATTCTGCTCTTAGTGGGGCGGGTCGTGCTGGGTTCGATTTTCCTCATTTCCGCCTACACAAAGCTTCACTTCAACGGCAGCTGGCACTTTGGCGATTATCATTTCCTCTTCGCCATGGCCGTCGACTCCTACAATATGCTCCCGCTCTGGGCCGTTGAGATTGTGGCGCGAGTCCTTCCCATCCTGGAAGCAGTCTTGGGAGCGTTCTTGGTTTTGGGCGTGGGCCTGCGTTTGGTGGCCTCGATCACGAGCGCGTTGATTCTCGTTTTCATTGGCGCCATGACGCGCGCCTTGATTTTGCACATTCAGATCAAGTGCGGCTGCTTCGGTAACGATGATCCGCTGACGATTTGGACATTGCTTCGTGACAGCTCCTTCCTTGTACTGGCGCTCGCCGTCACGATCGGCGCATTTCTCCTTACGAAACGGCGGGACACAGTATCTTCCTGATCCGCACATCCTCATCCCGTGTTTGCGTTAGAATGAAACTCCCATGGTAGAGCTGCCGCCGATCACGCTGCGTTTGCGCGGCCGCAAGGTTGTCGGGCGGGTCGCCTTCATATTGCTGCTGCTGGGCTCGATTGCCGTCGGCGCCGCCGCAGGCTTGCTTTTCGTTTATTCCAGCGATCTCCCGCAGATTCACGCCCTCGAAGATTTTCAGCCCGACGTGGTCACGGAACTTTACGCGGACGACGGCCAGATTGTCGGCAACTTCGCTTTGCAGCGGCGCGTTCTTCTCAGCTACGAACAATTCCCGCAAGTCCTGAAGGATGCCATTCTGACCACCGAAGATCAGCACTTCGAAGAGCATTGGGGCGTGGATTTCACGCGCGTGGCCGGCGCGGCCTGGAAGGATCTTACCGCGCATCGCGTCGTGGAAGGCGCCAGCACCATCACGATGCAACTTGCCGGGTCGCTTTTTCTGGACCGCACCGATCGCAGGATGGGCCGGAAAATTCAAGAAGCGCTCCTGGCCCTTCAGATCGAACGGCACTACTCGAAAGAGCAGATTTTCACGATGTACGGCAATCAGATTTATCTTTCCCACGGGAACTACGGATTTGAAGCGGCTTCGGAATATTATTTTGGCAAGCCGGTGGGCAAGCTGAATGTGCAGGAGGCGGCTTTGCTGGCGGGATTGATCCGCGGTCCAAGTTATTCGCCCATCCTTCATGCGCAGCGCGCGCTTGCGCGCCGCAATCTGGTGCTGGAGCTCATGGCGCGCTCGGGCAAGATCACGGAGGCGCAGTCGAAGCAAGCCATCGCGCAGCCGTTGGGTCTGCATCTGCAAGCGCCGCGAAATACGCTGGCCCCGTATTTTGTCGAGGAGATCAGAAAATATCTCGAAAGCACGTATGGCACGGAAATGGTGCACCAGCGCGGCCTGCGCGTTTACACGACGCTCAACGTCACCATGCAGCAGGCCGCCGATCGCGCTATTCGCGACGGCCTCCACGCCTACGACCGCCGGCACGGCTGGCGCGGCAAGCTTGACAACATCCTCGTGGACAAGACCGACACGCTGGACTCCTACGACGACGATGACTGGCGCTGGCCCATCAACAAAGGCGATTACGTGCAAGGCCTCGTGACGGCCGTGGACCCAAAAGCAACGACGGCGACCATCAAAATCGGCTCGCTCCACGCGTTGCTCGCGCCACCGGATTTTGCCTGGACCGGCCACAAATCTCCCGCCGAACTGCTAAAGCCCGGCGATCTTGTGGAAGTCGGCATCAAGGAGATCAACGGAAGCGTCGCGCACGTTCAACTCGAGCAGAACGTCGGCCCGCAGGCGGCCATGGTGGCGATCGACAATCCCACTGGTGAAATCAAGGCGATGGTCGGCGGTTACAGCTTCGACGAATCGAAATTCAACAGGGCGACCCAGGCGCAGCGGCAGGTTGGGTCCTCCTTCAAAGTCTACGTTTATTCGTCCGCCCTGGAGCAGGGCTTTACTCCCTTCGACACGATTCTCGACGCTCCTTTCACCACAATGAGCGGCGGCCAGCCGTACTCGCCGCACAATTACGACGAAAAATTTGAAGGGGTGATCACGCTGCGCCGAGCGCTCGATGGCTCGCGCAACGTTCCCGCCGTCAAGCTCGCCGAAAAAGTCGGCATGAACGCGGTGATCGACATGGCCCGCCGCTTCGGCATCACCAGTCCCTTGCCGCCCTATTTGCCCATCACGCTGGGCGCGGCGGATTTGAATCTGCTCGAACACACCTCGGCATTCACAGTGTTTCCCGACGACGGGATCCGCATCGATCCGCACATGATTCGCCGCGTGACCACCTATGACGGAGCGCTGCTCGAACAAGCGCATCCCCTCGTTCACGACGTGGTGGAACCCGAGGTCGCGCGCACGATGACGGCGATGCTCCAAGATGTCGTCCAGCGCGGTACCGGCACTCCCGCGCGCGCCCTGGGCCGCCCCGCCGGCGGCAAGACCGGCACGACCAACGATTTCACCGACGCCTGGTTCATCGGCTTCACTCCGGAAATAACCGCCGGCGTCTGGGTCGGCTACGACGATAAATCCGTGTCGCTGGGCAAGCCCGAAACCGGCGCCGTCGCCGCGCTGCCGATCTGGCTCGAATTCATGCAGGGCGCGCTGGACGGCAAGCCCGTTCTGGCTTTCCAAAACGTTGTGCCTCTGGAAAAAGTCGCGCTGACCAAAAATGTAAAGGTGGACACGCCAGACACCGCTCCCACAGAAGCCGGCGAAGGCCCGACCACGCTGGAAGCCAGTCCGGGAAACAGTCCGTCCGTGCCCGAGAACTTGCCGCCGGGCGAAGCTCCCGCCAAAGCAATCCCTCCGCCGCAGAATCCTCCCACATCGCCAAGTCCTCGCAGCTAGCGCAGCGGATTAGGTGGCGCAGGCTTCCAGCCTGTGGGTTTTAGTCTTTGCAAGCACTAACCCCCACAGGCTGGAAGCCTGCGC
>JGI12269J14319_10004240_pt1 | contig 13187 bp, 12 predicted proteins | sample PeaSoiSIISIP2007_FD_14319 | JGI IMG/M metagenome (IMG submission 14319) | reverse complement strand
CGTCGCGGCGGGGGTCCGCAGGCCGTAAGCACGAGCAGCAGCGCGAGCCAAGTGCCGGCGCGGCGGGCCGCGCTGCTAGACTGGCATGAGCTCCCGGGGCGTGCAGCGTGCAACCGATTCCCCCAGCCGACGTGGTCGTGGTGTTCGCGATGCGCGCAGAGGCGGGCGACCGCTTCGACGCAATTGGCTCGCCGGTCTTGTACACCGGAATCGGCAAGATTAACTCGGCCTGGGCCCTGACGCGTACGCTGATGATCCGCCGCCCCCGGCTGGTGCTCGACTTCGGGACCGTCGGCAGCCCGCGCTTTGCGCCGCACACGCTGGTCGAATGCACCCGCTTCGTCCAGCGCGACATGGACGCCCGTCCGCTCGGCGTACCGCTCGGCCACACGCCGTTCGACGACCTGCCGGCAGTACTCGAGGTACCGCGGCGGTTTCCCGACCTGCCGGAGGCTACCTGCGGCAGCGCTGATCACTTCGTGTCGGGCCATGACATCGGCGAGTGCGATGTCGTCGAGATGGAGGCCTACGCGCTCGCCAAAGTGTGCCGCCGCGAGGGCGTCGAGTTCATGGCGATCAAGTTCGTGACCGACAGCGGCGATGCCTCCGCGCACAGCGACTGGAGCGACAACCTGCCGCTCGCGGCCGCGGCCTTCCGGGCGTTGTACGACCGCATCGTGACCGCGACAGGCCGATGAGGCTCGGGCGGCTCCGACTCGACGGCTTCCTGCTCACGCTGCTGGCGACGGTGGCACTCGCCAGCGTCTGGCCCGGCGGCGGTGCAAGCGGCGGTGTGCTGCACGTCGAGCTGCTGTCGCAGCTTGCCGTGAGCCTGGTGTTCTTCCTGCACGGCGCGCAGCTGCCTCTCGAGAGCCTCGCGCGCGGCGCGCGCAACCTCAGGCTGCACATTCTGGTGCAGGCCTTCACCTTCGTCGCCTTCCCGGCGCTCGGTGCGATCGTGCTCGTATTTGGCGGCGACCTCCTGACCCGCGGGCTCGGGCTCGGGTTCTTCTTTCTGTGCACGGTCTCCTCGACGATTTCCTCGTCGGTCGCCATGACCTCGGTTGCCGGCGGCAACGTCCCCGGTGCGCTGTTCAATGCCACGCTATCCGGGGTGCTCGGCGTCGTGGTAACACCACTACTCGTCGGCTTCGTCGCCAACACGGCCGATCTCGCGGTGCCGTTGCCGGCCGCGATCGGCAGCGTCGCGTTGAAGGTGCTGTCGCCGCTGGCACTCGGGCAGCTTCTGCGGCCGCGCCTGGCGGGTCTGATGGGCCGGCACCGCGAAGCGGTGGTGCTCGCGGACCGCGGCGCCATCGTACTGATCGTCTACGGCGCATTCTGCGATTCGTTTCGCGCCGGGATCTGGGGCCGCAGCTCCGCCGGCGGGCTTCTCGCAGTCATCGCCATCGCCGTGCTGCTGTTCGCCGCCGCGACCGCCGCGCTCGTCGTGCTGTGCCGCCGGCTGCGGCTATCGGTGGCAGATGAGATCGCAGCCGTGTTCTGCGGCAGCCAGAAAAGCCTGGCCAACGGCCTGCCGATCGCAAAGGCATTGTTCGGTGCCTCGCCCCTGCTCAGCCTCGTCGTGCTGCCGATGATGGTCTACCACCAGCTGCAGCTGACCCTGGGGTCGGTCCTTGCCCGCCGCTACGCCGACGCTGCGCGTAAAGTGGCGCGGTGAACGCCGCGACGCCCCGGCTCTTCGACGATGTCGGCGAGTGCGTCGAGGCAACGCTGCGGCGCCTCGGTAATCGTCTGGTGATCGCCGCACCGCTCGCGATCGGCAAGCCGAATTCGCTGCTGAACGAATTCTTCCGGCGTGCGGCGCGCGACCCGCGCCTGCGGCTCACGCTGGTCACGGCACTATCGCTCAACCGCCCGACGGCGCACAACGCGCTCGAGGCGCGTTTTCTCGGGCCTTTTGTCAGCCGCGTGTTCGGCGACTACGTCGACCTTGACTACCTCAAGGCGGCGCGCGCCGGGAGGATGCCGCCCAACGTCGAGGTCCGCGAGTTCTACCTGCAGCCCGGCGCCTGGCTCGGCGTGGAGTCGGTCCAGCAGCACTACATCTCGGTCAACTACTCGCACGTGGCGCGCGACCTGCTCGACCTCGGGGTCAACGTGATCGCGCAACAGGTAGCCAGCCGCAGCCACGGCGGGCGCACCGATCTGAGCCTCGGCTCGAACTCGGATGTGACACTCGATCTGCTGCCGCACGTTGACGCGGCGCAGGCCGCTGGCCGCGATGTGGTGCTGATCGCCGCGGTCAACCGGCAGATGCCCTTCATGCTCGGCGACGCCGTCGTGCCGCCGGAGCGTTTTGACTTCCTGCTCGACCACCCGCGCTACGAGCATGATCTCTACGGCCCGCCGAGCCAGCCGATCGGCGCTGCGGAACATGCGATCGGAGTCAACGCAGCGGCCCTGGTGCACGACGGCGGCACGCTGCAGCTCGGCATCGGGGCGATGGCCGATGCCATCGTCTATGCGTTGCAACTCCGCCAGCAGCGCAACGAGGTGTTCCGGAGCGCGGTCGCGGCCACCGGCGCTGCGGCGCGTTTCGCGACCGAGATCGCAGCGCTCGGCGGCGTCGCGCCGCTCGAGCGCGGCCTGTACGCCTGCAGCGAGCTGTTCGTCGACGGGTTTCTCGACCTCTACCGCACCGGGATCCTGTCGCGGCGCGTCTATCCCCAGGCGACGCTGCAGCGGCTCCTCGATGCGGGTGAGGTCTCGGAGCGCATCGACATCGAAATGCTGGTTGCGCTTGCGCGTGCCGGTCTCTCCTCGCTCGACGCGCCCGAGTTCGCGGCGCTCGAACGCTGCGGGCTGTTCCTGCCGGGCACGCGTTTCGCGCCTCCGACCGGCATTCTCGCCGCCGACGGACAGCGGATCGAGGCAAGGCTGGATGACCCCGCCACGCGCGCGCGGATCGCCGAGCACTGCCTGGCCCGCCGCCTCAGCGGCGGTCACGTGCTGCATTCGGGCTTTCTCCTCGGGCCCCGCGGCTTTTATGCGGCACTGCGCGAGCTCGCGGAGGACGATCGCGAGCGCTTCAGCATGACGCGCATCAGCTATACGAACACTTTGTATGGCTCTGACTATGCACTGCGCGTCGCCCAGCGACGCCACGCCCGGTTCATCAACTCGACGATGATCGTGACGGGCCTCGGGGCTGCGGTCTCGGACACCCTCGATTCCGGCCAGGTCGTCAGCGGCGTCGGCGGACAGTACAACTTCGTCGCCATGGCGCACGAGCTGCCCGAGGCGCGCTCGATCCTGCTGGTGCGCAGTACGCGGTCGCACAGCGGCCGGGTGAGCTCCAACATCGTCTGGAACTACGGCCATGTGACGATTCCGCGGCACCTGCGCGACGTCGTCGTCAGCGAGTACGGCATCGCCGACCTGCGCGGCCGCTGCGACCGTGACTGCGTGGCGGCGCTGCTGGCGATCACCGACTCACGCTTCCAGACGACGCTGCTCGCCGAGGCAAAGCGTGCTGGCAAGATCGAGAAAGGCTACAGCATTCCGGATGCGGCGCGGGCGAACACTCCAGCCGCACTCGCCAAAGCGCTGCGGCCGCTGCGCGCTCAGGGCCTGTTCTCGGAGTTTCCGTTCGGCACGGACTATACGGCCGAGGAAGTGGTGCTGGTGAAGGCGCTCAGGCGGCTGGAAGCGCTGACGGCAACGCGCGCCGGCCGCGTGCGCGCCGCGGTCAACGCACTGTCTGCGCCGGTGGATGCGCCGTACCTCGCGTCTTATCTTGAACGGCTGAAGCTCGATGCGCCGCTCGGCTGGCGCGAGCGGTTGACGGCCCGGCTCGTGGCCGCCACCGTCCGCGACGTGCTCGCGACCAAGGATTAGCCGCAGCGGCGCCCAGGTCAGCGGCCCGTCTCGGCGAGCAACCGGTCGATCATCGCGAGCGCCCGGCCGAGATAGCTCCCGCCGAACAGATTCAGGTGGTTGAGCACGTGGTACAGGTTGTGCAGGTCGCGGCGCGCGCTGGCGCCCTGATCGAGCGGCCAGGCGGTCTGGTAGGTATCGTAGAAGCGCGCGCCGAAGCCGCCGAACAGTCGCGTCATCGCGATGTCCGCCTCGCGGTCGCCGAAGTACGCGGCCGGATCGAATACCACCGGTGTTCCGCCGGCGAGCATGCCCCAGTTGCCTGCCCACAGGTCCCCGTGCAGCAGGGACGGAACCGGCCGGTAGCTCGAGTAGAAGACGCCGGTCAGCTCGACGAGCAGCGCACCGCGTTGCTGCAGGCGCCCGCCGTAGCCGTTGTGCTGGGCGAGTGCCAGCTGAGGCGCGAGGCGGCGGCGTGACAAGAACTCGGCCCAGTCCTCGAGCCAGCCGTTGGTCTGTAACGTCCCGCCGATGTAATTGTCGTGCTCCAAGCCGTACGCCGGGGCGCAACAGCGGTGGAGCGCGGCGAGCTGCTCCCCGAGAGTCGCCTGCGCCGCGGAATCTGCGGCCACGAGGTCGAGCCATTCGAGGGCGAGCCATGCGGCCGTCGTGGTCGTGCCGGTGCCGGCGACCGCCGGCACGCGCACGGCCGTTGCCGTCGCGAGGTCCCGCAGACCGTCCGCTTCGCTCGCCAGTCGCGCCGCCTGAGGCAGCGGTGCGATCTTGACGAACAGCTCGCCCGCATCGCCGTGCCAGCACCACGCTTCGTCGATCGTGCCGCCGCCCACCACGCGAGCCGGACGCGGCTCCAGGTGTCGCCCGGTGGCGCGCGCGATGGCCGCGGCCAGCGCGGCGTAACGATCGCTCACAGCGCCTCGGCGGTCCGCGCGATCCGTTCCGCCTGGCGTCGCAGCATCGGCCCGAAGCCGGCGCGATCGTAGAACTCCCCGAGCGTCGCGAGATCCGGTGCGGCCCGGCGCAGCGCGGTAGGGTCGGCCTCGATCGGCATGTCGCAGGCGATCCGCGTGAGTTCGCGGGCGAGGTAGGCGGCAGCCCGGTGTTCCTTGAGCCGCGCGATGACTCCCGCGGCGCCGCGGATTCCGAGCGTCGTGACCTCGGGAAGGCTGTCGTACAGGTGGTCGAGCGACTCGAAGTGGGCGAGGAGCGCCGCCGCGGTCTTGCGCCCGATGCCGGGAACGCCCGGGATGTTGTCGACCGCATCGCCGGTCAGCGCGAGGAAGTCCGCCATGCGCTCCGGGTGGACGCCGAACCGCGGCGCAATGTCCGCGTAGCCGAAGCGCTGATCCGCCGTGTAGTCCCAGAACTCGTCGCCGACGCGCACCAGCTGCGCGAGATCCTTATCGCGGGTCACCAGCGTCGCCGCGAATCCGGCCGCGCGCATGCGTGTGGCGAGCGTGCCGATGATGTCGTCGGCCTCATACTCGGCGCTGCCGAAATCGGCTACGCCGACGTGCCGGCAGAGCTCGCGGCAGCGGCCGAATTGTTCCTTGAGGTCGGGCGGCGCGGGCTCGCGGTTGGCCTTGTAGGCAGGGTATATCCGGTTGCGAAACGATCCGGCGAGGCTCTCATCGAAAGCGATCGCGACGTAGCCCGGCCGCTCGCGCTCGACGAGATCCGACAGAAATCGTGCGAAGCCATAGAGCGCATTGACCGGGCGGCCGTCGGCGTCCGCCATGTGGTCCGGGATAGAGTAGTAGGCGCGAAAGACAAAGAAGCTGGCGTCGACTAGATGGACAACCGGCATCGCTAATGGAGCCACTGCCGGATGCGCAGGTGCAGCGGGCTCGATCGCGGGAAATGCGCCAGCAGGTACTCCATCTGGTCGGCCAGCACGCGCCGGCCTTTCAGGTAGATGTACTCCGCATAGGTTGGCGTGAATGGCACCGCCAGCAGCTGCATCCCGGCCTCTTCGGGCGAGCGCGAGGCCTTGGCGTTGTTGCAGCGGCGGCATGCGGTCACGACGTTGGTCCAGACGTCCTCGCCGCCGCGGCAGAACGGCCGGATGTGGTCGCGCGACAGCTGCTGGGTCGGGAACCGCAGCCCGCAGTACATGCACAGGTAGGCGTCGCGCTTGAACAGCGTCTCATTGTTCAGCGGCGGCAGGTAGTTGGTGCGCAGCGCTCCCGGGTTGTACGAGTGGCCGACGGTCGCGACGATCGAGCTCACATCGACGATCGTGCGCTCGCCACTTTTTGCGTTGGTGCCGCCGCGGAGCCGAAACAGCAGCGAGCCGCATGCGTACGCGACCTGGCCCATGTGGTACAGGCGCACCGCCTCCTTGTAGTCGATCCACTCGAGCGGCATGCCGGAGACGTCGGTGCGCAGAACCTGCTGACTGAGGCCGGGCACAGACTGCGGGCGCAACAACGCCTGCGGGGCTGTCGGCACCGGCGCAACGGGCTTGGGATGGCGCGATCTCGCTTTCACGCATGTTAAGATACGAAAGGCCTGTTCCATAAGCAAACGCCGCAAGGCAATCAGCAAACAACAACGTTAATCTGGCGCCCGTGAGCCTTGCATCACGGCCGCGCTGCCGCGCCGGCCAGGGTCAGCCGAGGAGGTAATCGATGTCCGCCGCTCCCGCCGCTGTAAACGGCATCGTAGTCGGCGTCCCACGCGAAACGCAGGCCGGGGAAACCCGGGTCGCGCTGGTCCCGGAAATCGCGGTGAAGTACGCAGCCGCCGGCGCCCGGATACTCATCGAGCGCAATGCCGGGGCCTCGGCCCAGTTCCCGGACGCGGGTTACAAGAACGTCGAGTTTGCCGACGGCGCCGCGGCCGTCTACGCGCGGGCCGATCTGTTGCTCAAGGTCCAGCCGCTGACCCCGGCCGAGGCCGCTCTCCTGAAGTCGGGTGCCGTGCACGCCGGGTTCATGCAGCCGCACAACAACCTGGCGGCTGTCAGGGTGCTTCGGGATCGCAACATCACGAGCTTCGCGATGGAGCTTGTACCGCGGATCTCGCGTGCCCAGTCGATGGACGCGCTGTCCTCGCAGGCGGCGATTGCCGGCTACAAGGCGGTGCTGATTGCAGCGAACACGCTCGATCGCTTCTTCCCGATGCTGACGACCGCCGCCGGCACCATCCGCCCCGCCCAGGTCCTCGTGATCGGCGTAGGCGTCGCCGGGCTCCAGGCGATCGCGACGGCGCGACGCCTCGGTGCGATCGTCGAGGCCTATGACGTGCGCAGCGCCACCCGCGACCAGGTCAAGTCGCTCGGCGCCAAGTTTGTGGAGACGGGCGTCACCGCCGAAGGCGCCGGCGGCTATGCGCGCGAACTCACGGCGGAAGAGAAAGCCAAGCAGCAGGAGGTCCTCGACGGGCGCATCGCGGTGGCCGACGCCGTCATTACGACGGCCGGTGTGCCTGGCCGGCCAGCACCGCGGATCATCTCGCGCGCCGCAGTCGAGCGCATGAAGGCCGGCGCCGTGATCGTCGACATCCTGGCCGAGAACGGCGGCAACTGCGAGCTGACCCGGGCCGGTGAAACCGTGCGGCACGGCAACGTGCGGATCGTCGGACCCGTGAATCTGCCCGCGCAGCTCGCCTACCATGCGAGCGAGATGTACGCCCGCAACCTCTACAACTTGCTGAGCCCGGCACTGAAACTGGGCGTCCTGACCATCGACTGGAACGACGAGGTCTTCGCGGGCACCGTGCTGACGCATGCCGGGCAGGTCAAGCACGAACCCACGGCGAAGCTGCTGATGGCGGGCTGAGCGAGCCTCATGCTGAGGATCCATCCATGATCGACGGCGTCATCGCAATCTACATCTTCATGCTGGCCGCGTTCACCGGCTACGAGGTGATCGCGCGGGTGCCGGTGATCCTGCACACACCGCTGATGTCCGGCAGCAACTTCGTGCACGGCATCGTGCTGGTCGGCGCGATGTTTGCGTTGTTTCAGGCCGACTCGCGCCTCGAGCAGGTGATCGGCTTCATCGGTGTCGTGCTGGCCGCCGGCAATGCGGTCGGCGGTTACGTCGTCACGGAGCGCATGCTCGAGATGTTCAAGTCGAGCGGCCAGCGGAAGCCCGCCGGAGGACAGCACTGATGTCTTTCCTCAACCCCGCCGCCGCCAAGTGGATCATCGACGCGGCCTACATCCTGGTCGCGTTCCTGTTCATCATGGGATTGAAGCGCATGAGTTCGCCGGTCACGGCGCGCGGCGGCATTCTGTGGGCCGGCCTCGGCATGCTGATCGCGACGCTGGTGACGTTCCTGGCTCCGGCGATGATGCCGGCCGCCGCGCAGCATGCGGTCACGAACCTCGCGCTCGTGATTGGTGCGATCGCGGTGGGCGGCACGCTCGCGTGGTGGTCCGGCAGGCGCGTCGCGATGACCAACATGCCGCAGATGATCGCACTGTATAACGGGATGGGCGGCGGGGCAGCCGCGGCGATCGCCGCGGTCGAACTGTACAAGGGCGGGGAGCGCGGGCTCGCATTCACGACGCTCGCGGTGCTTGGCGGGCTCATCGGCTCGGTGTCGTTCGCCGGCTCTGGCATCGCCTTCGGCAAGCTGCAGGGCCTGATCAAGCGCTCGCTCCGCTTCAACGGTCAGCAGCTCCTCAACGTGCTGATCCTCGGCGGCGGAATTATCCTCGGCGGCCTGGTCGCGACCGGAGTCGATGCAAGCCCGGGCGTCGTGACCGCGTTTTTCGTGCTGGCCCTGATCCTCGGCATCACGATGACGCTCCCGATCGGCGGCGCCGACATGCCGGTGGTGATCTCGCTGTACAACGCACTGACCGGTCTCGCCGTGGCGTTCGAGGGCTTCGTGTTGAACAACGCGGCGATGATCATCGCCGGCACCGTGGTCGGCTCGGCTGGCACGCTGCTGACGCAGCTGATGGCGAAGGCGATGAATCGCTCGCTCGGCAACGTGCTGTTCTCGGGCTTTGGCGACACCGGCGTCGCCGCGACCGGCGAGGTCAAGGGTTCGCAGAAGCCGATCGAGGCGAGCGACGCCGGCGTCATGATGGCCTTCGCGCAGAAGGTCATCATCGTGCCGGGCTACGGCATGGCGGTCGCGCAGGCGCAGCACAAGGTGTGGGAGCTGGCGCAGCTACTGCAGCAGCGTGGCGTCACCGTCAAGTTCGCGATTCACCCGGTCGCGGGCCGCATGCCGGGCCACATGAACGTGCTGCTGGCCGAAGCCGGTGTGCCGTATGACCTGATTGCGGACATCGAGGAAGTCAACGCCGAGTTCGAGACCACCGACGTCGCGCTGATCATCGGTGCCAACGATGTCGTGAACCCGGTGGCGCGCAACGACAAGTCCAGCCCTATCTATGGCATGCCGATCCTGAACGCGGACAAAGCGAGGAACGTGATTGTCATCAAGCGCGGCCAGGGCCAAGGATTTTCCGGAATCGAGAACGCCCTGTTCTACCTCGACAATACGCGCATGCTGTACGGCGATGCTCAGGGTGCGGTCAACCAGCTCATCCATGCGGTGAAGTCGGTCGGTTAACGGCTCCGGACGGGAGCTTCGGCCGCACCGACCAGGCGGCCCTGGAGCAGCGCGGTCACTCGTAGCGCCGCCGCGACTCAGCCTTTCGGCTTGTCGCTCTTCTCGCGGACCGGCAGTGGCACGTTGCACAGGTCGATGCGCCCCGCCGCGGTCTTGTACCAGGCGTCGCGGCGGTTGCGCCGGATCTCGATCAGTTTCTGGAACAGCGGGGTGTCAGTCCGCAGCACCTCAAGCGGGGACCGTTCGGCGGGCGGCAGTTCGCCCGCGACCCGCACGGTCTGGATCGGCACGCGCTGCTCCGGCTGCTCGTAGAAGCCGAGCTCGCCCGTGCCGCGCGGCAGGGATGCCAGCAGCTCGATGCCCCAGACGACCCGGCCGACGAGCGCCGCGTTGCGATCGAGCTGTCGCGGCGCCTGGCCAATCACCGCGTAAAGTTCCGTGCCGATGGCGGTCGCGGGATCGTTGTCGCGCCCGACGCCGACCATGCCGTAGCAGTGCACGAGCCAGGCGTCGCCACCGGCGCCGCTGCGCGCCATCGGGAAGCCATCGGCGAATCCGACCTCCGACGCATAGGTGTCCGGATCCTTGAGGCGCACGAATGATGCCGGTGCACTGGAGCGCGTGAACTCGGTGGGCAGCCGTCGCTCACCCACCTCCGGCCTGCTGCCGAGCGGGTCACCCCACTGCGCCACGAAGTTGTCCTGCACGCGCGTGATCGCGAGCCCGTCGTACCAGTGGGCGCGCGCGATCGTCTCGATGTTGGCCACGTGTCGCGGCGCAAACGCTGGCGCCAGCTCGATCACCACTCGGCCGTTGGTGAGCTCGATGTACAGCGTGTGGTCCGGATCCAGGGTCCGCCAGTCGCTTGGCTTCGATGCTGCCAGCAGCTCCCGCATCGTGGTCGCGTGGGCCGGACTCTTGAGCGCCGCTGGCGTAGACGCTGGAGCCTGCGCGGGCAACGGCCCTTCGGCCGCGTTGCCCGCGGCTGTGACCAGCGCGATCGCCATCGTGAGTGAACGGATGGTCGACATCGAGCCGTGACCTCTAGGCAAGCGTGTGGAAAACCTTCTGCACGTCATCGTCCTGTTCGAGCTTGTCGATCAGCTCGAGCACATCCTTGGCCTTGTCCTCCGGAAGCTCGGTGGGCGTCGTGCACACCAACTCGCGCTCCGCCGACAGCGGCGTGATATTACGGTCCTCGAGCGCCTTCTGGACCTGGCCGAAGTCGCCGAAGGCGCAGCGGATGACGAGCTGGGGCTCGCCGTTCTCACCGGTGCTCTCGCCCATCTCCTCGAGGCCGTGATCCATCAGGTGGAGCTCGAGGTCGTCCTGATCGATGCCCTGCGGGTTCAGGCGGAACACGCCCATCTCCCGGAACTGGAAGCTGACGCTGCCCGAGTTCGCGAGGTTTCCTCCGTGCTTGGTCAGCAGATGCCGGATGCTGGCGACGGTCCGCGTCGGATTGTCGGTCGCGGCCTCGACCATGATCGCAACACCGTGTGGCCCGTAGCCCTCGTAGAACACCTGCGTGAAGTTCGCTGCGTCCTTGCCCGACGCCCGCTTGATCGCGGCTTCGACCTTGTCCTTCGGCATATTGGCGGCGCGGGCATTCTGTACGCAGCGGCGCAGCGCCGGATTCGAGCTCGGATCGGGGCCACCCGCCTTGACGGCAATGTTGATGTCCTTGGCGATGCGGTGAAACTGCTTCGCCATCCGATTCCAGCGCGCGAACATCGCGTGCTTGCGAACTTCGAAAATCCGGCCCATGGTCTGCTGTGGTCCTGAATTCGGGAGCCCGGCGACCGGGCGACCAGCCGTGTAGTTTAGTGCCTCGGGAGCGACTCGTCGCGCCCGTGGCGGCTAGCGGTCGGGCGGATCCGGACGGCGGCTGCGAACCAGGAACGCAGCGTCCCCTCCGGCCAACTGCGGGTCGGTGGGGCCGGTCCGGCCGAGCCCGCGCGCAAGCTCGTGCGCGCCGTGCGCATCCCCCGGGGAGCGCGCCAACAGATGCCTCGTCCGCGGCGGGTCCGGGCCCAGATGCAGGCCGGCGACCCGCTCGCGCACGTCCCGATCGGCGACGGTCGCCCGCTGCGAGTGGCGTAGATGGTCGAGCCAGGTGACGGTTTCGAAGCGCTCGACCCAGGTCGAGCGGTTATCGAGATCCTGCAGCAGGATCCAGCGCCGCGCGCCGTCACGGCGGCGGATCCGGCCGAGCTCGTGGGCGGCATGGATGAACGCGGCGGTGTCCTCAGGCGCGATCCGGTACTCGACCGAGATCACGATCGGGCCTGCCTCCGGATCGATCGCGCCGGCAGTGTGCGCATCGCTCGCAGCCCGCAGCGGACCGAGATCGATCGTGTCCGTCGGGTGCACCGGCCAGCGCCGCGCGAGGACACACGAGGCCGCCAGCAACAGACCCGCGGTCGTGAGGCTGGCCGAGAGTCCGCCGAGTTCAGCGTACTCGCCCCATAGCCAGCTGCCGACGGCGACGCCGCCGAAGGCGGCGGTCTGGTACAGCGCCAGTGTGCGGCCGACGACCCAGCGCGGCGCCGAGGTCTGCGTCGCGATGTTGAAAGTCGAGAACGACAGCACCCAGCCGGCGCCAGCGAACAGCATCGCGACCGCCGAGAGCGCAATCCAGGGGCTGTGCCCCACAATCACTGTCGCGGCACCATAAGCGAGCGACCCGACCGTGACGATCGCCTCGCTCGAATGGCGGTGCCGCAGCCAGGAGCTGCCGAGTGCGCTCAGGACCGCGCCCGCGCCGAAGCTCCCGAGCAGAAAACCGAAAGTCAGCGGTCCGCCGCCGAGCAGGTCTCGCGCAATCAGCGGCCCGGTGGCCACGACAGCGCTGGCGAGCAATCCGAACACGAAGCTGCGCAGCAACACCGTGCGGATCGCGGGCGACAGCCGCACGTAGCGAAGTCCGGCACCGAGTGCCGCTCCCATGCTTTCCGGCGGCAGGCTCGGTGGCACGCGCGGCCTGCGCCAGCGTGCGAGCACGACGATGAGCCCGACATATGACAGGGCGTTCAGCAGGAACGCGGCCGGCGGGCCGGACGTGGCGACGATCGCGCCACCGAGCGCCGGCCCGACGGTGCGCGCAATATTGAAGCTGATCGCGTTCAAGGAGATCGCGGCCGGTAGGTGCGCTTGCGGAACCTGCTCGCCGACCGAAGCCTGCCAGGCCGGCCCATACAGAGCGCTGCCGCAGCCAAGCAAGAAGGTGAACGCCAGCAGCGACCAGGGGGTGAGCGCGCGCCCGAAGGCTAGCGCCGTCAACGCCACCGCCGTTGCGCCCATCAGGCTCTGGGCTAGCAGCATCAACGCGCGCCGGTCCCAGATGTCGGCGATCGCCCCGGCCGGCACCGACAGCAGCATGATCGGCAGCGCGGCCGCCGCCTGAACGAGCGCGACCATATCGGACGGCTGACCCAGCGAAAGCATGAGCCAGGCGGCACCGACCGTCTGCACCAGCGTTCCCAGGTTGGACGCGAGGCTCGCGAGCCAGATCGACAGAAACACGCCCGTCCGCAGCGGCGCCAGCGCCGTATCGAGCCACGAGTCGGTGTGCTGGTTAACATGCTCCATGGGAGCCATTGTGCCGCGATGCGCCCGGACGGGCGAGCACGGCGCGGCCGGACCGCAATCTGGACAGCGAGTCAGCTGCGACCGAGATCGAGCGGCTTGGCGAGGCAGATGCTGTGGGGATTGCCGACGTAAGGGCCAAAGCACGCGATCCGCCGATAACCCTGGCGCTCGCACAGCGCGACCGCCTGTGGCTGGCGGGG
>JGI12269J14319_10004239_pt1 | contig 13188 bp, 13 predicted proteins | sample PeaSoiSIISIP2007_FD_14319 | JGI IMG/M metagenome (IMG submission 14319) | reverse complement strand
ACGGCGGCGGAGATCGTGACGGCGCTACAGACGATCGCGAGCCGCAACACCAACCCGCTCGACGCCGTCGTGGTCTCGGTCACGCAAATCCACGGCGGCGACACCTGGAACGTGATCCCCGACGAGGTGGTGCTGCGTGGCACCTGCCGCGCCTTCCGCCCCGAGGTGCAGGACACGATCGAGCCCGCCATCCGCCGCGTCGCGGGCGGGGTGAGTGCGGCCCTCGGCGCCACTTTCGAGCTCAAGTACGAGCGGCGCTATCCGCCGACCATCAACAGCGAGGCCGAGACCGCGCGTGCCCAGGCCGCCGCCGCCAAGGTGGTCGGGCCGGAGAACGTGATCCGCGACCCCGTGCCGAGCATGGGCTCGGAGGATTTCGCCTTCATGCTCCAGGCCCGCCCCGGCGCCTACGTATGGCTCGGCAACGGGCCGCAGGCGGGCGGCTGCGGCCTCCACAACCCGCATTACGACTTCAACGACTCGATCCTGCCGCTCGGTGCGAGCTACTGGGTGCAGCTCGTCGAGACGATGCTGGGGGATGGGGCGGCAAAGCGCACCTGATTCACCGCCCGCGCGTGCGCCCGAGCGCGCGCGGGTCGAGGGCGGCCTGCAGGCCGTCGCCGATCAGGTTGAAGGCGATCACGGCGAGGAAGATGAGGGCGCCGGGATAAAGTGCCAAGGCCGGCGAGGTGGCGAAGAGCTCGAGGCCGCCCGAGAGCATGTTGCCCCAGCTCGCCGCGGGAGGCTGGATGCCGAGGCCCAGGAAGCTCAAGACGCTCTCGAAGAGGATGATGCCGCCAATCGAGAGTGTGGTCGCGACGATGATGGGCGAGACCGCGTTGGGGAGGATGTGCACCAGCATGATCCTGAGGGGGCCGGCGCCCGCGGCGCGCGCCGCCAGCACGAACTCGCGCTCGCGTACGCTGAGGGTGGTGTTGCGCACGAGCCGCGCCGTGCGCGTCCAGCCGACGAGGGCCACAATCGCGATGATGCGGTAGAGGTTGAGGCTCTCGGCCTCGACGATCCATGCCGGCAGGCCGAGCTTCGCCGGGTCGACGGCGGCGAGCACGATGAGGAGCGGCAGGAGGGGAAGGGCTATGACGCCGTCGGTCACCCGCATGAGGAAGGCATCGAGGAGCCCGCCCCAATAGCCGGCGAGGAGCCCGACCCCCGAGCCGATGACGGCGGACGCGAGTGCCGCCACCAGCCCCACGAGAAGCGAGACGCGGCCACCCCAGAGGAGGCGCAGGAGCTCGTCGCGGCCGAGCTCGTCGGTGCCGAGCGGGTGGCTCCAGCTCGGCGCCTCGAGCCGGCTCACGAGATCGACCTCGTCCACCTCATGACCGAGGAGGGCCGCCACCAGCGGTGCCGCGAGCACGAGGGCGGCGAGCAGGAGGAGTAGGACGAGGCTCGCGAGTGCTAGCCGGTCGGCGCTGAGGCGCTCGGCCATGAGCCGCCAGGGGCCGTGCCGGCGTCCTCGGCCGCCGCGCTCTTCCTTGGCGCTCATGCGAGACTGATCCTCGGGTCGAGCCAGCCGACCGCGAGATCGGCGAGCAGGTTGGCCGCGAGCGTCATGAAGGTGGCGAAGAGAAGTGCCACCATGGCGAGGTTGAAGTCGTTCCCCATGATCGAGTCGTAGGTGAGCTTGCCCATGCCGGGATAGGCGAACATGGTCTCGGTGATGAGGGCGCCGGAGAAGAGTGCCCCGAAATCGAGCCCGATCACGGTCGCTACGGGGATGAGCGCGTTCCTGAGCGCGTGCTTCAAGAGCACGGAGCGCTCGGGCACGCCCTTGGCGCGCGCGGTCCGCACGTAATCCTGGCTCAGCACCTCGAGCATCTCGGCGCGCAAATAACGGGTGAAGCCCGCGACCGAGAGCAGCGTGAGGGCCAGCACCGGGAGCACCAGGTGAAGGGCGCGGTCGGGGAGCGAGCCGTCGCCCACGTTCTCGCTGCCGCTCGGCGGCAGCCAGCCGAGATCGACCGAGAAGAAGCCGATCAGGAGAAGGGCGAGCCAGAAGGGCGGCACGGAGATGCCGGCGAAGCAGAAAAGATTGACCGCGGCGTCGAGCCGGCCTTGCGGGCGGGTCGCAGCGACGACGCCGATGGGGAATGCCAAGGCAAGGGAGAAGAGGAAGCTCAGCCCCATGAGCAAGCTCGTGTTGGCAAGACGCGGCAACAGCACCTCGAGCACCGGCTTGGCAAAGGCGCGCGAGTAGCCGAGATCGCCGGAGAGTGCGGCGCCAAGCCAGTTGAGGTAGCGCTCGTAAAGCGGCAGATCGAGGCCGTAGAGCGCTTTGAGGCGCGCCACATCCTGGGGCGTTAGCTTGGGGTCGGCGTTCAGCATGAGGTCGATCGGGTCGCCCGGCATGAAGCCGATGAGCGCATAGACCACGACCGACATGACGAGCAGCACGAGGAGCGCCTGGAGCAGCCGGTTCGCGACATAGCGGGTCATGCCGGGCACCCTCAATCCGGAAAATGACAGGCGACCCGCCGGCCTGGCGTTGCCTCGGGCTTGGCCTCGAGCAGGGGCTCGATCTTGGCACAGAGGGCTTGCGCCTTGGGGCAGCGCGGATGGAAGGGGCAGCCGGAGGGGGGCGAGAGCGGGTTGGCGACCTCGCCCTTGGGCGCGGTGCCGGGCTTGCGCTTGCCGCGGCCGAGACGCGGGAGGGCGGCAAGGAGGGCTTGCGTGTAGGGATGGCTCGGCCGGGCGAAGAGTGCTGCGCGCGGGGCGAGCTCGACGAGGCGGCCGAGATACATGACCGCGATGCGGTCGGCGATGCGGTCGACCGCCGCGAGATCGTGGCTGATGAAGAGCATGGCAAGGCCGAGGCGCCGGCGCAGATCGCGCAGGAGCTCGAGGATTTGCGCTTGGATCGAGACGTCGAGGGCGGAGAGCGGCTCGTCGGCCACGAGGAGCTTGGGCTCCAGCACGAGCGCACGCGCGATCGCGATGCGCTGGCGCTGGCCGCCCGAGAACTCATGGGGATAGCGCTCGAGATCGGCGGCGTCGAGCCCGAGGCTTTCGAGGAGGGCCGCCGCGCGCGCAAGGCGCTCGGCGGCTTTGCCGATGCCGTGAATGACGAGCGGCTCGGCCACGATGCTGCCGACCGTGAGGCGCGGGTTGAGCGAGCCGAAGGGATCCTGGAAGACGAGCTGGATCTCGCGGCGGAAGGGCTTGAGCGCCCTCTGCGAGAGTGCGGTGAGCTCGATCCCGCGCAAGCGCACGCTGCCGCCGTCGGGGCGGTAAAGGAGGGCCGCGGTGCGCGCGAGTGTGGTCTTGCCGCAGCCCGATTCGCCGACGAGCGCCAAGGTCTCGCCCGGAAGGATCGCGAAGCTCACCCTGACGAGTGCGGGCAAGCTGCCCCCGCCGCGTGCGGCAAAATGCTTCGAGAGGCCGTCGACGGCGAAGAGGGGTTCCGTCATCGCGCGGCCTTGAAGCAGGCGACGCGGTGTCGGGGGCCCACCTCGGCGAGTGCGGGCTCGGCCGCGCGGCAGGTGGGGTCGGCGAGCGGGCAACGATCGGAGAAGCGGCAGCCGGGCGGCCGCGCGAAGGGCGAGGGCATCTGGCCGGGAATTCCCGCAGGTGCGCCGCCAGCACCGATCCGCGGCACGCTCGCGATGAGCGCCTGGCTGTAAGGATGGAGTGGGTGTGCAAAGAACTCCTCCGCAGGGGCCAACTCGACGAGGCGGCCCGCGTACATGACGCCGACCTCGTCCGCCACCTCCGAGATCACCGCCATGTCATGGCTGACGAACTGGATGGCCATGCCGAGCTCCGCCTGGGCCGCGAGCATGAGCTCGAGAATCTGCGCTTGGATGGTGACATCGAGTGCTGTGGTCGGCTCGTCGGCGACGAGGAGGGCGGGCTGGCAGGCGAGCGCCATCGCGATCATGGCGCGCTGGCGCATGCCGCCCGAGAGCTGATGCGGGTAGTCGCGGGCACGCCGCTCGGGGGCCGAGATGCCGACGCGCGCAAGGGCCGCGAGTGCCGCCTCGGAGGCCTTGCCGCGGTGCATGCCGCGATGGAGGCGCAGCGCCTCGGCGATCTGCTCGCCGATGGTGAAGACCGGGTTGAGCGCCGTCATCGGCTCCTGGAAGATCATGGCGATGCGATCGCCGCGGAGTGCGGTGATCTCGCGCGCGCCGAGCGAGGTGAGCTCGATGCCGTCGAGCCGGATGCCGCCGCGGACGATGCGTCCGGGCGGCGGCACGAGACGCAGGAGCGAGAGTGCCAGGACCGACTTGCCCGATCCGCTCTCGCCGACGATGCCGAGCGTGCGGCCGCGCGCGAGCGTATAGGAGACGTCCTCGACCGCCGCGAGCCGCCCCTCGCGCGTGGCGAAGACGACGCTCAGCTCGCGCACCGCAAGGAGCGGCGCCTCTCGCTCGTCCACTCGCGCCTCGCTCATGCTTGCACAGCCACCGTGGCTCCTTCGAGACGCGCCCCTTCGGGTCGCTCCTCAGGACGAGGGAAATCGGGTATGGCAAAAAGATTTTATCTCATCCTGAGGAGCGAGCGCAGCGAGCGTCTCGAAGGACGCGCGCAAGCCGGTCCCAGGCGCTGGTGCAGCCCCTCGCTCCCCGGCTATGGGCTCGAGCGCCACGTCTCCACCCAGAGCGTGCTCGGATCCTCGTGGCCGGTCGGCACGACGCCCTCGAGCCATGTCGGGATGATGAAGGGATCGGCACGGTAGAAAAGCGGGATCACGGGGAGGTCCGCGAGGTACTTCTCCTGGATGCGGTGCCACAGTGCGGCCCGCTTGTCGCGATCGAGCTCGACCTCGATGGCGTCGATCAGGCGATCCATCTCGGCACTCTTGTAGCCCGTGGTGTTCTGGCCGCTCCAGCCGTTTGCCTCGCTCGGTATTTCCTTCGAATCGAGCGTGGAGCGCGGCACGTTCTCCGGCGCGCTCACCCAGGCATACATGGCCATGGCGGCGAACTTGCGCTTCTTCACGGTGTCGCCGAAGAAGACGCGCGCCGGCTCATTCCTGATGCGGACGTCGATGCCGAGCGCCTTCCATTGGCTCTGCAGCACCTGCTCGACCAGCTCGCGGATGCGGTTTCCCGCCGTCGACATGAGCTCGAGCGTGAGCGTCGCACCCGCGGCGTTCCGGCGGACGTCGCCCGCCGCCCTCTTCCAGCCCGCCCCGTCGAGGAGTGCTTCCGCCCGCTTCGGATCGTAAGGGTAGCCCGGGAGGTCCTTGGCATAGGGCCAGTCGAGCGGGCTCAAGAAACTGTTGGCGGGCGGCTGGCGGCCGCCGAAGAGGCGCTCGTTGATGGTCACGCGGTCGAGCGCATAGGCGAGCGCCTTGCGCACGCGGAGATCGGCGAGGATCGCGTTGTCGAGATTGAGATCGATGTGCTCGTAGGTGAGGCCCGGCTTGTAGAGGTAGCGGTACTGGTCGCGGTGCTTCGCCTCGAAGGCGAGGGCCTGGTCGAGCGTCAAGCCCAGCTCGCCCGCGATAAAGTCGACCCCGCCCGAGAGCAGATTGGCCTCGAGCGCCGCGGTGTTCTCGATGACCTTGACGACGATGCGCTTGAAGAAAGGCTTCTTGCCGTACCAGGCGGCATTGGGCTCGAGTGCCACGTAGGCGCCGGGGGAGACTTGCGTGATCCGGTAGGGGCCGAAATAGAGTCCGGGGTTCGTCGTGTCCGTGTCGAAGCGAGTGCGCGTGCGGTATTGCGCCGGGTCGGCGAAGGCCGCCGCCTCGAGGTGCGCCGGCAGCACGCGCAAATCGTTGATCGCGTTGTAGTCGAAGGTCACGCGGTCGACATGGAGCACGAAGGTCTTGTCGTCGACGATATCGATCTTGAGGATGCGGCGGTAGAGCTCGAGGCCGTCGACCCCGCTCTTGGGCTCGCGCCCGACCTTCCAGGTGAAGAGCACGTCCGTGCTCGTGACCGGGACCCCGTCGCCCCAGGTGGCACCCGGCTGGATCTTGTAGGTGAGGGCGACGCCGTCCTTCCCCTCCGGCGTTTTCTCGCGCTTGGCCAGGCCGTTCTCGAAGGTCGGCAGCTCCGTGCACAGCATGCACACGAGCCGCCAACTCGCGTCATAGGCGGTAAACGGCCGCTCGGTCATCGCGAGGATGTAGCTCTTCGCCACCATCGCATCGATGTTCGGATGAAAGGTCGAGGGGAACTGGGTGATGCCGATGGTGAGATCGTCCTTGGTGAAGGCGACGCCGGAGGACGGAAGACAGAGGACGGACGACAGAAGACAGAGAAGAAGCCGCGCGGTGCAGGCACCCATCGCCCGGCTCGTGGTGTGTCGCTCAGGCATCGCGACCTTCTCTAATCCGTCGTCCCTCATCTGTCATCCGTCCTCTGCAAGCGGCAGAAGAGGTAGGGCAGGTAGCCGATGTTGGACGGCACCAGCTGGCATGCCCTCTTGTCGATTGCGAGGCGGTAGGCGGCGAGATGCGTCTCGGCGGACCCGACCTCGTTGGGGTTGTAGAGCACGAAGAGCGGCCCGCGATGCCGCGCCACGATGGAATGCATCTCGACATTGAAGCGAACCGTGGGCTCGTAGGGCCCGGTGAAGCCGCTGTGGATGCGCAGGAAACGCGCCGCGGGCGGGAAGAAGGGGATGAGGTAGGAAAGCGGCTCGTGCCCCGTGATGAGCACGACCGTGTGGTCCGGGTCGGCGAGCTTCGGCGCGACGGCACTCACCCAGCGCTCGCTCCACGGCACGCGGATCCAATCCACCGGCTTCATCGTCACCATCGCGAGGGCGAGCACGGCCGCGGTCAGGAGCGCGCGTGCGCGTGCGGCAAGAGGCAATCGGTCGATGGCGAGTGCTACCACCAGCGGCGCCAGCATCTCGTAAGCGACGATGTAGCGATAGATGCAGAAGATCGCGACCCAGACGACATAGCCGGCGGCAAACGCGATCAGGATATAGCGTGCCTCGCCTTGACGCTCGGCGGGGACGGGCGTCGCCGTCGCCTTGAGACGGCGCACGAGGGCGGCGAGCGCTGCAAGGGGAATGAGTACGAAACAGGCGAGGATGCGCAGGTCGCGGAAGTCCACTTCCGCCGTGAGGTGCGGGTCGCGAAGATAGGCAAAGGGGAAGAAGATGCGCGTCCATACCCCGCCGGGAATATAGAAGAACTGGCGGTAGTCCTGGGGCAGCCCCCAGGGCGATTTGAAGAGCTGGTTGTAGAAGGGGAAGAGCGGGTTGCCGTAGGCCTGCCACAGGTGGAGCATCCAGGGGCCGGCGGTGAACGCTACCCCGAGAGTGACGCCGATGCCGTAGAGGAAGGCAAGCGCGAGCCGGCGTGGAAGGGATGCCGACGCGAAGAGGAACGCGATCGCGAGCCCGAGCGGGAGCGTCACGATCGTCTCTTTGAGCCCGATCGCGACCCCCGAGATGAGGCCGGCAAGCAGAAGGGAGCGCCAGATTTCGCGCCAGCTGCCGCCGAGGAATGCGCGATGGCGGCGGAGGATGAGCCAGAGCGACGTGAGCGGCCCCAGGCTCACCACATTGTCGTAGAAGGTGGTGCCGAGCTCGGAGAGGTTCCCCACCCCCACCATGCCGAGGAGGGCCAAGGCCGCGGCGAGGAGCCGGCGCCGGCGCTGCTCCGCGACCTCGAGTGCCGCATAGGCGATGCCGTAAAGCGGCAGCGCGTTGAGTCCCTGTAGCGTGCCCAGAAGGAAGCCCACGAGCCGCGCCGGCCAGGCTTGCGTCGCGAGGTAGAACGGCACGTCGATGAGGGGATTGAAGAAGGTCTGCACCTGGGCGGCGAGGATATCGTAGCCCTCGCGACCCGTAAGCCAGGCATAGGCATTGTAGTAGTGGTAATTCCTGAGGTCCCAATTGGCGTCCATGCCGAGCGCCAAGGTCGCGAGACCGAAGCCGAGCGGGACCGCCAGGAGGAAGATCGCGAGTGCCGCGCGGCCCATCGGGCTCTCAAACCGAGCGCGTGAGTCCGCCGTCGACCCGGATGTTCTGGCCGGTCACGTAGCTGGCATCGTCCGAGACGAGGAAGGCGACCGCCTTGGCGACCTCGGCGACCTTGCCGTAACGGCCCATGGGAATCTGCTGCATGCGCGCGGCGTCGGCCGGATATGAGTCGATGAAGCCGGGCAGGAGGTTGTTCATGCGGATGCCGGCCTTGGCGTAGCGATCGGCGTAGAGCTTGGCGAAGGCGCCGAGGGCCGCGCGCAGGCTCGAGGAGACGGGAAACGCCGCCTCGGGCTCGACGGCAGCGTAGGTCGAGATGTTGACGATCGCACCCCTGCCTTGCCGCTCCATGAGGGGTGTTACGAGGCGCGCCATGCGCACCACGTTGAGCAGCACCAGATCGAGGCCGGCGTGCCACTCGGCGTCGCGCACCTCGAGGAGCGCGCCGCTGGCCGGGTGGCCGGTGTTGTTGACGACCGCATCGACGCGGCCATAGGCCTCGAGCGTCGTCTCGACGAGGCGCTCGAGATCGGCCGGCACGGTGACCGAGCCGCTGGTGCCGACGGCACCGAGCGCATGCGCGAGCCCCTCGGCGGCACCCGAGGGCGACATCAGCGCCAGGCGCCAGCCGCGCGCCTTGAGCTCGACGGCGATCGCGGCACCCATGCCGCGTCCCGCGGCGGTGATGATCGCGACTTTGTCTTGGGCCATGTTGCTCCTCTCGGGTGGTGAGGGCGGCGCGGCACGCTAAAGCGCCGTGCGCACCTTCGTGGCTGGGCGCTCCAGGCTTGCGCGCGCCAGCCGCGGCCTCAGGAGGTACCCGCGGCGCCCGCGTGGGCGGCTTGCCATCCGTCGGGGTCGTTGAGGAAGGTGCTGACCTTATCGAGGGCCACGCGGTCGAAGAAGCCTCCGGCCTCGGCGACCGCGAGCACGTCCCACCAGGTCGCAAGTGCTAAGAGCTTGACGCCGGCCTCGGCGAGCCGCGCGATGGCCGCGGGGAAGATGCCGTAATGGAAGATGACGAAATTGTGCGCGACCTTGGCACCCGCCTTGCGCAGCGCCTCGACGAAGACGAGCTTGCTGCCGCCGTCGGTCGCCAAATCCTCGACCAGGAGGACGCGGGCACCTTCCGCCATGTCGCCCTCGATCTGGGCCATGCGGGCGAAGCCCTTGGGCTGCTTGCGCACGTAAAGCATGGGAAGGGAGAGGCGCTCGGCGATCCAGGCGGCGAAGGGGATGCCGGCCGTCTCGCCGCCCGCGATGGCGTCGAGCGATTCGTAGCCCGCCTCGCGCAGGATCATCTCGACGGCCAAATCCATGAGCTTCGCGCGCGCGCGCGGGAAGGAGATCAGCCTGCGGCAGTCGATATAGACCGGCGAGCGGCGTCCCGAGGTGAAGACGAAGGGCTTGTCCGGACTGAACTTGACGGCATCGAGCTCGAGCAGGATGCGCGCGGTCGCGTAGGCCGGGCTGTCTTGCGCGGGGGGCTCTCTTGCAGCACTCATGCCGGGTCTCCAGATCGGGGCGGGACTGGCGGCGGCCCTGACGCTCGCTTCCAGGGGCGCACGTTACGGCCGAACGCCGCGCGAGGGAAGGGGTTTGGCACCCGCGCTGCGCGCCATCGCGGGCGGGCGGGGACGCCGCGGCAAAAGCGCCCGTTTGCACCCGCCTCCCTACTTGCTAAGCTTTGCCGCCGCCATTTGCAGGGATTGCGCCCATGTCCGAGCTCGTTCTTCTCGAGCGCCAAGCCGACATCGCGACCGTCATCCTCAATCGCCCCGAGAAGCTCAACGCGCTCAACAAGGTGTTGTGGCAGGCGGTCGGCGAGACGATGTCGGCACTCGAGCGGGACGACAGCCTGCGCGCCATCATCCTGCGCGGCGCCGGCGACAAGGCCTTCGCACCCGGTGCGGACATCGGCGAGTTCGAGAACGAGCGCGCCAACAGGGAGCAGGCGCAAGCCTACGGCCGCGTCATGCACGTGGCCATGGCTCGCATCGCCGAGTGCCGCCATCCCACCGTCGCGATGATCAAGGGCATCTGCGTCGGCGGCGGGCTCGAGCTTGCCATGATGTGCGATCTCAGGATCTGCGGGCAATCGAGCCGCTTCGGCGTGCCGATCAACCGCCTCGGCGTGATCATGGCGTACCCGGAGATCATGGCACTCATCGACCTGGTCGGCCGCGCCACGGCCCTCGAGATTCTGCTCGAAGGCCGCCTCTTCGGTGCCGAGGAGGCGAAGCAGAAGGGTCTCGTCACGCGCGTCGTCCCCGATGACAAAGTCGAGGAGGAGGCCTATGCGAGCGCACGCCGCATCGCCCAAGGAGCGCCGCTTTCGAACCGTTACCATAAGAAGTTCGCGCGCCGGCTCCTCGATCCCCGGCCGCTTTCCGCCGAGGAGTTCGCCGAGGGCTTCGCGACCGCCGGCAGCGAGGATTACCAGGAGGGCTATCGCGCCTTCATCGGGAAGCGCAGGCCCAACTTTCGCGGCGTATAGTACCGACTTTCGCGAGTTCGTGAGTCGCCGGAAGGCGACTCACGAGCCGCGAAATCGGTACAAACTCAAAGTGTTGTACCTGCTTACAGGCTTCGCGCCGGCGGCCCGCAGGGCCGCCTCTTTGCGAAACGCACGAAGAGGCGCGCTTTGCGCGCCGGGGCGCGAAACTCTGCAAGCAGGTACTGGTGCCGATAAGCTACTCGTCCCAATCCAGAGGAGTGTCTGCGCGCAGCATGTCGTAGATGCGGGTGACCTTGACGCTCGGCGCGGCGCGCGCGCCCGCGTCGCGCAAATCCGTGTGCGTCAACCACAGTTTCGCCTGGATGACCTCGTCCTTCGTCGGCGCGAGCGCCATCACGGAGGCGAGCTTGACGTCGTCGAGGCGCCCGAGGATCCCTATCAGCTCCTCGCGGGTCAGCTTGCTCATGGCCGAGTCTCCCAACCGCATAATAGCCGATTTTCCGGCCGCATCACGGAATGACGCCGCAGGCGACGCGCATTTCAGCCTCGCCCGCGGCCTTGGCCTTGTCCGTCTCGCTTGGCGCTCCGCCCTCGATGACGATCGTGCGGCCCTTCAACTCCTCGAGCCGCAAGCCGGGCGCCGTCACCGCCGTACGCGCGATCCCGTCCTTGTCGACGGTGAGCACGAGAGACGGGGCCAAGGACACATCCGTGCCCGGGGCCTTGCCAGGCCGCTCCGCCTTTGTCGGCGTGAAGGTGCCGCCGGCGGCACCCCCCGCGACCTTCGTTCCATTGATCTCGGCGGGACCGCAGTCGCCATTCGCGTGGATCGAGATCGAATGAGGACCCGGCGCCAGGCCCTTGAGGAGAGGGGTGAGCCGCAATCCCCCCCCGGTGTCGGCCGCGCGAACGGTTCCGATCGTGGCGCCAATTCCCACGGGTGTGACGAGGGTGATGCGGATGCGCGCCTCATCCGCGGAGACCCGGCCGGCGAAGACAAGGGCGGCCAGCAGGACGGCTGTACCCACGCACGCTACTGCCGTCGCCCGCATGGGTATCCTCCGCTTGCGCTCCCTAGCCTCGCACGACAAAGTCGGTGCGGCTGTCGCCGGTGGATCGATTGCCGGCGCCACTCTCAAGTTTGGCGCCAACGCGGCCGCGCATCAAGGCGGGCGCTGGCAATCGCGTAAGCATTGCCCCTAGGGAGGCGCACGGCCGGTTGATTCTTTCCTGTCCTGCCGGCATAGTGTAGCGCAAGAGTGCAGAATCGCGGGGGGGCAAATGCGCCGTCATTTCCCGAGCGCCGTGTTTGCGGCGCTTCTATGCATGATGATGCCTGGGGGCGTCGCCAAGGCCGACGGGCTGGGCTTTTTCGAGCGCGGACCGGTTCCCGCGTTGCTCGAGTTCAGCGCCGGGGCCTTTGCGCCGTTCGACCCTCCGGGCGAGAACAACCATGGCGCCGGCTCGACGGCGCTTTTCCAAGTCGACGGGATCTCGCGCTGGGACATCGTCAATTTCTGGAACTATTTCATCGTCAACCCTTATGTCGGCGGCTTCGCGACCGGCAAGGGCGGGGGCATGGGCTACGGCGGCATTCATGGCACGGCACCCATCGGCCAGCATTTCGAGGCGGATCCTTTTTTCGCAGTCGGCGGATACTGGCGCGGCAGCGGCCGCGACATGGGCGGCACGGCGCTCTTCCAGACGGGGATCGGCTTGCTCTACGTGTTCGACAGCGGCTATCGCGCCGGCCTCACCTTCAGCCACGAATCGAACGGAACCTTGCTTCCGCGCGAGCGCTCCGGATGCGTGTGCAATCCGGGAGCCAACAATTTCACGCTGACCGTGGGCGTCCCGATCGTGAAGATCTTCGATTTCTAGCCGTTCGCCTCGCGCGCGGCAGGGCGGCGCTCAACCGCGCGTGATCTACCCTCCAGCATGAGCTGCGAGAGCCGGTCGGCGGCGGCCCGTCACCCTCAGCTCGCGAGATCGTCGGCCTTTTTCCTGATCGCTGCGATGAGACCGTCGACCCCCCGCTCGCGGATCACCGAGGTGTACTCCGAGCGGCGCGTCGCGAGCTGCGAGATCGAGCCATCGAGAAAGACGTCGATCACCTTGTAGTTGTTGTCGCCGCCGGCGCGGAGAAGATAGTCGATGGAGACCTTGTCGCCGTCGGCCTTCACGATCGCGCTATAGACGATGATGTCCTTGCGCGGCGTCTCCTTGGTGTCCGTGGTGACGAATTTCTCGCCGTCGTAGCTGTGGAAGCTATGGGCGTAATTGGCGATGGTGAAGTTGCGGAAGGCATCGATCAGCTGGTTGCGCTGATCGGCCGTCATCTTGTCCCAATAGGCTCCGACGCTCGCCTGGGCCATCAGCGCCACGTCGAAAGTCTTCTCGACCCACGGCTTCAGCATCTCGAAGCGCCCCTTGTAGCCGAGCTTGGGCCCGTTCTGCATCGCCTTGAGAAGCTGGGCATAATAGCTCTCGATCACCTCCTTGGGCGCGTCGGGGCCGGCGAATGCGGCGAGCGGGAGCAAGACGGCGATGGCGAGGGCGGCAAGGACGGTCTTCAGGCGGCGCAGCATCGGGACTCCTGATCTTTATCACTTCGTCAAACGAGGTGCGGGCGCGTGGCAAGATCAAAGTAGGTCCGCAATCAAAGCGGGGCAAGGGGGTCTCATGCGACGCATATGGCGCGAAGCGCGCCGAGACGGCCTCTCTCGCAGCCCGGCACGGCCGCCTGCCGATGCGGCGCAGCGGGCCGCCGGACAGAGGAGTTCTCTATTTGTCCGGCACGGCCGCGGCGGGAGCCC
>JGI12269J14319_10004235_pt1 | contig 13193 bp, 13 predicted proteins | sample PeaSoiSIISIP2007_FD_14319 | JGI IMG/M metagenome (IMG submission 14319) | reverse complement strand
AAACCCCGTTCGGCGGTGGAGGTGGGATTTGAACCCACGGAGGGGTTACCCCCTCACACGCTTTCGAGGCGTGCGCCCTCGGCCACTAGGCGACTCCACCGTTGGCGAGCTTACCGGATCAGCCCGCGCTCGGCGGCAGCTGGGACCCGCCGGACGGCCTGCGGGAGGCGAAGAACTCGCTCAGCAGGGCGCCGCATTCTGCGGCGAGCACCCCGCCGATGACCTCGGGGCGGTGGTTCAGGCGACTGTCCCTGAGCACGTCCCACAGCGAACCAGCGGCGCCGGCCTGCGGGTCTTCCGCGCCGTACACCAGCCGGCCGAGCCGGGCTGCCGTCACCGCGCCCGCGCACATCGTGCACGGTTCCAGGGTCACGACCAGCGTGAGGCCGGTCAGGCGCCAGCTGCCGAGCGCGCGGGCCGCCTGCCTGATGGCCAGGATCTCCGCGTGCGCGGTGGGATCGGTGTCCAGTTCCCTGCGGTTGCGCGCCCGCGCGAGGATGGTGCCAGCCTCGTCGATGATGACGGCCCCGACGGGCACGTCAACCGCGTCCGGTTCCCCGTGCTCAGGCCCGGTCCCGGTCAGCTCCTGGCCGGCCTGCCCCGCCTCAGCCAGCACCGCCTCGGCCAGCGCGAGCCGCATCGCGGGCTCGAAGGACGCGGTATAACCGGTCACGGGCCGAGCGCGCTGTCCAGGGCACGCTCCACCGCGTCCCCGAACCGCAAGCGCTCGGCAATCCCGGCCACGGCATCCTCGGGGTAGAGGTCGAGGTCGGCCGCGACCGCGCCGAGTTCCATCTCATCCAGGCCGAGATCCGCGAAGATGGACATGTCGCCCGCCGGGAGCACCTGGTCGAGTTCGTCATCGGACGGCACCGGAATGTCCAGGGCCTCGAGCACCTGGCGGGCCAGCGGATAGTCCACCGCCGCGGTGAGATCGGAAAGGAACAGCAGCACGTCCTCGCCGAGGATCCGCACGGCCAGCCAGAAGTCGTCACCTACGCCGACGAAGCCGATGGTGCCGCCGATGCCGGGCTGTCGGCGGAGCGAGTCCAGGAGCCCGTCAAGATCAGCAGTGACGGCGACCGGCAGCGCGCCCGCTTCCCACCGGTCTTCTTCCCGGTAGACGATGACAGCGAAGTCTGTCGCACCCGCGTCCGGCATCGTCAATGCACCAGCATGCTCGCCACGGAGGAATGTTGTCAGATACCTGCCCGTCGCGGTAGCCAAATCGCCGATCAGGGCCGCAATCGGAGGTTTCGGTGAGCCGCGGCCGGCGCGGCCGGCGCGGCCGACGCCTCCTGTTACGCACTGCTGCCACAGATCGGGCATACTGATCATGACACGGGGCATACTGAAGCCGACACGGCAGCACCACCCCGTTAGCGTTGGCCGCGAAATCGGTGCAAGCTAACATAAGTTCTCTGGCAACAAGGGATAAGTCCGGGCGCCCGTGGGAGGCGACGTGAATCTGAAAACCATCGCCGGGTGGGCCGTTGTCGCGTTCCTAATCTGGTGGGTTATCGAGCAGCCCGATGGCGCCGCGCACGTCGTCCACAACATCGGGACCTTCCTCACCACGGCGGCCCACGGAATTTCAAGCTTCTTTAGCAAGGTTTAGGGCTAGGTGCTGGGATGGGGCCGACTCCCAATGCTGACAACGTCCCAGCCCAAGTCAATAGGTATCTCCTGCCCCACGAACGCCAGGTCATCACCGTTCATCAGCACCCGGCGGTGCTGATCAAGCCCGTTGGCTTTCTGCTTGGCGGCCTCATCCTCGCGGCTTGGCTGAGCCTCGAGGTCGCGCACGGCAACAGCGACGTCATCATCGGGATATGGGCGGCGTTCGGGGTCCTTCTGGCGTGGACCATCGGCAAGATCGTCGACTGGTGGATGAACTACTTCGTGGTCACGTCCCAGCGGATGCTCCTCGCGCAGGGCATTCTCGTCCGCAAGGTGAACATGATGCCGCTCACCAAGGTGACGGACATGAGCTTCCAGCGGTCGCCGCTCGGCCAGCTCCTGGGCTACGGCGAGTTCATCGTGGAATCGGCCGGGCAGGACCAGGCGCTGAGCCACGTCACCTACATTCCTTATCCCGAGCAGCTCTACCTCGAGGTCTGCGGGCTGATCTTCAAGGACGAAAATGAGCGCGCCGACCCGGGGATCTAAGCGGTCACGAGCACGACGCCCACCGCGGCCAGGAGCAGTCCCGCCCGCTGCAGCCACCGCATCCGTTCACCGAGCACGAACCGGGCCAGCAGGACCGTCATGCCGGGGTACAGCGCGGTAATCACCACGGCCAGCCCGAACAACCCGGCCCGGGTCGCCAGGACGTAGCAGACGTTTGCCGCCGCGTCGATCGTCCCGGAGATCAGCGAGATGCGGACTACTCCCGTACCGCGCTGCCGCCACGGACGGGTCCCCGTGGCCAGCGCGATCCCGAGCGCCACCACCGTCCCGGCCGACCGTGAGATCGCCACCGGCCAGAGCACCCCCGACTGGCCGGCGTCCTTGAGGAAGAGGAAGAACAGGCCGAAGCCGACCCCTGCGGCGGCACCGTAGCCGAGGGCGAGCAGGCGGCTGGCGGCACCGGGCCGCCTCTCGCCCGGCTGCGTGCTGACCAGCATGACCGCGGTCAGGCACAGCAGGCCTCCGGCGATCACGCTGGCCCGCGGTCGCTCACCTTCGGCCACCGCGACGCCCACCGGTAGGACCGCCGAGACCAGCGCGGCGACGGGGGCCACCACACTCATCGGGGCACTAGCGAACCCGGCATAGAACGCGACCAGGCCCGCGGCTCCGCAGACACCAGAAAGCGCGGCCCACCCGACGGCGCTCCAGTCCCCGACCGACGTCGGCGCGCCGAGCCCGCCGTGCCCGAGCAGCCCGCTCAGCCACGGCGTCCCGCCGAGCAGGGCGACCACCACCATGACGACCGCGCCGGTCGGCACGGTCAGGGCCACCACGGCGAATATGCTCGCCCGCCTGGACGCCACCCCGCCGAGGAAGTCGGCGGTGCCGTAGAAGATGGCGGCGGCCAGCGCCAGGATCGTCACCACGGTCAGTTCCCCCGGGAATCTCTATCGCGGTCGGAATATTGATACGTATAGTTCACTCTATCGACCGACGCCCGGGACGAGAAGGGAATTATGGCTGAGGTACCGGACATAACGATCGCGGTGGCCCGGACCCTCCAGGCGCTGCGGGCCGATCGCGGCTGGTCACTGGATCAGCTGGCCGCGCGCTCGGGGGTCAGCAAGGGCGTGCTCGTCGCCCTCGAGCAGGGGCGGTCCAATCCGAACCTGGCCACGCTGGCGCGCATCGGCGACGCGTTCGGTGTCCCGGTGACCCTGCTCGTCGACGTGGGCGGGGAACCGGCCGTGCGGATCAGCAGCCCGGATGCCTCGCGCGTGCTCTGGCGCGGGCCGTCCGGGGGCACCGGGACGATCATCGGCGCGACCGACCCGCCCTGGGCGGTCGAGCTGTGGCAGTGGGAGGTCATGCCCGGGGAGACGTTCGGCGGTGACGCGCACGCGCCCGCCACCCGCGAGATGGTCTGGGTGCAGGAGGGCACCCTGACGCTGACCGTCGCCGGGGAGCGCTACGCGCTCGGGCCCGGCCACTGCGCCCGTTTCCCCGCCAGCCGCCCGCACCGCTACGGCAACGAGGGCCAGGAGCCAGTGCGTCTCACCATGGTCGTACTCGTCCCGCCGGCCGACGGATAAGGAATCGCCGGCCTGGATCCCCAGCTCCTGGCCGATCAGCCAGTCGCGCGCGGCGATGGCCGAGCCGCGCGCCCCGGCCATGTCAAGGTCGGGCACCAGCGAGATCTCCGCGGCCCTGGCCTGCTCCTCGCGCAGCACCGTGTGGGCGCGTACCTCGGCGAGGAACCAGTCGCGGAACCGCGGCGTGGCCTCGACCACCCCGCCGCCCAGGAAGTACTTGGCGGGATCGAAGAAGTTCGCGGCGATGGTGAGCAGCCGCCCGAGCGCGATGGCCTGCTGCCTGAAGATCGTCAGGGCCAGCTCATCGCCTTCCTCGCCGTACCGGCGCACGAGCTTGGCGGCCTTGTCCGGCGGCAGCCCGGCTAGCTCGTGGTGCTCGTACTTGCTGAGCCAGTAGGGCAGCAGGTTCTTCTGGATGCCGGTGAGCGAGGCGACGCTCTCCGCGTCGCCCCGTTGGCCGCAGTTACACACGGGCACGGGCTGGCCGGGGTCGAGCAGGCCGTCCATCGGGATGGGGACGTGCCCGAGCTCCCCGGCCATCCCGGCTGCTCCCTTGATCACCCGCCCGGCCTCCACGAGCCCGCCGCCGAGCCCGGTACCCACGATCACGGAGACCGAGCTGTACCGCCGGGATTCGGCGCCGAACCGGACGTGGTGCGCGTAGAGCGCGGCCGCGTTCCCGTCGTTGTTGTAGATGACGGGCAGCCCGAGGCGTTCGGCCAGCGCGCCGCGGATGTCGAAGCCGCCCCAGCCGGCGTCCCCGAAGTTCGTCGCGCCCTTCGACGAGATAACACCGTCCGCGCTGGCCGGCCCGGGCGTGTCGAGGCCTACCGCCCGGACGGACGCGATCGGCAAGCCGGTCAGCCCGAGCACCTGCTCCACGGAGTCGACCAGGGACTGGATGGCCTTGTCCGGCCCTTCCCTGACGTTGCTGGGCACTTCGGCCAGCTGGTCGAGGAGGAACCGGCCGGTGGGGTCGAGGACCGTTCCGTTGTTCGTGGTCCCGCCGTTATCCACGCCGACCACAACCCAGTCGACTGGCATGCGTCCTCCTCGTCCGGTCGCTGAGCCACGCTCAGTGTAGGGATATGCCTTGGCAAAGAGCAATATCGCCGCAGGCCCCGGGCGCTACCGCACGCCCGGTAGTGTCCCTTCGCCGGACTCAGATGGTGTTCAGGGCGCCGCCGTGCCCGGTACCGGCCACTTCATGCCGAGCGTGGCAGCGACGGGACGGTATCCCCGAGCGGCAAACGGCCGGACCTCGCCTCCCGGAGCTGCGCGTGGATTTCCGCGTACCGGGCCGCGAGGTAGGCAGCGTCTTCGTGCTCGGGGCAGACGGCGCCCGGGGATTTCCTGCAGTCAGGACAGAAGACGCGCTCATCCTCCAGGTAGTTGATGGCATCCGCAACGGCGGCGAGGAGGAGCTCTCTCAGCTCTGGCGATGTCATGAGCGTCCCCGCTCCGTCCGCGCGAGCGGGACACATACGTAACGTTCGGTATGAGTCATATAACTTAAAGTAGCAAGACAATTCCGGTGGTGTCACGTGATTGCGGATTCCGTGCCGGGCTCACCCGCCCTGTCCAGCCTGTTCGCGTGGGGCCCGGTGATCGTGAGGATTTTGCCTTCGTGCACCAGGACGGCCGGTTCAGGCTGGTCGCCGACGACCAGGCGCGCTTCCTCCGGAGCCCATGGTCACGTCCCGCCAAGTTTCAGCAGGCTCCGCAGCCCTTCCCGCACCAAAAGATCATGGAAGATCCGCGCTCCGTGGAGGATTGAGGGGACTATAGCCCCCCGGATCTTCCACGAAGCGCGAAACTTCCACGCAAATCCAGGCTATAGCCGGATCGTTGCCCCGATGGCAAGCGGCGACGGCTGTTTTCACACTTGGCATATAGCCCTGGGATGCACCAAACACTCCCGCGAACCCGGATCTTCCCGGATCTTCCCGGATCTTCCCGGATCTTCCCGAGGTCGGCGCACCACCGCGCGCACCGGTCTCATCGCCCGCTCGTGACCCACCCCTGCGGGAGCCGGAGGCGGCCCCGACGCCGGAATCCACCTGCAGCATTGATCAAACGCCAGTAAAACGCGTCAGGGGCTCCGCGCCATAAAGACGGAACCCCAGGCCGAACGCGGAGGATCGGGGATTTGAACCCCGGAGGGTGTTGCCACCCAACCGCATTAGCAGTGCGGCGCCATAGACCGGACTAGGCGAATCCTCCACCCGCACCGGTGTGCGGTGGGCCATAGCGTACCGGCAGTGACCCGGCCCGGGCAAAGCATCCGGCCCGGGCAAGGCAATCCGGCCCGGGCGTCAGTGCACCTCGATGATCTCGTACCGGCCGCTGGCGTAGGCATCGCGCATGGTGCGCTTGGAGAACTTGCCCACGCTGGTCTTGGGCACCTCGTCGATGAAGCACCACCGCTCGGGCAGCTGCCAGCGCGGGATCTGCTCGGCCATGAAGGCCCGGAGCTTGTCCGCGCTGACGTCGGCACCCGGCCGCAGGACGACCGCCGCCAGCGGGCGCTCGCCCCACTTGTCGTCGGCGATGCCGATCACCGCGGCCTCGGCCACGTCGGGATGGGCCATGAGGATGTTCTCCAGCTCCATGGAGGAGATCCACTCGCCGCCGGACTTGATGACGTCCTTGGCCCGGTCGCTCAGCCGGATGAAGCCGTGCTCGTCCAGGGTCCCCACATCACCGGTGCGAAGCCAGCCGTCGTGGAACTTGGCGGGGTCGTCGTCCTTGTGGTACGAGCCGGTCACCCAGGGGCCGCGCACCTCGACCTCGCCGACCGCCTCGCCGTCATTGGGCAGGATCACCCCGCCGTCTCCGGCCAGGCGCCCCTCCACCGCGCAGAACAGCCGGCCCTGGCTGTCCCGGTACCGCCATTCCTCATCCTTGCTGATGCCGGCCGGCGGGTTCGCCACGCTCCCCAGTGGCGAGGTCTCCGTCATGCCCCACGCCTGCAGGATCCGAACGCCGAGCTCAGTCTCGTACCTGACCTGCATCGAGTGCGGCACCGCGGAGCCGCCCGCGATCACCAGGCGCAGGCTCGACAGGTCACCGCCCTCCGCCCGGACGTGGCTGAGGACGCCCGCCCAGATCGTCGGGACCCCGCCGGCCAGGGTCACGCGCTCGTCGCCGATCAGCCGGACCAGCGCGGCGGGCTGCAGGTACCGGTCCGGCAGGATCAGGGCGGCCCCGGACAGCAGGCCCGCGTAGGCCAGGCCCCATGCGTTGGCGTGGAACATGGGCACGACGGGGAGCACCCGGTCCCGTTCGGAGATAGCGAAGGCGTTACCGAGGCAGGCGCCCATCGAGTGCAGGTAGCTGGACCGGTGGCTGTACACGACGCCCTTCGGGTTTGCCGTGGTCCCGCTGGTGTAACACATCGCCGCGGCCGAACGCTCGTCGAGTTCGGGCCAGTCGAACGAGTCGGGCTCAGCCGCGAGAAGCTCCTCGTACTCGTAAACGGGCACGCCGGTGAGCTGGTCTGCTCCGGGTGTGTCGGCCAGCCGCCCGCCGCTCACGATCACGTGCCGGATCGAGGGCGCCTGGGGCAGGATCTCGGCGAACCTCGGCACGAGGGAGGCGTCCACGATCACCGCGTGGTCCTCCGCGTGAGTGGCGACGTAGGCGACCTCGGCCGGGGCAAGCCTGATGTTCAGCGTGTGCAGCACCGCGCCCATGGACGGCACGGCGAGGTACGCCTCGAGGTGCTCGGCGTTGTTCCACATGAAGGTCCCGACGCGCTGGTCGGCGTCAACGCCGAGCCGGCGCAGCGCATTCGCCAGGCGCGCGGCCCGCCGGCCCGCCTCGGCGTACGTGCGGCGCCTGGTCGAGGCCTCGGTGCAGGTGACGACCTCGCGATCTCCGAAGATCGACGTTCCGTAACGCATGATCGACGCGACGGTTAGCGGAATATCCATCATCGTGCTGCGCACCGAGCCACCTCCCATGGGTGCCTGACCTGCCTTCTCGATAGTGCCATGAGTCGGCTACCGCGCAGTAGACCCAGCTTCGGGCCGGTAGTGGAGGCGGCATGTGCTCAGGTGCCGGAATCCTTGCCGAGTTCTGCGTCAACGCGGAGCCTGGCTACGGCGCGGGAAACCGTGCTCTTCACCGTGCCCAGGCTGACGCCGAGGGTTTGGGCGATTTCCGGCTCGGTCATGTCCTCGAAGTACCGCAGCATGACGGCGGCGCGCATCCGGTCGGGCAGCCGGTCCAGGGCGCGCCGCACCATCTCGGCCGTGTCGCTCTCGCGTGCGTAGTCGGGTATGACCTGATCCGGCAGTTCGTCGGTGGGGTACTCCTCGAACTTGCGGCGCCGCCACCAGGAGATGTGCGTATTGACCATCGCCCGCCGCACGTACGCGTCGAGGGCGGCGCGGTCGTTGATCTTGTCCCACGCCAGGTAGGTCTTGGCCAGGGCGGCCTGGACCAGGTCCTCCGCATCCGCCCGGTTGCCGGTGAGCATGATCGCCACCCTGAGCAGGGCCGTCCCGCGGGTGAGGACATAATCACGGAAGGCAGCATCGTCGCCGCTGGCTCGCGGATCCGGGGGTTCGCCGACGAAGCTCATGCCAACTACCTTACTTAAAGTAGTCATTCCCAATACGTTGCGTACACGACGTGATGCCCGGTGCACACGCGCGGCTAACCGCCGGGGATGTATCTGTGTGTCTCCAGGGACAAACGGGTCCGTTTGGCTTGACGTAACCGTCTGCACCCATAGAGTCGTGCATTGTGGCTACTGCAATCCCACGGAGGGCAAGTGCGGCATTTGGCTGACTTTCCCCGTTGGTACGGTGATGTCACAGAGTCAACCGGTCCGGCCCGATTCGCCCGCAGATCGCTGCTTAAGGCCGCCGTCCTCGGCCAGCCAGACGAGCCGGAGTACCCGCCCCTGGGGACGGGTGTAGACGCGGCCTGGGCTGCGACCAGGGCGTTGGTGTACACCGTGACCGGAAGGATTCTGGACGTCAGTCCCCACATCCTGGTGCTGGGCACCGCGTGGGGCGAGCAGCGCTTCCTGCTGGACCCTGCCACGCAGGCCTGGCGCGGCGGTCCCACCGCGCCCGCGGCGCTGCGGCGCGGTGATCACGCAATTGCCCGGCGCAGGTATCCCGGCGGACCTGTCGTGGACAGGATCTGGGCCGAGGTCGGCCGGGTCACGGGGACGATCGCGGAACGGGAAGGGCCGGCCGCCCTGCTGGTCGACGAGGGACCGGCCAAGGGGCGCAAGCTCGTGATCATCGGCGCCGAGGCCGGGGGCCGGATCCAGGTCCGGTTCCCCAGGCTTGAGCCGGGCTACCTGATCGACGTGATCGGCGTCAAGCACGACGGTTACCTGCAGGCTCTGATCCCCGCCACCTCGCAGCCGCCGTATCCGGCTGATCACCCGCCGACCCCCCCGCTCGTCAGCGGGCACGTACCCGACCCGGTGAGCGGGACGGCGGTCTGGCATGAACCGGGGGAAGAGCCGGAAGACTTGCTCGGGCTGGCGTACCCGGCCCTGGACCCCGAGACCAGCTGCGAGCATGCCGGTTTCGCACCGCAGGAGTGCTCAGGCGATCCGCACGCCACCGGTCCCGGGTGCGTCCGTCTCCCCTACCTGTCGGTCGGGAGCCTGCTCTGGCTGCGCAACGACTGCGCGGAGCGGACCCGGCAGCTTCCCGTCACCAGCTGCGGGGCGACAGCCAGGCTCTTCTGCGACCGCTGCGTCACCTGCGGTACCTCGAGGAAGGGCAGGATCGCCGACCTGACCATGGCCACCTTCGTGGAACTCGGCGGGATCCTCGAAGCAGGCTGCTTCAACGCCACGATGACGATCGGCGGCTGAGCATGCTCGCCGCCGCCAGGGAACTGCAGATTCCGCTGCTGGCCGTCATCCTGCTTGGCGGGTGCGCGGCCAAGGCGTGGCGGGCGTGGCGGTCCCATTCCGTCACGGAAGGCATGGGGCCGACAGGCCTGTTCCCGGTGCACATGAGGCGCCCGATCATGCTCGCGGTGTTCGTGACCGAACTGGGTCTGGGCCTCGGGCTGATCATCACCGCCAGCAAGATAGGCGCCGGCCCCCCGACGTCGCATGGCCTGCCCGCGACCATCGTGCGGGCCGGATCGACACTGTTCTTCCTCATCGCGACCGGCGCATTGAACGAGATGCGCCAGCGGCGCCCCGCCGCCGGATGCGGCTGTTTCGGCGAGCTGAGCGGCACCCCGGTGGGGCTGCGTCCCATCGCCCGCTCCGGCCTGTTGTGCGTGGCCGCCGCCGCCACGATCGGCCTGCCCCCGCTCCGCATGCCGTCGTCGGCCACGACGGCCGAGATGTGGCTGGCCGTGCTGGCCTTCGAGCTGTCGCTCATCGCGTTCCTCTCGCCGGAACTCGGCGAGATCCTGGTCAGGCTCGGCTATTCCGAACCCTGCGAACTGCGCAGGCTCCCGGTCGAGCGCACCATGGCCGCCCTGCACGCGAGCTCACCATGGCGCCGGTACGCGGGCCAGATCTCCAGCGCGGCCCCGATCGACGTGTGGCGGGAAGGGTGCTGGCGATTCGTGGTGTACGCCGGGGTCGCGCGGGGTCGGCGGGTTGACATCGTGTTCGCCGTCTACCTGCAGCCCCGCAGGCCCGTAATCCGCGCCGCCGTCCTGGACGCCTACACCGACGAGGTCCTCGGGCTGGCCGAAACCCGCGAGTCTGCCGCCATCAGGTAAGCCGCCGGCCCGGGCGGCGGGCGCGCTGGCCTACACGGGCTGGGAGCGCAGGAACTTGCCGAAGTGCGGGACCGTGAACGCGATGAGGCCGCGCTCGGAGCTGTAGATCAGCCCCTTCTTGATCAGCCCGTCCCGTGCCGGGGACAAGCTCGACGGCTTGCGTCCCAGCTCGTCGGCGACGAGCGAGGTCGGCACCGGGTCGTCGCCGGCAGCGGCCATGGCCCGCATGTACTCGCGTTCGACGGGGGTGGCCCGCTCGTACCTGCTGCCGAAGAACCCGAGGGCCAGTTCCCCTTCCGCCTCCGGCGCCGCCACGCTGACGTCGGCGGCCGTCACCGGGCTGGCCGCGGCCACGTCCCAGGTGACCTTGCCGTAGGCCTGGACGAAATACGGGTAGCCGTCGGCAGCGGCGTACAGGGCGTCCAGCGCCCCGGGGGTAAAGGTGACCCCCTCCCGCTCGGCCGGGGCGAGCAGGGCCAGATCCGCGGCCTCCCGGTCCAGACGGTCGATCCGCGTATACCTGAACAGCCGCTCCGAATAGCTCTTGCTCGCCGACAGGACCGAGGGCAGGTGCGGGAGGCCCGCCCCGACGACGATGAGCGGGCCGCCGGTCTGCGATAGCTCGTGGCAGGCGGCGCAGAGGGCGGACACGTCGGCGCTGGGCACGTCCTGCATCTCATCGACGAACAGCGCGATCCCCACACCCAGGTCGGCGGCGACGGAAGCCGCCTCGGCGAACAGTTCGGTGAGGTCGACCTCCAGGTCACCGGAGTCGGCCCGGCCGCGCTGAGCCGGGACGTCGATGCCCAGCGCGACGGTAACTGAGGCCCCCTTGACCGCCTGGGGGTCGCGCAGCGCGAACGCCTTGAGGACGCCGAGGAAATACTCGACCCGGTCCGGGGCCCGGTGCCTGGGCGCGAGCTCCCGGACGGCCATGTGCAGGGCGGCGGCGACGGGACGCCTGATCGACTGGTCCGGCCTGGCCTCGATCTTGCCCGTGCCCCAGAGCCGCTGGAGCGCCATGGACCTGAACGTGTTGAGCAGCACCGTCTTGCCGACGCCGCGCAGCCCGGTCAGCACCATGCTCCGTTCGGGACGGCCGCGGGCGATCCGCTCGATGACCACTTCGAACTGGCCGATCTCCCGGTCCCGCCCGGCGAGCTCGGGCGGCCGCTGCCCCGCGCCGGGAGCATAGGGATTGCGCACCGGATCCATGGCATTGGACTTTATGGCCACATCTAGCTTGCACCGTAGATTTGCTTAGAAAACCCTACCGGCGTGTCGCGGCGCGCATTTCAGCGCTCGTGCTGCTGGTTGAGGCGGGCCAGGAAAGCGTTATAAGCGGCCAGGTGCTCGTCGTCGTCGACGCTTTCCGCGCGGCCCACCGGAGCGGCCGGGGCGGCCGGCGTCGGTGCCCCGCCGGCCGGGCTCGCCTCACGGTGCTCGTTGACCAGCGTGGCGAAATTCGTGCGGCGCGCGACCTCGAGCCAGCCGAGTCCGCCGTCGCTGCGCCTTTCCCGGCTCCAGGCGAAGAACACGATCATCGTCAGCGCGAACATGATCCCGGCCCCGCCGACCCACATAATCGCCCCGCCGATATGCACGTCGTTGATCGGGCTCGGCGCCCAGCTGGGGCGCTGGTGCGCCATGTTGGGGAACGGGTTGCCGCTCTCGGACCCGAGCGCCAGGCCGGTGAAGGCGTCCACCGGCATGGCCAGGAAGAGCAAGAAGATCCGGGACGGGTACGACACCTTCCACCGGATCGGCTCGCGCCCGATCAGCGGCAGGAAGTAGAGGTAGCCGACCACCAGGTACAGGACATGCTCGCCGTCGTGTACGGCCTCGTTGGCCAGCACCAGGTTCATGAAGCTGGTCAGGTGCGTGCCGATGATCACCCCGGCGTACAGCACGAACCCGAGCGGGGGCCAGGTGATCGCGGCGATCACGCGCGAGCGCAGGAACTTCTTGGCCCAGGTGTGCAGCGGATTCCGGCTCGCGTGCAGGAGCAGCGTGGCGGGCTGGCCCAGGACGAGCATCGGCGGGGCGACCATGAGCAATAGCAGGTGCTGGATCATGTGATCCCAGAAGAGCACGTCGTCATAGCTGCCGACGCCGCTCTGCGTCGCGATGACGACCACCGCCAGGCCGCCGAGGAACAGCGCGGTGCGCCACGGCGGCCAGGGACGGGCGGGATGCCGGCGCCGCACCCTGAGCACGCCCCAGAGGTACAGGCCGGCCGCTACCACCACGAAGCCCGTCACCACCGGCGCGAACTGCCAGCGGCTGACGACCTCGAGGAAGCCGAAGGGCGGCAGCGTCATGCCGCCGAGATTACCCGCCCGCCACCAGACGCCGCCGACGGCGCCGGCGCCTCACGCGATCGTGACCGGTAAGCGCCCGTGCCGGACGCCCGCCGCCTCGATCCAGGCCTGGCCGTCGGCGCCCTTCGCTTCCACCCCGGTCGCCCCGGCGAGCGCGAGGATCGCGTGGACCTGGGCCGCGGCCATGGCTTCCGGCAAGGCAACTTCCTGCGTCCTGCCGTCCTCGATAATGCTCATCTCCCGCATTATCCGTTCGGCTTCGCGGTAATGCTCCGGGCCGGTCACGGACCCTCCAGCGTGGTTTTACCTGGTCAGCGGAGGGCGTGGGATTCGAACCCACGGTGACGTTGCCGCCACAATGGTTTTCAAGACCATCGCCATCGGCCACTAGGCGAGCCCTCCTGTAGGCCACAGACTACGGTAACGC
>JGI12269J14319_10004231_pt1 | contig 13203 bp, 11 predicted proteins | sample PeaSoiSIISIP2007_FD_14319 | JGI IMG/M metagenome (IMG submission 14319) | reverse complement strand
GCAATTGTTTCGCGGATGTCACGATCCGGTTGAGGCTTTGATTGAGGCCACTGACGAGCCTGCAATTCTACGGAATGACATTACGACATTCAGCAGCCGTGAGCGGCTAGTTAGGCGCCGAAGTTGGCCTTAAGCATGTTGCAGAACAGTCGTCCTTGCTCGATGGCATCGTCGAGCGCCACATGCGTATGAGACACGGGATCGAACCACTCCGGGGGCATCGACTGCTTGCCGCACGCTCGATATGGTTTGCGCAGCAACGCCATCGCGTAGGTCTTGATATCAATTGCCGAATAGCCGAATGGGTTCTCGCCCGCGAACTCGGTGAGATACCAATAGACGAAAGAAAAATCAAAAGCGGCCGGGTAGCCGACAAACACAGGCCGTCCGCCAAACGCCTTGAGCCAGGCAACGTAGCGCTTCAGGGCAACAGCAGGCGCTTCGAGATTTTGCCGGCAGGCCGACCATGCCTCCGGCTGTGTGGCCCACCATGCGGCGGTCTTGGGATCCGGGGCCGATGCGGGCAGCGTTTCCAAGTTGGCGGAGAACGTCCCCAGCAGCTCTTTGTCGGCCAGATAGGCTGCCGATCCAATGCTCAGCATGGAATGTTTTCCCGCGACCGGTCCGTCGGTTTCTATATCCGTGCTGACGTAGATCTCACGCAATGGTGATTCAATCATGGTTTGCGATGTTCTGCTCCAATAATCCCACCAATTCTCGCAAGCTCCAAATATGATCCGTGAGGCGCGCTTCCATCGCGGGCGTCACTCCGGCGTTTGCTGATCCATGCCACATTCCCCACGCCATTGACAAAGAAAACAAATTCAAAACAGCCCCCACCGACTTTCCCGAGCCCGAGCCCCGAAACCCGCTTTCTGCTATATTTCCGTGATCCCATGCCTGTTCTCCCCGATGCAAGCGCACAGTCTTCGTCTGAGGAAAGCAAATCCGCCGGCCCTCTACCCAAGCCCCGTCCCCGCATGTCCACGAGCAACCGTCTGCTCTTTTTCCTGACCGCGTGGCTGATTGTGCTAATGCCGTTTCTGTTCTGGTGGAGCACCTGGTTCGGCCGCCAGCTCTCCGACAAACAACTGGCTGAGTATCTGCAAGACGACAAGCATCCCCGGCACATTCAGCACGCGTTGGTGCAGATGGGCGAGCGCATGAGCCGCCACGACGCGAGCGTCACCCGCTGGTATCCCGATGCTATCCGCCTCGCATCAGATCCTGTCGAAGAGGTGCGCAACACCGATGCTTGGGTGATGGGGCAAGACACAAACTACGCCAGGTTTCATGAAGCTCTGCCGACAATGCTCGCCGATCCTTCTCTCAGCGTGCGGGGCAACGCGGCGCTTTCCCTGGTCCGCTTCGGAGACGCAACCGGAAGGCCCCAGATTGTTGAACTTCTGCAACCCGCGCAGGTGATCGCATCCGATGCCGGACAGATGACGGATGCCAGCGCCGTTGGTACCAGCATCCATCAGGGCGGAGTCGTAGCCAAGCTCCAAGTCAGCGCGAGCCGCACGATTGAAATGCGTTCTCCAATTGCTGGTCGTGTGCGCACACTCTCGGCTCGGGTTGGGCAACAGGTCAAACCGGGAGACCTGATCGCGACGATCGACCCATCTACCGAGCAGGTCTGGGAAGCGCTGCGCGCACTCTACCTTGTCGGCCAGCCCAATGACATTGCCGCAGTTCTTCCTTATGAACGAGAGTTGCCCGACATTCCGGATCACGTGCGGCAGCAAGCCATGGAAACAGAGACAGCGATACGCCAGAGGATGAAATAAGGAACTGGTCAGGGATGAGCCGTCTGTCGTGCTTGAGCTAAGAGCTAAGAGCCAAGAGCCAAGAGCCAACAGCTTATAGCTGCCTTCAAATCGGCATTACGCCGACTTCTTTTTCCACTTCGACCGTGTCCACCATCACGATCGCGTCCCAGGGACAGCCGTCGAGAAAACATCCGTCGGGGCCCTTGCTGATGCACTTCTTGCAGCCGATGCATAGGATCGGGTCGACCTGGATGCGGCCAAACGGAGTGCAGTCTTCGTCCGGAACCCAGAACATGCAATCTTCCACCGGACAATACTCCACGCAGGCGGGCGAGCCCGCGCAACCGGTGCAGCACTCGGTAATCACCGCCAACTCCTTCGGTTTCTTCTTTCGAGGAGTCAATATCCCCTTGGATTTGGGCTCGAATTTGAACTCATCGGGCACCATCCCGGCGGGTTTCACGGGGTCCAGTTCAGCAGGCATGCCGGTGAGTATACCGTAGATGTTGGGGATTTTCATCGTTCTTCATCGCTCTTTGCGGTCAAAGGCTTGATCGTTTTTTGATATATTGGGTGTCGAAAATGGACGCACCGGGGTCGGGCGGCCATGGCTGGTGGGGACTGCCGGGCGGAGGCATACCGTGTCAAGTGATCAGCGTGACATTCTTGAAACTCTCAAGTTCGAACTCGCATTCCTGGAGCAGGGAGGCTATGGACGTTCGGTGCGTACTCCCCAAACGCCCACGCGGAGTTTCCAGGATTCTCTGACCTGCCTCAATTTCAGCGATCCGACGATGCCGCATCCCTGCAGCGAATGCTTCCTCACCGACTTCGTTCCCAAGAACGCGCAAAGTGAAGGCGTGCCGTGTCATCATATTCCGCTGAATCCGGAGGGGGAGACGGTGGACATGCTGCGGGAGCATCAGGTGAAGTTGGAGGATGCCTTGCGAAATTGGCTGCGCGCAACCATCCGCCGCATCGAGCGGGAGCGGGCGGCGGCAGCAAAGACGGAGCGTGCTTAAGCTCAAGCAAGAAAGCGAAGAGGACGTCGAGGGCGGCGGGCGAGTCGCCCGCCCCCACACAAAGGGAGCGTGCAAGCCTATGATGCTGGTGCTTTCCGTCGTACTTGGGATCGTTCCTCTGCTGGGAATCGCATGGATCGTTTTGCGGGGAAATGTCGGCACGGTCGACGGCCTCTTCATGAGCCTGATTCTTCTGCCACTTTCCGGCATTCTATTCCTGAATGCGTTTCTGGATATTCGGGGGCGCTTGAAGGCAAGAACGGCAGCGAGTCCTTTGGCGCCTGGCAAAATTACCACTCCCGGTATGCAAACTGCTCCGCAGCTTCCGTGTCACAAGGTCAAGATCAAGAAAGCGGGGCAGCGCGCCTGCAACGAGAAAAACGAGAAAGGCAAGTTTTGCGGCGGCCATTTGAAGCGCTGGTTTTATGGCGTCGATTTGATCGAGCAAGATTGCGGGGATGTGGAACAAGCCTGGGGACTGGATGCTGAAGTCTACCGCTGCGAGCATTGCAAGACTTTGTATTTGCCGCACCCGGGGGAATCCGTGGTGAATGTAGCTGGGCAGGGGCAGATTTCGGTGTTTGGCCTGACTCTGCCGCCGAAGGAAAGCTAAACGGCTTTGCTTTTGTTTTGACTACCTTCGGAACTCGGAACGACCGGAAGGCCACCTCAAGCACGCATTCCAAGAACCACTGATCACCGAAGTAACGTAGACCCCAACCCGGGGCCGGGCTAGGCTTTAGGCAATGGTCTGCCAAGAGTAACTTTTAAGAAGGAAGCCATGCAGCTCCCTCCCAAAACAACTCTGAGAATTGCCTCCGTCCTCAGCGCAATACTCGTCTTGATCGCCGGAACCTGGGCAATCCGACATTTCAAGGAAGAAAAAGCTGCCGCAGCTCCAGAGGGGAAACCGCCAGCCGCGGTTACTAAACCCGTAGCCGCAGCTTCCCATCCGGCGCCAGTTTCTGAACCGCAGGCTGGCATGTCGCCCAGTCCCGAAGTCATCGCGGCGAGTCCCTCCGAGCCCGAAGCCACTGGCGACGAGGCAAGCGCTCTGGCTTCGGTAGTCGACTCCCAGTTAGCCAACTTCCACGAAGGGATCACGCTCGGCCAATGGGTCGGCAGGCGCGACCAGTCCGAGAATTGGCAGACGTCGGATGACAAGGCCTATGCCGCCTGCCGTACCTACACGAATACCGAAGCGCTTCCTTCCGGGTTGCAGGTTACACGCACGCTCTACTTCTATCCGCCCGACGCCCCCACACCCGCAGTCCTCCCGACAGAGAGCGGACAGCGTCTTATCGATCAGACCTGCCGACTGGCCGAAGTTAAGGTCCACGTTCCAGCGACCCTCTATCGCAACGGACATTTCCTTGAGCAGTTCCTGCAGCAGCACCTCGACGAAAAATACGGACCCAGAATGAGTCTGGAAAGAACACGCTACCAGTTTGAGAAGGAAGCCGCGGGGTGGCAAGTTGGCTCGATGAAGATCATTGCGGACTACGAACCCCGGGCGCGCGACAATAACGGTGCCAGCCTTGCCGCCGTTGAAGTTTCGGCTCGCCTGCCCGCCGCGTATGACGACGAAGAAAAACCAGATTACGGCTTGAAGATGTACCGCTATCGTTCCATCGAGAGCGATCAGTTCCAGCGAGCCGTTGGCACAGCAGCTTTAGGCAAGGCGATCACGGACCGCGTGACCCGGCTCTTTGAAGCCTTGTTCGCGGCCTGCGCCACGCCGGAAGGGTTTGATCAGCCGGCCAATGCGAAGTTGCGACAGACTGTTCTGCCGGAATTGACCGAGTGGCTGAGCGCCACGAGAGGGCTGACTCCGGTACGCCGCGCCGCGGCCCTGTATGTCGCCGATCAGCTGTTTGTAACTGCCAGCCGCTGGGGGCAGCCGGAGTGGAGCGACAAGGCTAACAGTGATCTCCGGCCAGAATTTGAAAAGCTCGGTGCCAACTTCACATACTACGACCCATGCGGTTGTTACGAGTATCTAGGCAGCTGGCTGAACGAGGCGCGCGAACTCGACCCCCAGGGGCCGATTGGGCAGATGGCAGTGCTAATCATGCTCGCGCGAGGCGGGTCGCCGAAAATTGGCAACGACGAACAGCCCGACGTTTTTCGCACCGTAATCGCCGACGGTGAATGGCTGCTTGCGAAAAGCCCGAACACCGCGAACGCAGCGCAAATCCATTTCATCATCGGGGACGCTTACTCCGACATGGTCGCATTAGCCGGCGGAGCCGATCCAGAATGTGGAGAATCCTTCTCCCAGCAGGAGGGCGAAGCTGCTCACGAAAAAGCCCTGCAACACTATCGACTGGGCCTTGCCGTTGATAGCACCTCAGAGAACGCTAAGGACGCTTGGCTCCAAGCCTGGCATCTCCGCGCCGGCCTGCTTCCGGAGACGCACTTCGCTGCTTGCGAAGGCGACTAGGTATGGCTCGCGCAGCGTAGCTGAGCCGTATCGCGGGAATTGTTGATTGGCCAAAAATCCCGTTAGCACAAGGTTGCGCCTTCCCTTCGCCTGTCTGGCGAGAAAAAGGCGCAAAGGTGCGATTACGCTTTGGTTTCGACAGTTAACTTCAGGCCTTCCGGGCAACCATCATCCCAAGAACTACAGGCAGATAGATAGCCGAGGCATGCAAGACGCGGCTGGTCAGTGTCAGTGCGACTCCGCCTTGAACGTGAAGTTGACGTTCTTGGTTTCGTTGCCGGTGATGGTGACGTCCGCAGTCTGCGTGCCGTAGTCCTCATGCCATGCCGTGAGGGTGTACTTGCCGGGAGGCAGGTTGGGCAGCTTGAAGTTCCCACCACCCTTGCTCACGTCGTAGTGCGACGTCTTGAGTACCGCGAAGTAGCCGTGCATCCAGGGATGGACGTTGCACTTCACCGGGATAAATTCCTCCCGGGCGTATTTTTCGGTAATCGGGGCGGCGCCTGGCGCCTGCGAATTATTTGATTCGCGGTTCACTTTGGGCTGCGGATGAATGTTGTGCGTCGCCTGGTCGTCGTTGGTGATCTTGAGTTCCTGGTTGGTGTGCATGACCAGAACGTGCGGAATATACTGGCAGCCTTTTTGTTCGAAGGTGACAGCCTGGGCCGGAACCTGGCCATCATCGGGTGCCCCGGACGAAACGTACACCACAACATTTTCCAATGCATTATTGGGCCCGGTCACAACCGCTTCGTAAGTCACAGGTTTCGAATGCTGCTTGGCGCAGTACGGTTCTTTGCCCATATCGATGGCCTTCTGCCGGTCGGGCGTGCCGGTGTAGGTTACCTTGCCGCTCACCGTTCCAGCGAACATCAGAGACGAACCGACCAACAGCGTGAAAACAGCTAGCAGCATTTGCTGAGTGCGCATTCGAGTACTCCTCCTCGGGTTTTGGTAGTCATTAGTATTAGTGGCCTCCACCGGCCGATTTATTGCCTGGCTTGACGCCGTGCGACGGCTGAGCCGAGGCCTGTGGGCGACCCATAGCCGCAGCCACCCGCCTTTGTTCCTCGGGCGTGAGCTGGAACATGTAATCCACCAGCAGCTTGGTGTGGTCCTTATTGTAGCCCTGGAACGACGACGGAACGGGACCGGCGAAGACCCAGTGATCATTCTCACGCCGGAACAAGTCTGAAGGCATGGAAGTGCCCGGGCTAATGGCTTGCGGATCGATGATCCAGCGCTCCACCCAATCCGGCTTCAGGCGTCCCCGCACCAGGAGCAGATTGGGAGCGACCGCATTCTTATCGTGCTCGGGATCACCTGTGGCATGGCATTTCAGGCAGGGGGCTGCCGTGCTGCTGAACAGGCTGCGCGCCATTTCAGTTTCCTTCGCCGTCAGCACCGGAACCTGCTCCGGTATGTACGGAAAAGGCTGCCGCGAAAGTGCCTGGAAGAAACGCACCAGCTTGCCCAGTTCATTTTCAGAAAAGGAGAAAGTGGGCATGTGCACTTGCAGGTAGCTGCGCACGCCGTTGCGATTGGTGTCCGTGTCGTTCAGCGCCGGGTTGGTGAGGAAGCGCAGGAGCCACGCGGGATCGACCCGGGCCCCTTCGGTCAGCAGCTTGGGAGGCAGTTCTTCCTGGGCGTCCTGATAATGTTTCATCCCCATCAGCGCAGTTTGCTGGCCGGGAATAAACTGATGGCATCCCATGCAGTTGTACTTCCTGACCACCCACCAGCCTTCCTGGATGTCACGGCGATAATCGAGCGGCCGGTACTGATAACTGGCGGGCAGAGCACTCTCCTGGCTGCCCATCAGGAAAGTGGTCAGGGCTCGCACCTGATCCTTGGTCAAGTGCAGGTTGGGCATGCGCAGTTTTTCTTCTTCGTTCTTGATCTTGCCTTGATCGTAAACATTGGGCTCGGCCAATTTGTGTTCGAAGAAGCCCTTGTGCTCGTACCAGGGACCTTGCGCGGGGCCGTCCGGCAATCGTGCCAGGTCTTCCGGATTGGTAATCGGTTCGGCATTCTTGCCGCCACGCTGCGCGACCTCGGTGAAGAGGGCGAAATCGAGACGCTCCAGCGGCTTGCTGCCCTCAAACGTCAACTCGGTTCCGATGCGGCCTTCTTCTTCGAAGCCGGAGATCTCGTGGCAACCCGAGCAGCCGAAGTGACGAATCCACTTCTTGCCTTCATCCTTTAGCTTCGGGTCATCCATGAAGGAAGCATCAGGGTAAGAACTCGGCTCCTGCCTCTTCTGCGCCACCAAGAACGTCGCGATGTCTTCCGCGTCCTCGACGCTGAGGCGCAGGCTGGGCATCACCGTCATGTTTTGCACCTGCAGTTCGTGGCCATCGTTGGGACATTTGCTATGTTGCAGGTCGAAGACAAAGGGCAGTCCCTTCTTGGCATAATCTTCGGGGCCAATGTCTTTCTTTTCATACGGACAATAGGGACGCGTACGCTCGCGCGCGTTATGCACCCAGCGCACGAGATAGTCATAGTTGGCCTTCTCCCCGACCCGGGTAAGATTGGCGGCGAACGTGCCACCCATCATCTGATCGCCTTCGCCGATGGAATGGCAGGCGAGACAGCCGCGCGTCTCAAAAAGTTCCTTGCCGTGCGCGCCATTGCCCGGCTTGTGCTTAGGCTGTTGGTCGATCAGCGCCGACTGCCAGATATAGGCTGAAATGGCCTTGATCTGGTCGTCATTGAGGCGGAAGTTCGGCATCCGCGTGGTGGGCCGGAAGTCGGTCGGCTTCTTCAGCCAGACAGGAATCCAGTTCTTGTTGAGCTTGAGCCGGACGTCCTTCAGATTAGGTCCAACCTTCTTCATGTCCTGCAACAGGCTCTTGGTCTGCCGGTCCAGTTGGGCGATGCGGCCGTCAGCCTTGCTATTGGCAACCTTCAGGGCCACGGCTTTGTCGTTCAGTCGCACGGCTTCCTCGTTCGTCTCGGCGGCGTCGGCTTGGCTCATCAAGTAAGCTGCCTGCTTGAGGTTCTGGGCCTTCTCCTGCTCCAGTTGCTTGATCTCCTGGCTGACCGAGTTCAGGTCCTCCGGTTCTTTGTCGAACCCTTCATAGCGATGGCAGCCGACGCATCCCCGCTGGCGAAACAAGAACTTGCCCTCGCTGATGGTCGAGCCTACGTCACCGCTCACCAACATCATGTCTGCGGCGTGGCAGGTCTGACAGCCGGCTTCGGTGTTTTCTGTGGGGAAGAGCGGCCACAACCAATGCTCGTAAGTTCCGTGAGCCTTCTCAACGCCTGTGGTGGCCCGGCCATTGCCCTGGTGGCAAGGCGAGCAGCCAAACTTATCCGGATCGTGCGTCTTCAATAAATTGGGTTCAGGATGGCTGGTGAACGCGCGCGCATATTCGTCGGGCTTCTTGCCCTGCAGGGTCATGGCAGCCGCCGTCAGCACGAGCGGCTCGCGGATTCCCATGTGGCACGATTCGCAGCGGTCCACGATGTTGGCCTCGGCCACGTTAATCTGCACGATCTTCGGGTCCCACTCTGACGTCTTCTTCTTCAGGCCGTCGATCTGTGCCGGTGTGAGATCCACCATCTGCTGGCTGATGTAGGTTGACAACTTCGTGCTGGCTTCGGTCACCGGCTTCAGCACTTCTCCCAGTTCCGCGCTTACCTTGGTGCGTTCGTCTCTAAGCTGGTTGTATTTTTCGACCAGTTGCGGAAAATCGTATTTCTCCTTGTGACCGTCGGGATACTCAACCGACCAGGTTTCCTGCTTGTACTCTTCGAGTTTCTTCCGCTTGCTTTCCTTGCCCGACTCACTGGTGTCGGTCTCGATCTGGTAGGTGAGGGCATTCACATAAGCGCGTTTGTCGACGAAGACGTGCTGGACCGCCAGAATTTTTGCGTTCAGATCAAGAATCTGCTTCTGGAGCTCATCCCGGTGAGGCTTGGCAGCCTGATAAACCTGTTGGTAAGCCTGCTCGAGTTGCTGGTAATCGGCGCTCTGCTCGACGCTCTTTTCGGATTGCGCGGACTTCGACCCGGCAGTCTTCAGAAATTCGCTGTAGCGCTGTTTCCACTCGTGCTGAAAGGCCTTCCAGGGCCGCTGGCCGTAGTCTTCGTCCCACAGCGCCCAGAAGAGAGTGGCCATGAGGATGACCATGGACACGACGTAATACAGCGCGTAGGACTTGCTGACAATCGGATCCTGCTTGCGGATTGGTTGTTCGGGCAACCCAGCCTCCCATTAGCCGTTGGTCGTTAGTCGACTAACGACCATCTACACGTTAAACCAGGGTGTAATCCACACGTACTTGATGTTGAACATGAGCCGCAACATCATCTTGAGCGGCAGTGCCACCATGGTGAGCAGGAAGAACACCATGATGGAATACTGCAACAGGCTCAGGCGCTGATAATCCTTCGGGTTGTAGCGCCGGAACAGCGCATGGATGATAAACCCGCCGGCCGCGTAATAACCTCCGACCACGACCGCCCCGAAAATGGCTTTGGCTAGGTTGGAGGTGATCCCGAAAATATCGGGTAGATCGCGGTTCACCTCATAAATCAACCGGCTGTGGTCCCAGGTTTGTCCCGGCCAGAACCACTGCCAGCCCGGACCGCGGATGAACGTGCCGATAATGATCATCGCGACCCAAAGAATGATGAAGCCAAAGAGAAACGAGCTGATGGCGAACTTGCGCTGCTTCCAGGTGTAATAGCCGTTGCCCAGCGGATTGGTGTCGATGTAGGGAATCACCATCAGGCCGATGATGATGAGCGTCGGCATCACTACGCCGGCAATCCACGGGTCAAAGTACACCAGCATTTCCTGCAAGCCGAGGAAGTACCAGGGCGCCTTCGCCGGATTCATGGTCAGGTTCGGATTCGAGGGTTCCTCGAGCGGCGCGTTCAAAGTAACCGACCAGATCATCAAGACGATGGTGACAATGATGGCAGCGAGGAACTCAATGCGCAGCAGGAACGGCCACACATGTACTTCTTTCTGCCACCCCGGCTCGAACGGCCAAGTCTTGCGATGGTGAGTCTTGGCCATCGCGGGATCGGTCTCCAGCTCGGCAATCAGGTCGTCGTTGGCCTTCGCCTGCTTCCATGCCAGATAGCAATAAAAGGCCAAAAGCGGAATCAGGGCCACGATGGGTACGTTGTCGGGCGCGGAACAGATCTCCCAAAGTTGTCGCCAATCCATAAATCAAATCTCCAGGTCGTTCAGGCCGCGCCCTCAGGCGTGCCTTGCGCCACGTTGCGCTTTATCTTCCGACGCCAGCACCACCGACCCCGGGCCGGAGATGCCGCCATCCTTCCGCACGCGCCAAAAGTGAACGATCATCAGTACGGAAGCCACGATCGGAATCCCGATGCAATGCCAGATGTAGGAACGCAGCAAAGCATTCGCATCCACGATGGATCCGCCCAGCAGGCCAAAGCGCACGTCGTTGTATGGCGTCATCCCCAACATTTTGCCGAACGGTCCCTCATGACCTAGCAGCGGCGTGGCGCGCGCCATGTTGGTGCCGACCGTGACCGCCCAGAACCCAAGCTGATCGTCCGGAAGCAGATAACCGGTGAACGAAAGCAGTAACGTGAGCACCAGCAGCAGCACGCCAATATTCCAATTGAACTGGCGCGGCTGTTTATAAGAGCCGGTCAGGAACACGCGAAACATGTGCAACCACACCGTAATCACCATCAGGTGGGCAGCCCAGCGGTGCATGTTGCGCAGGATCCTGCCGAAGGGCACATCATGCTCCAGATAGAGCACGTCGCGAAACGCCTGCAGTTTGGTTGGATGGTAATAAAACATCAGCAGCACGCCGGTCAAAGTGAGCACGATGAACAGATAAAACGTGATTCCCCCCATGCCCCAAGTGAAACTGTAGCGCACGGCGTCGCGATTGATCTTGGCCGGATGGAGATGCAGGAAGACGTTGGAAAGCACGCCCAGAGCCCGATTGCGCGGCGTGTCATCGTGTTTGTGGCGGAATATCGATTTGTAGACCTCGGTCTTGGTTGGATCTTTGAGCCCCTCGACTTGCTCCTTGGCCTTGGCGGGCAGATCGGTCTTCATGGATTGAACGTCCTCGTGCAGGGCGGACTTCAATCGTTCCAGCAGGCCAGCCGCTTTGCCGTTCTTTCCGTTTCCATTCTCTTCAGGCATCGTTTCCTCTGATCGGTCTGGTAATCCTCTTTTTCACGGCCAAAGTGCCGGCACCGCACTCATTACAAGGGCAAGTAAGATCCATCATCGTTGAACTGGCTGGGCTGCCCCTTCGGCCACTGGTAGAGTTTCGACACATCTACCAGGATCTGGCCGTCCGGAGATCTTTCGATGTGGGCCCGATCCATTGGGCGCGGCGCAGGACCCTCAAAGTTGATCCCTTCGCTGTCGTAGCCGCTGCCGTGGCACGGGCATTTAAATTTGTTCTCGCCGGCTTTCCAGTCGGGCGTGCAGCCCAGATGCGTGCAGCGCGCGTAAATCACGAACAGGCGATCCGGTGTGCGGTCCACCCATATGCGGTACTTCTGTTGAAACTTGGTGTCCACTCCCAGACCGTATTCCTCGGGATAGCCGATCTTGAAACTGGTTGTGGGTTCGAAGAGAGTGCGCGGCAGGAAAAAGCGGAAGAATGCGATGAACCAGGCGGTGAGGAAGGCGGCTATGGCGCTCCACGCCAATCGTCGGCGTCCCTGATTGACCTCATTGTCTTCCGGACCAACCGAGGCTACTCCTCCGCTGGCGGCCGCTTTGGAAGTCCCCACAGCCGGTGTCCCGACATACCTGGTCGATTCGCCGCTGCGCGCGACGGAAGCAGCCGCGGAAGCAGTTACGGTTGCCGCCGCTGCCGCAGGTCGGGGAGCAGAAGCCGGAGTGGCTACCGCCGGTCGCGGAGCAGAGGCTGCCGAGGCTGCCGAGGCTGCGGTTGCCGCCGTCGATTGAGGAGCAGCCGGAGCGGCCGCCGCAGGAGCGACTGGTTCGCCGAGCAGCGCAGCGACTTCGGCATCGTTCAGTGCCGGTAAACCGCTGCGACTGCGCCCGGCCTGTTCCGCTGCGATAGCGGATTTACTCCACTTCTTTCCAGCAGCAACCCATTTTGCGACTTGCTCGCTGATGTCAGCACTGGGCGCGGGAGTAGTCGCGGCCGCAGCCGCAGCCGGAGGTGGGGTTGCCGGTGTCGCGGCGGTAGTCGCTGGCGCCGGAGTGGGTGGGGAGCCCGGTGTGACGGGCGCTGGAGCCGCATCGCCGCTTTCCCACGACATGGGCCGGCCAGCTTTCAACGCTTCAATATCTGCATCGGTGAGTAGCGGCAAGCCTTCCCGCTGGCGGCCGGCCTGTTCCATCGCGATGAACGAGTTGCTGAGCGCCCTTCTCGGCCAAGGCGGAAGATGCCCAAGAACGCCATTCCCGACGCTCTTGGGTGAGTCGTCTGCCATCTGTACTTGCCCCCTGGTGTTGGACCCCAAAACTTAGGCACAGACTTAAGACTTGGGGGTCGCCCCACTGCGACCGGAAGAGTATAGCCGATGTTGTCAACTGCAATCCATCGATTGCATGAATCTGTTTCATTTCGTGAGATCTTTCACAGTATTCGAGATCCAAGCGCAAGAGGCCAGCGCATTCATTTTCTTGGTGTGCGCTTGTTGGTCGTGACGAAAAGAGTTCTGCACTCAAAAACTTGGCTGGAGCATTGCATCCTGGCGAAGGTCGGTGTATGTTATCGGTCGGTCGGGGAAGTCAAATCTGGGGCGGCATGGGGAAGCCTCCGGTAAACAAAATCCAAAAGGTGACGGCTGCTGCTGGCCAGCCAGCGACCGCTTTCACCTCTAAGGTGAAGTAGAGAGCGAGAACAGGGAAATTCCGGCTTAGGCCATGGCAACTCTGAGTCCTCCAGTAAGCGTGCACGGATCCCAAACGGGTAAGGATGGGGGCAGTTCTCTTCCCCCTGTCTATGGTCGTGGCGGGGGCGGG
>JGI12269J14319_10004230_pt1 | contig 13203 bp, 10 predicted proteins | sample PeaSoiSIISIP2007_FD_14319 | JGI IMG/M metagenome (IMG submission 14319) | reverse complement strand
AAAGGAGAGACGACAGCGAGGATAGGTTTCGGGCGAGCCATCAGATGTCAGCGCGTGACCTTCATGGTCTCACACCAGCGCTGCAGAACGAAAAGCGACCACACGCGCGACCATCCCACCCGACCTGGATGCTCAAGGAATCGCTTCCACACGCTTTGCACCGCCGCAGGATTCAGAATGCCCGCAGAGCGGATGCGATCGGCGCTGAATGCCGCATCGACTTCGGGGCGCAATTCGCCTGCAAGCCATTCGGCGAATGGAAACGAAAACGTGCGCTTCGGACGCGCCGCGATCTCCCGGTAGGTATCGTCTGTCATCACGCTGCGCATGGATTCGAGGAGCAGTTTTTTGTACTGCATCCGCAACGAGCCCGGTATGGCGAAAATGAATTCAACGAGGTTGTGGTCGAGAAACACCGGGCGCAGTTCGAGGCTGTGGGCCATGCTCATCGCGTCGGCGTCTCGCAGGAGGCGCGGCTCGAGATGCGCGTGAATATCGAGATACGCGACTTTTTCCAGTAAATCCGCGCCGCTAGCGCGCCCGGCCCATTCGCGGAGATCGGCGCCCGCGAGACAAGCGAGCTTCCGCCAGCGAAACGGGAAGGCGTCGTGGTCGAGCATGGCGGCGGCGAAGCCGCGAGGCACAGGCCGCAACCAGGCCGCTGCGTGCGTAAAGCGCTCGAACCAACGCAGCGATGCATATCCGCCAAATAATTCATCCCCTCCCTGCCCACTCAGCGCGACCTTGAAGCCAGCGCGAGCTGCAGTGCGGCAAATCCAATAGGCGTTCAGCCCGTCCACACTCGGCTGATCCATCGCCCAGATAGCGTGGTCGAGCGAATCGTGCGTCTCGCGCGCCGTGAGGCGCAGAACGCGGTGCGGAATGCCGAGTAACTCGGCGGTGCGGCGGCTCGGCTCGGATTCGTCGAGCGCGGGATCGTCGAACCCGATCGTTAACGCGGTGAGCTTATCGGCTCCGGCTCGTTGTGCCAGCGCTCCCAGTGCTGCCGAGTCTACACCGCCGCTCAAAAACAATGCGACCGGCACGTCCGAAATCAAATGTAGGCGAGTTGCCTCGATCAGTTGCTCCGGCAATGCACCGTCTTCATTCGCTACGTTTTTCGCGCCGGTTCCGTTTGCGTGAGGCTTCAACTCCCAATAGCTTCGCTTCTCGAATTTGCCATCTTGCCAGACAGCCAGATGGCCCGGCTCAAGCGGTTGGACGCCGTCCAGCGATGTCCAGGGCGGCGGAATGTGTCCGAGTTGGAGGAAAGCGCGGACGCCGTGCGGCGCGATGCGGCGAGAAACAGTCCCGGAAGCAAGAAGCGCCTTAATTTCTGACGCGAAAACAATCGAGTCATATGTCAATGCATAGTAGAGCGGTTTGATCCCGAGGCGGTCGCGGGCCAGGAGCAAGCGATTCTTCCGTGCGTCCCAGATCGCGAAAGCAAACATTCCGCGCAGCCGCTCGACGCAGGCATCACCGATCGCGTCGTAAAGCTGCAGCACGACTTCCGTATCTGTTCCCGAATGGAATTTCCGCCCTCGCGACACCAGCCATTCGCGAAGCTCTCCGGCGTTGTAGCATTCGCCGTTATAGGTGATCCAGGAAGACCGATCCGCATTCGGCATCGGCTGGCGGCCGCGCTCGCTCAGATCAAGAATCGCCAGCCGCGTATTGCCGAGAACGCAATTCCCGACGGATTCGACTCCATTGCTATCAGGCCCGCGATGTGCGAGAGCCGCGGTGAGGGCATGGCACGCGGAAACATGCGCGGGAGACAGGGAACGCGCCGCAATCCCGTCAATGCCGCACACGTGGGAATGGCTCCTTTAGGGCACCAACTGCTCGACGAGCGACCGCGATGTAGCGCGAGCCGGCAAGGGCACAGGTCGCGCCACGAGAAGCTCGGGAAGCCTGTAGAGGACGCCGATCAACAGCCAGAGATAGGCGTTAAGCACGTAGTCCTGGTAGACGTTCAGGCTGGCATAAGTCTCCGGAATCAACATCACCGCGATGAACCAGAACGCTCCGAAGCCTACGGGAAACAGGCGCGTCTGGCGAAGTCTGAGAACCACGCGCCAGCATCCATAGATTAGCACCGTGGTCCACAGGAACCAAAGAGCGAGGCCAAAAATTCCCAGCTCGACCACCAGCGAGCCCCAACCGGACTCCACGGCGACTTCGGGCTTCCGTTGTTTAAAGATCTTCGCCACGTACTGTGCGCCGAGAGAAGCAGTGCCGGTCCCGTAGCCCATCACCCAGTGTTGTACGGAGAAGGCGATCGTCAAGTTATAAATGGGATAATCCCACACGCGCTTGGTAAGTTCGGAAGCGGTGCTGCGGGGATCGAGAGTCTCCGAATAGAAGGCCCAGCGGGAGCCAATTTCTTTTGGAAATACAAGGGTCATCACGGCCACGGCGATCGCGATGATGATTGCGCTGCGGCGTATAGCTTTCAACATCCGATAGACCTGGCGGGTTCTCCACGGCGCGCCCCACATAAAGGCTGCGCTCATGCACGCCGCGCTACCTGCGCTCAAAATCAGCGCGCCTCGCGACCCGCACAGCGCGATGGCCACCGCAATCACGCCGAGCGCGCCGAAAATAATCCAGCGTCTTCGAGCAGCGCTCAGCAGAAAGTATCCGGCAGCCCCAATCCCGAGTACCGACACCGAAAACAGATATCCGCTGAAGCGCCCAGCACTGACAAACACGGAAGAAGGGAGGTGAATGATCTGGTGGGTAATCGGCGACTCTTTCGACAGATCGCCGAGCTCGCGAATTTCTGGAGCCAGAGTCGCAGGGTTCAAAAATCCGGGCCCGAAGATAGCTTGGATCACTCCTAGCCCGGCGACCGCAGCAGCGAGCAACATGCTGACAACGAGAAATTCGTGCAAATCTTCATCCGAGCGGATGAGAGCATAGCCTACGAACATCAGCGGCGCATAAAAGAAATCAATCTTGAGTCCCAGGAAGCCGTAGAGATAACTCGGCGAATTCGGGTTTAGGACCTGGATCACGGCCCACCAGAAAAAAAGGCTGAGCACTATCAGGAAGGGTGGGCGAAAAATGCGGTCCCTCTTGTCGCGCACCGCGAGATATAGCGAGATGTAGATCAAGGCTACGAGGAAATCTTTTCCGAAGTAAATCATCATGTCGTTGCCGAGATACTTGCGGATGGCGTCCTCGAAGAGCACCCAGGCCAGGAAGATGTAAAATCCGGCGCGCCAATTGCGCAAGATGGTGACGCTGGCAACCGCAATGGCCGCGACAACGAAGAGGTACTCGACCTGTTTGAGATTTTCGCCGGCGATCCAGCCGCCGATCTCATAGGCAAGAGCGAGGCTAAGGACGGTCAGACCCAGGCCGACGACCGTCTGCTGTTTGGGTGATTCAACTCGCAGATTCAACTATTCACCGATTTGAGAGGGCCAGGACGAACGCACGATTATCCCCGACCGGCGGCTCGCCCCGCAAGCGCCAAGCGACGGGAATCTTCAACTGGCACGCTTCTGGCGTCCGGAGGGAGTGACTCGCGAGATCGCAGGCGCCGGCGGTTGGATCGGGGATGGCCGCGCCAGGATTCTGCGGTAGAGCTGCAGGTGGTCTTCGACCATGCGCTGTTGTGTGAAATGCTGGAGCGCGCGGGATCGAGCTGCCCGGCCGAGAGCCACGCGCAATTCAGGATCGCCGAGGACGCGACGCAAACAAGCCGTCAGCGCCGGGACGTCGCCGGGAGGGAACTTCAGGCCAGCGTTGCCGACGATTTCGCCGAGGCCGCCCGTATCGGAAGCGATCAGCACTCGGCCGCGCATCATCTGTTCGATGGCCACGAGACCTGCAGATTCCTCGGCGAGCGACGGCACCACGACGGCGACGGCGCTTGATACAGCGGCTTCGAGAGCGTCACCTTCCAAAATGCCCGTGAATTCGACCCGCTCGCGTAGCCGCAGCGACCACGCGAGAATCGCGAGCCTCGCTCCTTCCGGACCATCGCCGATGATTCGCACGCGAAAATCGACGTCTTCGTCGGCCAGAGATGCCGGCGCGTGCAGCAGGACCGGAACTCCCTTCTCAGAGCTGAGGCGTCCGACGAAGGCGATCAGAGGTACGTCTGAAGCCAAGACGAATCGGGAAGATGGCTTCGTAGACAAGAAGTCATCCGAAGGGCAATCCGGAAGTTCGGCTGGCGCGTTGTAAATCGTCGTGGTGCGTGGCAACCTCAGGCGCTCATTTACATGGCTGCTCACGGCGATATTGGCGGCCACGCGCCGGCAGAGCCAAAGCCGCGGTTATGCCAGAGCGACACTAACTATCCCTCGCAGCCAACCCACATTTGCCTCGCGGCACCGCAGGCACTCCTGCACGTCGCCCGCCGCGAAGGAATTGCAGCAATTCCGTTGATCAACGTAATGGACAAGCGATCCGTCCGGACAGCCCGCCTGATAACCGTGATGGTGAATTACGGCCTTCTTGCGAAGAAGCCACGCCAGGAAGAGAGGCACGAGAGCCGGACCCGCCAGATGAACGATGTCGGATTTCCAGATAAGCCAAAGAAGTCGAAGGATTCCGGCATCACGGACGACCCGCAGCATTTCGTCCTGCTCGAGCGTTTCGCCTGCGGGGGTCGGCGTCGCAACAGTCACCTCGACAGGATCGTCATCGCTTTGAGCCGATTCGCGGGCGAGGCCCCGGGCGAGAGTGTTGGTAACGCTTTGAACGCCGCCGATCGCGGGAGACCATACGGTCGAGCAAATAAGGATGTTCATGAAAGGCACCTTGAGCAGACATGGATTCACGAAATACCTGTGAGACAGAAAAAGAACCAGCCATGGTTCTGCCGGGGAATGCCGCCGGCAAATCGGTGGGATGGCCGCGAGTTGGCGCGCGCGCGGTTAGATGAAGTCTGCCGTCACAAAGGTGAACGGCCCAACTTTCCGGCATTTTGTGTGCTCCTCGGGAAGGGTTGCCGGCCCTGCATTTGTAATAAGAGCGTGTGTTCTACTCTGGCGAACGTGGGTTGTAAACACGAACAAATGCGGATGGTAGTTTTTGGAAGTGTTAGGGCTTTTCCGCCAGTACGACGAGGTCCAGCGGCTCAAAATCGCCGTTTTGGCGGCGTTTCGCGTCGAGGACGAGATCGAGGTAGCTGATCCAGCCGATGAAACATGGCGCCTGGATGTGCAGCGATTTGCGCCACGCGCGGATGATGCGATCGGCGAGGCGGGAGAATTTGAATTGGGCGTAGGCGGTGCGGTGGACTTTGAAACCTGCATTTTCGAGCAGTTTGAGGATTTCGGGGAGCGAGTCGCCTTCGCGTTTGTGGCCGAATTCGTCGGCGTCGATTTCGCCCGGCGGCACCGGGACCGAGAGGACAAGTTTTCCGCCCGGGCGAAGAATTCGCGCGATGTTGCGGAGCGCGCCCGCGTCGTCTTCGAGATGTTCGAGGACTTCGAGGAACAGGACGGTGTCGAGAGAAGAATCGCGAAGGGGAATCTCGTTGGCGCGCATCACCAGCGGCGCGAGATTTTTTTCGCGCGAGTGCCGCGCAAATGTGCGGCTTAGCGACGCGCGGTCCACATCGGCGGCGAATACGAACTTCGCGTTACGGCAAACGTACTGGAAAAAGACGCCCGGCCCACATCCGATGTCCGCGATCCGTCCGAGATCGCGGCCCAAAAATTCGTAGACGAACTTGTATTTTGTCGTTCTCTGCTCCGTGACCACGTCCGCTATCAGCAGATGGTAGAGCCACCAGATCCAATAGTAGTGTGAGAGAGACAAGCGAAGGGCTCGCCCTGACGAAGGAAGGGCCGTTGCGGCCCTTCCGCTAACCTCCCCCACCGCAGCGCCAGCCATGACCCCCCACCCAGAGTTTCGGTGTTGCTTTAACGCGCCAGACGAGAAACTTCCACTACGCGAACGCACAGCCGCGCCGCCCGGCATTGTGTGGACTCATTCGGAAGATTTACCGGCTCAATATTTGTAATTGCGGAATGTTCCTTACAACGGAACGGGTACGAGAGTAAATCCGCACAAATACTTACGAAATTGCAGCCATCCTGCGGAGAACCCGGAGCGCGGGTGACTCGTGGCTATCGGGAGGCAAGACTCAGCGATGTTGCTCGCGAACCGGCGTGCAACTCAATTCGGCTCCGGCCATTCCGCCCAGAAATGGGAGGTGAGTGGCCCGCGATCGAGCTGCTCCACGTGGTAACCCAGTTCGCGAAGTTTCACTGGAGTGACACGCGATTCGAGATTGCCGTCGAAGTGGTGCACTTCCATCAAAATGCTGGGGTGATCGCGCGCGATAAGGCCGCGAGCGCCGTCGAGCACTTTGTCTTCGGCGCTTTCCGCATCCACCTTCACGAAGTCAATCTTCTCGGGACGCGCGAGGAAATATTCGTCAAGCGAAACGCCCTCGACCACTAGATTGCCGCGGCTGTTCGGATCCGCGAAACAAACGTCGATGGGAAGCGGATCGCCGTCGCGAATATCAAAGTGGATTTGCTGATGCGCATCCACCACGGCCCGATTGACAGGCTCCACGTTCGTGCAGTTGTTCAGTCTCACGTTTTCAGAGAGGAATTCGAAATTCGTGGGAACAGGCTCAAAGGAATAAACGCGGCCATTCGCGCCGACGAGGCGCGAGAGCAGCAGCGTGTAATAGCCGATGTGCGCACCGATATCCACCACGCGGAATCCGGGCTGGACTTTCTTCGCCACGAGGGCGACGAGTTCCGGTTCCCAGCTTCCGTAAGCGAAGCAGCGGAAGCGGGCCCATTCGAGTTTCATCCGATAGCCGGTGAGCAAGCCGCCGCATTCGAGTGTGGGATATCTGTCGCCGGAAGCGCGATTGAGAACCGAATGGATCGCCGTCGAGATCCACGACGGCCGGTAGCCGTCGCCGATGATCCGCTCGCGCACGCTGATCGGCACGAGCCGCCCGGTCCAGACGATCAGTTTCTGCAAGTCATTCATGCACGGCACCGCCGGCGTGCACGCAGTGACCATAGAGCTCCAGATGCCGGTGCATCATTTCGTCTTTGCTGAAAACATCGAGCGCGCGACGCCGCGCGGCATCGCCCAGCGAGCGAATCAGCTCGGGATGGTCGATCACTCGCGAAATGCAGGCGGCCAGAGCGTCGGCGTCATCGATCGGAAATTTCAACCCCGCGTCCCCGACGACTTCTGCAGTACCGCCCAGCTCGGTAGCGATTATCAGCAGGCCGCGCATCATCTGTTCGATCGCGGTGAGTGGGCAGGCTTCCTCCCAGCGCGAAGGAATCACGTTCACGGACACGGTTTCAAGCGTCTCGATAAGCTGCTCGCCTGTACGATAGCCGAGAAACTCCACTCGCCCGTTGAGGGACAACTGGGCCGCGAGATTCTCGAGTTCGCGGCGTTGTGGGCCATCGCCGATAATGCGAAGGGAAAAATCGCGGCCGCTTTTCTGCGCAATTGCCGCGGCGCGGAGAAGGAGATCGACGCCTTTTTCGGGAATTAACCGCCCGAGATACGCAAATTGTACAGGCGAATTGGCGCTTGCCCGAGCAGGCGCAGCCGCGAGCGGGTCTTCGATTCCGTGGTAAATCGTCTGCGTGCGGGGAAGCGCGACGCGCCGGCCGGTGTGATCGCTTGCGCCGACATTCACGGCGATTCGCTTCAAAAGCCAGCGCCGCGGAAACATGAGCGCAAGATTACGAATGCTTCTCGCACGGCTCATCTCGACGGACTGACATCTATAACATTCGAGATAGTTGCCATTCTGGAAGTGTCCGGGGCAAAGCGAGCGGTCGGGAAGATGAAGATAATTTCCCAGCGGGCAAACGGCTTGATAGCCGTCATGCTCCACGACCACCGGCTTGCGCAGCAGATACCCAATCGCCATCGGCAGAATCGCGGGCCCTGAAATATGAATGACGTCGGCTCTGCGAATCAGCCGGTAGAGCTGGCGCTTGCTCGGAAAGCGCACCACGCGAAACCCAAAACGCGCATCGTCCATCGAGCCTGCCGGCGTTCGCGTTACGACGGTGACCTCATTCACCTCCGCAGGCCGGCCATTTGCCGGGCTCCTCGCATCCGCGAGCCCATGCGCCAGTATCGCGGTGATCGTCTGCACGCCGCCGATCGACGGCGCGAAATCGTCCGTATATATGAGAATTTTCATTCTCGAATGACTCGCGTCCCGATTGTTCTGAATCCCAAGCCCCGGAGCTGGACGTCCGGCCTAATCGCATCACGCACCCGCATGCATCGATCGTTCCCGGCGCGTGATGCCTGCGACTAGTGTACCTTTTTTTTCGTCCGGGAGTTGCGGTTGACCGCCAATTCCACAGTCTCGACGAACGACTCGACGTTCATTTCCGGTGTCCACGATTTTAGGCGCTCTCTTGCGGCGGCGCTCATCTGCGCGAGACGCGGACGATCGCTAAGCAGCGAGCGAATCGTGTCGGCAAGCGTCTCCACTTCGCCACACGGGTAGATGCTGCCAGTTACGCCTTCGCGGACGAGATCGTACTTTGCGCCGACGCGATCGCTGACCACCGCGGGACAGCCGCAGATCATCGCTTCGTTCACCACCAAGCCGAACGGCTCGTAATCCGAAGGCAAAACTAGCAAATCGGAAGCGACGTAGACCGCGGGCAGGCCGGATTGGTTCACAAAGCCCAGAAAGTGAACGCGATCCCCGAGACCGAGCGACCCGGCGCGCTGCTCAAGCTCTCGACGCAGCGGACCGTCCCCGGCGAACACGAGATGGCTTCCCGGAACATTCGCACGCGCGAACGCTTCGAGAAGATCCCCAGGGCGCTTCCAGGATTGCAGCTTTGCGCAGAAGAGCGCCACCGGCGCGTCGGCGGGAATGCTCCACGCGCGGCGAACTGCAACCCGGTCAACTTCAGCGGCGCGCGCGGCCCACCAAGAGTTATCGACGGTATTGCGCCCGAGAACAATGCGCTCCGCAGGCACGCCGAGCGATTGCACGTAAGCGGTCGCACCGGTCGAGCCGGTGCTCACGGCTCCGGCCATTCGAAAGATGCGTCCGACAATTGCCTTCTTGATCGCGCGGGAAAATGGATTTCGCGCGCGCCGGCTTTCGAGCGCGTGAACGTCCGTGGAAAGAATATACGGAATCCCCAGGCGCTTGGCCGCCAGCAGGACACGCCACGCTTCAGGAAAATAATAGCCGCCGACATAAATCGCGTCGAATCCGCCGTCTCGCACGAGCCGCCAAAGAGCTTTCGAGAAAAATCCGGGGCGCGCGCCGCCGTTTTGTCCAGTCTTGGAGGAATCAATCAGTTTCCACGGATAGCCTTCGAGCAACGGAACGTCCCATTTCACTTCGACGCCGAACTCGGGATGCATCGCGGCCAGAGCGCCGCGCATGCTGCAGTACGCCACCAGAATGTCGAGTTTCGGATGCCGCGCCTGCAAACTCCATAGAATCGTGTTGTATTGCACCGGATGCTCGCAGAGCAGCAGGACGCGATACTTCCCGTCGTTCATCGCGCGGCGCCTCCGAGACCGAGGACTTCGATGTAACGTCCAGCAATCTTGTCCCAGGAATAGTATTCCGTTTGCGCGATCACGCTGCGCTTGTGAAGCTGTCGGCGCAGATTGCTGTCCGCGAGAACTTGCGTGAGCGTCTCGGCAAGACGCTCGATATCGTGCCACGGTACGAGCTGCACTCCGGCGGCATCGATTGCTGGGTCCACGCCGGCTTCGCCGTAACCGATAATGGGCAAGCCGCACGCAATGCCGGACACGAATGTCCCCCGCCGCGACGCTGCCAAGCCCCGCACGAAGAGAAGGACGTCGGAACCGGCGAGAGTACGCGTGATTTCTTCCGCGGGCAAAATCCCGCGAAGACGAAGCGCGACGCCGCTGCCTTCAAGTGCGCGCTCGAGACGTGCGCGCGCATTTTCCGCGCCGCGGCCAAATACTTCGAGACGCACCGCGCCGAGCCGCTCTCTCGCGCGCCTCGCTGCGAACGCGATGTCCTGAATCTCAGTGTTGCCCGACTCGCCGCCGGTGATGCTGAAAACGGCGATGGTAGGCACGGCGCGATCGGAAGCCGAACGGTCACCGAGAAACTCAGGAATATTTGCACCAATGGGAATGAAAGTGACGCGAGACGGATTCGGAGGAAGCCAATCGACGGACTCGGGCGGTATCGTGAGAATACTTCGCTCCGAGCGGTCGTAGAGATTGCGCATGATCATGTATTGAATCCGCAGGCGGGCGCGATCGTACAAGCGCCGAATTTCAAAGCCGACGGCATCGTGAAAGATCACTCCTACATGCGCACCGTTTCTTTGCAGGATTCGTGCCACGCGAATAGCGCCGACCGGAAAGCCGCGGCGCGACCAGGCCAGCGCGCTGTATTGCAGCAGCACCCACTCGCCGCGCCAGTCCTCGCTGGCTTCTCGAAGCGATCGTAGCGCTCTGGGCCAGCCGTGGTCCACCCACGGCACCTGGACGGTTTCGAGGCATATGCCACGCGCCGCGAGTGCATCGCCGAGGAAATCGCAAAAATCCACCACGCCGTCGGTGGGCGCATCGCGGCGGCCGAGCAGCGCGTGAATCGTCTTAGCTGGGCTTGCGGCCACGGGCGTTGATTCCATTGTAGCCAAACCACGTTTTGACTTAGGCGAGTCCAGCCTGCTCAGAACTAGCGCGTCTTACCCATTTCTATCAGTCGTCGAGAGCCTTACGATGCAAGGCGCCGGGTCCATTTCGTCGTGATGAGGTGGACCGGAATCATTTTTCCACGAGCCGATCGCCGAGTACGAGAGCATCGAGGCCCGAGCTATAAAAGGTGCGAATGGCGTCGGTCGGCGAGCAGACGATGGGCTCGCCGCGCAAATTGAATGATGTGTTCATGATTACGGGCACGCCCGTGCGCCGGCCAAATTCATCGATCAATTTGTAATAGAGCGGATTCACATCCTGCTCGACGGTCTGCGGGCGCGCGCTGCCGTCCACGTGCGTTACCGAAGGGATCACGCTGCGTTTATCGGCGCGCACCTGCGCGGTGACGATCATGAAGGGCGAGTCGGGCGTCGTTTCGAGATAGTCGGACGCAGCCTCAGCCAGCATGGAGGGTGCGAAGGGGCGCCACCATTCGCGGAATTTTACCGCGTTGTTCACGCGCGCGTTCATCTCCGGATCGCGCGGGTCGGCAAGAATCGAGCGGCTGCCAAGCGCGCGCGGGCCGAACTCCATGCGGCCCTGATACCAGCCGACGATTTTCCCGGCGGCGAGGAGATCAGCAGTTGCGCTGGCGGGATCGCTGAGGCGCGTGTTGCGGATCTTGTAGGTCTCGAGAGCGCGAGTGATCTCGGATTCGGACGCGGCGGGGCCCAGATAAGCGTGGCGCATGCGATGCAGCGGTAATTTCCCTCCATTATCGACGTATGGAGCGAGCGCGGCGCCGAGGCATACGCCGTCGTCTCCCGCAGCAGGCTGGATGAAAAGTTTGTCTACGAGGCCGGAGGCGAGAATTTTGCCGTTGGCTTTCGAGTTGAGTGCAACGCCCCCGGCCAGGCACACATTTCGCGATTTCGTCTTGGCTACAGCGGCGCGAACAAGCGTGAACATCGCGGCTTCGCAGGCGTCCTGGATAGCGTGTGCGACATTCTTGTGACGATCGCCGATATCGCTTTCGGGGACGCGCGACGGACCGAGAAGTTCCTCGATTCCCGCCGTCGGCGCCGAGTCGCGGCCCAGGAGGCGCCTCGTATTGACTCGGTAGGGATCGTCATTCGGATTCACGAAATCAGCGAGGCTGATGCCCGGCTCGCCGTAAGGCGCGAGGCCCATCACTTTCCACTCATCGCTATACGGAGCGAAGCCCAGGTATTGCGTGAATTGCGCGTAAAGAAGCCCTAGCGAATTGGGCCAGGGAATCGTGAAGACGTGCTGGAGGCGGCCACCACTTCCGTGCCATAGAGACGTGGCTTCCCAAGCGCCGCGGCCATCGATCACCAGAACGGCTGCGTCGTCGAATCCCGAGAATGCGTAAGCGCTAATGGCGTGCGCCAGATGATGATCCACGAAACGGAACTGTGCGCGCGTGGAACCGAAATTGCGGACGAATGGTTTCTCGCCGCCATTTTGGCGCTGCATGCTCGCAAAATGGCGCGTTGAATTCAGAAGATTGTTCGAGCCGAAGCTGCGTTTGCCGCTGAAGTAGTCGCGCAGATCGTGCAAATAAGCGGCGCGCGGCGGTTGCCAGCCAAAGCACACAAAATCGAGATCGAAAGCCTTAACGCCGGCAAAATCAAGACAAGCCTGAATGGAGCGGACGGGGAATCGCGCGTCGTGCTTCGAGCGGCTCAGGCGCTCCTCCGCGACGGCAAACAGCGTCTCGCCGTCGCGCACAATGCACGCCGAGGAATCGTGCATCTGCGAATAGTTGATGCCGAGACTAAGCACGGCTCGTCATCCGTTCCCGCGATGCTCGAGGGGGACATCACGAATCGCCGCAGCGGGCACCGGCTCACCGACGAAACTCCGGACGCGCCGTAGATTTTGCTCGGAGTACCAGTCGCGCAAGCGATAGAACCAGCGCGGCGGCAGGCACAGCGAGATCGCCAGCGTTAATTCCTTCCACGCTCGATAGCCGAGCGAAGTCCTGCTGTACGCCAGGCGAAAATCGGCGCGCTCGACGCGATAGGTTTCCCAGGGCATGCCGCCCTGGAGGATCAGCTTCATCCGTGCGGCAGTGATATGAATCGGCTCGACGACGATTTGGACCGCCGCTGCTGAAACGCCCGCAGCTGCGAGCCGCACCGTCAGCGCGTCTTCGAGTGAAGCAAGCGAGTTCATTTTTCTGTGCATGCGCGGCGCATCGCCTTCGCGGAATTGATATTGGTTCTGATCGTGCAAGCGGTAGAAAGTCAGCGGCTCGGCCAGCAAATAGGCGCCGCCGTGCGCGATCGCAACCGCTGACATGAATTCGTCGGCCTCGACGACGAGGGCTTCAGGAATCGGCAGCACTTTTTCGAGCACGCTGCGGCGAATAGCCACGCGGCTCGTTCCAAGAAAACACATGTAATTGCGAAATCGCTGTGCGCCGGCATCACTTCGCAGATCGAAGTAGCCAGGATGCTCGGGGGAAAGAGAAGAGCCTCTTAGCGTCGCAGAATCGATTTCGATAATTCCGTGGCCCACGACGCCGGCTTGCGGATTCTTCTC
>JGI12269J14319_10004228_pt1 | contig 13206 bp, 15 predicted proteins | sample PeaSoiSIISIP2007_FD_14319 | JGI IMG/M metagenome (IMG submission 14319) | reverse complement strand
AGAACGGGCGCCAGGGTGGCGGTGGCGGGCGCCGCGGTAAAGCCCTAGCGGTGGATCGGCGAATCGTCGCCGGGCCCGCAAGGGCCCTCGCTGATGTCGGTCGCGCCGTCGGCCTTGGCGAAACAGCTGTTGGAATATGTCATCCGCTTGCCGGCTTTGGTGCCGCAAACCGGCTGGTAGACCTCGATGCAGAAGGTTTTCGGTTGCGGCGGCGGCGGCGAGTCGGCCATCGCTACGGAAGCCAAAAGCAAACCCGCCAGCGTCGTCGTTGTCGCGAAAAGCACCCGCATCGTTCTCTCCCCTTTCGGGCGTGGTTGACACCAGCGCGCCACGCAATTTCACTCGGGCGTCATGAGCGGCAAAATAGGCAAAATTGCGGTGATCGGCGGTGGCCTCGGTGGGCTTGCCGCCACGCTGTCGCTCTATCGCGCTGGCTTCCCGGTCGATGTCTACGAGCAAGCCCCAGAGCTCAATGAGGTCGGCGGCGGCATCAATATGGGGCCGAATGCGGCGCGCATCCTCTACCGGCTGAGTCTTGGGGACGCGCTCGACCGCGACGCGGTGCGGCCCTTGTCGGCGCATGTGCGGCGCTGGGACGACGGGCGCACGCTGCAGAAAGCGCCGCTCAACCCGGCTTGCGACGAGCTTTACGGGGCTCCGCATCTGACGGTGCATCGCGCGGATCTACAAAGGATCATCGCGTCGGGTCTGCCCCAAGAGTGCATCCATCTCGGCCACCGCCTCGTCAGGTTCGAGGACAAAGGCGACGCGGTCGAGGTCCGCTTCGCCAACGGCAATCGCATCGAAGCCGACGTGCTGGTTGGCGCCGACGGTATTCATTCCACCGTGCGCACCTTGCTTTTCGGCGCGGAGGCCCCGCAATTCGCCGGCTGCGTCGCCTATCGCGGGCTGGTGCCGGCTGAGCGAATCGCCGATCTCGGCCTGGAGCGCGGGAACCAATCCTGGCTCGGGCCGGGCGGCCATCTCGTGCATTATTTCGTCTCGGGCGGGCGATTGTTGAACTTCGTCGGCTGGACCGAGCACGACAACTGGAACCGCGAGGACTGGACAGACCGCGCGACCATCGAACGTGCGCTGGTGGCGTTCGCGGGCTGGCATCCGCAGATTCGCCGCATCGTCTCGGCCGCCGACACCTGCTTCATTTGGGCGCTATTCGACCGCGATCCGCTGCCGCGCTGGTCGGCCGGACGGGTGACGCTGCTCGGCGACGCTTGCCACCCGATGTACCCGTTCATGGCGCAGGGCGCGGCGCAGGCGATCGAAGACGGCGCGACCCTGGCGGCGCTGCTCTCTGCCGGCGGCGAGCCGGCCGAAATCTTGCGGCGCTACGAGGAGCTGCGCCTGCCGCGCGTGACCCGCTTGCAGGAGATGTCGCGGGCCAACAAGCACCGTTACCACCTGCCCGATGGGCCGGAGCAGCAGGCGCGCGACGCGGCGATGCTGGCGACCCGCGAGCGCGCGCCCGAAACCATGCAATGGCTGTTCGGCTTTGACGCCGGCGCGGTCGAACCGGCGGAGGCGCCAAGATGAAACGCAGCAGCGAGCGGTTTCTCACCACCCATACCGGTAGCCTGCCGCGGCCCGACGATTTGGTGCGGATGATGTTCGCCAAGGAAGAAGGCGTGCCGGTCGACGGCGCCGCGCTGGGCGCGCGCATCGCCAGCGCTGTCGCCGATATCGTCGCGAAACAGGAAGAGGCCGGGATCGACATCGTCAACGACGGCGAGATGTCGAAACCGAGCTACGCCACCTACATCAAGGATCGGCTCGACGGGTTCGGCGGCGAGAGCCGGCCGCTGACCTATCAGGATCTGGTCGATTTTCCTGAATTGGCGCGCCGCGTCTTCGGCGACCCCGGCCGCTCGCGGCGCAGGACCCCGGGCTGCAACGGCCCGATCGCAGTGCGCGATCCCACTGCCGCCGAGACCGATGCCAGGAACCTGAAGGCAGCTCTGGCCGGTACCAAAGCCGAAGAAGCTTTCATGAGCGCCGCTTCGCCGGGGCTTATCTCGCTGTTTTTCCACAACAGCCATTACCGCAACCATGAGGCCTATCTCGCGGCGATCGCCGAGGCGATGCGGCAGGAATACGAAGCCGTCGCCGCCGCCGGCTTCATCCTCCAGCTCGATTGTCCCGATCTGGCGATGGGGCGGCACATCCAGAACGCGCACCTCACCACTGCCGAATTCCGCAAAGCCGCGGCGCTGCACATCGAGGCGCTAAACCACGCGCTGCGCAACATCCCCGCCGACCGCGCCCGGGTGCATCTGTGCTGGGGCAATTACGAGGGACCGCATCATTGCGATGTGCCGCTCGCCGACATTATCGGCGTGATCTTTACCGCCAAGCCGGCCGGGCTGTCGTTCGAGGCGGCCAATCCGCGCCACGCGCATGAGTGGAAACTGTTCGAGACGGTCAAGCTGCCCGACGGCAAGGTGCTGATCCCCGGGGTCATCGAGTCGAAGACCAATTTCATCGAGCACCCGGAGCTGATCGCCCAGCGCATCGGCCGCTACGCCGCGTTGGTCGGCCGCGAGAACGTCATCGCCGGCAGCGATTGCGGCTACGGCACCTGGGTTGGCCAGGCGGCGGTCGATCCGCAGGTGGTGTGGGCCAAGCTTAAGGGCCTCGCCGAGGGCGCCCGCCTCGCGTCGAAGGAATTCTGGCGCTGAGCTATACGGGCAGTTCCGCGCCGACCGGCAGGCGCCACATCACGCGGCGCTGGCCGTGATAGTCGTTGATCGCGAAATGCTGGACGCAGCGATTGTCCCAGATCGCGATCGTGCCCGGCTCCCAGCGCAGGCGGGCGGTAAACTCCGGCCGGGTGCAATGAACCTGCAGGAATTCGATCAGCGGCAGGCTCTCCGCCGCGGTCATGTCCTTGAAGCGGATCGTGTGTTCGGTGTTGACATAGAGAGCCTTGCGGCCGGTTTCGGGATGGGTGCGCACAACCGGGTGCTCGGCGACGTACCGGTCGGTTTTGTCGGTGTCGCGCATCTTCATATTCTTGTTCTCTTCGCGCCCGGTGCGGTCCGCGCCGGCGCTATAGATGCCAACCAGGCGGTCGAGCATCCGCTGCATGCCCGACGATAGCGCTTCGTAGGCGAGGTACTGGTTCGCCACCATCGTGTCGCCGCCATGGGTCGGGGTCTCGCGCGCGTAAAGCATCGTGGCGATCGGCGGCCTCTCGAGATAGGTCGTGTCGGAGTGCCAGCGGCCGCCGACGTTCTTCAGCTGGTCGGGTTCCTTGCGCAGCTCGAAGATCTGCGGGAAATCGGGCAGCCCCTCGGCAAACGGATAATAAGCCGGCTCGGCGAAATAGCGCGCGTAGCGCAGCAAATCCTCGCCGCCCAATTCCTGGTCGCGGACATAGATCGCGCAATGATCGAGGAAGGCGCGGTGGACTTCCTCCACCTGTTGGTTGCCGAGCGGTTTCGACAGATCGACGCCGCCGATCTCGGCGCCGAGCGCGCCCGCTAGCGGCTTCACGGTGATCGTCTCGTAGCTCATCGCGCCTGTCTCGCCATTCCGATTTGCGCTCATCCTATGCCCACGCTCTGGAGCCGTCGATTGCCATGGTCGCCGGGATACTGCGGCGGTAGCATGCCGGCGGCATCAGGGAGGCGAGCGATGCGCGACGGATTTCGCGTCTACGACACCGATACCCATATCGACCCCGGCGCCGACGTGCTGGAAAAATATGTCGACCCCAGCTTCCGCACCCGGCTCGGCGACCTGGCGCCCTACAAGGCCAAGGTGAAGTCGCGCACGGTCGATGGCGGCGAGCGGACCACGTATCGCTTCGAGCAGCGGCTCTACGAGCGCACCTTGGGCGAGGCGGAAGTGAGCCCCGGCTCCGGCGACGGCCGCGTCTGGCGCGGCAAAAGGCGACCGAGCTTCGGGGTCATCGACGACCGCTCCGACAACCGCGTCCTCGACATGGACGAGGAAGGCTCGGACGTGCATTTCCTGGTGCCTTCGGTGTGGACCAGTATCGTCGGCGTGCCGGACGTGTCGCTCGAAGTGGGCCTCGTCCGCGCCTATCACCGGCACATGGAGGAATTCTGCGGGCCTTACCCCGAGCGCCTCAAAGGGCCGATCGTCGCCTCGACCCGCGACGTCGCCTCGGCGGTCGAGGAGATCAAGCGCTGGGGCACGTCTCGCTGGGCGGTCGCCGTGCAGCCGCTGCTGCCCAACGAGACCCCGGTCGATCACCCCAGCATCGAGCCGATCTGGCGCGCCGCCGAGGATCACGACCTCGCCATTGTCCATCACAGCTTCACCTGGTCGGCGCCGTATTTTCCCGGCTACACCGAGATGTGGGACAACGTCTATCTGGCGCGGCTCTGCTCGCACCCGTGGGGGGCGATGCGGTTCATGGCCGGGTTCCTCGCTGGCGGCATTCTCGACCGTTATCCGGGGCTCAGGCTCTGCGTCCTCGAATGCGGGTTCGGCTGGCTGCCGTTCTGGGCGCGGCGGATGGACGAGCAGGTGAGCTATGTCGGCCGCACCGCCAAGCTGAAGCTATTACCCAGCGAGCAGTTCGCCGCCGGCCGGGTCTTCGCCAATGTCGAGGCGCACGAGCACGCGCCGATGTTCGACATGGTGACCGGGGCGCTGGGTGACGGCTGCCTGATGTTCGGCTCCGACTACCCGCATTTCGAATCGTGGTTCCCGAATTCGATCGACAAGATCCTGGAGTGGCCGAGCGTTACCGGTGAGCGCGCGAACAAGTTGTTCTGGGAAAACGCCAACCGCTGCTTCAAGCGCACCTGAGCAAGGGAGGAACCGATGGCCCAGAGACAGAGCGTCAATTTCCCCGGCTTCGCCCATTCGAACCCGATCCCCAATGCCAGCCGGATCGGCAACATCATGATGTCGAGCGTGATCAGCGGCGTCGATCCCGGTACCCGCAACTACCCGGCCGAGCTGTCGGGTCAGGTCGCCAACATCTTCAAGCATATCCGCGCTGCGATCGAGGCGGCGGGCGGGACGCCGGAGAACATCATCAAGATCACCTTTTATGTCCGCGATCAGGCGGCCGGGCGCGCCGCGCTCAACGACGAATGGGTCAAGATGTTCCCGGACCCCAATTCGCGCCCGGCGCGGCACACGCTTGCCGCCGGCGGCGATGGGCCGTCGCAGGTGACCTGCGATTTTGTCGCCGTGTTCCAGTAGCAGGGCAGGGAGAACCGCGATGAAACGGATCGATATCGCCGCCTATGGCGTTCCGGAAGAGGTTGCGAGCTGCGTCGAGGTCGGCGATGTCGGCGCGCCGGGACCGGGCGAGGTCGTGTTCGACGTGCTCGCCTTTCCGATCAACCCCGCCGACCTCTCGATGATCCGCGGCAATTATCGGCTGCACCCGGCCCTGCCGGCGACACCGGGCGCCGAATGTGTCGGCCGGGTCGCCGCGGTCGGCGCGGGGGTGAGCGGCGTAAGCACGGGCGATCTCGTTATCAACATGGCGCGCGAGAATTGGGCACAGCGGCGACGTATCAGGGCCGAGGACGCGCTGCCGATCCCCGAGGGGCTCGACCTCCACCAAGCGGCGATGCTGCGCATCAACCCAGCAACCGCACTGCTCTTGCTCGAAGACCATGTCGCGCTGAAGCCCGGCGACTGGGTGATCCAGGACGTCGCCAACTCGGCGGTCGGGCGGCACCTGATCGTCCTCGCCAAAGCGCGCGGCATCCGCACCATCAATGTCGTGCGGCGCGGCGACGTCGCCGGCGAGTTGAAGGCGCTCGGCGCCGATGTCGTGCTCGAAGCCGGTGACGACCTGCCCGAGCGGGCGCACGACGCGGCAGGAGGCCAACCGATCCGACTCGGCATCGACGCGATCTCGGGCAAGGCGTGCAAGCAGATCGCCGATTGCCTCGCCGACGGCGCGGTCATGGTCAATTACGGCGGGCTGTCGGGTGAGGAGCCGGAGATCGGCCGGGTCAACCTCAACACCCGCGGCGTCAGCCTGATGGGCTTCATGCTCGGTCGCGGTCTCGCCAAGCGCACCACCGCGCAGGTGCGCGCGCTCTACGCTGAGCTGGCGGCGGAAGTGCGCGAGGGCGTGCTCAGCGCGCCCATCGACGCGACCTATCCCATCGAGGAGATCAAATCGGCGCTGGCGCACGCGCAGCGCCGCGGTCGCCACGGTAAGGTGCTGGTGCTGCCCAACGGGTCGCTCTAAGCCGCTGCGTCGATCACAAGCCGCACGTCGCGGTGGAGGGCGCTGGCCGGGTCGGCGAGGGCGGTCATGATCGTGTAGTGGTCGAGGCCGGGATAGATTTTCGCGGTCTTGCCGAGTCGCGCGGCATAGTTTTGTGACTGTCCGATAAAGCCGTCGGTCTCGGCGCCGCCGACGCAGATGAGCTCGGGCGCGTGATCGGCCCTCGGATGGTGGGTTGGGCTCAATGCCCGCGCCCGCGCCTCGTCGAGCGCGATCTGCTCGTTGACGTTTGTCTTGATGAGTGGGACGAGGTCGAACACGCCCGAAATGGCGATGCCGGCGGCGATTGGTGGCCGCGGCTCGGCGGCCAGCGCCATCGCGGTCAGGTGCCCGCCCGCTGAATGCCCACCGACAATCAGCCGTTTCCGGTCGAAGGGCAGCGCGGCGTTTTCGTAAGCCCAGCGAATGCCGCGCTGGGTCTGCGCGACGATGGTCTCGACGGTGACCTTGGGGCACAAATCGTAGTTGATCAGCGCCACCGCGATCCCGGCGGCGACAAACGGCGGGGCGATGAACGTAAAGTCGCGCTTATCGAGTGCGCGCCAATAGCCGCCATGGATGAACAGGAACAGCGGTGCGTCCGACTGCGCGGCTGGGAAGAAATCGAGAGTTTCGCCGGGCGTCTCGCCGTAGCGCAGGTCTATTTCACCGCCCAACGCCGCCCGCGCCGCCGCGCTGTCGGCCACGTAGCGCGCGTAGTGTTGCGGGCTCTCCGGGTGGCGCTTGCGGATATTATATTCGGCGTCGATCGAAGGATCGATCATGCGATCGACGCCTCGACACCCAACCTCGAGAACTGCGCTGCCGCGTCGGCGAGGTGGCGGCGCAGCACCGGTTCTTCGTCCGCGCGCGCCGCGGCGCCGAGCCCGGCGTCGCCCGTGATACGGTCGGCCTCCGCGATGTCGGCCGCGTCCGGACACAGCCAGACGCAGCGGAAGCCGGCGAGCTCGGTGTCGTAAACGACATGCTCGACCTCGGCAGCTATGGTTAGGCGCTCCGCGTCGCTCCAGCCAGCCGCGCGGGTTTCGAGATAGAACCAGCCGAATGCGGCGTGCCGCGTCTTGTCGGCGACGAGGCGGCCGAGGATCGCGCGCGCCACGGGGTCGGTGGCGTTATCGCGATGCAGCCGGCACAGCTCCAGATCGAGCCCGTCCTGGATGCCGATATGCGCCGCGACATAGGCGTCGAGGCTGCGCGAGGCGTCGAGCGCCTCGCGGTGCAGGCCTTGGTTGAACAAAGCCGCGTAGGCCGGGCTCGCCGGTTCTTCGACAAACCCTCCGCACAGCTCGGCGAAACGGTGGCAACACTCGAGGTGCCAGGCTTCTTCGGTGTTGCGCACGGTGAGGAAGTATTTCGGGTCGCTCTCGCGCTCGTGCTCCAGGCAGAAGCGAATGATCAGCGCTGGGGTCTCGGGCAGCCCCCCGTATTCGGTCCACGCCTTGCGGCTCCACGACAGGCGCGCCGCCGCCAGCACTTCCGGCGAGTAGCGTGACGGGTCGAATTGCGCCCACGGGATGTCGCGTTCCGGATCCCAGCGCGCTTGTTTCGCCTGGTCGTAGAGGTCACGGATCGATCGGATCGCTGGTTCGAGATGCAGCGGAAAGCGGCGCTCGACGGGGATCTCGCCGCTGAATGCGCGCCCCGGCTGCGCCATCAAATCGGCCCGTCAAATTTTGGATGCTCGAACATCGGGATGGCGATGCCGAACGGCGCGAGGCGCTTGCGGATGCTGCGCACGGACTCGACAAACACCGGCTTTTCCAACTCCTCAATGGTGGCGCCGAGCCCGGCTTCCCAGGTCAGCCGGTCGGCCTCGATCTCGCCGCGTGTCGCCTCGGAGTCGGGCGCTAGCCAGGCGCTGTGATAGCCGTTCATCTCGACATCGCGGATCATGGTGATGACTGCCTCCTCGCAGACATCGATCTCGGCCCGGGCCATCCGCGGGATGCGATGTTCGAGATAGGCCCAGCCGAACCCGCAATGCCGCACCTCGTCGCGCATGATGCTGCGCAGCACCTGGTTCGCCGCCTTGTTCGGGGTGATCTCTACCAAATGGCGGAAGACGTCGAAGGCAACCTCCTCGGCGGCGCAGACCAAGGCGGCGATGATCGCCTCCAGTGGCGTCTCGGGGTCGAGCGCCATCTTGCGCACCCCGTGCGTCGCCACCGATTTTTGGAAATCATGGAGGGCCGGCTGCTGGATATAGCCGCCGAGATGCTGGGCCATCAGATAGCAGGCTTCGGCGTGGCGCGATTCCTCCTGGGTGCGGATGGTGAAGAAATAGCGCAGGTCCGGCTCGCGCTTTTCCTCGCAGAAGCGAATGAGAAGCGCCGGGCTTTCCGAGATCGCGCCGTATTCCGACCAGGCGCGCCGGCTCCAATACATCCGCGCCGCGTGGCGATGCTCGTCGTCGATGTCGAGCCCTTCGAGCGCCGACCAGTCGATATCGGTGCGCGGGTCCCACTGATTGCGCGTCGCGGCGCGAAACAGGTCGCGCACCTTGCGGATCTCGACATCGAGCTTCAGCGGGAAGCGCTGTTCGGGCCAGTCGAGCAGCGTCGGCTTATGCGTCGGCTGGGTGGAGGTTTCTGCTATCGACATCCGCAGCTCCTTAAGCCGTGTTCCAGGCGCCGCCCGGCATCACGCGATGGCTTATTTGGTTTCCGCGGCAAAAACGCCGTCCCAATCGGCAGGCGGCGGATCGGCGCGCAGATTGGTGATGCGGTCTTCATAGAGCTCATAGACGCCTTGGATGCTTTCGGGCGCCTGGGAGCGGCACGATTCGAGATGCTCGAGCGCCGCGTCCCATTGCCGCGTCCGGTACGCGGCGATCATCGCGTCATGCGCGCCTTCCAATGCGGTGAAGACCTCGGTGCCACGTATCGTCTCGTCGCCGAGCAGGAAGAAGATACGCACCGGCAGGGTCTTGCCGACGACCTGGATCAGGTCGATTTCCAGGAGCGCGAAATGGCGCACCTGATCGGCGGTCAGCTCGCCGATGATGATATCGACATGATAGGTCTTGGTCTGGCCTTCGAGACGCGAGGCGACGTTCGCCGGGTCTCCCAACACTGAGTAATCGAACCGCTGCAGCGAGCCGAGGTTGCCAACAACGCAGGGCCCGGTATTGAGTCCGATCCCGGCGCGCACCTCCTTGTAATCGTGGCCTGCCGCCTCTGCTTCGGCGCGCCAAAGGGTATTGTGGCGCGCGAGCTCGGAGCGCATCGCCAGCGCGGCGCGGCAGGCATGCTCGCCATGCTGCGGATCGTCGAGCGGCGCGTTCCAGAACGCCATGATCCCGTCGGCCATATATTTGTCCACGGTGCCCTGGTTCGACTGGATCACGTCGGTCATCGGCGTCAGATAGCGGTTGAGGAAGCTCGTCAGCGCGTGCGCGTCGAGTCCTTCGGATATTGTCGTGAAGCCGCGAATGTCGCTGAACATGATCGTCAGGTCGCGCATCTCGCCACCCAGGGTTAGGCGCTCAGGATGCTCGGCCAGCTGCTCGACGACCGCTGGGGCAAGGTAGCGGCCGAACGCATGGCGCACATGGCGGCGCTCGGTCTCGGTGCGCAAGAACAGCACCGCCGACGACGACAGATAAACCAGGATCCCGACCAGTGACGGGAAGACCGGGTCGAGCAGCCAATTGTGGTCGGTGTAGGCGTACCACGAGCCGACGATCGCCGGCGCGATGCCGGCGAGGGCGACCAGTCCGGTCCAGCGCGCGCCGACGCGTGGCAGCAACAACAACAAGCCGATGCCGATACCAAGCATGAAGAGCACCTCGGCGCCGCGCGCCCAGTCGGGCCGCCCGATATTGTCGCCCAGCAGCATCTGCTCGATCAGCTGGGCGTGGACTTCGGCGCCAGACTCAGCCGAATCGAGCGGCGTCGGTCGGTACTCCTTCAGACCCTCCGCGGTCGTGCCGATAATGACGATGTTGTCTTTGATGAGGCCGGGATCGACCTTGCCGTCGATGATTTTGGCGGCCGAGACAAAGCGGCTCGGCTCATGCGGCGTGTAATGGATCCATATCGTGCCGTCGGAGCCGGTCGGCACGACGATCCGGCCGTCTTTGATGGCATTGAGGCCAGTGTGCTCGCCGAACGACATCACCCCACTGGCGCCGGTCGACTTGACGATGAACCCGTGCGCGCCCTGCGCCACCCGCAGCGCGTCGAGCGAGAGCGACGGGTAGAGCTCGCGGCCCACCATCACGAGCAGCGGGACGCGACGCGCGATGCCGTCGGCTTCAGGGAGAATATCGGCAAAGGCATTACCGGCGGCCGCCGCTTCGAGCAGGTTGAGATCGCTTGCGGCACCGGCGAAGTGAGGGATCCACGGCCGCGGATCGTCGCCGGCGTTCGAGAAGCTCGCTTTGACCTGGGGAAGCCGGTCCCGCGCCTTGCTACGCAGCGCGAAGATAAGCACGACATGACCTTGTTTGACCGCGTCGGCAAAGAGCTGGTCGTGGTCGGGCAATTCCTTGAACCGCGCGACGATTGGATCATCGGCGCCGATCTCATTCATTTCGCTGACAATTCGTGACGGCGTCGTGCGGTCGGGCTCAAGGAATAGGATATCGAAGGCAATGGCGGCGGCGCCCATTTTGTCGAGCTGGGTCACCAACTTCGCCAGTAGCGAGCGCGGCCACGGCCATTGCCCGAACTGCTCGAGGCTATCGTCATCGATATCGACGATACGCACCGGGGTCGGCTCATAGACCCGCGGCTTCAACCGCAGGAACTCGTCGAAGACGTGCAGCCGGAATTGCACCAGCGCGGCTGGCTCGCGCACCCACAGAACCAACGCCACGAGCATGATCGGCAGCGGGACCAGATAGTGCAGGTTCCTGCTGACGTATCGCCGGAGCCACATCATGGGCTCAGCTTACCCGAGGACGCGCCCCTCGTCTCGCAACGCCTGGATCAGGCTTAGGGGTGCGCCGGTCCGCCATGACCCGGTCCGCCATGGGCCGGCCCGCCCTGAACAGAGGCATGATCCGTCGCGGCCCATTGCGGCAAGTGCTGCTGCCACGACTGCTGGATCGGGTGCTGGATCGCGTCATGGATGTGGTTGAGCGCGAGCTGGTGCAAATCCGCGTGCTCGTTCCACTTCGGATCGATGTGCTGTTGGCCATTCGGCGCGCCGTGCAGCACGTATTGGTCGAAGCCGGAGTAGCTGGACGGCCCGGCCTGTGCCAGGTTGCCCGAGTGCGGGTCGTGCGCCTCGTCGTGGCTCGGGTGCCACTGCGTGATCTTGTATTCGTGGTGCAGGTGCCAGGCGTCCTCGTCCCCACGATGCGGCCCGCCCTTGGCGTCCTTGCCATGATCGTCGTGGTCGTGCTCGTTCCACGCGTAGTGGTCGAGATGGTGCGGCCCGTCCTTGCCGTCCCTGTCGTGATCGTGATGCTCGTTCCAGACGACTTCGTGGTCGTGATGATCACGATCGCGGTGATGATCGCGATCGTCATGATCGCGCCACGCTAGATGATCGCGGTCGCGATGGTCGTCGTGATCGCGGTGCTCGTCGTGGTCGCGCCAGGCTAGATGATCACGGTCGCGGTGCTCGTCGTGGTCACGCCACGCGAAATGATCGCGGTCGCGGTGCTCGTCGTGGTCACGCCACGCTAGGTGATCACGGTCGCGGTGCTCGTCGTGGTCACGCCACGCTAGGTGATCACGGTCGCGGTGCTCGTCGTGGTCGCGCCATGCCCAGTGATCGCGATCACGATGGTCGCGGTCGTGATCGTCGTGGGCGAAATGATGCTTCTCGTGCGGACCGGAGCCGCCCGACACCACGGCGGCATCGGTGACATGCTTCTCGTCCTTGTCGTTCCACGCCCAGTGATGCGGCCCGTGATGGCGGTCGTCATCGTCCCGCGCCCAATCGTGGTGGTCGTGGCGATCGCGGTGATGATCGCGATCGTCGTGATCGCGCCACGCTAGATGATCGCGGTCGCGATGGTCGTCACGATCGCGGTGCTCGTCGTGATCGCGCCACGCTAGGTGATCACGGTCGCGATGGTCGTCGCGGTCGCGGTGCTCATCATGATCGCGCCACGCGAAATGATGCTTTTCGTGCGGGCCGGAGCCGCCCGACGCGCCTGACGCGGCGGCGCCGGCGAAATGCTTCTCGTCCTTATCGTTCCAGGCCCAGTGATGCGGCCCGTGATGGCGGTCATGATGGCGGTCATGATGGCGGTCGTCGTCTCGCGCCCAATCGTGGTGGTCGTGGCGATCACGGTGATGATCGCGATCGTCGTGATCGCGCCATGCTAGGTGATCACGGTCGCGGTGCTCATCACGATCGTGCCACGCGAAATGATCGCGGTCGCGATGATGGCGGTCATGATCGTCGTGGGCGAAATGATGCTTCTCGTGCGGACCGGAGCCGCCCGACACGTCTGACGCGGCGGCATCGGAGAAATGCTTCTCGCCCTTGTCGTTCCACGCCCAGTGATGCGGCCCGTGATCGCGGTCATGATCGCGATCGTCGTGATCGCGCCACGCTAGGTGATCACGGTCGCGGTGGTTGTCGCGATCGTGGTGCTCGTCGTGGTCGCGCCACGCTAGATGATCACGGTCGCGATGGTCGTCGTGATCGCGGTGCTCATCATGATCGCGCCACGCTAAATGATCATGATCGCGATCGTGGTCGTGATGGCGATTGTCGTCGTGGCAATACTTATTGTCGTCGTCATCGTGATGATGACGATGGTGGTGGGCGAATTTGTGGTCGTCGTGATCATGATCGTGATCATGATCGTGGTGATGATGGTGCGCGTGCGGCGGCGGCGGCGGCGGTGACGGCGGCGGCGGCGATGGCGGCGGCGGTGATGGCGGCGGCGGTGATGGCGGCGGCGGCGGTGATGGCGGCGGCGGCGGTGATGGCGGCGGCGGTGATGGCGGCGGCGGTGAGGTCGCGTGTGATGGCGGCGGCGATGGTGAGTGGGG
>JGI12269J14319_10004226_pt1 | contig 13207 bp, 8 predicted proteins | sample PeaSoiSIISIP2007_FD_14319 | JGI IMG/M metagenome (IMG submission 14319) | reverse complement strand
GAGCCGAGAGAATTTCGGCAAACCACGTTCGGCGCTTATGTCCAGGACGATTGGAAGTTCAAATCCAACTTGACGTTCAACATCGGTCTCCGGTACGAGCCAACCACCGTCCTGAAGGATGGTCAGGGCCGGATCACGAACTTGGCAACCATTACAGCTACCTCTCCCACGTGCGGCTCGCCGTTCTCCGTATCGGCTCCCCCATATAACCTTCCGGCACAACCCGGTACGTCGTGCAGCAGCGTCGGTCCTTATTACAACAATGCCACGACCAAAAACTTTGAACCTCGCATCGGCTTTGCCTGGGATCCGTTCAAAAATGGAAAGACGTCGATCCGCGGCAGCTTTGGTCTCTACGACGTGGACCCCTTCGCGGGCTACTTCCTCCTGCAGCAAAACCAGGCAGGGCCGTTCCTCGTTTTCAAGAGCGTCACCGGGGACCCCGCTATTACCGGCGCCAATTTCGTAGCAGGAGGGGGAGGAGCCGCGCTGGCGAATTCAACGGCTAGCAACCTTTCCGAGTCAACAGTCGAGGGCTCGCCTCATCGAACCTACGTAGATGAGTGGGGGCTCACGATCCAGCGCCAGCTCACTTCGGATACGTCTTTGACCGTTGGCTACGTGGGTTCTCATGGGCTGCACCTGCTCACCCGCGGAGATGATGGCAACATGGCCGGTGCGCCAGGCAGTCCAGTTCCGTACACCACAACCCCGTATGGATACCTGTTTCCGTGCGGCTTTCCTAAGGCTGGGGCTGCAGGCCAATCCTGCTCGCCAGGATTCTTTGGGGGCACACCGACAGGCGGGCTTGGGAAAAGCGACCAACTCAACCCGACCTTGGGCGTGATCCGTTATATCTATTGGAACGGCAGCGCCCACTACAACGGACTGAACGTGAACCTCGAGAAAAGGTTCAGTCACAATCTGCAGTTCCAGGTGGCCTATACGTTCTCGAAGTCGCTGGACGACACCTCTCAAACCATAGCCGGCGATACCTTCGGAAACGGAATTAACTCGCCCTGGTGGTTCCTGCCGCAGGCGTCCTATGGCCCATCTGATTTTAACGTCGCGCATACGCTCAGCATCAACTCACTGTACACGATCCCAACGCCAAAAACTTGGACTGGGGCCATGAAAGAGGGTCTGGCGGATTGGGAATTGGGCGGCATTTTCACCTTCAACAGCGGCACGCCGACGACTCCGATCAACCAGGGCGATCCGTTGGGCCTTGGGAACGGCGGCGCGGACCAATTCGGACCCGTGGTTAAGCTCCCCGGATGCAATCCAGTCAGCACCGCCGGAAGCGCGCCTGGGAAACCGAATTGGATCAACGCATCCTGCTTTACGGAGCCGTACATGCCGACTTCGTTCGCGAATTCACTCATCGGTACGAATTACGAGTGCGCTCCAACTGCCGGTACGAATACACCGACGGGCAATACGGGTTGCTTGAATCTGGCGCCGTTCAATTACGGCCGGAACAGCATCACCGGTCCGCACTTTGTCAACCTGGACTTCTCCGTCCACAAGACCTTCCCAATCACGCGTATTTCGGAAGCGTTTAACATTCAGTTCCGGGCGGAGTTCTTCGACATCGCCAACCACGCTAACTTCGTCCCACCGCAGCCAAACAGCGGCGACTCAAAATCTGGAATTCTCAACCCAAATGGCACGCAGGCAAACCCCGCAAAGTTCGGGTTCATCACCCAGTATGCCAACGCACAACAACCTTCGAGGGAGATCCAGTTGGCCCTCAAGGTACAGTGGTAGGTTCAAAGTCGCTCGTCTAGCACAACTGCCCGTCCGCTTCGGCGGACGGGCAGTTGTTTCTTGATTCAGAAAATTGGATCGATCCAGCGGAATCATTTTTGCCTGGTGGACGGCTCGACAATCACCCCGTTTTGGATTCATTGCCCTGCCGGCCTTCAAACTCAGCCTCAAGAACGATTCAGTTCTCTTTTTTCAGGGAATTTTCAGGCTGTGGAGCTAGATTCAGAGACGATTGAAGTAGCACAGCCACTCCTGGCTGTGTGATTTTCGCAACACGTAACAAAGGCGCACAGCCAAGAGTGTCTGTGCTACTTGAGCTCGGGGGAGAACTCCATGAAGGTATCAAGTTACGCAAAGCTCGCGTTCGTGCTTTCCATTGTGTTCTCTGCGGCCTGCGTTCTCGCCGGCTCGCCGGCGGCAGGCTATCACCTGCTCAAGAAGATTACCTATGGAGCGGCGCCGGGACTCGGAGCCACCCGGGAATACTTCGACTACGTGATCCCCGACGCTGCCGCGCGGCGCATGTACTTTACGCACGGCACTGAGGTTGACGTTGTTAATGCCGATACCGGAGACAAGGTCGGCTCGGTGACCGCCGCGGACTGGAAACGCGTTCACGGAGTCGCCCTCGTCCCCGAACTGAACAAGGGATTCATCACGGATGGCGACGCGGGGAACATCGTCGTGTTCGATCTGAAAACGCTCAAGGTCACCAAAACGATCAAAGCCGAAGACGACGCCGACTGGATCCTGTACGACACGGCTTCGAAGCACATCTTCGCGTTTAACGGAAGCTCCAAAACTTCGACGGTCGTCGATCCGGTGAAGGAAGAAGTCATCAAGAGTATCCCCCTGGGCGGCGCGCCGGAACAAGCGATTGCCGACGGCAAGGGAATGATTTATGACACCATCCAGTCCACGAACGAGATTGTCGCCATCGACACAAAAGATCTCACCGTCAAATCGCGCTACCCTGTCGCGCCTTCCGGGGCGCCCACGTCGATCACGATGGACCGCAAGAACCGCCGGCTCTTTGTCGGCGGGAGAAATCCCAAGATGCTCGTGATGATGGATGCCGACACAGGAAAGGTGATCGGCGAACCCTTCCCGATCGGCGACCGCGTGGACGCCAACGTTTTTGATGCTGCAACCAATACGCTGGCGGCCGCGACACGCGAGGGCACTCTCCACATTTTCCACGAAGACTCACCTGACAAGCTCTCCGTGGTCGAAACGGTGAAGACCGAATTTGGGGCCAAGACCATGGGTTTGGATCCGAAGACACACAAACTGTTCCTCACCACGTCGGATTTCGGTCCGGCACCGGCGCCAACGGAGAAACAGCCCAATCCGCAGCCAGTGGCTACCCCGGGAACGTTTCGCCTATTGATTTATGGGAAATGATGAATCACGCGGCACAAAGGAAAGGGATTTTGAATCGTAACGGAGGCTCCATGAAACGAATGAAATGTATGTTCAGCACTGCCCTCTTGATCCTGGCGGCGGCCGTCGTCGTTTCCGCGCAGGGACAAGTTACCGCGGTTCGCGCCGGCAAGATGTTTGACCCGAAGTCCGGAACGAATCTGGCCAATCAGGTCGTCCTGATCGCCGGCGACAAAATTACGGACGTCGGTCCGGCCGACCGCGTGAAAATTCCTGCTGGCGCAAAAGTGATCGACCTCAGCCAGTCGACCGTGCTCCCCGGCTTGATCGACGGCCACGTTCACCTCACGGATGCGCAGGGGGGATTGCAGCATCAGATGATGGTCGCCCTCTTCAGCGCCACGTCAAGCCTGAATGCCGGCTACACCACGCTGGTGGCCATGGGATCTCACGGAGGCGGATACGCCGATGTGGAACTGAAGAAGGCCATCCAGTCCGGGCTCGTGAAGGGCCCTCGCATCATTACCGCTGGTCCGATCATTAACATAACCATGCCCGGGAATGCGCCATTTCCGCTCATGAACTCCCCGTTGGAACAGGACATCGAAGTCAACGGGGCCGATCAAATGCGCGGCGCGGTACGTGAACTCGCCAAGTATGGCGTCGAGCACGTGAAGATTCACACGACCGGCCCGTTCTATTTCGACAAAGACGGCAAGATGTTTAACCAGCCGCTTCCCACTCGGGAAGAGCTCGCCGCCGTGATCGACGAAGCGCACCGGCGCGGCATGTGGGTCGCCTCGCACACCTACGGAGGCGAGGGATTGAAGGAAGCGATCGACCTCGGCCTCGACAACATTCAACACGCGACCGCCGCGAGCGATGACGACATCCGGGAAATCGTGCAGAAGCACTTGCCCATCACCACCACGATTCTCGACCACCGCCAGGATGAGCCCGGCGATCTGAAAGAGTGGGCGCCGTACAGTCGCTGGCGCCTGGTGGAAGTCACCTGGAAGAAAATGCTTGCCGCCGGCGTGATCCTCGGCTGGGGCAGCGGCTCCGCGCCGCCTCCAGGCCGCGTCTATAACACCGAGTGCAACTGCTCGCACGGCGTACAGGGAGAAATGTTTCCCATCTTCGTGAAATGGGGAGCCAGTCCGGTGTACACGCTCCGCATGGCCACGACGGTGAACGCGGAAATCATTCGCATGTCGGATAAACTCGGCACCATCGAAAAGGGCAAGTTTGCCGACATGATCGCGGTTTCCGGCGATCCCTTGCAGGATATTTCCGAAATGCAGCGAGTGAAATTCGTGATGAAGGGCGGCGCCGTCATCAAGAACGATATGGCGATGGCGTCTGGCGCCATGACGTCTTCCAATTAGTTTTGAAAGTTAAATAACTTCCTGGCGGCAGAAGCCCGCAAGATTTACGTGAAAACGGGCTTCTGCCGCTACGGTTTTCCAGACTCACCGGCTTGTTCGAATACCTCATTTGACGCCGCCAGAAATATTCTTCTCCGTTAAATTTTCTGATCACGTTTGTGGTTTCTTTTGCATGGCGTAAGTCTTGGCATGTGGGCTGCCCCTACAAGCCCAGATCGCTGAGCCCCGGATGTTCATCCGGCCGCCGGCCCAGCGGCCAATGAAAGAGTAGCTCCGCCGGGCGGATCGGCAGATCGTTGATGCTTGCGTACCGGTGATGCATGATGCCCTCGGCATTGAACTCCCAGTTTTCGTTCCCGTAGGAGCGGTAGCACTGCCCGGAGTCGTCATGCCACTCGTAAGCAAAACGCACGGCAATCCTCGCGGCGTCGAACGCCCACATTTCCTTAATGAGGCGGTAGTCCAACTCACGGTTCCATTTGCGCGTTAGAAATTGAACGATCTGTTCCCTGCCATTGATGAATTCGGACCGGTTTCGCCACCGGCTATCGACTGTATACGCCAGCGCAACGCGTTGGGGGTCTCGCGAATTCCAGCCGTCTTCGGCTTTACGCACTTTTTCAATGGCCGTCTCGCGCGTGAAGGGTGGCGCTAAACTGACTTGTGGTTGACCCGTCATTTCATTCCTCCTTTTCTTCGCCTTCCCATCGGAGATCGTTTGGAAACTCGAGGACACATTACCTTTTCCTGCCTGGGCGGCAATCGGCATCAGGCGCCAATGTGAACAGCGTTTAACTTGACTTTGGCTAACTTTTACAATAGCAAGGGCAGAGAGAATACGTCTGCCAAGCAAGCTTTTACGAACTTGATAAGAGAAGACAAACGAAATGGCTCGGACAGAAGGCCCCGGGAATGCTTCGGCCATACCATAGGGGATGGCGTAGTGCGCGCAGCGCGAGAAGCTGAACGTCAAGCGATTAAGATTCGCAAGATGAGAGTTCCTTCATGACCCGAAAAAAAAGGAATGAACAGGGGGACAATCGCCTGCAGTTAGTGAGCATCGTTCCTTTCGGAATGAACCATCAGCATCCCCGCGCTTACAGAACAATGCTCGGTTCTCTCTGGGAAAACCGCGACAGTCTTGCCTACGCCTACCGGATTTTGCGCGACGGTTGCTGCGACGGCTGCGCCCTCGGCACTTCCGGCGTTCACGACTGGACCATGGACGGCATTCATCTCTGCATGGTGCGCCTGGAGTTGCTCCGGCTGAACACCATGCCGGCGATGGACTGGCGATTGCTCGAGGATGTTTCTTCGCTACGCCGAATGTCCAATCGCAAGCTGCGTAAGCTGGGGCGCCTCTCCGTGCCGATGGTGCGGCGGAAGGGCGACAATGGATTTCACCGCATTTCCTGGGATGAAGCGATTGACTTGACGGCAAAACGGCTGCGCGCGGTCGATCCGCATCGCCTCGGCTGGTACCTCACATCCCGAGGGCTCACCAACGAGGCTTACTATGCTCACCAGAAAGTGGCCCGCTTCTTCGGCACCAACCACGTCGATACCAGCGCGCGCATCTGCCACGCGCCCAGCACGGCGGCATTGACCGCAACCGTCGGATGCGCGGCGACGACTTGTTCGTATTCGGATTGGATTGGCAGCGAGTTGGTCATCTTTGTCGGCAGCAACATTGCCAATAACCAGCCGGTCGCCACCAAATATCTTTATTATGCCAAGCAAGCGGGCACCAAAGTTTTTGTGGTCAATCCCTACTTCGAGCCGGGTCTGGATCGCTATTGGGTGCCGTCGGTCACCAAGAGCGCGCTGTTTGGGACGCGCCTGGCCGACGACTATTTCCAGGTCCACATCGGTGGGGACATCGCATTTTTCTACGGCGTGCTGAAACACCTCATCGAGAACGATTGGGTCGACCGCGAGTTTATCGCGGCCCGCACGGTCGGTTGGCAAGACGTCGAAGCAAAGGCACGCAGCCTCGCCTGGCAGGATCTGGAGCGGAGCGCGGGGCAAAGCAAGGCGGAGATGTACCGCTTCGCGGAGGCCTTCGGCAAGGCCCGCCACGCCATCATCGTTTGGAGCATGGGGATTACCCAGCACAGCTACGGAAGCGACAATGTTCGCTCGATTGTGAACCTTCAACTCGCGCGCGGAAACGTGGGCCGGCCGCATACCGGATTGATGCCGGTCCGTGGTCACAGCGGCGTCCAGGGCGGCGCGGAGATGGGTGGTATGCCCGGCGCGTACGTGATGGGTGTGCCGGCCACCGAGGAAAATGCCAAACGGTTTTCGCAACCCGAGTTCTGGGGCTTTGAGCCGCCCGCATGGAAAGGGATCTCCGCCACGCAAATGATCCTGGCCGCTGAACGCGGAGAGATTGACGCGCTGTGGCAGAGCGGCGGCAACTTCGTGGACACGCTTCCTGAGCCGGACCGGGTGCGCCGATCCGTGGCAAACATCGGTTTCCGCGTCCATCAAGACATCATGATCAGTTCGAACATGTTGGTTGACCCCGCGGACACGGTCGTTCTGCTTCCCTCGCGAACTCGCTACGAGCAGCGCGGCGGCGGGACAGAAACCAGCACCGAGCGGCGCATCATCTATTCCCCCGAAATTCCCGGCCCTCGAATCCCCGAGACGCGCGACGAGTGGGAAATCCCCGTCCAGGTCGCGCGCCGCGCCGACCCCGAGCGTGCTGCCAGGATTTTCTCCTGGAAAGATACTCAGGACATTCGTGAGGAAATCGACCGTGTCTGCCCAACCTACAAAGGGATCGGAAGCCTGCGGAAGAAGGGCGACAACTTCCAGTATGGCGGGCCTCGCCTTCTCGTGGATCGCTTTTTAACGCCGGATGGGAAAGGCCACTTCTCGCCGATCGGCCTCCCCGAAGAAAAAGTCCCTGCGGACCGGTTCCTGCTCTCCACTCGGCGCGGCAAGCAATTCAACAGCATGATTTACAATGTCACCGATCCCCTTACAGGCCTCAAGCGGGAAGACATCATCATGGCGAAGGAAGACGTGGAGCGGCTTGGCCTGCGGAACGGAGACCCGATTCTTTTGCGCAACGATCGCGGCGAATTCCGCGGGCGCGTGAAGATCGATCGCATCAAGCCGGGATGCATACAGGGCCACTGGCCGGAAGTAAACGTCGTCGTTCCCGCCGGCCGGCTCGATCCGAGTGGTGTGCCGGATTACAACGCTATCGTGGAGATCATTCCATTGGGCCGGCCCGAAGCCGTCGCAAACTTGAAGATCGCCACCGCATAGGTGCGGGCGAATTTCGCAACCCGGTCACTCCGCTGGCCGGTGGAATTGAGACAGAGAGCCATATTTTCGGGTCCCCGGTTTTCATGCAAGCAGATTTCTTCAACTGGAGGAGGTGCCCATGGCGCCAGATCAACTTCCCAACCGGTGGGGCATTGCAGTAGCGGCAGTGATCATGCAGGTCTGCTTGGGGGCCGTGTACGGGTGGAGTGTGTTCGTCAAACCGCTCATCGGCGCCGAGCATTGGAAGCTTACCGACGTTTCCCTGAACTTCACGCTGGCGATTGTTTTTCTAGGCTTTGGTACGGTGATCGGCGGCCTTTGGCAGGACCGCGTGGGCCCGCGGAAAGTAGCCACAGTGGCTGGAATCCTATACGGCCTCGGATACCTTGTCGCCGGATTTGCCGCCTCGCGCCATTCTCTCTATGGGCTCTATCTCGGCTACGGCGTCATCACGGGCGTCGGGATGGGCATGGGATACATTTGTCCGGTGGCCACACTCGTGAAATGGTTCCCCGACCGGCGCGGTTTGATGACCGGCGTCGCCGTTTGCGGGTACGGCTTTGGCGCGCTGATCATGAGCCCATTCGCGGCATGGGACATCATCCATCACGGCATCCCCGCGACGTTTTCAACTCTCGGCATCGCGTACCTGATCATCGTCGTGCTTGCGGCGCAGTTCTACGCGAATCCTCCGCAGGGTTGGCGACCCGCTGGTTGGGAGCCGCGCACCGCGGTAGCCAAAGCGGCGAGTACGTACGATTTCACGGTCAGTCAAGCGATGGGCACGTGGCAGTTTTATCTTCTCTTTCTTCTTCTGTTCCTCAATGTGTCAGCGGGCATCATGATTATCAGTCAGGCCTCTCCGCTGGCGCAGCAGCTCGTCGGCATGTCGGTACTCCAAGCCGCCGGAATGGTGGGCGTGATCTCGATCTGCAACGGGCTCGGCCGCGTCTTCTGGGCGTGGGTTTCGGACTCTCTAGGCCGCGCACGCGTGTATTTCCTGCTCTATCTGATCCAGGTGGCGATCTTTTTTGTGCTGCCCCATATTCGGGATCCGAGACTGTTTACGGCCGCGTTCGCTTTGATCGGATTGTGTTACGGCGGAGGCTTTGGCACGATGCCTTCCTTCACGGCCGATTTCTTCGGGTCAAAATATATGGGCGGGATTTATGGCTGGATTTTGCTGGCCTGGGGAATGGCCGCGATTCCTTCTCCGATCATGATCGCGCGAGTTCGGCAAAACACGGGCAGCTACGGCCCGGCCATCACGGTCATCGCGATTGTGATGCTGGTGTCGCTGGTCCTCCCGCTCATCGCGCGGCGCCCGTCGAAGGAACCAACTGGCGTGCCCGCCGTGGCCGCCGGGACCGACTGAGTGGCGTTCAACGCCGGATGTGAAGCGCCACTCAAACTCGTCAGATTTAAGAACGCGCTGGCCGATCGCGTTGTTGGAAGAAGCGCTTTTCTGTGACCCATAAAAGCCGCAATATCGAACTCACCCAAGTCACCCAGTGGGAGAATGGCGAGGCCACGCGCGTCGAAGACTATCTGGCCGCCGAGGAGCCGCTGGAGATGCGCGCGGGAAGATACTCCCTCGGCGTCACTCTTCGCACGCCGGGAAACGATGAGGAACTCGTGGCCGGTTTTCTTTTCACCGAAGGCATCATCTCCCGGCCAGAACAGCTCGTGGCGTTGCGGCTTCCCAAGAGTGACGAACCCGAACGCAACCTCGTGCGCGTGACCCTCGATTCCAAAGTGCGCCTCGCGGCCGGCAACGCGGCCCGCAGATTTTCCGCCGGCTCGGCCTGCGGGGTATGTGGAAAAGCGTCCATCGCGCAACTCCGGCGGCGCGGCCTGCGCCGGCCCGAAGTGACAACGCTGTTCGATCCCGAAATTCTGTGCCAACTGCCGCAGAAGCTGCGCGCCGCGCAAGCCATCTTTGGCCGGACCGGCGGCTTGCATGCCGCGGCGCTTTTTGACCCGGGCGGTGAATTGATCGTCTTGCGCGAGGACATCGGCAGGCATAACGCCGTGGACAAGGTAATCGGTTGGGCGTTCCTGAAAGGCCGCTTGCCCCTCAGCGGACATGCATTGCTCGTCAGCGGCCGCGGCGGATTCGAGATCGTGCAGAAAGCGCTCGCCGCGGGGATTCCGCTGCTGGCATCGGTATCGGCGCCTTCCAGTCTCGCCGTGCAACTCTCGCGTGAACTCGGATTGACGCTCGTAGGTTTCCTGCGCGGCCAGCGGTTCGTCATCTACTCGGAAGAGGATCGGATTGCTATTTCAACCCCGAAAAAAGTTGTAGTGGATTGATGTTGTCAGATTGTGTAGCGCGACCGTCCACGTGAACACCCCGGTCACGAATGGCAGGGGGTCCTTATACTGCGCGGCGGGCAAGTTTGGCTGGGAGGCCTGGACTCGAACCAGGATAGTCAGCTCCAGAGGCTGATGTACTACCGATTGTACGACCTCCCAGCCGAGGGAGACGCAAGAAATGGGCCGTGGCGAGCCAGGAATTGTTCCTGGCCTCACGACCCAGCTTGTTTACTTTAGACAGGAAATTGGAATCCGTCAACCGGCCCGGAATTTTCAAGAATCATTGATCGCACTCGCCCGCTTCTGATTGCAACACACAGCATCATCTCAACGGTGATGCATCTGAGGCGTGCGAGATATTCCGGTTCGTTCGGGTCTAGCCTTACTTCTTGAGCGCTGGATTCACATAACCGTGTTGTAGGACCTTTTTCAAATCCGGCCGTATGCTCAGGTACGTGACGTGATCCGGGATGGCCGAAAATCCATGCGGCACGCCCTCCGGGATGATGATAATGTCGCCCGTCTTTACGGTACGGCTCGTGTATCCCACCATCGTACCGCTGCAGGAAGGACCGTTGAGGATTGTCGTCACTTCGCTGTCTGGCGCTGAACGCCTCCCGTTGACGACGGTGCCCCCCATTATCAGGGTAGCGCTACCCGATATGACGACGTAACTTTCGGCCGTGTCATCATGGAAAATACCGGTGGGACCTGTCGCACCGGGACGTTTCTCGCCGCATGCCGGCGCTGGGCTTGCTGCCGTCGCGCCGCCACCGGAATTGCCGCCGCCCGCCATCGCACCGCGGTGGATGACCGCGACCCCGAGCTGATACTTGTCCATATCGACCACCCGGAGCGTATTGTCCGGGATTGTGCGCTTGGTATCGGCCGAATGCTTCAACACGGCCTTCACGTCTTCATCACTGATGTAGACGCCGTCCTTTGGCGCTTGCGCCCACCCAACTGCCGGACACGCCGCAAGCAACATGGCTAGCACTTGCAGAGCCTTGTTTTTCATGAGTATCTCCTTATTCAATTCGCGCGCTCATTTCACTTCAACGATCTCAATCGCCACTCGATCGGGTCCTTCAATCATGGCCGCGCGTGTGTTGCCCCACGAGTGAATCTCTTCCAGGAACTTGATCCCTTCGCTCTTCAGCCGGGCCACAGTCGAATCCAGGTCCGAGACGCTTAGGGCCCAGTGATCGACGATATGCCCGCGCGGGCTGACGAGGCCCCCGCCTGGCCACGGCCGGATCAATATGTTGATGTCGTCGAACAGGACGCTTCCTGATGGCTCGCGAACAAATCCCGGAAACTTAAAGAACGAGGGCCATGTCGGCGGGCCGTACAGCTGCTTGCAATTCCCAGTGTTCGGCGACACGGGCACGCCACCGCTCCCTTGCGGGTTGGTCGCGCCCAGGTGGGCGACATACCACTGGATCGCACAAAGCGGGTGCTCATGGTACATGTGGACGTGGTTGAAGCGTTCCACCTTGCCGCTTTGAGCGTTCTCAATCATCGCGTCGTCCGGACCCCGCAGATACCCGAAGCCCCCCTCCCTGCTCGGCTGCACGCCTTTCGCACGCATTTCGAGGATCTGCTCCTGTGTCGGCAGCCCGGGCAATGTGTCGCTTGACATGTCGACGAGCTTGCCGTCGGCGGCGTCCCACATCTGCGCGATTTTCAGGCCCTTCGCGCGGAACTCTTCGTCGTACTTGCGCGAATCCGGCGTATTCCAGCCGAAATGCCATACCGAGGACTGGGGTCCGTTGAGCTCCGTCAAAGGCGGTGTGTCGACCTTCGTGAAAAGCAAATAGACGTTGCCGGTCTTGACCGCCTCGTAGCCGTTGAACGTCGTCTTGGTGGTCGACAGCGGAAACGGCTTCAGGTAGTACTCGGCCGCGGACTTTGGGTCCACCGAATTCAGGTGGACGTGATGAAAATGCATCGGCGCGACTGCCGCTTTCCCCTGCGCACGGACCAGTCGAAATGGCAATGTGGAAAGAGCCACCAAGAAAAAGATCAAGCTCAGAAAGCGATTTCGCATTTTGAAACTCCTTCCGTGGTCCATCAGTCGGGCAGCGATCGTGCCGCTCTTCACAGTGCGGGAACCTGTCTTCTACCAACCGGTTCGGAGCGAAGCGGAACATTCGAGACCAGGCGATGCGAGCCCCTACCTCGCCAGGGGATCGGGGCGCATCTGGACCTTCACCACCTTGTCCTTAGTCCCTTTGCCGCCTTCCATGTGCCACGGCGTATTCGGATTGTAACTTGTCCAGAAGCCGCGGCCTTTCCAGCCAGTCTTGGGGTTGTCGATCCGCCCCTGCATCGACCGCGTGTAATATCCCAATGGATACGGAATGCGGATGGTTACGAATTGACCGGTCTTCGGAACCAGCGCCACCATGGCGTCGGAATTGACAGCCCCTGTCATCGGCACATCGTTCCCGAGACCTAGAACACCGTGGCGGTCAACGAAGATCAGGTAGTTCAGATCGGAATTGATTCCTGACACACCTTGAAAGGCCGGGCCTGGCTTGTGGTAGATCGTCCAGCCCTCCGGACAGTGCTGGCCCGTAGCGGTCGGCCCATTCAGTACCTTGCACTTGCGGCGATCGAAGGCGGTTATGTAGTCAGTGGCGCGCCAATTCTGCCATACCACGCCATTGCTATCCACGGAAACGCCGCCCGCGCTGAATAACGGCGGGTCTTTTTGCGGCGGCATATACACTTCCGTCTTGCTGGTTTCAGGAGGATTCGAGCCGCGCTCCAGGCGCACCAGCGTGTTTTCTTTGATGCCAATCCCCGAACACCACACACTGCCGTCTACCGGGCTGACGGAAATCGAGTAGCAACCGAAAGTGATGCGGTGATCTTTCGTGGGATCGATTGGATCGTTCGGTTCGGTCCACGGCTTGGTGATCTTGCCGTCACCGTTGGTGTCCAGTACGCCGGGGATCCAACCTTGCGAGGCTTCGTCATTGTGGGTCTTGTCCCACACCGAGGTATTGACCCACCCAACGGAACCGTTCTGGCCGAAGAACAAACTGCCGTTGGCGCCGAAT
>JGI12269J14319_10004224_pt1 | contig 13209 bp, 8 predicted proteins | sample PeaSoiSIISIP2007_FD_14319 | JGI IMG/M metagenome (IMG submission 14319) | reverse complement strand
CCCCGCCGGTAAGCGGTCCGCCCGGCGGGGGCGTCACGCCCCGGTGCGGCGGGCGTCGGGGTGGCCCCCGACATCGACCCGGCGGCCACGGTGGCGGGAGTGGTGATCACGGGCTCGGACGGCTGCAGGTGCAGCAAGCGGCGCAGCAGGCTGCGCGGCCGCTCCACCAGGGCCAGGCCCACCGACCCGAGGTACAGGACGACGAAGCCCACCAGGGCCACGACCCACAGGTCNGGTCCGGGGCCCGTCGACGCCAGGCTGCTATTGGGGCTGGTCGCCGCCGGGGCCGTGGTGACGGTGGTGGCGGCCGTGGTCGGCGCCGTGGTGGCGGTGGTCACGGCCGTGGTCGGAGCGGTGGTGGCCGGGGCCGTGCCGCCGGCGGTGGCGGTGGCGATGACCACCGAGGCCGGGGCGCCGGACGGCGTCGTCGGCACGATGCCCGTGGCCACCGTGTTGTTCGGGTACGGGGTGCAGGTGAGCATCAGGTTGCTCCCCGACACGACCAGTGTGAGCGACACCGCCGGGTCGACCGTGAGCGAGATGGCGCCGCCCCCGGCCGCGGCCGTGAACGGACCAACCGTCGAGGGCGTGCTGGGCAGGGTGAGCGTCAGCCCCGCCGGCGGCACCGGGCTCGGAATGGGCGTGTTGATGGTGAGCGACCCGCCCGAGATCTTGGCCGGGGTGGCCCCGGTGGCGTCGATCTGCTCGGCGGCTGTGCCCACGATGGCGGAGTTCCCGAGGGCGGCTGCGGCGGTGACGATCTGCGTGGGCAGCACCACCGTCGACTGGTAGTCGGTGAGAGTGAAGGACCCGCCGCCGCTGGGCGCCGCCGGGGTGATCTTGCCGGTGGTGATCACGCCATTGAGGGCGATGTTGCCCACCGGCGTCTTCGGACAGTACAGCTCGTAGGGCTGCGAGTCGGCGAACGCGGGCGAGGCGGTCGCCACGCCCAGGAGCACCACACTGCCGCCGGTGGCCACGACCCCGGCCACCACAGTGGCGACCCTCCGTCGCATGCGGCCCTGTCCTGCCATTGCGTCCCCCCTGTTCGGTGCCGACGTCACGTGCATCCGTGCCACACTCCTCTGCGCTCGCCCTGCGGTCGTGCCCGGCGGCCCGGCGGCCCCCTCCGGGACGACACCGTGACGCGCGCGGACGTGCGCTCATAACACTTGCTGTCACGTTACGGATTCTCCCCGTGGGTGTGCATCATCACGATTGACGAATTCCACTGGTGTCGCCTGGAGATTTCCTCCGTCGACACCGCACGCGGACGTGCGCGTACGCGCGACGACCACGGCTCACGCCCGGTGAGCTCGCGTGCCGGCGTCGCCGTCCGGGACCGCTATGCCCCGGGCGCCGCCCACACTTGTTCGCGCGGCCCGGGGTGACCGAGGTGATACCCCTGGGCCAGCTCGCAACCGATGACGCGCAGCGCCGCCGCCTGCGCCGGGGTTTCGACGCCCTCGGCGATCATGATCAGGTGCAGCTCGTGCCCGAGGGCGATGAGGGCCCGCACCATGGCCGCGCCGTGGGGATTGGCGGCGGAGTCGAGGGCGGCCACGAACTCGGGTGCGATCTTGAGGGCGTTGACCGGCAGGTCCTGGAGCCACGACAGCTTGCACTCGCCGGCGCCGAAGTCGTCGAGGCTGAACAGCACGCCCAGGGAGCTCAGCCGGGCCAGTGCCCCGTCCATGCCCGCGGCGGCGCGCGCGGCGCGCTCCGACAGGTCGATGCTGACCATCGAGGGGGCGATGCCGTGCTTGGCGGCGAGCTCCTCGAAGGTGGCGGCGAACTGGGGGTCGGCCAGCTCGTGGTCCGACACGTTGAGCGTCAGCCGGAACTGCTCGGGCAGGTGCTCGGCGTCGCGCCACAGGGCCAGCTCGGTGAAGGCACGGTCCACGGTCCAGCGGCTGAGTGCCTCCGACATGCCGACCTCGGCCGCCACGTCGAGGAACTCCCCCGGCAGCATGACGCCCTGGTCGGGGCGCTGCCAGCGCAGGAGGGCCTCGGCCCCCACCACCTGGCCGCTGTGGAGGTCGACCACCGGCTGGTAGAACAGCGCCAGCTCCCCGTTGTCCATGGCGCTCTGCAGCCCGTGCTCGATCTCGTAGCGGGCCACCACACGCTCGCGCATCGAGGCGTCGAACAGACGCGACGCCCGGCCCTCGTCGCGGGCCCAGTACATGGCCAGCTCGGCGTTCTCGAGCACGGCGTCGGCCTTCTCCTGCGCCGTGGCCGGGTTGGTGACCACGATGCCGACCGTGGCCCGCAACCAGTGCTCGACCCCGTCGGCCACGACCGGTCGGGCGGTGGCGTCGATGATGAGGCTGGCGATCCGCTGGGCGTCGGCCTCGGACTTCACGTCCGTGCAGGCGACCACGAACTTGTCCGTGCCCGCCCGCGCCACCACGTCGCTCTTGCGGCGCTGCACCGACAGGCGGCTCGTCATCTCCAGGGCGACCTGCTCGGCCACGCGCCCGCCGTACTGGGCGCTCACCTCCTGCCACCCGTCGAGCTCCACGAACAGCACGGCCAGAGCGCTGCTGTCGCGCTGGGCGACGGTGAGCGCCTTGTCGATCTGCTCCTCGACGAGGGCCCGGCTCGGGATCTCGGGCACCGGCTCCTCGACCGGAGGCGGTGGTGGCGGCGCCACCATCGTGGGTGCCGGCGGCGGGGCGACGGCCTGGGCCGCTTGGACCTGTGCTTGTGCTTGTGCCTGCGCCGCCGCGGCCTGGGCCGCCTGGACCTGGGCCGCCTGGACCTGGGCGGCCTGGGCGGCTTGCGCCGCCTGGGCTTGGGCCGCCTGTGCGACCTGGGCCGCTTGGACCTGGGCGGCCTGGGCGGCCTGGGCGGCCTGCACGGCCTCGGCCGCCTCGGACTGGAGCTGCTGGACGCGCTCGCCCAGCCGCTGGTTCTCGACCGCCAGAGCCCGCTGGGCCAGAGCGTTGCGCACGGTCTGGATGAAGGCCTGGGGCACGAGGGGCTTCACCAGGAGTCCGTCGAGCTGCGACGAGGCGGCCAGGGCGCTGTCGAGCGACGCCAGACCGGTGAGGAGCAGCACCGGGGTGTCGGGATCCTCCTGCTTGAGACGCTGCGCCAGCTCGACGCCGGTGTGCCCGGCCAGCTGGTGGTCCACCACCACCGCCGACGGATGCTGCAGACCCCGCAGGGTCATCGCCTCGGAGGGGTCGGACGCCACGAACACCTCGATGCCCGCCCCCTTGAGGACAGACGCCAGGCTGTCTCTCGTGGCCTGGTCGTCGTCGACGACCAGCACGGAGTCCTCGAGCACACTCGATTGGAACGCAGACAACGGAAAGCCCCCCTATGCGTCTGTCGCCCGGCGGCGACCGTCATCGCCGGACAAGGACGCCTTGCAGTGTCGATCCACCTTCGGCCTATGCACCTGCGCTCCCCCCGCCCAGAGCGACGCCTACCGGCGCCCGGTAATGCCCCAGCTTCTCACCACTCCTCGCGCGAAGTCAACGTCAAGCCGTCGGTCGTTCATCCCCTCGATGGACCCATTGGCCACACTTCCCACTCTACGTGGTAATTCTACCTCACGGGGCGTCTATCGGGACGTCACTCCCACGAGATGGGGGTGCCCAGGGCTTCCAGCACCCGCCCCACGGCCTCCGCCAACGGGACGGTGTGGTCCACCTCCAGGTCGGGCGAGGTGGGCGGCTCGTAGGGGTCGCTCACACCTGTGAACGACCGGATCTCCCCGGACTGGGCCCGGGCGTACAGACCCTTGGTGTCGCGCGCCGCGCACACCTCGAGGGGGGTGTTGACGTAGACCTCCACGAAGCGCAGGCCGGCCTCCTCGTGCAGCCGTCGGGCCTCGAGCCGACCTTGGGCATACGGGCTGATGAGGGCGGCCAGGGCGATGACCCCGGCGTCGGCGAACAGCCGGGCCACGTGCGCCACCCGGCGGATGTTCTCGTCGCGCTCGGCCGGGGTGAACCCGAGGTCGGCGTTGAGGCCGGAACGCACGTTGTCACCGTCGAGCCGGTAGGCGGACCGCCCGCACGCCACCAGCTCCTCCTCCACCGCGGCGGCGAGCGTCGACTTGCCCGAGCCCGACAGGCCCGTGAACCACACGGTGGCGCCGCGGGTCCCCAGAGCCCGCCACCGGTCACGGCGCGTCAGGCGGCCGACGGACCACACGAGGTCGGGGACGGTGGACATCGCTCAGTCGGCCCCGAGGATCATGCCCGCCCCGGTGGTGACGTTGGTGTCCTCGGCGGCCACCACGAACGACCCGGTGGTGCGGTTGCGCCGGTAGCTGTCGTAGAACAGCGGCTGGGTGACGCGCAGATGCACCCGCCCCACGTCGTTCAGGCCGAGGGTGGAGGCGGACTCGTCACGGTGCAGGGTGTTGACGTCGAGGGCGTAGTGGATCCGCTGCGCCTGGGCCCGGACCCAGCGGGTGGTGTGCTTGAGGGCCACGACGTCACCCTCCTTGAGCGGTCGGTCGGCCATCCAGCACAGCATGGCGTCGATGTCCTGGCCCACGGTGGGCCGGTTGTGGGGCCGGCAGATCAGGTCGCCCCGCGACACGTCGAGGTCCTCGGCCAGGCGCACCATGACCGACATGGGGGCGAAGGCCTCGTCCACCGGGCCGTCGAAGGTGTCGATGGCCGAGATGGTCGTGGTCAGGCCGGACGGCAGGACCATGACCTCGTCGCCGGGCCGGAAGACGCCGCCCGCCACCCGGCCGGCGTAGCCCCGGAAATCGGGGATGGTCGAGGCCGTGGGCCGCACGACCCACTGCACGGGCAGGCGGGGGTCGATCAGGTTCCGGTCCGAGGCGATGTAGACCTGCTCCAGGTGGTGCAACAGCGACTGGCCGTCGTACCAGGGCATGTTGAGCGACCGCTGCACCACGTTGTCGCCGTTCAGCGCGGAGATGGGGATGAAGGCCAGGTCGGTGACCTCGAGGCGGGTGGCGAAGGCCTTGAACTCCTCGCGGATGGCGTTGAAGACGGTTTCGTCGTACCCGACGAGGTCCATTTTGTTGACGCACAGCAGCAGGTGCGGCACCCGCAACAGCGACGCCAGGAAGGCGTGGCGCCGCGTCTGCTCCACGATCCCCCGGCGCGCGTCGACGAGGACGAGCGTGAGGTCGGCGGTGGAGTTCCCCGTCACCATGTTGCGTGTGTACTGGATGTGGCCGGGAGTGTCGGCGATGATGAACTTGCGCAGCGGGGTGGCGAAGTACCGGTAGGCGACGTCGATCGTGATGCCCTGCTCGCGCTCGGCCCGCAGCCCGTCGGTGAGCAGGGCCAGGTCGGTGTACTCGTCGCCGCGCTGGCGGCTGATGCGCTCCACCGACTCGAGCTGGTCCTCGAAGATGGCCTTGGAGTCGTACAGGAGCCGGCCGATGAGCGTGCTCTTGCCGTCGTCGACGGAGCCGGCCGTGGCGAAGCGCAGGAGCTCCATGATCAGAAGTAACCCTCGCGCTTACGGTCCTCCATGGCGGCCTCGCTGACCCGGTCGTCGGCCCGGGTGGCGCCCCGCTCGGTCACCCTGGAGGCCGCCGTCTCCCCGATCACCTCGTCCAGGGTGACCGCCCACGACTCCACCGCCCCGGTGCACGTCATGTCCCCCACCGTGCGGTAGCGGACGCTCGCCTCGAACGCCTCTTCGTCGTCGACCAGCGTCACGAACTCGCTCAGGGCGAGGAGCATCCCGTCGCGCCGGAAGACCTGGCGGGGGTGGGCGAAGTAGATGGCGGGGATGTCCAGAGCCTCCTGGGCGATGTACTGCCAGATGTCGAGCTCGGTCCAGTCCGACAGGGGGAAGACCCTGATGTGCTCGCCGGCGCGGTGCCGGCCGTTGTAGAGCCCCCACAGCTCCGGTCGCTGGTTCTTCGGGTCCCACTGGCCGAACTCGTCGCGAAACGAGTACACCCGCTCCTTGGCCCGCGCCTTCTCCTCGTCGCGCCGGGCCCCCCCGAACACGGCGTCGAACCGGTGCTCGGTGATGGCGTCGAGCAGTGTCCTCGTCTGGAGCCGGTTCCGCGACGGGTTGGGGCCGGGCTCCTCCGCCACCCGCCCGCCGTCGATGGAGGCCTGCACCGACGCCACCAGGAGCTGGGCGTCGAGCTGGGCCACCCGCCGGTCCCGGAATTCGAGCACCTCGGGGAAGTTGTGCCCCGTGTCCACGTGCATGACGGGGAAGGGGAGGCGGGCGGGCCAGAAGGCCTTTTCGGCCAGCCGCAGCATGACCACGGAGTCCTTGCCACCCGAGAACAGCAGCACCGGGCGCTCGAATTCGGCCACCACTTCGCGCATGATGTGCACGGACTGGGCTTCGAGCGCCTCGAGATGCGAAAGCTGGTACTGACCAGCCTCCGAGCGTCCCCCCATAGAACGACGAGAATAGCTGGGCCACGTGCCTTTCCGATACGTTCAGCGGGCTCCGGATCCCCGAAGGGTGGGGTCGGGGATGGCCGAAACCACACAATTCCAGGTGCGAGGGTGCAGAGAGCCGACGACCATGCGCTGGCAGCCCGCATTGCCGAAGACGCCGGCAGGGTCCTGGTCGAGCTCCGCCGGAGCCCCGGGGACACCCCGCTCACCGGCTCCGAGGTCGGCCGGCAGGGTGACCGCCGGTCGCACGAGCTGATCGTGGCGGCGTTGGCGGCGGCCCGTCCCGACGACGCCGTGCGCTCCGAGGAGGCGGTGGCGGCCCGGGCTCCCTCGGCCGGGGCCGGCCCGGACGCCGGGGGCCGCCCCGACGGTGGGGCCCGGGTGTGGGTGGTGGACCCCCTCGACGGCACCCGCGAGTACGCCGAGGGCCGCGCCGACTTCGCCGTGCACGTGGCCCTCGTGGTGGGCGCCGAGCCCGTGGTGGGCGCCGTCGCCCTTCCGGCCGAGGGGCTCGTCTTCGCCACCGCCGACCCGGCGACCTCCGACCCAGCCACGACGGACCCGGCCGCCGCCGCCGGCCACCCGCTCTCCGTCGCCGGCCTGCCGCCCCGGCCCGACGGACCCGTGCGGGTCGCCGTCAGCCGGACGCGACCCCCGGTGGAGGCGCAACGCCTGATGCGGCGGCTCGGGGCCGAGCTCGTGCCCATGGGGTCGGCGGGGGTGAAGGTCATGGCGGTGGTGCGGGGCGCCGTGGACGCCTACGTCCACGGCGGCGGGCAGTACGAGTGGGACTCTGCCGCCCCCGTCGCCGTGGCCCGCGCCCACGGCGCCCACGCCTCGCGCCTCGACGGCTCGCCCCTGCGCTACGGCCGTCCCGACCCCTGGCTGCCGGACCTGCTCGTGTGCCGTCCGGAGCTGCTCGACACCATCATCGACGCCCTGGGCGGCTGAGCACCCGGGCCGCGACGCCCCGGCGGTGCGAGCCCTCTACGACTGCGGGACCATGGGCAGGACGCGCACCTCGGCGTCGGCGGGGCCCGCCTCGGTCCCCAGCTCCACGTGGTCGCCCACGGACACGTTGCGGTGCACGTAGGCCAGCGCCACGTGGCACTGCAGCATGGGCGACCATGCCGCCGAGGTCACCGAACCCACACCCTTGTCCCCGGCCACCAGCTCGGCCCCGACGGGCACCCGGTCCACCCCACCCGGCAGGGTTCGCACCACGAGGCCGCGCAGGTGCCGGGTCACGCGGTTGCCGCGGGCGTCGAGCCGGGCGACGAGCTCCTGGCCGGTGTAGCAGCCCTTGGTGAGGCTGACGGCCCGCTCGAGCAGATCGGCCTCGGCCGCGATGGTGCGCTCGTCGAGCTCGGCGCCCATGACGGGGATGCCCGCCTCGACCCGCAATGATTCCCACGCCTCGGCGCCGCAGGGGCGGACCCCGGGTGGCGCCTCCGGCGCCGGGCCCAGCAGGTCGATCCCCTCCACCCCGTTCCACTCGTAGCGCAGTGCCAGCGATGCGCCCGGCGGCACCCGGCCCGCAGCGGCCACCGCCTCTGTCCCCGGCCCCCGCAGCGCCACACAGCGCCACACCAGGGGTTCGACTGCCACCTTGACCCGGAGCTTGAAGCGCTCGAGGCGGGCCACCACGGCGTCGCCGAACCCGGCGTCCACGTCGAGCACGACGGCGTCGGCGGCTGTGGGCGTGACCCGCACCAGGGCGTCGAGCTTCCCCTGCGGGGAGAGGATGAGCGAGTCGGCCGACATCCCGACGTCGAGGGCGGCGACGTCCTGTGACACCTGGCCCTGGAGAAAGGCCACGGCGTCGGGACCCGACAGGCGCACCACGTCACGCCCGAGGGTGAGCGCCCCCACCCCGGACCGCAGGGCCCGGTAGTCCTCGAGGGCGTCGTCGCCCGGGTGGACGGCGGTCACGGCGCTCCGGCGCGGCCCGGCTCGGCGTCGTGGCCTCGGCCTCCCGCCGCCCGGCGGGCGGCGGTGGCGCGACGGGCGGCGGGCACCGCGGCGAGGAGGGCGGCCGCCTTGTTCACGCACTCCATGTCCTCCTCGGCGGGATCGCTGTCGGCCACGATCCCCGCGCCCGCCTGCACCGACGCCCGCCCGTCGGGGGTGATGACCATGGTCCGGATGGCGATGGCGGCGTCGAGGTTCCCCGAGAAGTCGACGTAGCCGACCACCCCGCCGTACACGCCGCGCTTGGTGGGCTCGAGCTCGTCGATGATCTGCATGGCCCGCACCTTGGGCGCCCCGGACAACGTCCCGGCCGGGATGGTGGCGCGCAACACGTCGATGGGGCCCTGGCCGGGGCTCAGCTTCCCCGACACCTGCGACGTCAGGTGCATCACGTGGCTGTAGCGCTCCACCGTCTTGAACTCGTCGATGTGCACGCTGCCGAAGCTCACCACCCGGCCCACGTCGTTGCGGGCCAGGTCGACCAGCATGACGTGCTCGGCCACCTCCTTGGGGTGCTCGGCCAGCTCGCCGGCGAGGCGCTCGTCCTCGGCCTCGCTGGCGCCCCGGCGACGCGTCCCGGCGATGGGACGCGACACCACCACCCCGTCGCGCAGCCGCACCAGCGGCTCGGGCGTGGCCCCCACCACCGCGCACTGGTCGGTGCGCAGGAAGTAGAGGTAGGGGCTCGGGTTCACGAGGCGCAGGACGCGGTAGAGGTCGAAGGGCTCCGCCTCGAGCGCCAGGTCGAAGCGCTGCGACAGCACGACCTGGAAGATGTCCCCGGCCCGGATGTGCTCCTTGGCGACGCCCACCGCGTCCATGTAGGCGCTCGCCGTCATGGTCCTCGTCACCGCCGGTCGCTCGTCGTCCTCGCCGGGCGCCTCGAGCGGTGGCTCGCCGAGCGGCCCGAAGAGGTCGTCGGCGAGGACGTCGAGGCGCCGGCCGGCGTCCCCGTAGGCGGCGGCCGCCTCGGCCTCGGTCCAGCCGTCTTCCACCACCACGTTGTCCACCAGCACGACGCGCTGGCGCCAGTGGTCGAAGGCGCACAGCTGGCCGATGACGTGGAGGACGGCGTCGGGCACGCCGAGGTCGTCGGGCGGCACGTCCGGCAGGTGCTCGACCTCCCGGACGACGTCGTAGCCGAGGTACCCCACCAGACCGCCGTGCAGCGGGGGCAGGTCGGCGACGGCGGGCGACCGGTAGGCCGACAGCAGGGCGTCCACGGTGGCCAGGATGCCCCGGCGGTCACCAGCCCGGACCTCCGGCGGAAGCGCGAGGACCCCGTCTGCGGTCACGACCCCGTCGCGGGCCACGATGGTGGCGAGCGGGTTGCGGCCCACGAACGAGTAGCGACCCCAGCGCTCGCCTCCCTCCACCGACTCGAGAAGGAAGCCGGGGCGCTCCCCCACCGCCAACAGGAAGGCGCTCACGGGCGTCACGGTGTCGGCCACCACGTCACGCCACACGGGGACGATGCGGTGTTTGCCGGCCAGCTCGCAGAAGACCTGGCGCCCGGGGCGGTCGGCCCTCGTCGGGGCCGCGCTCACGCCCGGCTCACCCCACCGCCGAATCGTCCCGGGCTGCAGGTCCTCCGTATTCCGCCCCGAAGGAGCGGTAGAAACACGACCGCTCCCCGGTGTGGCACGCACCCTTGCCGTCCTGCTCCACCACCACCAGCAGGGCGTCGCCGTCGCAGTCGTAGCGCACGGCGCGCACCCACTGCCGGTCGCCCGACGTCTCGCCCTTGCACCAGTACTCCTGACGGCTCCGGCTCCAGAACCACGACCGGCCCGTCCGCAGCGTCCGCCGCACGGCCTCCTCGTCCATGTAGCCCAGCATGAGGACGGCGCCGTCGGCGGCGTCCTGCACCACGGCGGGGACGAGACCGTCCGGGCCGAAGGACACCAGGGCCAGCTCGTCCTCGGAGGCGGCGATGGGGGTGGCGACCCGCCCGGAGGGGGGCGGCGGCTCCTCGCCGGGTGCGGTGCCCGGTGTGGCGCGATCGGGGCTCATGGCGCCCCAACGTTACCGGGCCCCACCCGGGCGCCCGGCCCCCGTTTTCGTGGGCGGGAACGGACCGTATCGGGCACCCGGACGTGCCCCTCGGTCGGTCGGGAACCGTCTCCCGGGTTTACCGGGCCTTTCGCAACTACTATGCAAGGGCTCGGTGACAACCGGGCAGGGGGTCGCTGGGGGGCGAGACGAGTCGCCGGGGGGCGCAATGAGAAGGACGTGGGAGTGGCTCGGGCTCAACCTGGGCAAACGCGCCGGCACCGTCGCCATCGTCGGCCTGCTCGTCACCATGGCGCTCGGCCTCGGCGTCGCCAAGCTCCGCTTCTCGACCAGCAACTCCGACTACCTCAACAACAACGACCCGGCATGGGTCAACAACGTCAACTACGAGAAGGTCTTCGGCGGGGACCCCATGGCGGTCCTGTTCACCATGAAGCCGGGGACCACCATCGACAACCTCCTGACCCGGCACAACCAGGCCGAGTTCCGCACCATCGAGAGCCGGTTGGAGCACGACCCCTGGGTGTTCAGCGCCGTCACTCCCATGGACGCCCTGCTCTTCGGCCAGGAGCTGCTGAGCAGCCCCGACGGGAGCCCCCTCGACAGCCCGGCCGCCAAGCTCCTCCTCAACGCGGCCCAGCGTGATCCCAATCTGGTCGACAAGCAGAAGCGTGGTCACTACCTGACCGACCAGGGCATCGCCCTGGCCAAGTTCTCACCCTCGGCCCAGACGTTGTCGAACCCCGCATGGGTGCAGTTCGTCACCCACGAGCTCGACGGCACNGTCCGCCAGTCGTTGCGGACCTTCGTCCCCAACAACAGCCACGCTCTGCTGGCCGTCTATCTCCGGGGCAACCTCAACATCAACCAGGAGACCACGGCCGCCACGTCGGTGACGAACATCATCGACGCGGCCCACTTCCAGAACGTCACCACCATCACCACCGGCGTGCCGGCGCTGCTCAAGACCATCAACGACTACCTCAAGCACGGCATCGCGGTCCTGGCCCTGGCAGCGGCCGCCATCATGGTGGCGATCCTGCTGCTGTCGTTCACGGTGCGGTGGCGCCTGCTCGCCTTCGCCATCGTGGCCGTCGGCCTGGTCTGGGGCTTCGGCCTGGTGGGCTATTTCCACGTCCCCCTGACCCTGGCCACGATCGCCGCGCTCCCGGTGCTCCTCGGCGTGGGCATGGACTACGCGATCCAGATGCACTCCCGCATCGAGGAGGAGGTCGTCCTCGACCGGGCCGCCCACCCCATCCAGGCCGCGGCCCGTGGCCTGGGGCCGGCGCTGCTCGTCGTGACCTTCGACGCCGTCTTCGCCTTCGCCGCTCTGTGGTTCGCCAAGACGCCCGCACTCCGGGAGTTCGGGTCGCTCCTCGTGATCGGCATCATCGCCGTGTGCTTCTGCAGCATCATCGCCACCCTGGCCGTGCTCGGCATCCGGGAGTACAAGTCGCCGACCAAGGGCAAGGACTTCAGCCAGGGCCGCCTCAGCCGCATCGCGGTGTTCCTGGGGAGCTCGTCCAAGCGTGCCGCCATCCCCTTGGCGGCGGCGAGCGTGGTCATCTTGCTGTCGGGGATCGCCCTCGAGGGGCACCTGCAGCTGCAGACCGACCCGATCTCGTGGGTGAACCCCCAGTCGCAGGCGATCAAGAACCTCGAGTCCCTCAAGTCGGCCACGGGCTCGGACAACGAGCTCGCCATGCGCATCTCGACCGCCCACCCGTGGAGCAACGAAACGGTCGACTACGTCGTGACGTTCTCCCGCCAGCTGCAGGCCAAGTACCCACACTTCCTCTACCCCGGGGCCGGCCTCATCAACACCGTCGACCAGTTCATGACCCTTCCGGGCATGATCGACATACCGCCCACCGGCGCCCAGATGCAGCAGCTCTACAACATGGCCCCGCCGGGCATCCGCAAGACCACCGTGGCCGACAACGGCGGAGCGCTCAACGTCATCTTCCTGGGCCGTACCGACACTCTGGACAATCTCCAGCCGGTGGTGAAGAACCTCGAGGGGGGCATCAATCCGCCCTCGAGCATCTCGGTGGCACCGGGTGGCATCGCCACGGTGGGAGTCGGCCTCATCCAGAACCTGGAGAAGTCGCGTATCGAGCTCACCTACCTGGCGCTGCTCTTCGTGGGGGCGTTCCTCACGATCCGGTTGCGCAGCCTCATCCGCGCCCTGCTGTCACTGATCCCGGTGCTGGTGGCGGTGGGGGCGGTCTCGCTCATCGCGGTGGGCTTCCACCTGAAGCTGAGCCCGGTGACGGCCGTAGCCGGGCCACTGGTGGTGGCCGTCTGCACCGAGTTCACGTCGCTCATCCTGTTGCGCTTCGTCGAGGAACGTCAGCGCGGGCTCGAGCCGCGTGCGGCCATGGACGCCACCGCCCGGCGCACGGGCCGGGCCTTCATGGTGTCGGGCATGACGGCCGTGGCCGGCGTGGCCACCCTGGGCCTCTCCTCGTTCCCCCTGCTGAGCGATTTCGGGATCATCGTGGCCATCAACATCTCGGTGGCACTGCTGAGCGCCCTGGTGGTCCTGCCGCCCGTCCTGGTGTGGGCGGACGGGCACAATTGGGTGTCGCGCGGCCTGCTCAAGGCGCCCCCGCAGCCCTACCAGACCCTCGAGGAGGAGCTGGCAGACATCAACGCCAGCTTCCACCCCGTACCCGCGCCGGTCGGATCGGCACCGGCCGCGCCGGCGCCGGGCGGGCCGATGGTCGCTGCTTCCGCGCCGGTGGCCGCCGCGGCCCCGGGCATGCCGGGCGCGTCGGGCGTGTACGCCCCTCCGGGGACGGCGCCGCCCCCACCCCCACCCCCGCCGCCGGCGTATCGCCGG
>JGI12269J14319_10004221_pt1 | contig 13227 bp, 13 predicted proteins | sample PeaSoiSIISIP2007_FD_14319 | JGI IMG/M metagenome (IMG submission 14319) | reverse complement strand
AAATAACAATGCAAGATCGGATTCATAAAAACACATTTTCTGACGAATTGATGCAAGGTCTGATCCAGTCATTTGCATCAATCCAAGCCAATTCACAGTATAAGGTTGTTATTCTCACCGGATATGATAGTTATTTTGCTTCCGGTGGAATGAAAGAGACATTATTGGCAATTAATGAAGGCAAGACCCAATTTTCTGAAGTGAATATTTATAGTCTAGCTTTGGATTGTAAGATTCCGGTTATTGCGGCAATGCAAGGGCATGGGATCGGAGGCGGTTTCGTAATGGGATTATTCGCTGATTTTGTGATCTTGGGCCGGGAAAGCGTTTATACGACGAACTTTATGAAATATGGATTTACGCCGGGAATGGGCGCAACTTATATTGTACCGAAGAAATTAGGAATAAGTTTAGCGGAAGAATTACTGATCAATGCTGCTAATCATCGTGGAGCGGAACTCGAGAGACGGGGAATTCCCTTTCCAGTTTTGCCAAGGGCAGAGGTTTTGGACTATGCTCATCAATTGGCACGGCAAATTGCCGAAAAACCGAGAGTTTCTCTAATTACATTAAAAGATCATTTGGTAGCACCTCTTCGTGAACAACTTCCCAAGGTTATCGAACAAGAACTTGTAATGCATCATAAGACATTTCATCAACCTGAAGTAAAGGAGAAGATTATGACATTGTTTGGAAAATAATAAATTCCGCATCTTGAGTGGCAGTGTGCAATGATCGAAGAGGGGTTGCTCAGGGTAGCTACTAAATCGGATTCCGGTTAGTTTTATTGAAACTTATGGCACGGGGACGATAATTTGAGATCCAAACGAGCTAAAAGCCTTGAGCAATGTAGTACATTACCGGAGGAGAGATGATACAGAATGCTAAAACTAAAAATCAAAGGAGCTATAGCAGTTGGGATAATTGCACTTATGGGCTTTAATCTTACGGGATGTGGGGCTAAAGCAGTCGTTACGACGCAGCAGCAGTTGACAGTGAAGACAGTCAAGGTGTCCTTAGCAGATCTTCCGTCCGGCGAAGGTTATTTAGGCAGCATTACTTCTTACGTACAGTCTATCGTGGCGTCTCCCCTTTCCGGTATCCTAACCTCTGTCAACGTGAGAGTAGGGGATAAGATTCAGTCCGGACAAAGTTTGGCCAGCCTCAACACGGACTTGCTCCAGGCCCAGAAAAATCAAGCTGCGGCTAATGCTAGGATAGCGGTGAGCCAGCAGGGTGCTACTTCAGAGAGTACCAATAACTCATTAAGTCAAGCTCAAGCTGCACTTGAATCGGCGGAGACCAATCTGGCTAATGCTCAGACAGGAGCAATATCTTCGGTCGATGCCAATCAGACTGCTTTAGCAACGCAGGAAAGTCAGGTCACGAGTGCTGTAGCCTCGGCTCAGAAAGCTTTGGTGACAGCACAGGCTCAGTTACAAAATGCCACGGTTAACTCTCAAAATGACATAACCCAGAAACAAAGTGCACTAACCTCCGCTCAAGCGAATCTAACGGCAGCTCAGCAACAGCAGGCAGCTGCGATAGCCTCTGATCAGGACAATGCCTCGAAAGCCCAAGAGGCCTTAGATACAGCAAAAACGCAGCTTGAGATAGCGAAGCAAAGCAGTTATTCCTCAAGCGCCCCGGCTTTATTACAAGCACAAAGTTCCTATGACCAAGCCTCCATTGCCTACCAAGGGGTCCTAAGTAAGTTAAAAATAGATCAGGCAAGTGGTGCTGTCGCGACTGCGCAAGCAGCTTATGACGCAGCTCAGAGTGCGTTGCAAGCTAGTCAAAGTTCTCAAACTGTGGTTACTGCCCAAGCACAGGTTGCTCAGGCCCAGCAAGCCTTGGACGCGGCACGGACAAATCAGACTAGTGTGTCTAATCAAGCGCAGTCCAGTTTAAGTGCAACTCAGACCACTGGAACTAACGGCGTAGCTGCTGCTAAAGCAGCTTTGCAGCAAGCTCAAGTTAATTATGAAAGCTTGCTTAACAATCCAGAATTGAAAGTTAATGATGCCCAAATGCAGGCGGCTCAAGCAGGAGTCCAGGTGATTGATGCCCAGATCAATCAAAGCCAAATCAACTCCCCTCTTGGAGGCTATGTTGTAGCAGTTAATGCACAGCCAGGGCAAGCGGTAGGACCTCAAGGTGGGTTCATTACGATAGCGTCCATGGATCCTTTAATAGCTAGCGTGGATATTCCCGAGACGAGCATAAGCAGCGTTAAATTGGGTATGCCGATGGAAGTCTCTGTACCAGCTGTTACAGAAATTTATCAAGGTGTCGTGAGCGCGATACATCCGCAACCAGACGAGACTAACAAAAAATATTCGATAGAAATTACCCTTCCGAAGGGGCAGGCAACCCTTCTGCCGAGCATGAGAGTAGAAGCGCATGCTGTCGCCCAGGGAAAGCAAGGAATTGTTATACCCTCAGACAGTGTGTTAACAATGCAGAGTGGGGCCCTGTCCGTCTTTGTGCTCAAAGATGGAATTGCTCATTCAGTCACTGTTAAGGTTGGGACTATGACTGACTCCGTCTATGAGATCACCAGCGGCTTGAGTGTAGGTGATCAACTCATCGTCAAAGGACAGAATTTGGTGTCCGAAGGAGATCAGGTCAAAGTAGTTAACTAATGTTGAGTAGCGAAGTGCATTTTTATGAAAGGACAGACGGTAAGGTCGAAATGCAAGTAAATGTAAAGGTGGATAGAAAAATTGAAGATTACAGATGGTTCAATTACAAGGCCGGTTACGATAACCATGATCATGCTGGCAGTCGTTTTGATCGGAGTTATTTCCATGGTGAGCCTTCCTTTAGATCTCTACCCTAGACTCGACCTACCTATAGCCTCTGTCGTCACCACGCTACCTGGGGCATCACCGTCGGAGGTTGAGCAGCAGGTGACAAAGCCCATTGAGGATGCGCTCCAAACCTTATCAGGGGTTTCGGAGATTGATTCTACCTCACTGCAAAATGCCAGCCAGATCGTGGTGCAATTTAACTTTGGCGTTGATTTATCTCAGCAGATTGAAAGTATGCGGGGAATTATTAACGGAATGTCTAATCAGCTCCCGACAGATGCTACTAGTCCACTCGTGCAGCAGTACGACCCAGATAGTCTGCCGATTATGACCGTCACTCTGTCTGGCGGGAATAAATCTATCTCAGACCTGTCAGATTTGGCCCAAAACATTGTTAAACCAGCCTTACAGCATGTCACTGGAGTAGGTACGGTGAATATGATAGGCAATCTAACCAGGCAGATCAATGTGGAAGTTGATCCCTCTAAATTGACGTACTACGGCTTGTCCATTCAGCAGATTGTTCAAGCGATTGGAGCGGATAATTCCAGCGCTGATGTAGGACAAGTAAAGAGAGCGAGTCAGTTGATTTCACTCACAGTCAAAGGACAGTTCTCGTCAGTCAATGATTTATTGAACGTGCCTATTTTGATAGGACAAAAGTCGATTATTGTGGGAGATGTGGCTAAAATTGTGGACGGGAATAAAGATGTTAATCTTGTCGCCACGTTAGATTCCCAGCCAGCCGTTGGTTTTAGTATTATCCAGACGAGCGATGGAAACACGGTCACGGTTTCTGATGCTGTTCGCAAAGAATTGCAGCGCTTGACTAAACAACTTCCGGCAGGTGTCCACCTAACTTTAGTCAGCGATTCTGCTCAGACCATTCGGGAGACGATTAGTTTAGTGGCGGAACACACGTTGATGGGATTTCTCCTCGGAATCTTAATTATGCTCTGTATCTTGCGCAGTTTAAGGACGACGGTGGTCATTGCGGTCGCAATCCCTATTTCAGTGCTAGCTACCTTCATACTTATGTATCTGGATAAACTTTCGATAAATCTGATTACTTTGGGGAGTTTAGCGATAGCCTTAGGATCTCTAGTAGATTTCTCAGTCGTTGTTTTAGAGAGCATTTTTCGAGCAAGGCAAAGTGGTTTGGATCCGAAAGAAGCTGCCGCCCTCGGTACAACAGAAGTAGGGACAGCCGTCTTTGTGGCTGCTTTGGCCCAGATTTGCGTGTTTGGTCCCTCTCTGCTCACCGGTGGGATCGCAGGACAAATCTTTGGGCCTATGGCCGTGACCGTTACCTTTTCGCACATTATAGCTTTGTTGGTTGCCTTAACCTTAACCCCGATGCTCGCCTCTAAATTGCTGACAGGTGCGAAATTTACTAAGGAAGAAACTATTCCGGGTGTGAATGCCCCTTTCCGCTTTTGGGCTCCATTTGATTGGTTTGGTAAAGGGATGTATAAACTGACGCAAAGCTATACGACGGTTCTTAAATGGGGGCTCAAGCATCGAAAAACAGTTGTAGTTGTCACTCTAGTCATGTTTTTAGCAGTTTTGCCCCTCACACCTCTGCTAGGGACAGAGCTAGTAAGTGCCGTCAATACAAATCAAATTAATATATCGGTCACCTTACCTAATGGTACTGACCTTACTGAGACGACCCAAACTGTTCAAATGATGGAGCAACGCATTAAAGCGCATCAGGGAGAAGCCACTTCGATCTTTACCCAGATCGGGGGAGCACCTAATGGCGGCCTAGGACAGAGTTCCTCCAACAATTTGGCGAGCATAATAGTGACAATTAATAATCAGGGGAATAAATCAATTGCGCAAATCGCTCAGAATATGCAAAGTTATATGCAGGATATACCGGGCACCAAAATCATTGCCACTGCAGCCAGTGCTATCGTTGGAACCACTAGTGGGCAAGTGCAGGTTCTTGTGCAGGGGCCGGATTTGAATACCTTAACCTTACTCAGTAATGAAGTGGCGAACATCATGACCTCGATTCCTCAGCTGAAATACGTGGATAACCAGATAGGGACAGGTCAGCCCAGTTACCAGCTAAATATTAGTCATAGCGCCTTAGCTCAATATAACCTGACGGAACAGCAGGTCATTGCTTCCTTACGCACGGCCTTTCAGGGAACAACCGCTTCAACCTTTTACCAAGGGGATAACCAATACGATATTGTCGTGATGTTTCCGCAAGACTATTCACGCGATGTTACGAAGCTCCTGCAAACGAATGTCTCCAATGCTTCAGGTAACTTGATTCCTCTTGCGGAACTGGCCAGTCTTAATTTGGCACAGGAGCCAAGTTCGGTTTTGCACGTAGATGGCACACGAACTGTTCATGTCCAAGCCGTTGTCGCTGACATCTCAACTGGGCAGGCGCAAACCCTTGTTCAGCAGAAAATTAATGCTCTGCGGATACCCGCAGGTTATACTATAGTTTTTGGACAAGGGGCTAAATTTATGAACGATGCTTTTTCCTCCTTGGATATGGGGATTCTGGTTTCTATTATTCTGGTTTACATGGTCATGGCGAGTTTGTTTGAATCCTTGTTAACCCCCTTCGTCATCATGTTTTCCCTGCCGCCGACGTTTGTCGGAGGAATTCTCGGTCTGTTCCTGATGCATAAAACAATTAACATGAATTCACTCATGGGAATTATTATGTTGATTGGTTTGGTCACGAATAATGCTATTGTGCTTGTCGACTATACTAACCAGCTTAAAAAGCAAGGAATGACCCTAAATGAGGCTCTAATCCAGGCTGGAGCGATTCGTCTGCGTCCGATTCTCTTAACCACGGTTACGAATGTTTTAGCAATGCTACCCTTGTTGGTTATTGGAGGCAGGGGTTCGGAAGGGGTGTCGTCTATGGCAGCCGTTATCACCTTTGGGCTCACCTTATCCACGTTGGTAACGCTCGTGCTGGTGCCAGTTATGTATGTTAATCTGGACACTTTCTTGGGGAATCGAAAATTAAAGAAACAGAGTGCTAAAACAGGAGAGGAGAGCCTTTCAGTTTAGAGTGTCTGTGGTCAGGCCTGGTCAGGTACCTGCTAAAGAGACAAATGCAAATAATGTGATGATTAGCGAAATGGGGTGTTAACTATGTTCAAAGATATATTCAGAAAACCAAAGTACGTCACGATTCAATCCGCTCCAGTGCAGAAACGTAGTCCGACGGATGAATCTACTTTGGATCCAATGATTAGCAAAAAAGCACTTCCCAATGGTCTTTGGGTCAAATGTCCTAAGTGTGGGGAAGTTCTCTTCAACAAAGTTCTCGAGAAAAACGCACGTGTTTGTACAAAGTGTGAGCATCATTTTCGAATTTCTGCTAGGGGACGCCTGGCATTATTGGTTGATGAAAACAGTTTTCAAGAATGGGATACTGAAATACTTTCCCTAGACCCATTAGTATTCCCCAGTTATGAAGGAAAGCTCATGGAGGCAAAGGAGAAGTCAGGGTTATCGGAAGCTGTGCTTACGGGTTATGCTCATATTTGTGGGATCCCATGTGTGATCGCTTTCAATGAAGCGGATTTTATGATGGGTAGCATGGGTTCCGTCGTGGGGGAAAAAATTGCTCGTGCAATAGAGCGGGCGATTGACCAGAGTTTGCCAGTGGTCATATTTTCGAATTCCGGGGGGGCACGGATGCAAGAAGGTATTCTTTCACTTTACCAGATGGCAAAGACAAGTGCTGCTTTGGGAAGATTAGCTGAAAACAACTTGCTGTTTATTTCGGTACTTACGGATCCCACGTTCGGAGGAGTTACAGCCAGCTATGCTTCACTCGGGGACATTTTAATTGCCGAACCAAATGCCTTAATCGGATTTACCGGGCCACGAGTGATCAAGCAGACGATGAAGCAAGAACTACCGGTAGGTGCCCAAACTGCAGAGTTTAACCAAATGCATGGCTTAATTGATTTGATTGTGGGACGTGTTGAGATGCGATCTGTCTTAGCACGGTTGTTGCGGTACCATCAGGAAGGGGCTCAGTATGGTGCAACTATTTGATTTTGAAAAACCTATCGAAGAACTCATTCGAAAAATTACGGAACTTCAGAAATTTTCTGCTGACAAGAAAATTGACCTTTCTCAGGAAATTGCCATCCTTGAAAAGAGAACGGCCCTTTTGAAGATGGAGATTTACGGAAGCCTCGAGCCATGGCAGAAAGTTCAGATAGCTAGGCATCAGGAACGGCCAAATTTCTATGACTATATTCCGTTATTGTTTGAAGATTTCATAGAACTTAAAGGAGATCGGCATTTTGCAGATGACCGCTCGATCGTGGGTGGGATTGCACTCTTCAACGAAACTCCCGTGACGGTTGTCGCCCACGTTAAGGGGAAAGACACGAAGGAGAATATCAGTCGTAATTTTGGTATGCCCCATCCAGAAGGGTATCGTAAAGCGCTGCGTCTGATGGATCAGGCCGAAAAGTTCGGACGCCCGATTATGACATTCATAGATACTCCTGGAGCCGCCTGTGACTTAGCAGCTGAGGAACGAGGACAAGGTGAGGCCATTGCCAGGTGCTTAATGGCGATGTCAGGTTATCACGTTCCAGTACTCAATATAATTATCGGAGAGGGCGGAAGTGGAGGAGCACTTGCTTTAGGGGTGGGGAACGTAGTCTTAATGTTTGAGAATTCTTTTTATTCGGTCATAGCCCCAGAAAGTTGCGCCTCTATTCTTTGGAAAGATACTACCAAGGCTAAGGAAGCGGCTACTGCTTTGAAATTAACAGCCCAAGATTTGCAAAGACTTGGGATCGTGGACGAAATAGTTCGCGAGCCTCTGGGGGGAGCCCATAAGAATCTAAGACAAGCCGCTGATGAGTTGTCACAGGTTATTGCAAAGTATCTCGCTTGTTTGTGTCAGGAGACTCGGGAAGTTTTGCGGGAAAAACGATACCAGAAATTGAGGGCGATAGGTGTCTATCAACAAATTATTGAAAAGTCCTTAGGAATTTCCGGTGATTTGTAATTGATCGGAGGCATAAGAGCGGCGGTGTAAAGTTTTTCCCACAGCAGTATTGTCTAAGGAGGATTCAACCATGAATTTGAAAGAAATTGAAGAATTGATCAAGATTATAGATGAAACCGAAATTAGTGAATTAAATCTCGAAAGTGATGGAGTTAAAGTGGTCATTCGCAAAGGCCCGAGTGTGTTTGCAGGGGTTCCTGTTATGGCTTCTACGCATCCGCAACCAGTGGTTGCCCAGGCTGGTGCTCAACCTACGCTTCAACCGGCACCCATAGCCGAGGCACCTTTGGCTACAACAAAAGCACTGGAACCGGTACTTTTGGAGAATACGGAAACGATTACTTCCCCGATGGTTGGAACGTTTTACCAATCCCCAGCTCCTGATGCACCTCCTTATGTAGAACTAGGGCAGCTGGTTAAAGTAGGACAGCCGGTGTGTATTCTGGAGGCCATGAAACTGATGAATGAGATTGAGTCTGAAGTAGAGGGCAAAATTGTCCAAATTATGGTAGAAAATGGGCAACCCGTTGAATTCGGTCAACCGTTGTTCATCATTCAAAAATAAGGAGAAAATAGTATGTTTAAGAAAATCCTGATCGCGAATCGTGGAGAAATCGCTTTACGCATCATTCGGGCATGTCGTGAACTTGATATTCAGACTGTCGCTGTTTTTTCTGAGGGGGATCGGGAGGCTATGCACGTCAAGGCTGCGGACGAAGCAGTATGCATTGGACCTGTAGCTAGTGCCAAGAGTTATCTCAATATCCCGAATATAATCAGCGCTGCTGAATTAACAGGGGTTGATGCGATTCATCCAGGGTACGGTTTTTTATCTGAAAATGCCCGTTTCGCTGAGATATGTGAATCCTGTGATATTACTTTCATCGGACCTTCGCCTCAAGCCATTGAAACGATGGGAGATAAGGCCAAAGCACGCAAAACCATGATTGAGGCCGGTTGATATTACTTTCATCGGACCTTCGCCCCAAGCCATTGAAACGATGGGAGATAAGGCCAAAGCACGCAAAACCATGATTGAGGCCGGCGTTCCAGTGGTGCCAGGTTCTAAAGATATTATTACTGATGAAGAAACGGCCGCTGAGGTTGCGGAGGATATCGGGTATCCCGTTTTGATTAAAGCATCAGCTGGTGGCGGGGGCAAAGGAATGCGGGTTGCTCAAAATGTCAAGGAACTGAGAAGTTCGATTCAAGCAGCCCAAAATGAAGCTCAGGCTGCCTTTGGCAACGCTGAGGTGTATCTAGAGAAATACGTTGAAGAACCTCGACACATAGAGTTTCAGATTTTAGGAGATAAGTATGGTACTGTGGTACATCTGGGAGAACGAGATTGTTCTCTACAACGTCGCCATCAAAAACTTTTAGAAGAAGCGCCTTCTAGTGCCTTAACTCCCGAGCTAAGGGCTAAAATGGGTGCGGTGGCGGTTAAGGCGGCCAAGTCAGCCAATTATTCCAATGCTGGGACGATCGAGTTTTTGTTGGATCGCCATGGGAACTTTTATTTTATTGAAATGAATACCAGAATACAGGTGGAGCATCCAGTCACCGAGCTGGTAACGGGACTGGACCTAGTTAAAGAACAAATTCGCTTAGCAGCGGGTGAACCGCTAGGCTTTACCCAAAGGGATATTCAAATACGTGGCTGGGCAATCGAGTGCAGAATCAACGCCGAAAACCCAGACAAGAACTTTATGCCCTCGCCAGGAACCATCAAAATCTACCATGTTCCCGGCGGCCCGGGAGTACGGGTTGACAGCGCAGCCTACCAGGGATACACAGTTCCACCCTACTATGACTCGATGATCGGAAAATTGATTGTTTGGGGCGCTACTAGGCAAGAAGCTATCGCCCGGATGAAGCGAGCCCTTGAGGAATTTGTGATCGAAGGAATTTACACGACGATCCCGTTCCATCTGAAGGTATTGGACAATGCTTTCTACCGCCGTGGCGAAGTGTACACGAATTTTATTCAGCGTCGAATTCTAGAGGAATGAACTTGCGACATTTAAGGTTCGAGGTGCGATGCGCAATTTTGGTAATTCGAACCTTTCATCCACCTTTGCCAGATTAGTCTTGATTTGTTATAATGACAATTGTGTGGGATATTGTGGAAAACTATTATGACGGAGTTTTTACTCCGTCATAAGTTTAGCTGAATTTATCTAGGGACTTATAGAATGATGTGCGATGCTTGATATATGCTATTTAAACCACGAGCATTGAATTGGAGGTAAAGACATGGAAAACTTAGGAATGGAAAATTCCCTTGGCTCTATTCGAATTGCCGATGAAGTTGTAGAGGTGATCGCTGGATTAGCAGCTTCTGAAGTGGAAGGTGTAACAGGCATGAGCGGGGGTTTAGTGGGAGATATTGCCCATATGTTAGGGCGAAATAAAAACCTGTCGAAAGGGGTTAAAGTGGAAGTCGGTGAACATGAGGTCGCCGTAGACCTTTTTATTGTGGTAGAGCATGGTGTTTCAATTCCTGTAGTCGCTTTAAAGGTACAGGAATCGGTGAAGGAAGCCATTGAAAGTATGACTGGGCTTAAAGTAGTCGAAGCAAATATCAATGTACAAGGGGTGAATTATAAACCTTTACTGGAAACTAAAGAAGAAGACTTCCGTCTGAAGTAGGAGGGGCCCTTATCCAATCCAAATTGGATGAGGGCCTTTCGGCAACGAAACATTGTCTCAAGCAGGGCTTAAAAGTAACAAGAAAGTTTTAACAAATCTTTATCTGACCATAATCTGATATTTACAAACCTGTGCTATTATGAATTTGAACAAATCCAATCAAAATTAGGTTTTGACAAACTAAAGAGGTGGGTTCATGAGTAATGCTTCAAAACTATTAGCTCTTAAAATAGTGCATACAACTATTTGGGTTTTTTATGTCTCTATATTAGTATATATGTATTATTTGGTTTTCTTAAATAAAATTGATTATACCTTTTGGATTGCAGTTTTTTCAGTATGTTTAGAAGCCACGATTGTGCTTATTTTTGGATGGAAATGTCCCTTAACTGTGTATATGGAGAGGTATGTTGAGAAAAATGAAGTTTGCTCAGACATATTTCTCCCCCAATGGTTAGCAAAGTATAACAAGAATGGTTATTCAATCTTATTTTTTTTATGTTTAATTCTGGCGATATATAGGATAACAACATATTAGAGACAACTAAAAACCCTTGAAAACAAGGGTTTTTACATAATCAATTTGGTGGAGGTAAGCGGGATCGAACCGCTGGCCTCTAAAATGCGAATCTAGCGCTCTCCCAGCTGAGCTATACCCCCAATAATCATTTATTATAATCCAATGCTCGAAAATTGGCAAGCTTTTTGTAATTCTTTTAAATATTTGATAATTTAAAAACGATTATTGAGGATTTCCGCGTCCAGAAATCCTCTCATGCGCAAGGTCTAGAGAATTAACTTCCTAGACTTTACTTATTTATACATTAACGCAATTTTTGTCGGAAATCAATTTGTAATATATAGGAGATAATTCATGTAATGCTTAGGCCCTTTTTTTGTACTCAAAAATAGTTAGGTTCTCTTTAAGGTTGCTGCATGTGGTGATGGAAGTATGTATAATTGATTTAGTTCAAAGAGGAAGAAATATTAATAATTGCAGGACAGGAACAGCTCAAGTGTGGGAGGAATTCGTAAGGAAAAGGAGAATAATATACTACAGAGCCAGAACAATGAATAGTTCTGTGTATGAGACCTCAATAGGAGGACACGATCGTGATTCAAGCAATTCTATTTGACATTGTGGGAACGTTGACAAACGTAGATGAAGCTGATTTTAAGCGTAATTACCTTGGAATCTTAGCCCCTCGTTTTGCGCATCTTCTCTCCCCCGACAAGTTCTCTAAGCAACTCTTAAAATCGCTGGAAATTGCAAAAAATGTGCCTAAACTAGGGCAAACAAATATGCAAACGTTTTACGACGACTTTAGTAAAGCCACTGGTTTGTCATTTCAAACTTTGCGACCAATTTTCGAGGAGTTTTACGAATCTGATTTTTCTACGTTGCGGTGTCTGATTCAAGCTGTTCCTCAAGGGGTTAAAGTAGTTGAGTACGCTATTCAACAGGGATTTTTAACTGCTGTGGCAGCGAATCCATTGATGCCGTTAACTGCCATGCAGGAACAAGTTCGCTGGGCTGGACTTACGCCAGAACATTTTAGGGTTATTCCTGCCTTGGATACCTTTCATTATTGCAAACCTCATCTGGGATTTTTCGAAGAAATCGCCGAAAGTATCGGTGTAAAACCTGATAGTTGTTTATTAGTCAGTGAGCATACAGCAGATATAATCTGTCGTGAACTAGGGATGAAGCTGTTTTTGGTAGGAGCTCTGGGCTCTGAGGTGCAGGTCGATTATGTAGGACAGCTTGACGACCTCTTCCGTTTAATTAGTCAAGGAAATTTATAATTCACATCATGAAGGGATGATTATAAGTGGGAATACTTTGCCAGAACGTACTTAACAAAACGGTAAGACGCACAGAGCTACCGGTTCCATCAGTACGAATGGCTCTGTTATTCGATGAATTTCTTGGCCGTTATAATGAGTGGAAAATCGCTAAACTACAGGAGATGGTCGGGAAATTTATTGTTACTTTCCTTGGGCTAGGTATTTTAATTATTCTTTGGTTCATACCAGATATCGGGATGAATATATATTTCGTCCTGCTCATTATATTCTATGGCGCGATATGGTACTGTTTTAAGGTACACAAGCGTGTGCGTCATTTATACGTAAATGTACATATCTTGCACCATCACTTAATCGGAAAACTTGAGGTGGGTTTTTGCGATCATACCGAACCTTGCCATTGTGTTGAAAATTTTCGCAGCTATGTTTTGGAAAACTACAAGATTTTCTTAGATAAGGAACCTTTGAGATGAGAGGAGCAGGGTACAATCTTGAAAGTTGGCTAAAGTATAAAAAAAATGCTAAAATGAATATGTAAAATATGTAATGTTTTAATCAATTGAAAAGGAGGTTGTTACATGAAAAAATACGTTTGTTCAGTTTGTGGCTATGTTTATGATCCTGCAGTCGGAGATCCTGATTCAGGAATTGCTCCGGGTACCGCTTTTGAAGATATCCCAGATGATTGGGTTTGCCCAGTCTGTGGTGCGAGTAAAAGTGAGTTCGAAGTTACTGAGTAATTCACGTGTGTGTCAGACCATTTTATAGTGAAGATCTCTCTATACGAAGGTTTATAAAAGGGAAAAGCAAACAGCTTTTCCCTTTGGCTTGCCTATAGTTCCATGATAGCTGCCTCGTCTCGATCAAGTTTTTCCATGCATGCTTTTAAGCGGGTTCGGAGGGCGGAATCGTTTATGGCCTCTCGCATCT
>JGI12269J14319_10004215_pt1 | contig 13236 bp, 12 predicted proteins | sample PeaSoiSIISIP2007_FD_14319 | JGI IMG/M metagenome (IMG submission 14319) | reverse complement strand
GCGGCTGCCGCATTGGCATGAGACGCTGGAGGGGCTCGGGGCCACGCTGGGGCCCGGGGGCAAGGCCTCGAACCAGGCGATCGCGGCGGCGCGGCTGGGTGCCTCCGCGAGCTTCATCGGCAAGGTCGGCGCGGACCCCTTCGGCGAGATGGCGAAGCGGCTCTACGACCTCGAGGGCGTCGATCGGGCGTATCTCGTCACCAGCACCAGCGAAGCCACCGGCACGGCGCTCATCTTGATCGACGACCGCAGCGGCCATAACGCGATCGTCGTGAACGGCGGCGCCACCGCGGCCCTGACGGCGACGGAGATCGATGCCGCCGAGCCCGCCATCCGCGGTGCCGACGTGTTCCTGCTGACCTTGGAAGCGCCGATGCCGCTGGTCGCGCGCGCCGTCGCGATGGCGCGGCGCGCCGCGGTGCCCGTCGTGCTCAACCCGGCGCCGACCCGGGAGCTCGATGCGTCGTTGCTCTCCGCGGTCTCGGTCGTGACGCCCAACGAGGTGGAAGCGGCGGGCCTGCTGGGCACGCCCGTCTCGACCGTGGAGGATGCCGGACGCGCCGCCCGGGAATTCCGCGCCCGCGGCGCCGCCGCGGCGATCGTCACGCTGGGCAAGCGCGGCGCGGTGCTCTCGAGCGCGGAGCATGAGGCTCATCTGCCGGCCTTCGCCATCCCCCGCGTGCTCGATACAACCGGCGCCGGCGACGCCTTCAATGGCGCACTCGCGGTCGCGCTCGCCGAGCGGCGGCCGCTTCTGGAGGCCGCGCGCTTCGCCTCGGCCGCGGCAGCCCTCTCGGTCACCGCGCTCGGTGCCGCCAACTCCATGCCTCGGCGAGCCGAGGTGGAAGCGCTCCTGCGGAGCTGACAGGCACTATAAAGCACTGAATTTTCATAGGAATTTGCAATCCCACACGGTTAATGTGCCCTTAGGGGATTTGGCCACATCCTGTGGCAATGGACCTCGCGTTTGGGCCAATGCTGCTCAATCTCGCGCAGAACATCGCGCTGGCGGTGTTCGCGTTGGTGGCGCTTCCTTGGCTGCACAAGCGGGCATTCCCCTTCGGGAAGCACGGTGCGGCGGCGGTGCTCGGGCTGATCTTCGGTATCGTGGTCGTGCTGGGGATGTTGGATCCCTCGCGCATCGCTCCCGGCGTGATCATCGACGGCCGATCGCCTCTGATGGCGCTCGCCGGCTTCATCGGCGGCCCGGTGTCGGCAGTGTTGGCGGCGGTGTTGGCGGACGGCGTCCGCTTCTGGCTGGGCGGCCTCGGCACGCTGGTCGGCGTCGCGAATGTCACGCTCTCCGGTGCGTTGGGTGTCGCAGTCCGCTGGGCGGCGCTGCGGCGCGACGGCGAATTGCGAGCGGCGCATCTGTTGCCCCTTGCCGTCCTTGCGGCGACCCTTCAGTTCGTTCCTCGGCTCATTCTGCGCCCACCGATCGAGCAGGACCTCCTGGACGCCACGACCGCTCCGCTCGCGGTGGGCACCGTCGCCGGGATCATGATTTTCGGGTTCCTGCTCCTGCGCGAGCTGCGTCGTATCGAGCTCGAGGCCGCGCTTGCCCGGAAGACGGATGTCCTCGAGGCGACCCTCTCGACCATACCCGACGGCATCCTCGTGCTCGACGCGGATCTGAAGCTCATCAGCTGCAATGAGCGCCTGTTCGAGCTGTTCGATCTCGATCGAGAGACAATTCTGGGCGCGCCCGACCCCGCCAAGGCAATCCGCGAAGCGCGCGTGCGCCGGGGCGACTTCGGCCCGGGCGATCCCGCGGCGGTGCTGGCGCAGTGGGAGACGGCGCTGCACAGCCCGCAATCGCGCCAATACGAGCAGCAGATCGCGTCCGGACGCTGGGTCGAGATCCGCGGCCAGAACCTCTCGCGAGGCGGACGCGTGACCGTCACCCGCGACATCACTGGGCGCAAGGAGCGCGAGACGGCGCTCAAGCTCGCGAAAGAGGAAGCCGATCGCGCGCGTTTCGTCGCGGAGCAGGCGAGCCGGACGAAATCGGAATTCCTCGCCAACATGAGCCACGAGATCCGCACGCCCTTGAACGGCGTCATCGGCGCCGCCCACCTGCTGCTCGACACGCCGCTCGACGACGGTCAGCGACGCTACCTCGACATCATCACGCTCTCGGGCCAGCACCTTCTCTCCGTGATCGAGGACGTGCTCGACATCTCCAAGCTGGAAGCCGGCCGGATGGTGCTCGAGAATATCGTGTTCGGCTTTTCCGACGTCGTGAACACCGCGGTGGAGCTGCTGCGCCCGAAAGCGTCGGAAAAGGCACTCGCGGTCGAGACCAAGATCGATCCCGCCGTCGCGCAGAATTTTATCGGCGATCCCACGCGCATCCGTCAGGTGCTCGTGAACTTGATCGGCAATGCGATCAAGTTCACGGACAAGGGCGCGGTTTCGGTCGAGGCGCGCTATGTCGCCGACGAAAATGACGCTGCGGTCCTGCGCGTCGAGGTGAGGGACACCGGTATCGGCATCTCTGCCGAGGCTCAGAAGGCATTGTTCCAGACCTTCAGCCAAGCCGACGGCACGATCACGCGCCGCTTCGGCGGCACCGGCCTCGGCCTCGCCATCAGCAAGCAGCTGGTGGAGCTCATGGGCGGCCGGATCGGCGTCGACAGCCGGCCGGGCGAGGGGAGCACGTTCTGGTTCACGCTGCCGCCGCGGCGTGCCGTTCAAGGCGCGGCGGACGTCGCTCAAGCGCTCCGGGCAGGGGCCACTCTCGCCGGACAGCGCGTTCTGGTAGTCGAGGACGTCGAGGTGAACCGTCTGATCGCACGCGAGATGCTGCGCCGGATGGGTTGCCATGTGGAGATCGCCGAGGACGGCGCGCGTGCCGTCGATATGGTCCTGGCGGCGGACTACGACCTCGTACTGATGGACATTCAAATGCCGCGCATGGACGGCGTCGAGGCGACCCGGCGCATCCGCGCGGCCGGCGGACCGCGCAGCCGAGTGCCGATCGTGGCGCTGACCGCGCACGCGATCGCGAGCGAGCGCGAAGCTTATCTGGCGGCCGGCCTGGATGACTACCTCAGCAAGCCCTTCAAGCCCGTGGCGCTGCGCGAGATCGTGGCGCGCTGGACGGACGAAAGCCGTGAGGCGCCTGTGTCCAGACCGGGCCCGGCGTCTCTCGATCTGATCGACGGCGCACGGCTGCAGGATCTCGCGCAGATCATCACCCCCGCGGCGTTGCGCGAGCTCTTCCGCACGTGGATCGCGAACACGACAGAGAGCGTCGAACGGATCGACGGCCTGGCCCGAGTACGGGACGCGGCGGGCCTCGTCGAGGAGGCGCACAAGCTTGCCGGCAGTGCCGGCAATTTCGGGGCGATGCGGCTGACGGCTCTGGCGCGCGGGCTCGAGGAGGCCGGTCGCGCGGGTTCGTTGGCGGATGCCGAGGACAAAGCCGCGGCGATTCGCCGGGTCCACGCCGAGACCGCGCAGGCCATGCGCGAGCGGCTTCCCGCGGAGGCGTCCGAGGCGTTCGAGCCCGCAAGCGCGGCACAATGACGGCGACGATCGAGTCTCTCGCGGACGCCGCCTGCGGCAAGGTCGTGCTCGGCGTCGACGACGATGCCGACACCTTGGCGATGCTGGCTGCGGTGATCTCCGCGGCGGGCTACACCTTCATGGGCGCCGCCAGCGGCGCGGACTGCGTTCGCCTCGCCGCCCGCTGCGTGCCACATCTGGTGCTGCTCGACATACAGATGCCGGAGATGGACGGCTTCGCCACGTGCCGCGAGCTGCGCAAGCGGCCCGAGCTCTCGGCGGTGCCGATCGCGTTCTTGACCCCGCGCAAGACCGCCGAGGACGTGCGCGCGGGCTTGGCGGCCGGCGGGAATGATTTCATCCTCAAGCCATTCGACATCGAGCATCTGCGGCGGCGGGTCCGGCACTGGACCGCGCAACGCCTGAAGGCGCCGGCGATGACCGGCGTTCCCATTCTCGCCGGTTGACAGCGCCGGTTCCCGCGCGGGACCATCCGAGGTCACCGCGAGGGAGCTGCCGACATGACGGACCCGACCGATCCGCGCGCCCGCGAGGCGTTCGACCTCGCGATCGCACGCGTGTTCTCCGATCTGCCCGACGCCGAGCGCGAGGCGCTCTGGGAGTGCTGGGGTCATCTTCAGCGCTGGGCCGCCCGGCTGCCGCGCGAGCTTCCCTTCGAGGCCGAGCCCGCCCACATCTTCTCGGCGCCGGAGCGGCAAGCGTGAGCGCGCCCTACCGGACCATCGCCGAGGCGAGCGCCGCGCTGGCGAAGGGGCAAGTCTCGCCGGTCGAGCTCGTCGATGGCTGCTTACAGCGCATCGAAGGGCTCGATCCCACGCTGCATAGTTATGTCCTGACGCTGCCGGAGCAGGCACGCGCCGCCGCCAAGACGGCGGAGACCGAGATTCGCGCCGGGCGACGCCGCGGACCGCTGCATGGCATCCCCATCGCGCTCAAGGACATCTACGAGACCGCCGGCATCCGCACCACCGGGCATTCGCGGATCAAGCTCGACCATGTGCCCAAGACCGACGCGACCGCCACGCGCAAGCTCGCGGAGGCCGGCACCATCCTGCTGGGCAAGCTCGCGACCCACGAGTTCGCCATGGGCGGACCCTCTTTCGATCTGCCGTTTCCGCCCGCGCGCAACCCCTGGAACCCCAAGCATTTCACCGGCGGCTCCTCCAGCGGCTCGGGTGCCGCGGTGGCGGCGGGCCTGACGCTCGGCACGCTCGGCAGCGACACCGGCGGCTCGATCCGATTGCCGGCCTCGCATTGCGGTCTCGCCGGGCTGAAGCCGAGCTACGGCCGGGTCAGCCGTGCCGGCGTGTTTCCGCTGTCGTTCTCGCTGGACAACTGCGGGCCGATGGCATGGACCTCGCGCGACTGCGCCCTGCTGCTGCAGGCGATCGCCGGCCCCGATCCGCGCGATCCCGCCTCCGTGCGGGCGCCGGTGCCGGATTACGCGGCAGCGCTGGGCGGTGACCTCAAAGGCCTCAGCATCGGCGTGGTCCGCGGCTTTTACGAGAGCGATCCCGGTCTCGATCCCGAGGTCGGCGCCGCCACCGCCGCGGCGATCCGACAGCTCGGCGAGCTCGGCGCGCGCATCGAGGACGTCGCCCTCTCACCCGCGGACGACTATCACGCCGCTTGCGTCGTGATCATGATTGCCGAGGCCTTCGCCATTCACGAGCCGACGATCAAGACCCGCTGGCGCGAGTATGGCGCCATCTTCCGCCACCGCTTGATGCCGGGGGCATTGCTCTCCGGTCCCGACTATGTGCAAGCGACGCGCCTCAGGCGCCATCTCGCCCTCGAGATGGGCTGCGCGCTCGAGCGGCATACGGCGCTGCTCTTCCCGACCTCGATCGCACCGGCGCCGCCGATCGAGGCGGTGCGGCCGCTCGCGTTTTACGAGAGGGCCTCGCTCACCACGCCCGCCAACGTTTCGGGCCATCCCGCGCTCAGCGTGTGCTCCGGCTACACCAAGGCAGGGCTGCCGATGGGACTTCAGCTGGTGGGCCGCCGCTTCGACGAGGCGACGCTCCTCAAGTTGGGCGATGCCTACGAGCGCGCCACGCCATGGCGCCAGCGCCGGCCGGAGCTCTAGGCGAGCCGCGCAGTCACAAACCCGTGTTCGTCCTGGCGGGCGGATTTGCCGCCTAAGTGACGCGCGCTAGACTGAGTCCCGGAGCATCCGATCTCCGGGAGCATGCGATGGCGTCCTATACTCTTCACGTCAACGGCAAGACGCAGCGGGTCGAGAGCTGGGATCCCGATCAGCCGCTGCTTTACCTCCTCCGGAATGCGCTCGGATTGCATGGGCCCAAGTTCGGCTGCGGGCTGGCGCAGTGCGGTGCGTGCACCGTGCTGATGGATGGCGAGGCCGTGCGCTCCTGCGCGTTGCCGATAAGCGCCGCACAGGGAAAATCGGTGACCACGCTCGAGGGTCTCGGCACGCCGGAGAAGCCCGATCGCGTGCAAGCCGCCTTCATCGCGGAGCAGGCGGCGCAATGCGGCTACTGCACCAATGGGATGGTCATGACCGCGAAGGCGTTGCTGGCCAAGACGCCGCGCCCGACCGCGGCGCAGGTGAAAGACGCCCTCGCCGACAATCTCTGCCGCTGCGGCACGCATACCCGCATCCTGCGCGCGGTGCTGGGCGCGAGCCAGGCGTGAGGAGGGGCCCATGACCGCGATGCCCGACCTCTCGCGCCGCGGCCTCCTGAAGGCGGGCGGCGCTCTCGTCGTGAGCTTCAGCCTCGATGCCGCTTGGCCCACGCGCGCGCAGACGGCGGCCACGCTCAAGGCCGATCTGGGCAAGACCGTCGATGCCGATGAGGTCGATGGCTTTCTCGCCGTTCACCCCGATGGTTCCGTCACGGCCTATAGCGGCAAGGTGGATCTCGGCACGGGATTCCGGATCGCCGTGCGCCAGATGGTGGCGGAGGAGCTGGACCTCCCCGTCGAGCGCATCGCGCTCATCGAGGGCGACACGGCGCTTACGCCCGACCAAGGTCCGACCGCAGGGAGTACCGGCATTCAGCGCGGCGGCGTGCAGATCCGCCAGGCCGCGGCGACCGCGCGCCAGGCGCTGTTGCGCCTCGGGTCCGAGTGGCTCAAGACGCCGGCGGAGGCGCTCGTCGTCGAGACCGGCACCATCCGCGCCAAGACCGGCGGCAAACGCGTGCGGTTCGGCGACCTCATTGGCGGCAAGCCGTTCGCGCTCAAGCTCGATGCCAAGGCGCCGCTCAAGGACCCCGCCTCCTATGCGGTGGTCGGCAAGCCGCTGCCGCGGCCCGACCTGCCGGCGAAGCTCACGGGCCGCCACACCTACATGCACGACTTCAAGCTTGCCGGCATGCTGCACGGCCGCGTCGTCCATCCGCCCGCGATCGGCGCCAAGCTCGACTCCGTGGACGAGGCGTCGATCGCCGGCATTCCCGGCGTGCGGGTCGTGCGGATCGAGAATTTCCTCGGCGTGGTCGCGCAGGACGAATGGGCGGCGGTGCGCGCCGCGCGCGAGCTCAAGGCGAGCTGGAGCGGCGGCGGCGGGCTGCCAGGCAGCGACGGCTTGCAGCGCGCGATCCGCGAAAGCTCAGTGGAGGGCAACGAGGCGCTGATCCAGCGCGGCGACGCGCCCCAGGTGCTCGCCGGCGCCGCCAAGAAGCTGAGCGCCACCTATTACTGGCCGCCGCAGAGCCATGCCTCCCTGGGTCCCTCCTGCGCCGTCGCCGACGTGCGCGCGGAGGAGGCGACGGTCTGGACAGCCTCGCAGTCGACGCACAAGTATCGGCCGCATTTCGCGAAGGTCCTGGGCTTGCCGGTCGAGCAGGTGCGGCTCGTCTACCTCGACGGCGCCGGCTGCTATGGCATGAACGGGCACGAGGACGCTGCGGCCGACGCGGCGATCCTGTCGCGCGCCGCGGGCCGGCCCGTGCGTGTGCAGTGGATGCGCGAGGACGAGCACGGCTGGGACCCGAAGGGTCCGCCGCAGCTCCTGGAGCTGAGCGCAAGTCTCGACGACACCGGCAAGATCGCAGCCTGGAACGCCGAGATGTGGATCCCCGCCGCCACCAAGGGTCTGCCGAACATTCCGCTGCTCTCGCCCGCGGCTGCGGGGCTGCCGCAGCCCCAGGGCATCGCCACCGGCCTCATCACGCAGAACGCCGACCCGTCCTATACCGTGCCGAACGTGCACGTGGTCGCGCACTGGCTCAAGGACACGCCGCTCCGGCCCTCAAACCTTAGGGCGCCCGGCAAGGTCGCGAACACCTTCGCGGTCGAGAGCCTGGTCGACGAGCTCGCGGTCGCCGCCGGCGCGGACCCGCTCGCCTTCCGCCTGCAAGGGATCGACGATCCCCGCGGCATCGCGGTGCTGAAGCGGGTGGGAGAGATCATGAAATGGGAGCCGCGCAACGGACCGAGTGGCGGCGCCGGGTCCGATGTACGCGCACGCGGTCGCGGCGTCGCCTACATCCACTACAAGCACGCCGAGAACTATGTCGCGATGGGCATGGACGTGACGGTGGATCGCGGCTCGGGCGCGGTGCGCGTGGAGCGCGTGGTGTGCGCCCATGATTGCGGCCTGGTGATCAACCCCGATGCGGTGAAGAATCAGGTCGAGGGCGGCATTCTGCAGACATTGAGCCGCGCGCTCTTCGAGGAGGCGGTCTTCGACAGCAATCGCGTCACCAGCGTCGATTGGGCGAGCTATCCCATCCTCAAATTTCCGGACGTGCCGGAGGTGGTGGTCGAGCTCATCGATCACCCGGAGCTGCCGCCCGTGGGCGCGGGCGAAGCCGCGACCGCACCCGTTGCCGCTGCGCTCGCCAACGCGATCTACGACGCCGTCGGTGTGCGGCTGCGCCAAGTGCCGATGACGCCGGAGCGTGTGAAGCAGGCGCTGGCGCACGCGTAAGTGTAGGAGTTCCCCCTCACCCAGCTGCGGCTAAGCTCGCTTCGCTCGCCAAGCTTCCGCAACCCTGTCCCCGGCGGGGAGAGGGGAGGGTGAGGGGGCGTCTCCATCCGAGTTGGAAGAGCGTCAACGTTTCGGCGGCGGCGCGGTCTCGAGCCAATCGCGCGCCACCGCCTCCATGGTGCGGAACACCGCGCCCCGGCTCTTCAGCTTCTCGATCAGGCGCTCGAGCATGAGCATGCGGTGGCCGCGGCCGATGACGAAGGGGTGGCAGGTGTAAGTGAGCACGCCGGACTCGCCGATGCGCGTCATGTAATCGAAATCGTCGTACCAGTTCTCCAGCACGCCGCCCGCCCAGTTGAGCCCGGGCGCCAGCATGTTCGGCATGCGCATGTACTCGAAGTGCGGATAGTCGTCGGTCGACCAGCTGATCGGCATCTCCACGAGATCGGTCTCGGGCCCGAACACGGCCGGGGTCTCCAGCTCGATCTGGTCCCCCGTGCGGCAGCGGTAGAGCGCATAGTCGTGCCCCATCATGCTGCTGTCGTAGAGAAAGCCGTGGCTCAGCAGCAGCTCGATCGTATGCGGGCTCAAGTCCCAGGACGGGGACCGATAGCCCCGGGCCGCCTGGCCCGTGATCATCCGGATCGCCTCGTTGCCGCGCACGACGTTCCATTCCTCCTGCTCGCGGCTGAGGTTGGCGGGCGGCACGTGGGTCCAGCCGTGGTGCGCGATCTCGTGGCCCGCCGCGTGGACGTGGCGGCAGGCATCGGGAAAGCTCTCGATGGTATGGCCGGGAATGAACCAAGTGCTGGGTATCTCGTGCCGGTCGAGCATCTCGACGATCCGCTCCGAGGCCACCACGCCGAACTCGCCGCGCGAGATCGGCGTCGGGGTCGTGAGCCCCCGGGCAATAAAGCCCGAGAGCGCGTCGAAATCGAAGGTGAGACAGACGGTGTAGGTGCCCATGGCTTTCTCCTTCGCGGCGAAGCCGCCGATCTCCGATTGGCGTCTTGTTGGCTCAACTCTTAACCGGCAAGACGCCACGACGCCAAGGACGATAAGATCGCGGTCATGAATCTGTGGGCGATCAGCGATCTGCATCTCGGCATCGACCTCAACCGGCGCGCCGTCGAGCGGATTGCGCCGCGGCCCGAGGATTGGTTGATCCTGGCTGGCGACATCGGCGACAGCTTGGCCGAGCTCGCGCTGGCCTTCGAGCTGCTGAGACCGCGTTTCGCCAAGCTCATCTGGGTGCCCGGGAACCACGAGCTCTGGATGGATCCGCGGCTTCCCGGCGCGTCGCGCGGCGCCCAGCGGTATGCCGAGCTGCTCGGGCTGGCCCGCCTTTACGGAGTGATTACCCCGGAGGACCCCTATCCGCTCTGGCCGGGCGACGGGCCCAAGACCGTGATCGCGCCGCTCCTGCTGCTCTACGACTACAGCGTGCGGCCCGCGGAGATCCCACGCGACCAGGTCCTCGCCTGGGCCGCCGAAGCCGGCATCGTCGCCACCGACGAGCGCCGCCTGCATCCCGAGCCCTTCGTCGACATCGCCGAGTGGTGCGCCAGCCGATTGGTCGCGAGCGAGCAGCGTCTCCGCGAGATCCCCGCCGATGCCCGGACGATCCTGGTCAATCACTATCCGCTGCGGCCGGAGGACGTCGTGCTGCCGAGAAAACCGCGCTACGCACCCTGGTGTGGAACCCGCGCCACGGCCGACTGGCACCGCCGCTTCCGGGCCCGCGCCGTGGTCTATGGCCACCTCCACGTGCGCGCCAGCCGGTTCGCCGACGGGGTTCACTTCCAGGAAGTCTCGCTCGGCTACGCCCGCGATTGGGACCACGCCCGCGGCGCCGAGGCATATCTGCGCCGAATCCTCTGAGCGTGCGTTGTGCGGTGCGCCACGCCGAGAGCGGCTCGCGGCGCGGGTGGCGCGTGCATTGCAGCGCCTATACCGCGACATTGAATCGATTTATTCGCGCACTGCCCTTGGGCAGACGGCCAGAGACCCTAAATGAGATTTAAGCCGTCGCACTCATGTGGCGGTGGCAGAGAGGTGCGTCATGGCGCAACCCAAGAGGCCCGCCCCTGAGCCGGGCGTGCAAGAACTCTTAAGCGACGAGATCGGCCGTCTGGTGATGCGTGCGGATCACGTCGAGCATCGCGAAGTCGAGGCCTTGGTCACGCGGGTCAAGGGCCCCGGGGTTGGGCGCACGCCGCGCGGGCTCCAGCCCCGCAAGCGGGAGGCGCTGTCATGAATGTTGACGCGATCCTCAAGGTCAAAGGCGACGCCGTCGTCACGATCCGCCCGACGGCCACCGTCGCCGAGGCGGTCGAGGCTCTCTGCCGCCATCGCATCGGCGCGCTGGTGGTGAGTGCCAACGGCACCGAGCCGCAGGGCATCCTGTCCGAGCGCGACATCGTCCACGGGCTCGGTAGCCACGGCGCGGCGTTGTTCGAGCGCCGCGTCGAGGATCTCATGACCAAGACCGTCGTCACCTGCGGTCCCCACGACCGGGTCGCGGATCTGATGGCGCTGATGACCGAGCGGCGCATCCGTCACCTGCCGGTGCTCCGCAACGGCAAGCTCGCGGGCCTCGTCAGCATCGGCGACGTCGTCAAGAACCGGCTCGACGAGATCGAGCTGGAGACCACCTCGCTCAAGGCCTACGTCGCCGGCGCCGCGTGACGGCGCCGGTTGTCGCCGCCCGCTTACGGTAAGACGATATCGACGCGGCGGTTCTGCGGCTCGCGCACGCCGTCGGCGGTGGACACCAGCGGGTTCTGCTTGCCGCGCCAGCTCTCGGTGATCGAGCCCACGGGCACGCCCTGCGACACCAGGGCCGCGCGCACGGACTCCGCGCGCCGCTTCGAGAGGCCGCGATCGTACTGCGGCGTGCCGGAGAGGTCCGTGTAGCCGGTCACCTCGATGCGCGCGGCGCCGGTTCGGCGATAGGTTGCGGCGGCGTCCCGCACGACGCGCTCGCCCTCGCGGGTCAAGCTCGCCTTGTCGAACTCGAAGAAGACCCGGAAGCTCCGGCCTTGGGACGCGAGCGGCGCGGGCGCCGCGGCGGGCGTTGGCCCATAAGCGGGCGGTGGCGGCGGCGGTGGCCGATAATAGGCCGGCGCGTAGTAGGGCGGCGGGTAGTAATAGGGCGGTGGGTAATACGCGTAGTAGGGCGTGTAATAGGGGTAGTAGCCGGGCCAACCCCCGATGAATACGCCGAACCCCGGCCCGTGGAACCGGCCATGCCAGCCCCAATCGGCCTGAGCCCTCAGCGGGATCAAGGCCAGCGCGAGCCCCAGGCCAAGGCCCAGAGCCCGGAATCCAGAAACGCGCGAGATCATGATCTTCTCCCTCGGCGGTGAGCGGACGGAGAGCGTCCACCAGTTGAAACGGTCGAGGGGGTGCCGTCAATCCCGAACACGGACACTGTCGATCGCCACGCCAAGCTGACACCGCTCGGACGGACCGTCATGGACAACGCCCGCGCCGACAGGACGGCGTACTCTTGACCGAGCGATCACTCCTCGGCTGAGCGGATCAGCCCCAGGGGCCGGCGCGACGCGGCGCCGATCCCGAGGACGGAACCGTTCCGGAAGAATGCGAGCCGTGCTGCTGGGGGGCGGTTCGCCCGGTGGCCGTGGCGCTTGTCCAACCCGAGCCTTGGCCCATGGCGCCCGCGATCTCCCGGAGCCGCTCGATCCGCCGCTCGGTCGAGGGATGAGTCGAGAACAGGCTCTGCATTCCCCCGCCGCTCAGCGGGTTCACGATGAAGAGATGCGCGGTCGCCGGGTGCTGCTCGGCCTGGAGGTTGGGGAGCGCCTGCGCGCCCGCCTCGAGTTTCGCGAGCGCGCTCGCGAGGCCCATCGGGTTACCGGAGATCTCGGCACCGCCGCGGTCGGCCTCGAACTCGCGCCCGCGGGAGATCGCGAGCTGCACCAGCGTCGCGGCCAGCGGCGCCAGGATCATCATGGCGATCGCGCCGACCGCGCCCAGGGGGCTGCCGCGCTCGTCGCCGCCGCGTCCCGCGCCGAAGAAGAACGCGAAATGGGCGAGCATGCCGACGGCGCCCGCGATGGTCGCCGCGATCGTCATGGTCATGCTGTCGCGATTGCGGACATGGGTGAGCTCGTGGCCGAGCACCCCCGCGAGCTCGTCGCGCGTGAGTATCCGCAGGATGCCGGTGGTCGCCGCCACGGCCGCGTGCTCGGGGTTGCGGCCGGTCGCGAAGGCGTTCGGCTGCTCGCTCTCGACGATGTAGACCCGCGGCATCGGCAAGCCCGCGCGTCCCGCGAGCTCGCGCACCAGGCCCACCAGCTCCGGCGCCGTCGAGGCGTCGACCTCGCGGGCGCCATACATGCTGAGCACGAGCTTGTCGCCATTCCAGTAGGCGAAGAGGTTCGTGCCGGCGGCGAGCAGGAACGCGATCAGCATGCCGCCCTCGCCGCCGATCAGATAGCCCACGGCCATGAACAGGCCCATGAGCGCGCTGATCAGCACCAGTGTCCGGAAATGCCCCGTCATCGTTCCGCCTTAAACCGCCGGTAAACCCGCGCAAGAGGTGGTGATCGGGGGGCTCGCTTGTCAAGGCGAGCGGCTGTCGCGGCGCTTTGGCGCCGCGGTCAAACCGATGTTGTGTGTATGAGATTTGGTGGAGCCGAGGGGGATCGAACCCCTGACCTCCGCATTGCGAACGCGGCGCTCTCCCAGCTGAGCTACGGCCCCGAGGCGGCGCGGACTATGTCCGGCGCCGCCCGCGGCTGTCAAGCGCCGAGCCCCGCGCTGTCCGCCGTCGCCGGCTT